>Ga0114996_10005753_pt1 | contig 14496 bp, 12 predicted proteins | sample ArcticOcean_MG_C_4_FD_87039 | JGI IMG/M metagenome (GOLD analysis project Ga0114996, IMG submission 87039) | Marine microbial communities from western Arctic Ocean - ArcticOcean_MG_CB4_134 | ecosystem: Environmental > Aquatic > Marine > Oceanic | place: Arctic Ocean: Canada Basin | collected...
AATCAAGTAACCAAATAGTCTTGAATGAAAAAATGATGCCTCAAGAAACTAGGTATCTAGGCGATGCAGATATTCAAATAAATTCAACTCCTTTTGAAGTTTTAGAACTTGAAGAAGGAATAGAGCAGTATATGGGTATTGATATTGAGCATTATAAATTGAAAGTTAGAGACGGAATTGATAAAGACGGTAAAGATATAAATGTTCGCACTATAAAGGTTGCTAAAAATCAAAATGCCCCATATATAACAAAGTCAGCTGGAAGTAAGTTTATTAATTCTAATGATAATTATATGAGAGTTTGGAAAGACCTAAACAGGAAGGTAGAAACGGCTCTAGGGGACGAAGAGAGAAAACAAGCAGTAATGCAATTTGATAATTTTCAAGCTACTTTTATCAGACAATTTGTTATAGAGAACAAAGTCATTAACCAAAATGGAAAGATGGTGACTGAATTCATAGAGCCAGACCTAAGTTATTCCTACGCAATAAATACCCATAAAGCACAGGGCTCTACGTTTACTCATGTATTCTATGACGGAATAGGATTTGGGCATTTTAGATACGCTGCTTCACAAGATGGTGACGATAGGAAAGGAATTAAACAAATGTTAAGGCAGCTATATGGAAGGACTGATGTAACGGATTGGGACAGAAGAGTCGTTCACAACATGGTTGATAGATTAGTATATACAGCTGTTACTAGACCTACTACTAGTTTATGGATGCTTCGTGACCCATACATGAAAGAATTTGAAGATGGTAAGAATTTCCCAGACTTAAATGAATCAACAAAACCACCTATGATTGAGTATCAAACTGAAGGAGGTATTCAGCCTAAGTACCAAGATGAAAGAGTATTGTTTGAAGATATAAAAGACAGACTCAGTAAGCATTTCCCGGAAATTAGCTTAGAGGGAATGGAAAGAATATTTAAAGAAGATGGCTCGGAAGCACTTGGAAGAGCAATGGGCATGATAGCACAATGGTCAAAGAGTAAGGCTACTTTAGATACCGTCCCACATGAATATGCTCATATTTATCTCAATATGTATGAAAATACACCTGTCGTCAAACAAGGTATTAATAAATTTGGCAAAGAAGAGTTGGCTGATTACATGGGTCTATATTATGCAGATAGAATGGGGGCAGGCTTAAAGAAAAGATTCGGAATGTGGGTTAAGCAATTTTGGTTAAAACTTAAAAAGATATTAGCCCCTAAGAAATTTACAGATGAAGATGTTAAGAATTATTTAGCTGGTTCATTTTTTCAAGGAAAGAGATTTGGCTACCCTAAAAAATATTTAGATGGGCAATGGGAGTATAGTGTTGATGACCATAATAATCCAGCTGATGGTGAAATAGAGAAAGAACAAAGGGGTAATGACCCTGCAGATAGGCACTCTCTATCCTTTTTTCAAAAAGAATTGGATGTTCGTATTGTAAAATCAGATTACAGAGTAATGAATGAACTTGCAAAGAACTATGATACCTTTGATGAATTCTTTGATGCTTTTAAAACATTCATGGTTGGTAACTATCCCAAATCAGAGAACGCTTTTGATTCAACTGGGTTTAAAAAGAAAGAATTGAACAAACATCTTCGCCAATTTTGGCATAAAGCAGCGAATAAGATGTTGCGATTTGACCCAGTTCAACAGAAGGGCTTCTTAGAACTTGAAGTTGTTGTTGATTTAGCTGGTGTTATTCATATAAAACAAAAAGGCGTTTACCATTCTGAAAATACTCCAGATGGCGAGGTGAAGGGGTTGGCTGATAAAAGAAATGTACAGGATGTACACGCTATGGCTTTTACCGATAGGGATGGCGTTGTTACATATAGACTTAACCTTGGTGATATTGTTGCAACGAAGGAAAATAAAAAAACTAAAGATATATTTTGGGTAGCTAACGACCAAGCTGTTTTCTCTGGTGATAAAAATGGCAACAAAAGAGAACAAAATACTATTTATATACAAGATTTTGCTGCGCAAGGAGCAGTATATGTTGCTTCAAAAGGAGGTGACCACTCTGCTATCTTATTCACAACAGTCCCAGAGCAATTTAAGAACATGGATGAGAGTGCTTACTATGAGTATTGGGGTAAGGAATTAGCTGATGGAAATATAACTGAAGATTTATTAATTGACATGGAAATGGATATGGGTAAGGGTATTCCACTTAGTCATATTGTAGCAAAGCATGAATGGTGGAAGTCTGTTAAGTATCCTAAGTATTTATTAGGAACACATATGATTAAGACCGATGGAACTCCTTCTGAGTCTATGGAAGCAGATAATTGGAAACCCATGGGAGTGCAAGACCATTATGATAGGCTTAAAATAAATATGAGTGGGGGTTTTCTCGTTAGAGACTTAGGCGATTCAAATATAATGACGGTAGACGCTGAGACTACATTCTTTGAATATCCAAATGGTACTAGGAAAGCATTTTCTACACAAGATGGCATTGTTTGGTCGTCTGGTAAATGGTTTAAAAAATTAAGTAAATCCCTAGGGGAATCTAATCTTACTGTTATTAAAGGAATGATGAGGAGCAGATGGGGAATAGGTAAAAATATAAATTATCTTGGTGTAAAAAGTATTCAAGCTAGACCCTATAGTGGAATGAAACTTGTTAGTGAAGATGGTACGGTTATAGCTAAGTACCAAGGTCGAAGTACTGAAGGTACTTGGGTAGATGCTAATGGAAATGAGTTTGACCACCTTGCGTCAACTGATGGGAGCAAAATGACTAATGGTACATACGCTAAGTTTAATGAAGTCCAACATCTTCCAGCTGGGTATCAAAATGTTATACAACTACCCGGTCTTGAGAAAAACCCTGCTTTCCCTGTTACTCAAGGTGAACTCGCTATGGACGAAAGTCTTCAGACTGACCCAGATGGTAAACAATGGATTGACTCTATTAATAGGTACTACGATGGAATAAGTAAGGAATATTTAGATGATTTAACATCTTTTATTAGTAGCCCAGCATTGATATTTAAAGAATTAAATAGACAGATAAGTGAAAATGATATAATGACAGAGATGCAAAAGTTTGTCTCTGAGTATAGTGAAAACGGCATAGGTCTTATACATCCTGCCATACTTCCAATGTGGATAGATAGCATAACTAATAAGTTTGTTAAAAAAGGTATGTTAAAGGTTAGAAGTAGGGAAGCTAGTACTGGTGCCAATTTATATTACAAACCTTATTACGCACCAGCTATGGGTAATGCGTTGGGGGAATTAAGGGATGGTGATTTTGTTGTAAGTGCTGAGAGTAAATCTATGGTGAAAGCAGTAGAAGCTGCGTACACTAAAGCTACAGGGAATATTCTCCCTAAGCCTAAAAATATTTATGATAATCATAATAGCTATTGGAAAGTCCTTAATAGTTGGCTACTAGAAACAGACGAGAGTGGTAACTACACCAACAATGTTCCTGTTCTACTATCTCGCCAACCAGTAGCTAAGATAACTGGTGTTGTTATGAGAAATATCAGAGGACTCGCTATGGGGGGTCATGGGAAGACTATGATGCTATCTGAGGATGACGTTCTAAAGGTATTTGATGGAGATTGGGACGGTGATAAGGGTCTTTTAAATATTATATCAGATAAATCGGTAGTAGATGCTTATATGCGTTTTCAATCTAGTGAACTTTTTAAAACATTAGATAAAGTTATTAACTTAGACTATATGGGTAAGAGACTTGGTGGGACAACACTTGCAAAACAAGCAGATGTAATAAAAACAATTAATAACATTAATGGTGGTATAAAGCAGATAGGCATGGTCACAAATGCTAGAAATACTCTGTTTTCAATGTCCTTTAAAAATCTCAAACTCCATTTCAAGGGAATAACCGTTAGACCTTTCCTACCCACAGAGATAACTGTATTAGATTATATTAATATTGATGCTCAAAATATGACAGAAGAGATGTTTGATGAGATATATACTAGGAATAATGACAAGCTTGTATATAGTGGTCGTGTAGCAAGGGATTTAACAGAAGTAAAAGACTGGGCAGACTTTATGACATTGCGATTAGATTCTAAAATCGTATTTCACTTAAAGACTACTAAACAAAATGAATTCTCCATTATACTCCAAATGGCAGTAGATGACTCTAAGTACGGATTACTTGGAAGTTTTAAATTTTATGCTGATTCCCACCCAGGAGGCACGGCAAGGACAAGCTATGAGTTGAACAATCTAGCTGGTATTAAGTTTGATAATAAATTTCTCATTAGTAGAATGTTTAAAAATTATGATAAGCTTTTGAATCAGCCCAATATGACTAAAATAGAAAGAACTGTCCTTTCCCAATATGTTGCTGGTATAAAAAGTGCATTTAATTTTAGTGGATTAAGGCAGGGTTACGACACAAACCACCAACAAATGAAGCTTGAAGACATATTTAATGAGTCCCAAAGATTGAGCAGATACGGGAAAGAAGGGTATTCAGAAAAGATTTATGATATTATATATCATAAAATACTTGAGTCTTTTGGCATAAGAGAAAAGATAAATGAACATGGTGCTGTAACTGGATACTATGGTGACCAAGATAAGGTCATTAAATTAGTCCAAACCATACAGGCAACATTGCCTATACCATCGAAAACTGCTAATCCAATTGAATATGAATGGGGCAATAAACTTACTCCACAAGAGAGATTGCTGCTAAAGTTGAGTGAAGCCTTTGAGATGATGCCATCCTTAACTAATGGAGCAAATTATAATGGTATATTATCTTATACCAAGCCTGACAATGTAATGGCTCATAGAAAAACAACAGCTGAACTCAATCAAAGAGTTATGAATCAAATGGAGGACAAGTTTGAGGGAGAAGCACTTGAAATAGACTCTATAAAAGGCGTTAGTTTTGCGGAAAGTTTTGCTGAGGATTATTTTAAAATACTTGATGATAGAAAAGGGATGCCATCTATTGACTTTTCTGAAGAAATTGAAACTTTATTAGATGAATATCAACCAATCTGGGAAAAATTAACTCCAAGGCAACAAACTATGTCAACAATACATATGTTTTTAGGTACTACTGCGTCGTTTAGCGAGAAAGGAAATGCCGCTGAGAATAGAGTTCAGACGTTTTTTCCAACAGCCGTTATGCGACCTGAGGTGGTTAAGTTATATCTTAATGATTGGTATACCCATTTAACTTCTGATGCGTTACATGATGTAAATGATTCCAAGCAGGAGAGCAGAAGAAAGAAGTCATTAAAAATGAAAGAAGGTGGTTATAGACTTGGTAAAGATTATGCTAAATTAACAAAAGACACTTTAAGGAATAAATGTGAGTAATTGTACTGTAGAGTTAGGCAGGATAAACAAATTAGCCGATGAAGCCATTATGACTTGGAAAATGGACGCTGAGAGCGCAGTTCAGTCCATTATTGGAACGCCAAATAAGAGACATAGTAATTATAAGATACATCAAGAACTATATGATGGGCTGTATGATTATTTTGTAGAAAGCGGAAATATAGCTTTATGGGATTTAGACCCTTGGGTAATGTCAGCACAATGGAAAGATTACTTTGCTACAAAATATATTGATTATTGGGGAAATGATTTAAGCCGTGAGCATAAGACTAGAATAAAATCTATGCTAGGTCGCTTTAAAAGTGTAAAAAAAACTAGAGCTAAGGTAGTAGAAAGAATGAATAAGGGCAAAGATGGTATGACCAATACTCAAAGAGCCTTAATGCCTCCAGATATTTTAGCTATGTCTGTTGATAGATATGGCTTTATCTCTAAAATAGTAAAGGTAACAAGAGACTTAGGCGATAAAATAAAACAGTCTTGGAACATTTACGATTCAGAAGTAAGTGACTTGGTAAAGGACTATACGAATGGAATGAGCAATATATATCAAACTGTTGATGACACGAAAATACTAGATGGTTTGCATAATCTAGTTACCCCAGATAAAGACAGGGGTTTGGGTATGTTTAATGACAGGGATTTGATTGGAGGAAGAGTATACAGTATTTTAGAAGTAAGCAAAGACGAGAACGGAGAAAGAATATATAGAGTAACATTCAATGATAAACCTGGGATGCCTGCGCAGTGGGTAAAAAGAGGTACTATAGGCATAACAGCAGAGCAATATCAAGAAGCTTTTATAAGCAAGTATTCTGACGACCTTATCAATGACTTGTTACATGGTCAAACAAGGCAAGTCAAGTGGTTAAATAGGCGAGCAGCTAAAAATATTTATACTAATGGACAAAATGATAATTTCACCATAGAACAAGAGTTAGAAAGAAGAGCAGCTAGGGGTAAACACGCTGACGTAGATGATAAAGACCATAGGTTAGTTACTCAATATGTCACTATTCCAAATCCTAATCCAGATAGTAGTATGCCTTTGTGGACTGGTCAGGTACAGTATGTCCAAATTAAAAGCCCTGAAGGTAAGGGTCAGCCTGAAGAATATGTAAATTATATAATATCAGTTAGTCCGGGCGATAGTGGTGTTTTTTATAATGAAAACGATAAAGATGGAAAGTACGCTGAAGTATTTGGATTAATGCAAAAAAGAAATGGGTTTTACAATTCACAAAAACAGTGGCATCATAGGGTTAACCAAGAAGTATTAACCGAGAAAGAAGCAAAGAAATTGGGATTATGGGACAAAAATAAAAAAGTAATTGATTCTAAGAAATACCAAAAATGGGCAGATAAAGAAAACGATAAAGGAACATATTTAACTGAAACCAATATTCAGCGTTATGAAGAGTTTCAATATATGGAAAATCAACCTGACTTAAAGATGATTGAAACAAGACAGAGTATTGGGTTAAATAAAACAGGTGTAAACATATGGGATGTTATTAATCAATTTAGGGCTACTTATAAAAATGTTCGTGAGGATATGACTAAGAAAAATAAAGAAAGCCTAGATAGAGAAAGAAGACTTAGAAGACAATTAGAAGTTGAATTAAAAAGAAAGGGACTAGATGAAGATGAAAGACAGCAGTGGTTTACGGATAATATATTAGCTGCTGGTGGATTAGATTCAAAAGTTTGGATTTCTCCTACTACTGGAGAAATATACACTCCCGATACATTTTTTAGAGGTAAGGAGCAAAACTATGCTCCAATAATGTGGAGTTCTGGTGAATTTTCAGATATGGTAATTACTGCATATAATGACATCACGGCACAAATTCGTATTATGGAATCAGAAGGACAAGATGTAGAAGATTTACAAAAACAAGCTGATGACTTTAGAAAATTAATAGAATTACAAGCAAACAGCAATCCAAGTCAATCTATGGTAGATGCTGCTTCAACTGTTCACCAAGAACAACGTGGAACTTGGACAGACCAGATGAGAAGAAGAAAGTCTCTTAAGGTTCACACAGATTATTTAGACAAAACATATAGAAACTTGCATAAGAATGATGTTGTGCTTGATTTAATGGAACAGATGTATAATGTTATTAAAACAGATAAGCAAATGCCTAAGTCTAGTATCGAATATATGCTCAACAGAGTAAAGACTTCTTTTGGTCATTCAAATACAATCAATAAAACATTGACTCCATTAGGTTGGGCTGATTTAAATAATGAAAAATTATCAGATTGGTTTAATTCTTTACCTGAAGGGGTGAGGGGAGGAAGAGAATGGAACGCAGCTGATGCTGAAAAATTATGGTTAAGCGTAAATGGTGTTGTTACTATGAAGTTTTTAGGAGCAGGAGGCGCAGTAGGTAATAGAAGTCAGATAATTAACCAAATAGTAAAATGGGGGGTTAGTAGTTGGTGGGAGACACAAAAAAGATATAAGCAAGACCCTGCTTTTTGGGATGGGGTAATCGCAAATACTGGTATTGATAATATGCTCTCGGTTTTAAATGATATTATGTTACAGGGTGGCGAAGTTGATTGGAAAGATGCTGGACTAGTACCATTTTCTGAGATATTTATGGAACTTGGGTTTGGTGCTAATATTGGGATTCCTACTGCTAGATTTATTGATTGGAGAAAAGTAAGAAGAGCAGGGAGAATGGGTTTTATTAATAATCCCGATAAAAGGATTGATAATGTATTATTAAAACTTATGACTAAAAATATGCCCTTAGACGAACAGGGTAATATACAAGAAGCTATTCATATTGAAACAATGCTTAATGATTTTCAAAAAACTGGTAAAATGGATACAAGTAAATTAAGTAAAATGGAACTCGCAATACTTAAAGAGAAAAGAGGTGCGTATTGGGAATTCATGGAGAACGACAAGGATGGGCAAAATAGAGAGTTAGTAACAAAACAGTTGCAAACAATATTAGGCAAGGTTGACGATAACTTATTGAGAAAAATGGTTACTTTCAAATTGTCTTTTTGGCTTCCTAATAAGTCCTTTGGAAAAGAGTTATTCACCTTTACTGAGGGTGAAAGAGCGATGAGGCAAGATGTTGCCATGCAAGCCCTTATTGTTGCGGACAAGAAAAAACTCCTAGGGTCTGGAACACAAGAAGAAAGATTTAAATCACCAGCTGCTGTTAAGATGGCTAGAGACGCAGTATATCAGATGATGTTTGGAATGTCACCAACATTCTTAGGCGAAGGTTTCGCTGGTATAAGCAGAATGTTTAGCCAGTACAAGAGTTATCCATTATTTCAAACTATACACGATTGGGATACAGCACAGAATTTTATTAAAGGAGGAAACACCTTTGAAAATATGGGAAGAATTCTTCAAGCGGCTTCTCTTCTCACCCCAGGATTACCCGGTACCTATACAGTTGATAATAAGGACATAGACCAAGATGCTGCTGCTTTCTTAAGACTAGTAATGATAAGGGGTCTTGCTACAACTGTTGCGGTGACATCTCATCTCATACCATTTGCCAGTATGGCTCTTAGTAAAGCGAAATTTGGCTTTAGTGATGTAAGGACAACATTAAGAGCAGGTGAAAGCCCCATGCTTGGTATGGCTTTAAGGACTACGTTATGGTGGAGTATGGCAATGATGGGTTGGGGAGATAGGGAAGACAGAGAAAAGTCAGAAGAAATAGCAATGGACAATTGGATGAGATTCTTGACACCTGTTATAATTAGTTATATAGCTAGAAGTATTTATGACATGGGTAAAGGATATTCAGAGGATGTTGGAGTCTGGGATTGGGACATTTTTGACTAAGCTGCCCTAACCCCAGTTCCCCTATTTACAAACTCTTTCTATGTATTTAAGTAGTGCCTCTATCATTCTTTTTATATTTTCTAAATCATATTTAACTGATTTCATTTCATCTTTATTCATTTGAATCTCCCACTAAGCTAATTGAGATTCCAAATTGTAGTTTTTTAAATAGTTGTATTTCTAATGTAATTCCATTATGATGTTTGTGCATACCTATTGAAAATGGAAACAATGATAGTTTACAGTTATATTGTCTTTTTTTGTTTACGATTACAGTGTATTGTTTAAATCCGAATAATTCATCTCCAATACTTTTTTCATTTTCTATTGATATTTCATTTATTTCAGTAAGGCTATCTTTACTCATCCAATCTGCCATTCTTTCTCCTTTTCTGTGAAATATTATGCTATAAGTAGTGCATCTGCTGTTTTTAGGGTAACCCTCTTTATGTCTTCCAATGACCCTATGTCAGCCGCCACTTCTTTGGCTTTTTCTTTTAGTTCTCTTTTCCTTTCTGCTTTGACCTTCGGAAGTGTCCCATAGTGTGACATCCATTGATGTGGAACTACTTTCCAAAAAGGAATATCATAAGAGGTTAATAACCCCTCCCATATACCAGCATTTTTACCAAACTTGAAGGCACTACTTCTGCCATCTGTAGGAAAAGCATGAACATTTTCTATACACGCCATGATTGTTGTTGGTTCATTTTTTAAACATTCTTTTATACTATTGTTTGCTTCTTCTGTGCTTTTAAATGGCTTCAGTACTCTTATTATATTACCTAATGATGTTTTACATATACCAGCTATACCTCCACTGGCACCCGGGTCTATACCTATGTACATTGTTGTCACTTATTTCTCCTTTTTGTTTTTGCATTGGTTACAAGATTTTCTTTTCAATCCGTATGTCGGAAACTCTTCGTGATATAGTATTTTACTTGTTTGGTATTCAATTTCATAAACCCTTTTACATTTTAAACATAGGCTTAATCTTTGTGATATTCCTCTGTGTGGCTTATTGCCGCTAATTACATGACCCATATGTTGCCTCCTGTTGACTTTGGGTTGGTAAGGGGGAAGACTAGCAGACGTATAAGACGGATGCGGAGTACCTTGTCAACTAGCCTTCCCAAATTCTTTACGCAATGCGTATATAAGTTTTCTTAAATCTCTAATAGATGCTTCATGCAAATATCCATATCCTATAATATCCCTCTTAATTTCAAGAGTACGCTCTATTCCAATATGATATTGTGCAAGAGCGTATTTCTCAATCCAATACTCTGTGTTATCCTTTGTATGCTTGTTCAACTGTATCGTAGAATTTGCATCTGTCTCCATTGAATCCAATAGAGTATCGACCTACTTGACCATACCTTGATTTAGCAGCAATTATCTCGCTTTCATGCTTATCGTAGGCAGAATCATCAAACTGATAACCATACCATACAAACAATGCTGACTCAGCAGTTTGCTCGATAACTCCACTTTCACTATAATCACTCATTCTAGGTAGTGGGTCTGCTCGCATTTCTATAGCTCTATTGAGCTGACTTAATAAGAACGCTGAACAATTATTACGTTTACACGCCCATTTATATTCCTGCATTACAGTCTCTATTTCAAATCGTCTACCATCGTTTTTATTGTTATCAACTGATATTAACTGAATATAATCATCAAATACAACGTCTGGCTTTAGCTTATTAACTTCTCGTATTGATTCACTTAAAGTTCTAATGTCATCGTACATTATAAGATTCTTATATTTTTCTTTAACTTTTTCTGCTATATCTATTACAATTGCTTTTGTTCCATTTAATTGATTCTGCCTTAAGTCTGCGTATTTTAATGATTCACTTTCCATTACAATCATTTTCTTCATCATTTCTACATTAGACATTTCTCGATTAAACAATACTACTTTGTAACCATTCTCTACAAGAGTTCTTACTGCATTTATCATAAGTGTAGTTTTACCATGTCCAGGTCTACCTCCTAATACGGTTATTTCTTTACGAGTCATACCTCCTGCTGGTTCATCTAATTGCTTTAATCCAAATTTTATTACATTAGTACCTTCTTCTATTGCCTGTATGGTTTCTTCTACAATGTCTCCTATTTCTCTTTTTTTACTAGGTGCTAATAATTGCAATTCAGATATAAGTTGTGTATGCTTATCTAGTTTTACGTTTACTGCTTCGTATTCATCATATGACATTCTATACAAATCATAAGATGAAACTGAAATTAATCTTTGTATATACTTTTCCCATACTAATCTTGCATAGTGTTCTACGTTTGCTGTTGTTGGACAATCATCTGACAATCCACTAACATAATAAGCTTCTGATTGTTTATACAAATCTTGTATTTTTTGTGTTACTGTAACGGCATCTATTGGTTGATGGTTTCTATATAGTTCTACTATTGCATCCCATATCTTCATATGTAAATCAGAATAAAATGCTTTACTTACTCTTATCCATCCAGCGCATTTTTCCATAATTGGGACACCACCTTTAACAATGGCACCCAGTACGGCTTTTTCTGCGACTTCTGAATGTGGCTGTACTTTTAGCTCTTCAGACATCGAATAAAGTCTCCTGTTTTGTGGGTTTATAATTTGTTATTACTAGTTCGTTATACACTTTACTTGGGTCAAAATGTCTTCCCCCATGCTTTGTTTGAACTTTACAAGTATCAAACTCTTTTAGCAACTCTGAAACCTCATTTCTATCGTCATAACTAACCATGAATTTACCACCTTTTTCATTAATGATTCTTAATACTTCAAGCATATCATAGTGGTCTTTCTTGGAAAAGCTATGAAAATAATAATCATGTCTTTCTGTCGCTGCTACATAAGGTGGGTCTAAATACCAACAATCACCTTCTTGAGGAGGATATTTCTCTATTATTTCCCTGTAATCAAGGTTTTCAATCATTACATTATCAAAATACTTTCTAGAATATCTAACGTCTTCTATGAATTCCATTTTCCAATCTTGGTACTTGCTCATCGGTTGCATAAAGTTGTTATTGAAAGCGTTCTTTATAATATAATAATATTCTGCTGCTCTCTTGGGGTCTGGAATCTTAATCTCCTTATCTCCCTTTATGATAGCCTTATGTTTGTTATATAGGGTTCTGCTTTTTACTAACCATTTAATATTGAGTGCAAATTCTTCAAATTCTGTTCTTATTGATTCATAAAGGTTTACAATATCGTTGTCCTTATCGTTTATAATATTCACATCTGCCTTCTTCTTTCTGAAGAACATAGATAAACCTCCTGCGAATACTTCTATGTACCTTTCGTGGGGAGGGAGCATACTGACTAATTGCTTAGACAGTTTAACTTTTCCTCCCCAGTAGGGTATGATGACAGGGCAATCGGGTTGAATCAAGCCCTTGCCATCTTTCTAATTAAAGGATATACTCTATTTTCTAACTTATGTGTAGACTCATGATTACGATTTAAAGCATGACTAGTAACCCATGTAAAGGCGTTAAGCAAGTCCCAATAGTTGTCCATGTCGCTTCTACCTAAGTAGCTTACGAATGGGTCTACGGCTTGTTGTGGGAGTTCTTTTATTACTGAAGCTACGTGCTTATTATCTAACTTAGTCTCCATTAACAATTCAAAATCATTAACAAATACTTCTTTACATTTATGAACGGTATCCTGTATAGATTCACCTATCTTAAAAAGATTGGAGTTGTATATAGAATGTCTGTTCTTTTTCATATCAATAATCGTTCCTATTATCATACCATTAGCACATACTAATCTATAAGCACCAGCTGTAAATGATAACTCAGTAGTCCCATCATAACTATTTCTAATTGTTATTTCGGGATTAAGTATATCGTCTACGCCTACTTTCACTTTAATTTGTGGAAAATACCAAGTCCAACTTGTCCTTGAGCCTTCACCAAATATATGTGCTTCTTTAAATACTGCACTATTAGATTCCATTACTGGCATTACTTGTGTAACTACTTCTTCATTTGTTACTAATTTATATTCATCTGTCATACAACTTATTACGGCTCCTGTGTCTTCTCTTATTACAAACTTATGTCCAGTATTTTTATTCCAGATATTATTGTCTGTCAAAATAGCTGGTATTTCCTTTACTGGAAATTGCGTATCAATCAATGTTGCGCTTTTTTGGGGATTTGCCATGTAGTGACCTCTCATTTGATAGTTGTTTATTAAAATTGGCTTTCCTATTTCTTATGATTGCTCCTAAGAAACGAAAACCCTTACCTGACTTGTGATGGTTACCTGATGTGAATACTCTTATTCCATGTCTTATGTGGTCTTCTTCTATGCTCTGTATACCATATAGAAAATAATAATACGATACAGTGTTTTTATCACTTGGTACATTGTCATATATGTTTCGCATAACTTTCTTTAACGCTTTTGTTGTTTCAGGTGTATACATTGTTACCATTCTCATTATACGGGCATTTATATCTTTAGGTGTTGACCAATTATATCCACAACAGGGACACATGACGGGGAAAAAGTCTTTTTTACCCACCATCATTCCATTCTTTTGCTATCTCTTTATTTATATCAGATATATAAACAATTTCCTTTTGCGTAAAATACTTATCATCTTCATCGTTATATTTATCAGCTGTTGTTGGTTCTCCATCTAATGTTGCTTGTGCTTGTTGTTTTATATATATTCCATTCATATCATCTCTTCCATTTGCTATTTCTTTTAATCCTTTTTCTAGCCATTTTACTCTAGATTCAAGTTCTCTTACGGTTGCTGCTATGTCTTTATTACCTTCTTCATACCTCTGTTCACAATTAATACATATTCCAGTTTCATTCATCGTTGGCTTATCACACCAATGGCACATAAATGGAGTAGGCATCAGTTAGGTCTTACTACGTCATTAAACAAATTGGACAGTTCTATTCTTGCTTCTTTACCTTCTTTTTTTACTTTATCTGGATTCTCTTCATATTCTTTCAAGCCTTCATCTGCTATTCTATTAAGATTCTTAAATGCTTTACTTTCTCGATTCTCTCTCATAACCCTATGTGCTTCAATGAATTGTTGAGCAATTATTGAACTGCCAACTTCTTCTGTCAACTCTTCCAAGTTTTCTTTTTCACATAGATAATGTATGTAAGACATTTTTCCCATTTTATTCTCCTTTATATTCTTTTAAGTATTCTTGATATTTAATTTTTATATCATCACTATTGAGTTCCCTAAGTTCAAACATTTTATTTCTTGACCCATAAGTCATAGGAACATCTGCTAATGATGG
>Ga0114996_10005754_pt1 | contig 14494 bp, 14 predicted proteins | sample ArcticOcean_MG_C_4_FD_87039 | JGI IMG/M metagenome (GOLD analysis project Ga0114996, IMG submission 87039) | Marine microbial communities from western Arctic Ocean - ArcticOcean_MG_CB4_134 | ecosystem: Environmental > Aquatic > Marine > Oceanic | place: Arctic Ocean: Canada Basin | collected...
TGTAAAACCAACGGTTACCTGCACGATGCCTTAAAATTCACTCTGTCCCTCCCCAGAACAGAGATCGCATTGCGCCTTTTTTGCATCTGGCCTTTATGGATGGCCGTGAAAACCGTGGCCGTGTTGCACAACAATCCTGAATTGCTGAATTCAAATGCCCAGGTGAACATTTCTCGACGCACCGTAAAGCGCATACTACTGGGGACTCCATTTATCGTTTGGTCCAATAATCTTCTAAAAATTTCCTTTAACAACATCATCAATGATAAAGTACTTAAAAATCCACCCACTTTTGATCTGGAGGGGCTAATGACCCGTGTAAAAAAGATTCCCCTGGATACCATTAACTCTAATACATAAAATCATTTAATTATTATGTCCGACCCAAATAGATTTAAAGACAATCAGGATGGCACCTTGACTGACACCAAAACCACTCTCATGTGGTTACGAGAAGACGGATGGCAAAGGGATGGTAAATGGTTCAGTTGGGATGAAGCCAAGGATTGGTACATTGAAATGAATGCGATTAAATTCTGCGGCTTTCAAGACTGGAAACTACCCAACGAGGACGAAATCCTCACCTTGTATAACCCTGAAGAAATCAACAAGGATAAGTATGGCAACGAGATTTATCTGGAAACCGTTTTTCCTCCCGGGGCTCAGGCAACCATCTGGCTACAAGGTGAGTCAGGACAAGACGGAACTATATTCGATTTTAAAAATGGGGAAACACGCCCATTACATAAAAGCAGAACCGGCAGAATGTCTGTTCGTCTGGTGCGAGGGAATATTCCCAGAAAAACGGATCCGTAAAATTATAGGAAGATGAAACCTTTCCCTGCTATTATCATCTAATCCTTAACCTATCAATGGGGGTCTTTTGACTAAAAATAGCCTTGTTTCCATCGCTGGAGGATTTTGGTGCGTCGTTGGACTGTTCCTTGTCGCCCGCGGTTTTGGCATGTATCAGCTCGCGGGTCAGGAGCAAAACGCGACTCAAGTCGCTATCATCCTTTCCGGAATCACCGCCGCAGTGATCGGGTTGGTTAAAGGAAAGTTTGTATTGAGCAAAACCGCCCGGAAAAATAAAACCCGGATTTATGGACTGGAGGACCCGGTACGCATCCATCAAATATTCGCCAAACCATTTTATTTTTTGATCCCGATGATGATGGGCCTTGGAGTCCTTTTGCGCTCCTACAATGAATATCTAGGGGGATATGTAGTCGTTGCCGCAATTTATTGCGGAATAGGAATGGCCTTGATCTTTTCCAGCCGCGCCTATTGGGCAACAGAACCAACTGCTCCCGCCCCGGAAAACTCCTAACAAAATGGAATATTTTAAATGAAAAACTATTTTCTTACCCTGCACATGATATCCATGTGTCTAGTCATTGGAACCTTGTTTGTGCAATCCCTTTCCGTTGTGCTCCGCTTGCGCCTGAAAACTGCCGAAGAAGCAGAAGGTCTCAGAAAAACCCAGAATCGGATCCATAAGTTCATCTACTATCCTATTTTAGGAGTGACCCTCATTTCCGGAACGGTGCTTGCCATAAAGACTGGAGTTTTTTCCGAATCGCAATGGATCTACTGGAAATTAGGACTGCTGGTTATTCTGATCGCACTCGGCGTTCAAAACAGCAAACAAATAAAAAAAGACTCCTTGCCAAAAAAATACGCAATGATGGTGCATATCGCCATTTTTATTGTCGGCGCGTGCATGATCTACCTCGCCACCGTCAAACCCTTTTAAAACTCCCATGGACATCATCCTCACCCTGGTTGCCAGCGTCCTTCTTATCATAGGTTTTTTTGTTATTTGCCGAACTGTCGATGATGATGAAGACGACCAGGAGGAACCCGGCAATGAAGCAGACCACTCCTGACCAAAACCCTCTATCTGAAAAAACAAAACCGTTTCGCCGTCTGGAAAAAAAAGCCGCCTCCTGTCGTTTATGTCCCTGCCTCGCAGATCAACCCGCTGTCTTGAGCTCCGCCAATGGTTCATTAAACACCATGATTGTTTTTGTGGCGGAAGCTCCCGGCAGGTTTGGCGCAGGTCGTACGGGAGTACCGTTTCAGGGCGACCGGTCCGGCGATAATTTTGAAATCCTGCTGAATCATATCGGTTTGACCCGCCCCGAGGTTTTCATCACCAACGCCGTTTTGTGCAATCCGCTTGAGAATGGCAATAACCGTAGGCCCATTGCCGGAGAAATTAAAAACTGCGCCTCGCTTTTAAAAGAGTCCCTTAGCATCATCCGCCCCAGGGTGGTGGTCACTCTTGGTATCGTTGCCCTGCAATCCCTCAACCTTATCCTCGGCACCCGTTTTCAATTAAACCAGAACGTTGCTCAACCCCTTCCAACTCCAGATTTCACCCTATTCCCTCTCTATCACCCCAGCCCCAGAGTCACCAACTGGAAACGCCCCATGGCCCAGCAGAAAAGAGATTTCAAAAAAATCACGCGACTGCTCCAGCAACAACGAGCACCCCTTAGCAGAGAGAGCTTTGCATAACCCCGAGTTCCTTCGACAAGCTCAGGATGACACCCCCAAACCTCCGCAGTCGTCATGCTGAGGCCCTCGAAACATCTCGCTTTTCCGTTTTTACGACTTACGCAAAGGTCTCCTTGGCAGAAGGGGTTGACAAGTCGGGGATTGGATTTTATGTATATAATGAAAGAAGAAATATTTTTGAACGAGAGGTTTACCATGATTAATAACAACCCTTTTACAGACAAATTTTTTCTCCAGGGTCACAAGGCACTGACGCAGGGAACATTTATTTTTGGCGGGATTCTGTTTCTCCTGGCCGTCCTTATTTTTATCTACCCCACGCTGATCCCTTACTTCATCGCCGGGGTGATCCTTCTGGCTGGAATCTCCGTCCTGACTGTGGCCTGGAAACTCTGGAGGTTCCGTGAACATGTTTCCCATCTCGAAAACGGAGAAACCCATATAAATGGAAACAAAAATTACCGGACGCGTGTTACCTACTTCAGGTGGGTTGCGTGAACCATGGCCGGATAAATGGAATCAACAAGGATTGGAGCCAGATCACCCTGGGATGCTGGCAAATCGCACCCAGCGGAGGATGGGGAAATATCTGTTCCCCAAAAGACGCCGAACGAGTCGTGCATACCGCCCTCGACCACGGCATCACCGCTTTCGATACTGCTGAAGGCTATGGCGATGGAGAATCGGAACGCCGACTGGGCAAAGCCCTGGGTTCCAAAAAAGATTCCGTCATCATCATCTCCAAAATCTGGCCCGATGCTGAACTGACTCTCAAAGCCTATCAGCAATGTCTGGATAATTCCCTCAAGGCTTTGGGCCGGGATTATGTCGACCTTTACCTGATCCATTGGCCGGGAAGTTATTTCAACAATCGTGACAAAAGTGCCCGGCTCGCCGAGTTCATGAACGCGCTCAAAGAAAGCGGAAAAGCCACAACCATAGGGCTCTCCAATTTCCAGGCACCGGACTTAACCCTGCTGGGAAACAAACTCAAAACATTTTCCATGAACGAGGTTCCCTACAGCCTGTTAGACCGAGCCTATGAAGGGGAAAGCTTAAGCCTTTGCAAAAATTCCGGCATTCCTTATATGGCCTTCTCTCCCACGGCACAAGGCCTGCTGGCAAAACCCATGAGCCAGGAAGACCTGAAAATGCCCACCCGGAAAAACAGTTCTCTCTATACGGCATCGGTGTACCCGCATGCCAAAAAAGTCTGGCAAACCGTACGCGAACTAGCTGATGAATTAAACCATAAACCGATTGAAGTGGCTCTGGCCTGGGTGCTCACCCGCGATAATATTTTTACCGCCATCGTGGGGTCGCGGAAACAGGAACAAGTTGCAGAGTTTGCAAAATCCGCCGAACTGAAACTGAGTCCTGGCCAGTTGCAACGCCTGACTAAAGCCAGCGATGCGTTTCCCATGGTGAAAAAAGGACATTGAATGAGCGAACATTGGGAAGAACCACCGGAAGAAGACGGCCTGACCCTGGGTCCTGAAGAAGCCCTGCAACGAGAGATCGAAAAATCCAAAACCCTCAAGGTTGATCGCCTGCGTCTCCGGGACGAGATCGAAAAACTCAAGGCCGAAACAGCCGACCTGATCCAAAAAAACCACCTGCTGAAAGAAAGGCTCACAGCACTGGGAAATCCATCTGCCGAGCCTGAGAAGGCGAGCGAATTTTTCCGAAACATCCTGATTTTTGCCCTGGTTTTTGGTTTTCTAGCCCTGCTTTGGTTCATGGTCCAAAACTAGACCCGTTGCTCAGGCTATGGAAAATGGAGGCTATTTCTGCTAAAATCCCTTAAGTAGAAGAAATATTGAATCTTTATACCGATTTTCACCATCCTAAGTACTAGAAGCATTCCTCATAGGCAGAAATTTCGCCTGATTCCTTAATTAAGCAAAACAAATAAATATTTTTGTAACACTGCCCCACCAATAAATATCAACAATTATTTAGAGGAAAACCAAATGTGGGTAATTGAATTTTTTCATGTAATTATCGGAATTTTATGGATCGGGTTGCTGTACTTCTTCAATCTGGTTCAGGTCCAGTCCATGCCTAAAATGGTGGAGGAAGGTGCCGCCAAACAATACACCCAGATCATTCTGCCCCGCGCCCTGTTCTTGTTCCGGCACGCGGCGTTGTGGACGGTCATCACCGGCATCGCCTATTACATGGCCGGTCGTGGAACGTTTCTAGAATTTGGGCATTTGCAAGGAATTCCTAGCCCGGAAATCATGATCGGCATGTTGCTCGGCATCATCATGGCAGGGAACGTCTGGTTCATCATCTGGCCCAACCAGAAAAAGATCATCGCCGGTGAACTCGAAGGCGCTGCCCTGGCTAAAGCGAAAAGATCAGCTTTTCTCGCCAGCAGAACCAACGCCTGGCTTTCCATACCCATGTTGATCGGCATGATCGCCGCAAACCACGGCGGCATAATGTTCTAGCCCGCGCCACTAGGCGTGGGACCAGAGTGCAATAACTCTTTACTGCGTTCAAACCGTGTCGCGGCTAAATGTGGTTTGTTGCAAACGTTTGATTGTTTTATCTAGTCTTTTACTCACAACACAAAAGGGGTTCGTCCACTGTCAAGGGGGCGAACCCCTTTTTTTGTGCCCAGGCCAGCATTAAGCGGGTCTACTCAATAGTCAAGGCTTCCATGGGGTCGAGTTTGGAGGCTTTGATGGCGGGGAACACGCCGAAAAAAATACCGAGTCCGGCGCAGGCCCAACTTGCTATCCAAATGGAATTCGGATCAAGAATCAAAGTCCAGTGACCCCAGTGAGTCAGACCCAGCGTCAACCCCACACCCAGAACAATTCCCAGTCCACCGCCCAGAAACCCGATAATCAAAGACTCATAAAGAAACTGGTGAATGATATCCCTGCGGGTCGCACCCACGGCTCTTCTTATTCCTATTTCGCGTGTGCGTTCCTTGACCGATATCAACATCACCGCCAGAATACCGATGCCGCCTACCAGTAAAGATATAGCGGCAACTCCCACAATCAGTTTGGTAAACATTTCTGTGGTTTCTTTTTTCAGTTCTTCCAGATCCAATTGGCTGATGAGGGTGAAGTCGTCGTTTCGATTATCGGTGAGTTTATGACTTTCTCTGAGAAGTTCGTGGATTTTTTCTGAAGCTTTGACGATGTTTTCCCGCGATGAAACGCGGACAAAAATTCGAGTGATATGAGTCTGGTTGACGATCCGGCGCATATAGGTTGAAATGGGGATCAGAATCAGGTCATCCTGATCCAGCCCATTGGTGTCCACGCCTTTCGGTTCGAACACGCCGATAATTTTAAATGGCATGAAGTGCACCTTGATAACCTGACCCAGCGGGTCTTCTTCGCCAAAAAGATTTTTGACCGCCGTCATTCCTATAATGGCAACACGGTTAGCTGTTTTTGCATCCCTCTCAGAAAAATACTCACCACTTTGCAGACTATAGTCACGAATAACCGGGAAATCGAGAGTGGAACCGGCAATGCGAGTTTCTGCGGAATTATTGCCAAACTTGGCCACCATACTTTTTTCTTCAAAAGGTGCCGCCCCTTCCACCTCGCCAATTTCTTCCATGATCCGGTTCGCATCCCGAACGGTCAAGGTAGTCACGTTGCCTGTAAGCCGAAGACGCCCTCCACGCCGTTTCATTTCCCCGGCGTTGATGGTGATAAGGTTTTCTCCCATCCCGGCGATGACATCCATCACCTCCTTCTGCGAACCTTTGCCAATGGCCACCATGACGATCACCGAGCCGATACCGATCAAAACGCCCAGGGACGCCAGAAAGGTGCGGGTCTTGTGCGAAAGCAACGCCTTAACCGCTATGCCGAGTGAGGAAAAAACTTTCATCATTATTTTCCTTAATTAGGATCGTATGGATTCTTCAGGACTCAAAAAGGCCGCCTTGCGGGCAGGGTGAATCCCGAATATCAAACCGATTAGCGTACAAAACACAAACGACAGAATAAAAGGCTCCACCGTTATATGAGTTGGAAGAACATCAAACCGTTTTAAACCAAATGAAATAGCCAGTCCCAATCCAACTCCCATGATCCCGCCCAACAGGGAAACCAAAACAGACTCGAACAAAAACTGAAAAGTGATATCGGATCGGCGCGCACCAAAACAACGGCGTATGCCAATTTCGCGAACCCTTTCCCGGATTGATACCAAAAGAATATTCATGATAACGATTCCGCCAACCAGAAGTGAAACCGTTGAGATCAGGATCAACATGCGGTTCAGGGCCTGCTCCGATTCGGTCACCCATTGCATGATGCCTTCGGGAGTGATGAAACGGAAATCATCTGCGGCGAGAACCGAAAGATTATGGTTGCGGCGCAAAACCTGGCGTACGGTTTCCATGGTTTCCGGCACTTGCGAAGGGTTCAGGGTAACGACCTTGATACTGTGAAGGTGAGTCTCATGCGTCAGGCGCGACATGGAGGTGGTCAGCGGAATCAGGGCACGGTCGTCCGGATCGTATCCGCTTTCGGTCAATCCCTTTTCTTCCAGCAGGCCGATCACTTCATAGAACTGATTTTGCAGACGCACCATTTTACCAATGGGGTCTTCGCCTTTGAACAGTTTCCGCGCCGGGGTTGCACCCAGCACGACTGCCCGTCTTTTACGATCCAGATCGCTGTCGGACAAAAAATCGCCATCCACCATTTTCCAGCCGCGAGCCAACTGCCAATCCGGGGTCACCCCATAAACCCGGGTGCTGGTGAACTCCTTTTTATTGATGATCTGCAGGCGTTTTCTCTGGCGGGGCACCACCAAGCGGACGGTGGGAAGTGCAAGCAGGTCTTCGGCATCCTCAAGAGTCATGCTGACGGTATTCTTCGAACGGGCAAAAAACATTCTTCCCGCACCGGCGATCACCGAGAAAGATTCCGGACCAAACCCCATATTGGCAATGCGGTCGAGAACCTTGACCTTGATGCCATCGCCAATAGCCACGATCACCGTCAAAGAGGCGATGCCGATCATCACGCCCAGAGTCATAAGAAATGTGTTGCCCCGGTTCAATCGTAATCCTCTCAGGGCCTGTCCAAAATTTTTAAAAATTCGCATACGCAGTCTCGGTGGACTTACAGAGAGAAAGTTTTTTCCTCATGGTCTGAAGCAATCTGCCCGTCACGGATGGAGACGATACGCCCGGCATGTTTTGCCACCTCCAAATCATGGGTAATGAGCACAATGGTCTTGCCCTCCTTAACAAGGTTGTCAAAGGTCTTCATGGTTTCTCTGCCGTTTTTTGAATCGAGGTTTCCTGTGGGTTCGTCTGCGAGAATAATTCGAGGATTATTGATGAGGGATCGCGCGATGGTGACCCGCTGTTGCTCACCGCCAGAAAGTTGCCCCGGTGTGTGATGCAGCCGGTGTTCCATCCCCACCTTGGCAAGTAGCTCCCGGGCTTTTTCCTTGATGTTGCCCGGAGGCCGTTTTGCATAAACCAATGGCAGGATAACGTTTTCCAGCGCCGTGACTCCCGGCAGAAGATGAAAGGCTTGAAACACAAAACCGATTTTCTCGTTACGGACGCGGGAAAGTTTTCGGTCGTTCAATTGACCGACCTCCTCCCCATCCAGGATGTATTCCCCGCTGGTGGGCTGGGACAAGCATCCCATAATTGCCATGAGTGTGCTTTTCCCCGCACCGGAAGGACCCATGATGCTGACGTAATCCCCCTCCTTGATATGAAGCGTCACATCCTCAAGGACGCGGGTTTCAAAACCAATATTCCGGTAGCTCTTGCAGATGGAGTTCATTTCAATAAGATTCACGGCCTTCTACCTTTGCGTCTTTTCTTTAAGAGTTTGTTGGGAATGCCAATCAGGGCTCCTTCATTGAGACCCGAGACCACTTCGATTTGGCCGCTATCGCGCCAGCCCAACTCAACAGGTTTGTCTTCCAATTCGCCGTTAACTTGCATGACAACGAAAGTTTTTTTACCTTCCCGTTTGACCGCTCCTTTCGGCAGAGTCAGAACATTTTTTCGGGTTCCGGTAGTGATCACGACATTGGTGGTCATCTCGGGTCTCAGTTTTGCGACCTTCTTCTTTTTAATATCCAGGATCACTTCATAGTTCACCACGTTATCCTTGATCACCGCCTTCGGATGAATTTCCCGGACCTTACCATTGAAGAACTTGTTGGCATAGGTGTCCACGGTAAACTTGGCATTTTGCCCGACCTCGATTCGCCCGATATCCGTTTCATCGACAAAAACCGTGACCTCCAGTTTGCGAAGGTCAATCAGCGTGACAAATGTCGGGGCATTGAGGCTGGCCACCACCGTTTCCCCTTCCTGAGTCGAGACAAACGCAACAATACCATCGATGGGAACGGTGATGGTGGCATAAGAGAGTTGAATCTTTTCTTCATCAAGATTTGCCTGGGCCCTGTCGACCATGGCCTGCGCCAGTCGGCTGTCATTTTGCAACTGGCTTTGCTTGAGTTTCAATTCCTCATTCGCCAGATTGATCCGGGCCTTCAACACTTCCAGTTTTTCTTCCGCCTCATCCAAAATGGTGGTGGAGACAAAACCTTTCTGGTTCAGTTCCTGATTGCGCTCCAGCATTTTCTGCGCCAGCTTGATCTGAACCAGCAATTCCTCGCGCTCCGCCACGGCCTTGTTAATTTCCAGCGGACCCTCGGCGAGTATTTTTAGCTGCCGGGCTTTTTCCGCGTCCAGATCAGCCTTGAAACGTGCCACCCGGGAGAGCAGGTCTTCATGCTCAATGATGGCAATGATTTCTCCGGCGCGAATGAAATCGCCGATTTTGACCAGAAGGTTTTTGACCTGCCCCGATATGCGGGCGCCGATTTTAACTTCCGCGCCCGTCTTGAGTGTCACGGTTCCCGTAGCTACAACCTTTTGATGAATGTCCTGCCGGGTCACCGGCTGAAACTTGAAGTCCTTTACTGTAGGCTTTTGTGGCGGCTTTCCGAAAACTATTTCCCGGCCTGTTTTAATGACCGGGTCCATCTTCCCCTCTTGCCAGGCCCAAACCAAACCGGCCGCAAGAATCACCCACAACAAAAAACTCCGCAATTTTTCCGAAATCTTCACGCTAGAACCTTTGAATTATTTTTCACCACTAGGCCCACTCCCGTGGGAGGGAATGTAGCAAGAGCTTAATTGAGCCGAGCAACCCTTTGCTCGCCAAGTAAAGTGATTGCAAGCTGGCCCCACGCCGAGTGGGGTAAGTGTGCTAAAATAAAGGAATTAACCTCTATTCTGGGATCGGCATATCACCAGATAACTTGAGCCTTATCGTGACTCCTACGCCCTCTAAAGAAACTAGTCCCCCGGCCCGGAAACGGTTCTCTCTAAAACTGTGGATTGGAGTGCCTTGCGCCCTGATTCTGGCTCTTGTGATCATTCTTTCACAGATTGACCTGGAAACCGTGAAAGAAAATTTTGTGCAACGGATTTCCCAGGAAACGGGCCTCAAAGTGGCAATGGAATCTATTGGATTCAGCTTCTCCCATGGCCTGGGACTCCAATTAAAGGGCGTAAAAGTGAGGTCGCCCGAAGGCAACCATTTTTCCGTAGAGCGACTGCATTTGCTGGCAGAATGGAGCCCTCTTCTAAAAGGGGAGTTCAAAATAAAATCGGTCACTCTGGAACATCCCGAAGCAACACTGGAAATTCCAGCCCCTCTGCCGAAAGTAGAGGAAAAGCAAAAATCCCAGCCAGAAACGAAACTCATCGACCCTGAAAAAATCCAATCCGCCGCCAGCAAGGTAAAAAGCACACGCCTGTCCATAAAAAAACTCATCGTTTCCAATGGAAAGATCACGCTGATTCGAGCTGGTACCGCAAAACAAGTTTCCCTAAGTGTCGATGGAATTTTTGTTCTGAATCGATCTCCGGGAGAACATCTGGATATTTCGGCCAGTGCCGTCAAAGTGCAGACCGGCGCAATAATTTTTGCGGGAGACGGAATAGCATCCAACCTGACCGAAGACAATGCCAAAATCTCACTGAACCTGAAATCCAACGGTTTTTCCTGGGAAGAAATGCAATCCGTCCTCGACTTTTTAGAACACAAAGAAACTTTGACTGCGCTGACAGCTGTTGATGTGCAGGAGTTTTTAATAAAAGCGGAAATACCTGTCAGCTCTCTCAGTCAGATCGAAACTTTGCAGAAACAAATGATCGCTCACGTTAAATTAAAAACCAGAAACGCGATCTTGAAAATGGACGAAAAAAGTTATCCCATTGAAGCTTTAGAAGGAGAAGGGATCCTGGAAAAAGGTATTCTCACCCATAATTTTTCCGGCACGGCACTCTCAAGTGATTTTAAACTCCATGGCAAACTGCCACTGTTCAATCTCGATAAAGATGCCACCTCCCATGTCGAATGGAAAAATCTGATGTTGGAAAAACTGGCAAAAGGATTGCCGTGGGCTCCCACTCAGGGGAAAGTTTCCGGCAGTCTTACTCTCACCGGGCCTCTGCCAAAAGAGAAAGAACCGTTTCCCGGCAAACTGGAAGTTGATTTTCAGGTAGAGGATTTACTTTTAAAACCTACAGACGGAGCCCATCCCATAGAAGTGATCCGTTTAACAGGACATGGGGATTTTAATCAAGGCCTGCTGCAACATGAAATCCATACAACCGTTTGGGGCAGCGATTTTGACATCAAAGGAAAATTGCAGATGGGTCAGGGAAGGCCCGTGCTGAACTCGCGCATAAACTGGCAAGGGTTGGATGTATCACAACTGCCTTTACCATCCACGGGATGGCAGGCAAGCGAGGGAAAACTGACAGGAACTTTAACGCTCATCGGCCCTGTTCCGGGTGCGGGAGAGAAGTTTCCCGGCCAACTCAAAACATCCTTAAAGTTCGCTGCCAAAAATTTAAAACTGCAAAACAAAAGTTCGCCGGACTCTCCTCTGCTCGCCCTGAACCAGTTAAAAGGAACCGGAGAGTTTGCAAACCATCAGGTGAACTACAATATAAAAGGTGGCACGTTCAAAGGAACTTTTCAGTCAGATGGAACCATTATCCTTTCTGCTTCCGGGTCACGCCCCCCTGTGCTCAACAACCGCGTCGAATTCGCCAATCTCGATTTGAGTCAATTGCCCCTACCTATGCCAGCAACTGCGGGCAATATCTCCGGGCATATTAAACTGAATGGCCCGTTACCGGATGCGGAAGATCTTTTGACCGGCAATTTAAAAATAGATACAAACTTTAAAGTAACCGGCCTGAACCTGTCGACAGACACCCTTCCAATAGACATCCAGCAACTTGAAGGGAAAGCCACATTAGACCGAGGCAGGCTGAAACATAACCTGAACGGAACCATGTTTGGCGGAAAAGTAAAAACAAAAGGTGCTCTCCTATTTCAAAAAATTAAAGAAGAAACCCTCATCACCGCAGACTCGGACCTGGTGCTGGATCAGGTCAATCTGGATTGGCTTCCCCTGATCCATAAAGGCACGCCTTCTGCCGGAACCGTTACGGGAAACCTGAAAATTAAAGGGCCTCTTCCCACTAACGGTAAAATTTCTCCGGCGCTGAAACTTAACGGAATCCTTAATGCCAGTAAGCTTGTTTTAGGAGACCAACAAATAGGAAAAGTAAAACTGGACTTCAAGGAAAGTTCTTCCACCTTGACCCAGGTTCAGGTCGAACTGGAAAGAATTAAACTGGGAGATCGCGGATTTAAAAAATTTGTAGGACTGTTGCAAATCACCCCGGAAAAAATTGATCTCACCGGAGGCCAGGTCTGGCCGATGAACGGATTGATAAAGCTTGTCGGCGATTTTAAGCCCGAGTCCAAAAACTATCGTTTGAAGTTTAAGGGGGATAAATTAAAAGTGGAAGAATTTATTCCGCCCGATCTTATGGGCCCCCTGCAATTCTCCGGTGCGGTAACGGGAAAACTACCGCAAAACAACGACTCACCCGGCCTCGCCGATTATTCCCGGGACCTTTCCGGCAATATAAAAATTAAACTCGTTGATGGAACCCTGCCCGAACTCGGTGTGCTTAAAAACCTGCTCACCCTGCTCAATCCCACCTCAGTGTTAAATACCGGTAAAACTGGGTTGAGTTACGACCTTTTGGCAGGGGATTTTAAAATTGTGAAAGGCGTGGTGCATACCAGCAACCTGGAAATGAAAGGTCCCGAGATCATGCTGACCGTCGAGGGAGAGGCCAATCTTGTTCAAGACACCATCAACGCCCAGGTCAAGGCCATGCCGCTACAGATGCTGGATAAAGCCATCAAAGCGATTCCGTTGTTGGGTCAGATTTTTGCAGGAGGGAAAAAAGGCGGTGCCATCGAAACTTATTTCAAAGTGCATGGCAAACTCAGCAAACCAAAATTTACCCTACAACCGCACAAAACACTGCTCGAAAAACCGGGCAGTATCCTGAAAGAACTCTTCAAACTGCGGTAAAACCTGACAGGCGGACAATATAAAGAAGGGTTGATAACCTTCACTTCCACAATATATAGTCACTTGTGGACTCGTTATATTATTCATTGGTTCTTACCCTTTCAGGGCATAAAGGAAAATGAAGAGGACATCACGCGTGTCCCAGAGGGGTAGACCCCTATTTCAAGCAAAAAACCGCGAATTTTTACTAAAGTACCAAAAAAAATATACCGTTCAGAACTATAGGTGGAGGATATAACAAGGTTTCTCCCCTCCTCAGGAATCACCTGAATACATTGACTGAGTCTATTTTATCAATCAAGGACGGTTGCCATGGATTCCATTTATGAAATAAAACTATTGGGCTTCATGTTTTTGGAACTGGCGCTGGCTTTCATCTATTTCCCCTATGATACGGGAAGGAATTTTTACAAATTGAAGATGGGCCAGGTGGAAACCGCTTTTTCATTCGATCCCGTTCTGGGGTATTCCTTCAAACCCAACATCACTTATAGTAAACCGACGACCGCTCCACAGTTCGCACCCAGAAGGATCATGTTCGTGGATGTCCGGACCGATACGAACGGGTTTCTCTTTACCGAGGATTTGTCCACGACTCAGCAAAGTCACCAGTTAATCTTTTGCTTGGGTGGAAGTTCTACGGCGGGAACCGAGTCCCGCCACGATAAACATTATCCCGCAGTCATCGATTCTATGATCGAGAAGGATGGTTTTCGGTGCGTCAACGCTGGGGTCGGGGGTTACCGATCCATCCATGAACTGTTGATGTTTAAAAATAGAATCCTCAAATTCAAACCGGCGGCGGTGACAATCTTTAGCGGCTACAACGACTGGGAGGATTACAAGTCTGGAACCTATGGTAAAAATAATCAATTCATACACTGCCTCAGTCATGTCCTGCCCACCAACCAATTGGAGCGGGTTTTCGATTACAGTGCCCTAGCCCACACGGCAAAAAAGGCAGTATATAAATTCAGGGATAAAAATAAATTGGTGAACAAAGATATACCGGGCATCACAAAAGGCTGGACGGAGCAATGGAAAAAAAATATCGGCGAGATCATTGAGCTCTGCAATGAAAACGGCATTCAGTGTTTTGTTATCGGCCAGTTAGCTCCGGTTTACCACAACGCGTCAAGGGAGGCCAAGTTAAAGGCTGCTATAGATTTAAATTTCCAGGATGGCTTCGACGGGTATCTCGAATTCGTCAAGTTGATGAACAGGACCTGCGCAGAATTATGCGAAGAAAAGGGGGCTGTGTTTGTCAATGTAGCACGGGATTTCGAAGATTACTATCCGGTGTATCTGACGGACAGAAATTCCATGGAAAGATATTCCCTGTTCACCGATTGCATCCATTTCTCCGAGATGGGGAACCTGATCATGGGCTTACTCATTTTTAATACCCTATCGAATCATTTACAATGTCAACATTGATTATATATTTCATTGCGATTTTCGCTCTCACTCTTGTCCTTGTAGTGGGAAATTATTTTGCCCGGCGAAAATTTAGCACAAGAAAAGCCAA
>Ga0114996_10005755_pt1 | contig 14493 bp, 14 predicted proteins | sample ArcticOcean_MG_C_4_FD_87039 | JGI IMG/M metagenome (GOLD analysis project Ga0114996, IMG submission 87039) | Marine microbial communities from western Arctic Ocean - ArcticOcean_MG_CB4_134 | ecosystem: Environmental > Aquatic > Marine > Oceanic | place: Arctic Ocean: Canada Basin | collected...
GACTGGGAGAGCCGCTGGCGTCCCGAGCCGGGTTCGGACTCGGGCCCTGTCAAACGCGGGGCCGGCATGGCGTTCATGATGTTCCGGTCAGGGGTCGGCCCGAGCAGCGCGATCGTCCGGGTCAATTCCGATGAGCGGTACACCTTGTTTGTAGGGGTCACGGACATCGGCCCCGGCGCGAAGACGACGATGGCCCTGATCGCCGCCGAGGAGCTGGGCGTCCCGTTGTCGCAGGTGGAGGTTGTTTGGGGTGATACCGATCTCTGTCCGTATTCGGTGGGCGAATCGGGGAGCCGGACCACGACCCAGACGGGCTACGCAGTCGTTCAGGCTGCCCTGGACCTCAAGAGTCAGATTGCCGAGAAGGGCATGCCGCGGGGAGACGACGTGTTGATTGCGTCGGCCACCCCAACCCCCAGCACTCAAGGAATGCGGCGCATGTGCTTCGGCGCCCACTTCGTGGAAGTGGAGGCGGACGTTCAGCTCGGCCATGTGCGGATCACCAAGTACGTCGCCGTACACGAGTCGGGTCGCATCCTCACCCCGCTGCCCGCGAAGGACCAGATCCGCGGCGCGGCCTTGCAGGGCATAGGACAGGCCCTGCACGAGGATCTTCTGTATGACCCTCGCAACGGACATCCGCTAACGGCCGGATACTACGGGGCGCGACACCTGACTCACATGGATGTGCCGGAAATCGAGGTGACCTTCATCGAGACCGACGACGGCTTCGGGCCCTATGGTGCGAAGACGGTCGGGGAGGCGGGCATTATTATGGGTCCGGCCGCGGTGGCCAACGCGATCTTCAACACCATAGGACACCGCATGAAGGACCTGCCCATCACGCGGGAAAAGATTCTGGGAGCGCTCGCATGAAAACCTTTACGAACCAGAATGCTCGTACGCTGGATGAGGCGGTGTCGCTCGCGCAGGAGGCACTCCGGGCCGGTCAGTCTGTCTCGTTTGCCGCGGGAGGCACCGATCTGCTTCAGCTGATGAAGGACAGGGTCGTCAATCGGCCCGGATCCGGCCAGCCGGACGTGCTCGTGAACCTCAAGACCGTGGAGGGGCTCGATCAGGTAACCCCGAGGGGGCAGGACGGCGTGACCGTCGGTGGCCTGACCACATTAGGCACACTCATCGAACATCCCGTCATCCGTGATCAATTCACCGTGCTCGCCGAGGCCGCGGAGACCGTCGCAACCCCCCAGATCCGGAACGTCGGCACGCTGGCGGGAAACGTCGTTCAGAGGCCCTGGTGCTGGTACTATCGCAACGGTTTCCCTTGTTTCAAAGCCGGGGGCAACCAGTGTTTCTCGGTCGCGGGTGAGAACCAGCTCCATGCGATCTTCGGTGGTGGCCCGAGCTACATCGTCCATCCTTCGGACCTCGCGCCGGCGCTCGTGGCCCTCGACGCGACGTTCCGGATCGTGGGGCCCGAGGGTGAGCGGACCCTGTCTGGATCGGACTTCTTCGTGCTTCCGCGCCAGGACGTAGAACACGAGAACGTCTTGGCAGACGATGAGGTGCTGGCGTCGATCGAGCTCGCTGCGCCCCGTGACGGCGTGCGGAGTACCTACCACAAGGTCATGGATCGCGAGGCATGGACCCACGCGTTGGTGAGCGCCGCCGTCGTGCTCGAGATGAACGGAGACGTGTGTCGCGAGGCGCGGATCGTGCTCGGAGGTGTGGCCCCCGTTCCGTGGAGGGTCCCGGACGCGGAGAGGATGCTGGTCGGCCAGCGTATCACGCCGGAGCTCGCGCGCGAGGTCGGCGCAGCTGCAGTGGCCGAAGCGAGACCGCTCTCGAAAAATGCCTACAAGGTCCCGCTGACTCGGGGGGTGGTGGAGCGCACGGTTCTGACGCTCGCCACGTCCGCCTGAGACCTTGAGCCTGAGACCATGAGTCTGTGACGGTGAGCCTGTGACCGTGAGAAAGAGGGCGTCCAGGTTCTATCTCGCCGTCGCGATCAGCTTCGGTGCCTCCGTGGTTCTTGGCGCCTGCGGGTCGGGTGTGTCCGACGAAGTGCTCAGGGAGCGGATCGAGGCGGCCCTGGCGAGCGCGTCCGACGTCCCCGCGGGTTCGATTGCCGTGGAGGTGAGCGACGGGGTCGTGACCCTGACCGGCTCGGTCGTGTGTCAAGAGTGCGGGGGGAGCCGCACCCCCCCCGGCTTCGGCACGGTTCAGCAAAGTCTCGGCGCCGTCGTCCGCGCCATACCCGGCGTCGAGAGCGTAGAATTCAGGTTGGAGTATGAGCCACTTCAGGATGAGGGCCAGTAGACAATGATTCGCATGTTCGTGCGCCACCCTGTAACCGACTTCACCACGTGGAAGCAAGGCTACGACGATTTCGACGATGAGCGTAGGGGGATGGGTGTAACCGCTGACGCGGTCTTTCAATCGGCTAGCGACCCGAATGATGTCACCGTCTGGCATGACTTCGCGACGCTAGACGCGGCGCGTTCGTTCGTGGAGTCCGATCGTCTACGGGAGGTGATGGCATCCGCCGGCGTGACCCGGGAACCCCAGATCTGGTACACTACCCCGGTATAGGCGCAGGCTGTCTGACCCCGCAGGCACGTTCTGCTGTATTGCAGACTATGGCCGAACCGCTCAAGAACTCGTACGGACCTGATATACCAGTTCGGATCGCCGGCATGGTCGAACGCGTGTTCCCTGCCTTCGACCGGGAGTTGTTCCTCCAGAGCGCGCTAGACGGCTACGAGGAACTGGAGAGTCTCTCTGGCTCAACACTCGACCCGAAAGCATTATCCGGGAGCACATCGGGTCGAGGTGATGCTAAACGGGATCTCTCACCCGGGCGTCGAGTTCGAGGTGATCAAAGCGACTCCTCCGCTCGGGTTTAAAAAGGATTCGTCGCGAACACTGAAAATTCCGGGATAAAACCCCGGCTATCCACCCTGAGCGCTCCAAGGATCGCATCGGCGATTTCTTCAGGCCGCAGTTTCTTGTCCGAAACCTCCCGCTCAACGCCGGCCTTTGCAGCGAAGTTGGTCATCACTTCGCTCGGGTTCACCAACATGACCCGCACGTTGTGACGTCGAAGCTCGTCGCGCCAGCATTCCGTCATACCGCGCAACGCGAACTTCGAGGAACCGTACGCGGTACGCCCGCTACTGCCCTTGAGGCTCGAGGTAGAGGATATGTTGATCAGCTCGCCACTGCCTTGTTTGATGAACTGGCGAGCCGCTTCCCTTGCCATAAGGAATGGGCCAAACACGTTCGTGCGGTACACACCCTCCATTTCCTCGAGCGTCATGTCGACCAAGGGTTTGAAGAGGCCATAACCGGCGTTGTTGACCAGAATGTCGAGGCGCCCGTGTTTTTCGGTCACGGAACCCACGGTGCGAACCGCATCCCCCTCGTTGCCGACGTCGCCCGTTATCCAATCCAGTCCCAGCTCCTCAGCGGTGTTTCGAACGGCATCCTCGCGGCGGCCGGTAATCGTGACCCTGCTCCCCTCGTTTTTCAGCGCTTCTGCAATGGCGCGACCGATCCCCTCGCTACCACCGGTCACCAGTGCGACTGTATCCCGTAGTTCCATGGAGTCTCCCGAGTTGAGGATTCAAGGTCGATACCGGGGACATTTTACTCGAGTCACGGAGTTGGTGCACGAGCGACTCCCGTCACGTTGTCCTAAAGCGAATGACGGGATAAACTTCTCATCTGCCGTTATGGTCGGATTTGATGATCGCAGGCGACTTTTCGGCCTAGGAGAGGGCTCACCTAATGTCTACGATTCGAGTGGTGAAGATCTGGCTGGCGGCTCTGCTGCTTCCTGTGCTCGCTGCTTGCGAAACCGGCGAGGCCGGGGACGCTTCGAGCGTTCAGAGCGGGGCGGTGGAACGCGGTGACCTCATCGTCACCGCCGCGGCCACTGGTGTCCTGGAGCCCATTCGGAAGGTGGAGGTCACGTCCAGGGCCTCGGGCGAGATTCTTCGTCTCTACGTCGATATCGGTGACCAAGTAGAACCGGGGGCCCTCCTGGCGGAGGTTGATCCCCGGGACGTGCGGAACGCTTCTGATCAGGCGAACGCCGATATCGAGGTGGCCCAGGTAAGCATCGACATCGCCCGGAGACAGGTGGAGCGCTCCCAGGAGCTGCTGGAGTCAGGCGTGATCTCGACCCAGGAGCACGAGAGCAGAACTCTGGAATTCGCTAACGCACAGGCCTCGCTCGTAAAGGCCCGAACCAACTTGCAGCTGGCACAGCTCCGCCTCGAGGACGTGACGATTCGGGCTCCGATGGCCGGCACGATTCTCGAGAGGAACGTGGAGGAGGGCCAGGTCATCCAATCCTCCGGTCAAAACGTTTCGAGTGGAACCACGCTCATGATCATGGCAGACCTGGACATGATCCAGGTGCGAACTTTGGTGAACGAGGGGGACCTGGGTGAGATCATGGAGGGCATGACGACTTACGTGACGGTGGATGCCTACCCGGACCAGACGTTCGTCGGAATAGTGGATCAGATTGAGCCCCAGGCGGTCGTTCGGCAGAGCGGGACGTTGTTTCCCCTCATCATTCGACTGGACAACCGCTCCCGGCTGCTCAAGCCGGGCATGAACACGGCGGTCGGGATCCAGACCGGTGAGGCCACGGGGGTACTGTTGATTCCGAACAGCTCGGTGGTCATGCCTCAGGATGCCGAGCCCGCTGCGTTGGCGCTGGGCCTCGACGCTGATGTCGTCAATATGGAGAGCATGCTCGGTGCGGGTGGAATGGCGAGCATGTTCGCTGGTGGTGGGCGCGGTGGCGGTTCCGGTGCCCGACCCGAGGGTGCCAGAGCTGAGGGTGCCAGAGCTGAGGGTGGTCGTCCCGTCGGCGAGCGAAGAAGCGCAGATGGCGGCCAGGGTCAGGGGCAGCGAGGTGCAATGCGGGAGGGCGGATTCCGAAGGGGTCAGAACGGACAGGGCGGGCGTGCGATGGGAATGGCACGGGCGCAGCAGGCCGTCGTGTTCGTGATCGGGGAGGGCGAAATCATCGAGCCACGTGCGGTGATGATCGGCTTGACCGACTGGGACCGCACAGAAGTCGTGAGCGGTTTGGATGAGGGTGATCGCGTCGCTCTCATCGGATTGGCCCAGCTCCAGGCCCAACGCGAAGAGTTCATGGAGCGCATGCGCTCGAGAGGGTCGAACCCGTTCGGCAGGGGGGGGATGCCACGTATGAGAGGTGGCATGCCGCATTAGCTGCTCGTTGGATCGTCTAACCAGAGCAATTAGCACAGGAGGTTGACATGACACGATCGGACGCGAAGGGCGAGAGCAAACAGTCACGTCGTGACTTTCTTCTGAGGGCGGGGGCGACGGCGACTGGACTTGTCCTTGCGCCAACGCTATTGCCGAAACGGCTCGGGGCAGCCGGGGCACCGCAGGGTGCCTTGAGGATCGGGATCATCGGGTCGGGAAATATAGGAGGGTCGGTCGGCCTTCGGTGGGCGGAGGCCGGACACGAGATCCTCTTCTCGTCCCGCCATCCCGAGGAGCTTACGGGGCTTGTCGAGCGGGCCGGCTCCAGGGCACGCGCCGGCTTGCCGGGAGAGGCCGCCGAGTTCGGGGAGGTCGTTCTCATCGCGGTGCCGTACGCCGCGCTCCCTCAGGTGGGCCAGGACTACGCGCCCTTGATGCAAGGCAAGGTCGTCATCGACTGCGGGAATCCTTACCCGCGGCGCGACGGACCGATGGCGGAAGAAGCGTTAGCCAAAGGGACTGGGATCGCCTCAGCCGAATTCCTGCCGGGCGTCCGCCTCGTGCGCGCGTTCAACGCGGTCAGCTACAGGACCGTGGAGCAGGAGGATCACCGCCAGGTCGGGATTCCGATCGCTGGCGACGACGAGGATGCCGTTCGGATCGTGTCGGGCCTCGTGGTGGACGCCGGCTTCGATCCGGTCGTGGTCGGGCCGCTCGCCCGGGCGCGAGAATTCGATCAAGGCACACCGGTGTACGTGACCGACATGACCGCGGCCCAACTCCGCGAGGCTTTGGGCCTCAGGTAGCGGGACAGACCTTCGCCGGTGACGCTCAGCGCGTCCCGGTCAGTTCCTCGCTCAGGATCCAGAGCTTCGCGCGAGCCTCCTCGTCGTACGCCTGTGTATTTGCACGCGAGCGCCGCAGCCCGTTAAAGTAACCGCCGCTCCCGATGTCCGGCGAGGTGACGAGTTGCATCACCGCGTCCGCTCCTTCGGCGACTGTGGCCCTCGGTCTGCCGCCGCCTCTCGTCACCATCGGCGTATCCATGAAGGTGGCCGGGTGCAGCGCGTTCACGATCACCTCTCTGCCCTCGAGCTCTTCCGCGAGATCGAAGGTGAACAGGACTTGAGCCAGTTTGCTCTGGGCGTACGCCCGCCCACCGCTGAAGTTGTTCTCGATCATCACGTCGTTGAAGTCGATTGGCTGTTGAGCACCTGACGAAACGTTGACGATGCGGGACGGCGCACTCTCGAGGAGCCGAGGCAGGAGCATCCGGGTGAGCAGGAAGTGTGAGAGGTGGTTCACTTGGAAGATCAACTCGTGGCCGTCCTCCGAAACAGCTCGCCCGTTGGGTGCCGACGCGATACCGGCGTTGTTGATGAGGACGTCGAGCCGTTCGTAGTCGCGGAGGACCGCTTCACCGAACTCGCGGACCTGTTCGAACGAGGCGAGGTCCGCTCGGTAGAAACGGGCGCTGCCGACTCCTTCGCTCGTGATCGCCTCGACGACCTCCATCCCCCGCTCACGATTGCGGCCGTGGACGATGACGTGCATGCCCATCGAGCCGAGTCGGATCGCCAACTCATGACCCAACCCACTCGTCGAGCCTGTGACGAGAGCCACCTGCTGGCCGGGTCGGGGAGTCGCCGCCTGCGCCTCGGCCGTGGGGGCGCCTAGGGCCGATACGGACACCAGGCCGGCGAGGAGAATCGCTATCACGTATCAGCTACCGCCGCTCACGACTCCCGGGGGTGGTGTCTCCGGGAACGCTGTCACGGCCGCGACGATACCGCGCGCGGCACGCTCCGGATCGTTCACGATCACCTGGCGATCCCTTCGACTCGTAAGGAACCCCGTCTCGAGGATCACGGCGATCGTCATGGGATGGAGCGCGTGCTCGTACCGGCGGAAGTTGAACGCGTAGTAGTTCCGCATGCGGCGAGTGGCCGCTGGCAGGCGCTTAATGCCCGTCGCCTCTCCGTAACTTTGCTCGAGCAGCGCCACGACTTGCGACGCTCGGCCGGTGGCATCTTGCCGTGGCGCGGCGACCCGATACCCGGACGCGTTGGGGTCGTTACTCCCGTCGGCGTGGATGGCGATGAAGAGATGGGCTCGGTAGCCGGGAGGAACAACCGCAGGGAGGATGTCGATCTCATAGCCCATCCCCTCGAGCATCGCTCCTGCGCGCCGAGCAATCTCCAGGTTCACCTCCCACTCGGCTGTCTCTCTCCAGCGGGTCCCGTTGTTCTTTAGGCCTCGGAGCTCCCGAGGCGCCTCGTCCGCTCTCCAGTGGCCCGCCTGCAGCGCGATCCGCACCGGGCCTTCGGGTGGCGCCCAGTCGGCGGGTGTGGGGATGGGCCCTGGGTAGCGATTGCGGCTCCGGCGACGGTAGTTCCTTCTGGAAGGGACGGGAGGAGCGACCGTCTGACGCGTGGAATCCTCGGACTGGGCCGCTTCGGCTGACACCGTTCCTACCGCCTCGTCGGCCCTGATCGGTTCCGTCGCGGTCGAGGGCAGCGACTCGGCGACCGGAGCCATGGCGGAGGGGTCGGGAGAGGCGACGACGGGTGGAGCCTCAGTCCCGGCCTGCAGGCGGACGACCGAGAGCACAACCACGAACGCGACCACGTAAACAAGCCCGACCGTTCTCACATGCTTCTTCCCAAGAAGTGGTTACCGGGGAGGCGGTCCGGTGGTGAACCATCTCCGCTCGACGAGCCATGCTACACGCGAGGAGGTGACAATGCAACGAAGTCGTGCGCCTTGCTTCTGGCCTCCGGCCCGGGTCCACATCGTAGCCCGCACAGCGGAATCGCGCATTCGTCTTTCGACCCGTCCGCGCCCGAGGGCCCTGCACAGGGCGGCCTGTGCGCTTTATCATAAGGGTGTTCCAGCGCCTGGCTCTCGGATGAAGCCACTGGTGGAGGGACGTCAGATTCCACGAGGGCCCGGGGAGGGCCCAAGGTATGACTCGGACGATGCTGGCCGGAAAGATCCATCGGGCGACGGTGACCGAGGTCAACGTCGACTATGAGGGTTCGATAACGATCGATCCGAGCCTCATGGAGGCCACCGGGATTCTACAATACGAAATGGTCCAGGTTTTGGACGTCACGAACGGCGCGCGCCTGGAAACCTACGCCGTCGAGGGTGACCGGGGGTCGGGTGAAGTATGTGTCAACGGGGCGGCAGGGCGTCTGATCAGCGAAGGAGACTTGGTTATCATCCTCCATTTCGTGCAGGTCGGAGATGACGAAGCCCAAAACGTCGAGCCGAAGATTGTGCTGGTGGACGCGAAAAACCACATCTCTTCCACGCCAAACCTACGCTGACCGCTAGTTGCCTCGGTCCATGAGATCCGCCTGCCGTGCGCGTTAACATCCAAGACCTTCGAGCGTCAAAGGAGCGGGGCGAGCGGTTCCCGGTCCTCACGGCGTACGACTACCCCACCGCGAAGATCATCGACGAGCTTGGAATCCCAGTAATTCTGGTTGGGGATAGCTTGGGGAACGTTGTTCTTGGGTACGAGTCGACGGTCTTCGTGACGATGGATGAGATGCTCCACCACACGAAAGCGGTGACCCGTGGGGCGAAGCAATCCCTGGTCGTGGGCGATATGCCGTTTATGAGCTATCAGACGAATCCTGACGACGCTTTGACCAATGCCGCAAGGTTCCTGCGGGAAGGAGGAGCCCAGGCCGTAAAGCTCGAGGGCGGAGAGGTCATGGCGGAGACCGTACGCGCCCTAACGGACCGCGGCATCCCCGTCATGGGCCACGTCGGGTTCACACCGCAGTCCACGTACAAGATCGGGCAGCGGGTACAGGGTCGCTCACTGGAGGATGCCCGTAAGCTGGTTCGTGATGCTCAGGCGTTAGATGAGGCGGGAGCGTTCGCGGTGGTGGTGGAGTTGGTGCCCTCGGAGCTCGCGAAGGTGATCACGGATCACATAAAGGTGCCAACCATCGGCATCGGTGCCGGCCCGGATTGTGATGCCCAGGTCCAGGTGATTAGTGATATCTTGGGCATTTACACCGACTTCGTGCCCCGCCACGCCAAACGGTTCGCGAATCTGGCTGACGCCATACGTGAAGGGGTGAAGGGTTACGCGGCCGAGGTGATGGACGGTAGCTTCCCAGCCGAAGAGCACGGGGCGGGGATGGAGGACGAGGTTCTGCAAGCACTGCTGAAGGACCTGTGACCCCCCACTATCGGTGACCCCCGATTAAAAGAGCGCTGTCTGTAGGCGCGGCGTTTGACCAAATGCAGATCCTTACTACGATCAGCGACTTCCGCTCGATACGGGAGAAGATCCGCTCCGCCGGGTCGGTGGGTCTAGTCCCCACCATGGGCTATCTGCACGATGGCCATCTCGAGTTGGTACGACACGCTCGCGTCGCCAATGAGACCGTCGCCGTGTCCGTTTTCGTGAATCCGACCCAATTCGGCCCTGATGAGGACGTGCTCACCTACCCACGGGACGTCGAACGAGATCAGGTTCTTCTGGAAGAGGTGGGTTGCGACCTGCTCTTCTATCCGGCCGTGGAAGAAGTGTATCCGCCCGGCGGCGTGGACATCCATGTGGTGCCGGGAAGGATCGCGGCCGTGCTGGAGGGTGCATCACGGCCGGGGCATTTCCGTGGAGTCGCGACGGTCGTGGCAAAGCTCTTCAACATCGTTCAGCCAGAAAGGGCGTACTTCGGCCAAAAGGACGGTCAGCAACTAGCGGTCATACGGCGGATGGTCCGGGATCTGGATTTCCCGGTGGAGATCGTTGCCGTGCCCACAGTACGCGAGCCGGACGGGTTGGCCATGTCCAGCCGCAACACCTACCTGAGTCTCCGCGAGCGGTCCGCGGCGACCGTTCTCTACAGGGCCCTGACGCGCGTACGAGAACTCCACTTGGAGGGAGAGCAAGACGCGGAGGTGCTCCGTGCAGCCATGTTCGATGTTCTGGCCTCCGAGCCCCTCGCCGTGGCCGACTATGTTTCCGTAGCCGACCCTGAGACGCTGGAGGAGAGGGCACTCGTCGACTCCGACGCGATGGCGTCACTCGCCGTGCGAATCGGGCGGACCCGCCTCATCGACAACGTCCTGCTGGGCTCATCGACCTCGAGCACCCGTCGCTGACAAATACCCGGGAAGTCACCTGGGAAGTCGCGGCGGAAACTCCTATTCTGTATTCTGAGTCCGGGCCGCGCCCCGTAAACAAGCCCCCCTTGCCGACTTGGACATGTGGGGCGACTCAGGAGCAGGAGGCGATTGAACACACGGACCGACCGATCGGGTGGTGGTAAGCCGCGCATGAATACCGGTGATCACGTTCTGTTGATGGACACCACGCTGCGGGATGGCGAGCAGACGCGCGACGTTTCGTTCTCCACAGCGGAAAAGGTCAGTATCGCCAGGGCCTTGCTCCGCTCGCTGCGGGTGGATCGGATCGAGGTTGCCTCGGCCGCCGTGTCCGCGGGTGAAAAAGAAGCCGTGGCCCGGATCGCCGAGTGGGCGGCGTCCGAAGGCTACCTGGAGCGGGTCGAGATCCTGGGGTTCGTAGACGACCGTCGCAGTGCGGACTGGATCGTATCCACCGGTGGGCGCGTGATGAACCTGCTCACCAAGGGCAGCGAGCGCCATTGCCGCATCCAGTTGCGGCGAACCCTCGAACAGCATCTTGAAGATATTCGTCGCACGGTAGGGTACGCGTGCGAGCAGGGGCTCAAAGTCAACGTGTACCTGGAGGACTGGTCCAACGGGTATCGCGACAGCCGCGATTACGTCTACGCCCTCGTGGAGGGACTGCTCGGAACCGGAGTCGCACATGTCATGCTCCCCGACACGCTGGGTGTGATGACGCCGGAAGGGGTCCGAGCGAGCCTGTTGGACATGATCGCGAGGTTCCCCGAACAAACCTTCGACTTTCACCCGCACAACGACTACGGGCTGGCTACCGCCAACGCCATGGGGGCGGTCGAGGCCGGCATTCGCACCATTCACTGCACGGTCAACTGCCTTGGGGAGCGGGCGGGTAACGTGTCCCTTGCCGAAATCGCGGTCGTGCTGCGCGACAAGATGGGAATGACGCTGTCGATCGACGAGACCAAGATCCTCGCCCTGAGCAGGATGGTGGAGAACTTCTCGGGCAAGCGGGTCGCCGACAACGCGCCCGTGATCGGTGCCGACGTGTTCACACAGACCAGCGGCATCCACGCCGACGGCGATCAAAAGGGCGGGCTGTATCAGACGCCATTGAGCCCGGAGCGTTTCGACCGCAAGCGCAACTATGCACTCGGCAAGATGAGCGGCAAGGCGTCGCTGAAGAAGAATCTGGAGGAGCTGGGCATCAGCCTGTCGCCCGAAGACCAGGCGGAAGTTCTGAAACGAATCGTGAGCCTCGGGGATTCCAAGGAAACCATCACCGTGGAGGACCTGCCGTTCATCATCGCCGACGTGTTGGAGCGCAAGGACTTCCGCCACATCGAGCTGTTGACATGCTCCATCACCAGTGAGTTGGACCATGCATCGACGGTGGGCATCCGGGTCAAAGTGAACGGTGAGATCCGCGAGGCGTCTGGGTCGGGTAACGGCGGATTCGACGCCTTCAGCGACGCGATCCGCAAGGTGTTTCCCCCCGGGTTCGAGTATCCGGAGCTTATGGACTACGAGCTGCACATCCCCAAGGGCGGCGGCACCAGCGCGCTGACCGAGGTGTTCATCACCTGGCGGGACGGCCCGCACACGGTGAGAACGCGCGGCGTCCACGCCGACCAGGTGCTGGCCGGAGTCGGTGCGACCCTTCGCATGCTGAACATGAAGCTGCACCAGGCCGCGGAACCATCCGAACCCGAGCCTACCTACATCCTGAACCGCAGCCGCCTGTAATATCCGGTCAGGTCCAGTCCCCCTCACGTGGCGCGGACCGCTCCTGGCACCAGAGTCCATGATGGCTCACATTCCCCACCCGACTTTCCTGTAGCGATGAACGCGTCCAGTGACCCTGAGGTGTTCGATGAACAAGACGTGCAGACGCAATCCAGCTTCGGGAGCCTCGCTCCTTTCCTTCGCGATCCTTACATGTGCCTTGCCGGCACTCTTCCCAGGAGACGCCTGGGCCCAGCGCGGCAGGGAGGGCCCCCCTGAACAGGGAAGCGTGGAGCCGGTCAACCTTCTCCCCAACCCCTACGTAACCATACGAGACTTCGGGACGCTCCCGGATGGACGGAACTGGGGTTCGGTGAGCGCGGTCAACGTCGACATCGACGGTATCCATATTTGGGCGGGAGACCGGTGTGGGACCAACTCGTGTGCCGGCTCCGATGTCGATCCCATCGTCAAGCTCGATCCCGACGGGAACGTGGTCCAGAGTTTCGGAGCGGGATTGCTCATCTGGCCGCACGGTATGGACGTGGACGCCGAAGGAAACGTCTGGGTGGTAGACGCCCGCGTAGCGAATGACGGGGAGTTGCAGAATTCTCCCAATGCAGCTGGCAAGGGGAGTGCGGTGATCAAGTTCAGTCCCGAGGGTGAGGTACTTCTGGTCCTGGGGACCCCGGGTACGATCGGCGACCCGCCCACCCACTTCACCGATCCCAACGATGTGCTCGTCGCCCCGGACGGAAGCATCTTTGTGGCCGAGACCCACGGTGCCCAGTTCCAGAGTGCGCCCGGGCCGGACTCCAAGAGTCGTATCTCCAAGTTCGCCCCCGACGGTACCTTCATCATGAGTTTCGGCCGGTGGGGCTACGGGGACGGCGAGTTCCGGTCTCCGCATTCCCTCGCCATGGATTCGCAAGGGCGGCTATTTGTGGCCGACCGGGGCAATCGCCGGATCCAGATCTTCGATCAGCAAGGAACTCACCTCGACACCTGGTATCAGTTCAGCCGGATCAGCGGGCTCTTCATTGACGACGATGACGTGCTCTACGCGATCGATTCGGAGTCCGGCCCCAATTACAATCCCGGCTGGAGGAAGGGACTACGCGTCGGGAGTGCCCGAACGGGAGAGGTGTGGTACTTCATCCCGGAGCACGTTTCAGCGCGGGCCTCTGGCATGGGCGGTATCGGGTCGATGGGCGAAGGCGTGACCGTAGATGCCCAGGGCAACATCTACGCTGGTGAGGTGGGGCCGGTGCAGGGGATGTCGAAGTTCGTGCCGACCTGGATTCCTTATGGAGGCCTTGGTCGGTAGTGCAGGGCCGACCCGGGCTCGCGACACTCCCCACAAGAATCTCGTAGAGAAGTTGTTCCGTAGCTATTACCGTTGGAGTAGGCGCGGTTTCACCGCCGGTGGATCCGGGCCTACCCTTTCGAGATCGTGCGTGGCCGCTCAACGGCGTCACCAGCATGATCTCAGGGACATAGGCGGACGATCGAGATGCAAAAATACCTCCGCGGAACCGGATTTAGGCACACCCTACGATGGGTGTTCCCCTACTTCGCCATATGGGTCATCGTGCTGACGCTAACAGCGCCGGTCCTTACCATCTCCATGATGTATAGCGGCCTCGTGCCGGATTACTTGCACGGTGACATCTGGTTCTTCCTCTTTACCCGGGTGCCCTTGATCGCGTTGGCGGGCGTCGGGCTCGCAGTCTTCTCAACCGCACGAACGGCGGGGCCGATGGTAAAGCTGAAACGGGTCTTCGAGGATGTCACGCGCGGCGATATGGATAGCCGATTGGCATTGCGACGGGGCGATCAGGCTTATCAGAAACTCGAGACGGCTTTTAACGAGATGATGGTGGCCTTGACCGAACGAATGGACTCTCGCGGGGGCCTGGATGCTGAGGATGATGCTTACTCGCTCCATGAATCGAAGCCCGTCCTGGGATAGGTAGGCGGGTATACTCCGTTTGGGAGCTGTAGACCGCTCGCTGAGCCCACGTCGAAATCCTAGCCAAGCCCCCGTCGACTTGTGCGACCCGACCCAACATGACCTATTCGGTCTCGTCATCGCTCCCGATCCCATCACTAGACGGGCGTTCCGGCGGATGCGCGCCGACCCTGAGACCCCGTGACCGTTGAACTCAGCACCTTCGCGAAGTCGCTGACCGCCGAAACGGCGTTCACTGTGCTCGCCGCCGCCAAACGATTACAGGCTGCGGGGAAGGATGTGGTGGAGTTGGAGATCGGAGACAGTCCATTCGACTCTTCTCCTCCGGCCAAGACCGCCGGCATCGAGGCCATCCAACAGAACCACTCCCACTATTGCCCGTCACCCGGCCTGCCGGACCTCCGTGATGCGGCGGCTCGACAGGTCCGCGACGAATTCGGCATCCCTGC
>Ga0114996_10005756_pt1 | contig 14493 bp, 16 predicted proteins | sample ArcticOcean_MG_C_4_FD_87039 | JGI IMG/M metagenome (GOLD analysis project Ga0114996, IMG submission 87039) | Marine microbial communities from western Arctic Ocean - ArcticOcean_MG_CB4_134 | ecosystem: Environmental > Aquatic > Marine > Oceanic | place: Arctic Ocean: Canada Basin | collected...
CGCAGGCGTACTCTCACAGTCCGTTGAGCACGGCGAGCAAGCGCAACGAAGTCATGGCGGGCCTCTCATGTGCTTGGCCCGTCAGCCGGTGAGAAATGCGGGCTATACGGCTCTTCTCTCTGCTTGGCGCGACGAAGTGCGTGAAAGGTGCGTCAGTAGGAGGCGGGTGCAGCTTGGCGACCCGTCATCAAACGACTTTAAGGGACTCTACACGACGCCGAGCAGGTGACCTTACGTTGAACAGGGCGAGCAAGCGGAACGAATGTAGTTGCAGCCTATCGTCCATTTCGACCGCTTTGACCGTCAGCTAGTGAGAAATTGCGCCTAGATCAATATGCAAGACGAGATCACAAGTTCGACCGCTGACCGCGTGAACGCCGCGGTGCCGCTGGGCATCATGGTGATCGTGCTGATGATGGTTCTGCCGGTCCCGTCCTTTCTCCTGGATTTGCTGATTTCCTTAAACATCACGCTCTCGGTGATCACCATGGTGGCGACGATGTATATCGTTCGCCCGGTGGAGTTTAGCGTCTACCCCTCGCTGTTGCTCTTGCTGACGCTGCTGCGGCTCTCCCTCAATATCTCAAGCACGCGGCTGATCTTGCTAGGCGGCCACACGGGAACCGATGCCGCCGGCGACGTCATCGAGTCGTTCGGCAACTTCGTCGTCGGCGGGAATTACGTCATTGGCGTCGTCATCTTCATTCTTTTGATCGCAATTCAGTACGTCGTGATCAACCACGGCGCGGTACGTATTTCGGAAGTGACGGCGCGCTTCACCCTGGACGCTCTGCCAGGCAAGCAGATGAGCATTGATTCGGATCTCAACGCCGGATTGATCGATGAAACCGAAGCCCGCCAGAGACGCAAGGACACGGCGCGAGAAGCCGAATTCTACGGGGCCATGGATGGAGCGGTTCGCTTCACCCAGCGGGACGCGATCGCCAGCATCATTATCACCGCGGTCAACATCTTGGCTGGTTTTCTGACCGGCTCTTTCCAGCACGGCTTGAGCCTCGGCGAGGCGCTGGAAACCTACACGGTTCTCACGGTCGGAGACGGCCTGGTCACCGTTGTTCCGGCATTGCTGATATCGGTTTCCGGCGGCATCATTACAACCCGTGCCGCCGGGGAAGCGCGTTTGGGAGCCGACTTCGCCAAGCAGATGTTCATGAAACCAGAGCCGTTGTTGATTGCCGCCGGAGTTCTGGGTTTCATGGCGGCGGTCCCGGGGCTGCCTTCGGTTCCGTTTCTGCTGCTGGGGCTTGGCGTAGGCGGGCTGGGCTGGAACGCGCAGCGCCGGCCGGCCTTGGAGGAAGCGCGGACCGAGACGCCGGCGCTGCCGGCCGAGGCCGAGAATATCGACAAGCTGCTTCGCGTGGAACCGACCGCGATAGAAGTCGGCCTGGGTCTTGTCAAGCTCGTCGACGCAGCCCAGGGAGGGACGCTGCTCAAGCGCATTGCGGGCGTCAGGCGGCAGTTGGCGACCGAGCTGGGGTTCGTGCTGCCGCCGGTTCGCGTGACCGATAACCTATCCCTGAAGGCGCGCGAGTACGTCGTCCTGCTCAAGGGCGCCGAAATCGCCCGCTTCGAGTTGCAGCCCAACTCCGAGCTGGCCATCAACCCAGGACAGGCGCAAGGCAAACTCGACGGTACCCCGACTCACGAGCCGGCCTTTGGACTACCCGCAATCTGGATCGCTCCCGACCAAGTCGACAAAGCGCGCGTGATGGGTTACACCGTCGTCGACCCGGCCAACGTTGTCGCGACGCATCTGACGGAGTTAATCCGCCGTTACGCCAATGAACTGCTGACCCGCCAGGACACCAGCCGCTTCCTGGACCGCGTGAAAGACGAGCAGTCCCAGTTGGTGGAAGACCTGGTGCCGAAACTGCTTCCACTCTCGGTGGTTCAGAGGGTGCTCCAAAACCTTCTGCGCGAAAGGGTTTCCACCCGCGACGCCGTATCGATCTTGGAAGCGCTGGCAGAAGGCGCCTCGGCGACGAAGAACCCGACCCTGTTGACCGAGTTTGTTCGCCAGATGCTGACGCGGACCGTCGTCAAGCCTTATTTGAACGAAAAGGGAGAGCTGGCAGCTTATTTCCTGGACCCGCGCATCGAGCAGACCATCCAAGCCACGATCGAGCATAGCGAAATCAGTTCGAGGATTGCGCTGGCGCCCAACGCCATTACCGAGATCATCGAAAAAACTACCGCCGCGGTTGGGACGCCACAAGGGCCGACCGTATTGTTGTGCTCGGCGGCGGTGCGCTTCGCCGTTCGTCAAATTGTGGAATCGCCTCTGCCGCAACTAGCGGTTCTCTCGCATGCGGAGGTTCCCGCCACAACCAAGGTAACTTCTTTGGGGACAGTGCAATGAGCCCCCGTCCCGATGCCGGAAGCGACAGTCGCCGGGCGCTGATTGCGACGACCCTGACCGCCGCGGCCGCTCGGTCTGCCGAGGAGACGGCGCTGAAGTCGATTCACGGCCGGAGCTTTCAAGGAGAGTCTCTCGAATGAAGCTGAAAACCTATCACTCGGAAAGCGTCGAAGCCGCCGTACGGCTCGCCAGGGTTGAGCTGGGCGATGACGCAATCTTTTTAGGCTCAAGAGAAAAGCCGCATGGACAAGGCGGCGGTGGTGGATACGAAGTCACGTTCGCTGTGATGAACCCCCTCGCTAGCAGGGCCGAGGTGGGCGCGGAGTTCCCGGCAACCGGGGAGGCCCCCCCCCTAGCCCCCCCGTCCCGGCCCAGGGCAAGGCCGCCCAGGGCGGTAGCGCCCGCCGCCGGGACGCTCCGCGCTCAGTCGCTAGTACCCCGGCGCCGCCAAGCGCCCCGAGACCATCGACTGCCCCGGGACCATCGACTGCCCTGGCGGCTGCCGCCGCGTCCGCCGCCACGTCCGCCGCCACGCAAACCAAGTTGCCCTCCTCGCCCGCGACAGTCAAAAGAATCGAGCGCCCGCACTGGAAGAGATACATTCCGGAAGATCTGGCCGCGAATCTCAAGCGTGCGCCGCTACAGGACGGCATCTCAACCGGACAAAACGACCAGAATCGCGCGTCCGGCGTGTCGGGCTCGCTGGCAGCGACAGATTTTTCTTCCTCCCCAGCCGTAGCGGCTGTGCCCGCGGCAGCGGTTGCTCGCGATTCGGTGGCCGCAACCGCGTTCCCGTCCGCCGGAGAGGCGACGAGCCAGTCGCCTGCGACGGCCGCGCCCCCCCGCCGTTAGCTCCATTGCGGGGCTGACTGCCGCGGCGGCGATCGCGGCCCCGAGCCCAAGAGCGGCGGCGGCCAAACTCGCGCCGGCGCCCGATCGGCCCGGCTCGGCCGCGCCGGCCACCCCCTTGGACAGCGGCACGGGCTCGGCCGCGGCAACTTCGGTGGCGGCCAGATTGCGGAGCCCGTCGCTGGCCAGTCTTCATGAGGAAATTCTCGATATTCGCGGCCTTTTACACCGCTTTCTGGAAGACCAGCCGCTCCGGCGACCGTCGTCATCGCCGCGGAGCGCTCTGCTGGAAGGCAATTCTTTTCTTGCAAATCAGTCCGCCCGGCTTGCCCAAAAAGGCCTGGACCCCGTATTAATCTTTCGACTGATTTCAGCGCTTCTCCCGCTGGAGGGAATCGCTCGGAACGAGGATCACGGCGACGATCCGCAATCCCGCCTGCGAGCCGCTTTAGAAGCACTTTGCAATACGTCGGCCGAGTTGGGGGATCGAAACGCACCCGCTAAAGTTTGTGCTTTCCTGGGCCCCAGTGGGTCGGGAAAGACCTCCGCGGCGGTCAAACTGGCCGTCCAACAAGGATGGCAACAAGGTCTGCGAATTCACCTAATTAACTTGGGTCAGCGTCGCCTCGGGGCCGCTGAGCAATTACAGGCCTACGCCCGAGTCGCGGAAATTCCGATTACTACCGTGGAGGATGTCTCCGAGCTGGGTGCGGTCCTGGACCGGCTGCACGCGGCGGCGGATTCTCACGGTACTCAACCCATGCAGCCCGATCTTATTCTTCCCGATCTTATTTTTATCGATACGCCGAGTTACGCACCGCTCGAGCCGGAGAAGACGGCCGAGGCGGCCCAAGCCCTCACGATGCGCCCGGGTATCGACCGGCACTTGGTATTGAGCCTGACGGCGAGCCACATGGACCAGCAGCAAACCCTTGAGCGCTATCGTGCGTTTGACCCCACCAAGCTATTGTTCACCAAACTCGACGAGTGCTCATCGCCGGGCAGCATTCTCAATGAATCGATTTCCGCCCAGCTTCCAGTTTCCTTTATCAGCACCGGGCCGGTTGTTCCCGAGGATATTAGGCCGGCAACTCCTGCCTATCTGGCAGAACTGATGCTTCAAACCTAGTCGCCGCCTATTGAAACCCTATGTATCCAAAAGCATCACAATCATCTCAGTTACTGGAACGCGATCTCGAGCGGGAGCAGCTCATTCTCGGGCACCTGCAGCAAGTCAAACTGATTGCCTCTCGCATTCACGACAAGCTGCCCGAGAGCGTGATGCTCGACGACCTGGTGAGCGCCGGAGTGCTGGGTTTGATCGAAGCGGTGGACAAGTTCGACGCAACGCTCAACGTAAAGCTCAAGACATACGCGGAACACAAGATTCGAGGGGCCATCCTCGACAGCCTGAGGAGTCTCGACTGGGCTCCGCGAAACAAGCGCCGCAAGGCGAAGATGATCGAAGCCGCCATCTCCCAGGCAGAGAAGGAACTCCAGCGAACCCCGGTCGAGGAGGAAGTGGCGAAACACCTCGGTGTGCCGATAGAGGAATACCATCGCTGGCTGGTCGAGGTGCGCGGGATCAACCTGGCGCCGCTCGAGCAAGGCGGACCCTCCGACGGAGAGGGCACGAATTTGCTGCGCTTCATCTATGACGAGAACGACGAGTGGCCGTCGCAACAATTCGAACGTTCAGAGCTGGAAAGGCTCGTTGCGCAAACAATCGAGCGCTTGCCGGAGATCGAGCGAACGATCATCACGCTCTACTACCACAAGGAAATGACGTTGCGCCAGATCGCCCGCATCGTAAGTCTCCACGAGACTCGCGTTTCGCAGCTCAAGTCGCAAGCCATCCTGCGGATGAGGACGGCGCTGCGGGCCAGGTGGCCGCGCTAGTTTCGAGGAGTTGGATCAACTCCTTGCAACGCTGATCATCGATTCGAAACGCTCATCATCAACCCGAAACGCTGACCATGGACCCAAAACTTTCACAGGACGAAATTGACCGGCTCTTTAACGAGTTTGGCGACGGGGACGGCGCGGACGGACCCGCCGCCAAAACGGCGGTCACCTACGACTTCCGGCGGCCCGACCGCATCCCGAAAGAGCAACTGCGGTCGATTCATTTGATGCATGACTTCTTGGCGCGGAACCTGGCCTCCTCGCTCGGCGCCTACCTGCGCGCCTACATCACGGTCAGCCTTGTCTCGGTGGAGCAAATCTCATTCGGGGAGTTTCAGCAATACCTGCCGACGCCGACATCGATCGCCAATATCGGCATGAGGCCGATGGACGGCAATGCTGTTCTAGAGTTCAATCCTTCGCTTGTCTTTCCGATGCTCAACATATTACTGGGTGGCAGCGGGGAGTCGGGAACGGACGAGCTGCGAGAGCTGACAGAAATTGAGAGCAGCATTATCGAGGGGGTCGTGAAGATCGTCCTGCACGACCTGAAGGAAGCTTGGGCGCCTGTCACCGAGATCGACTTTTCGATCGAAGGTACCGAGACTCAGCCGCAATTAATGCAGATCCTGTCTCCAAACGAGGCCGTCGTCGCGATTGGTTTCGAGATCACGATGGGGGAGAGCCGCGGCATGATGAATCTCGGCATTCCTTCCATCATGGTCAAGATGATGGGGCAGAAGTTCGAGCAACAGTGGTCGATTCAGCGCCGCTCGGGAACGTCGGGCGAACAGAACCAAATGCGGCTCTTGTTGAACCGTGTCCCGCTTCGAGTCGAGGCACTCGTCGCGGGAGCCAAAATCCGCGTGGAGGACTTGCTTAACTTGGAGCAAGAGGACGTCATTTCGCTCGACATACCGGTGAGCCGGACTGCCGAGCTGCGCGTCAATGGGAAGAGCAAGTTTCACGGAGAGATTGTCGCCGCGGGGCTCAAACGTGGAGTCCTCGTCTCCGACAGTCTGGCGGGCTCGCCAGCAGAGAACTAGTGGGCGCAGACAACACAGCGTGGAAAGCCGAACGATTGTCCCATTGGCTGGTCGTCAATTGGGCGAAAAGCTTCGGCGACGTCATCGCGGCCCTGGACTTCAGCGGCGCGGCCGGTGATATCCAGCTCACGGCTCGCGAGCCCAGCCCCGATTCTTGGCAGCAATGGGACGAGGCCCTGTGGTTCGACCTCGCCGTCAACTCAGCCGAGGGGGCCCTGATCTCCGTCGGCTGCGCGAAATCGGCGACTCGGCGGATCGCGACGCTCATCACCGGTGACGATGAGATCGATGACGAAACGGCGAATGAAACCCACGTCGAGCTGCTCAGCCAGGTCGCGAGTGCGATTTCATCGGTCGCCACCGAGAAACTCGGAAGGAGTGTCCAGTTCGCCGCCGCCGCGGCATCCTCTCAGCCGCCCGAGACCGGCCTTGGTGTTGAGTACACATTCACGATAGGGGACAGCGAGCAGGTGCTCGTTCTCGTGCCGAATGACCCGTTGGTGGAATCTCTGAGTCCGCCCGAGATGCAACAACCCGAGGTCGCCGAGGCCACACCGGCCGCATCAGCCGCATCGGCGGGCGCGGGCGGCGCTGGAAGCGTTCCCGCCAGCACAGCCGGCGGGAACAGCTCGGCTGGGTCCAATGGAGAAGATAACCGGCTGCTCGCTCTTGGGGCCAGTGCTCAGAACAACCTGGCGATGCTGCTCGAGGTGGAGATGGAGCTCAGCGTGAGCTTCGGCCGCACCGAGATGCCTCTGCAGGACATTCTCAAGCTTGCCTCGGGCTCGATTGTTGAACTGAATCGCTCGGTAACCGACCCGGTGGACGTGATGGTGAACAACCGCGTGATCGCTCGTGGAGATGTGGTCGTGGTGGACGGCAACTATGGAGTTCGTGTGACGGAGATCGTGAGCCGTCAAGAGCGAATCCGGTCCATCTTTTAGCCCGCTTTTCTCAGCACGTGGCGAGACCAAGTGCGTAAGAGGCGCGCCAGTACGAGGCACGCGCCGTGGGGACCGGCAATCTTGCCGGTCCATCGCCGCAACGCGGCGACGCCCAATCGTTCGGGGCAAGCGCAACGAAGTAATGGCGCGCCTGTCGCGTGTCTGACCCGTCAGGCGGTGAGAAATGCGGGCTAGGAGCCTGTCCCACAGAACGGAAATTGCCGATGTTTTGTCCTCATTTGGGGTCCGGGATCACTGCCGACTACAACTGGTTGGGGTGGAAATTTTCTGTGGGACAAACTCCTGGGCGTTGAAGCCGCGAATCGGAACTCTGGCTGACAACCCCTCAAGGCGAAAGCCGCGGAAGGGGCGCGGGAAAACAAGCGAAGCAATACAAGCAGCTGGTATTGACGATCGGCACTATCAAAGGAGCTCTCATCATGACCGTTTGGTTCGGAGTCGGCCTCATTTTTTATGTTCACCTTGCCATGTTGCTTGTCGGATTTGTTTGCACCGCTGAAACACGAAAATTGAGGATCCGAGTCAAAGACCTGGAGGCAAAGTCTCCGCGGACATCCCCCAGCCTCCACCACGCGGTCAACAGCCAAGAAGGCCCGCCGACCCAGGACATGGCCGTGCAGCAACCCCGCGGCCGGGCCAATGTAGTCCCGGACCCGTCCGCGACGAGATCGAACGTGGGAGAGTTGGCGGCACAAGGCCTTTCTTCAGATGAGATTGCGCGACAGACCGGGACACCCAGGGTGGAAGTGGACTTCCTGCTGAAGCTCCGCCAGATCAAAAAGCATAAAGCCAAATCGGCGGCATCCTAGCCCGCATTTCTCACCGCGTGGCGAGACCAAGTGCGTAAGAGGCCCCTCAGCCCGAGGCGCCCGCCGTAGGGACCGGCAATCTTGCCGGTCCATCGCCGCAACGCGGCGAAGCCCAATCGTTCGGGGCAAGCGCAACGAAGTAATGGCGCGCCTGTCGCGTGCCTGGCCCGTCAGCCGATGAAAAATGCGTCCTAGCCCGGAACGGAAGTGACGGGTCCCCACGGCGCACCACTTCGCGAGTAGACAATCTCCGTGGTATCGAGGCGCAAGCACCAGGTTTCCCAAAAGGAAATCCAATTCCGCGAACCTCAGACCCTCTGAGGTATAGTGCATACCGTGCCGAAACCCAGAAGCCGCCAACCGAATTGGGGCTGAGCCGCCAACCCGCAATCCCCGGGTCCGGGCTTGCCGCTGGGGACCAAGAGAGTTTTTCGATAGAATACGAGTGGAGGAATGGCCGAGCGGTCGAAGGCGGCGGTCTTGAAAACCGCTGGCGGGGTAACTCGCCCGGGGGTTCGAATCCCTCTTCCTCCGCCAATTCGATAAGAGTTTCCAAGTGTCCGCCGGCTGCGTCAGCTTCCCTGAATGCGCCGAAATTGTACGCGATCGAGAATCGAACGAAAGCGCCTCGTCCGCGTCTCTCACCGCCTGACCAGACGAAGTGCGTGAGAGGTCCATCAGTACGATCCGCCCGCCGTAGGGACCGGCAATCTTGCCGGTCCATCGCCACAATGCGGCGACGCCCAACCGTTCCAGGCAAGCCCAACTCTGGGCAGGAAAGCCCAACTCTGGGCAGGAAAGCCCCAACAGGCAAGCCCTGAAAGGGCGCGGGAGCAAACCGGCCGCCTCCTCTCCGAGCAACGAGATCCGCGGCGGGCGTTCAACCGCACCCGAAACAAACCACACCGCGGCCAACAAAAATTGTCCGCGGAATTGCTAAGCCGGCAGTATTGGTTCTAGCCCAGGGGAAGACCAGAGCACGGCCCGAACCGGTCAACCAACAATATGGAATCCCATGAGATTCGCACAACTTTCGGTCAGTCGAAACAATGGGCGCCAAACGATAAGTACCAGATAACGATAAGTACCAGATAACGATAAGTACCATATGATGATGAAAGGTTATAGATATCAGAACGATGCGAACGTGGCGGAATTGGCAGACGCGCTAGATTTAGGTTCTAGTGCCCGAGAGGGCTTGGGGGTTCGATTCCCCCCGTTCGCACCATTCATTCCAAAAGACTTATCTTGCAAAGAATCTTTCACTAGTTGACCCTCTCAAGCGAATTTGACTGCGTTTTTGACTGTTTATTCTGCTCCGCCGCCGCCGCGAGTTCCTCGTGATAGCGTTCAAGCTTCGCCGCCGCGTCATGCAGATCCCGTGTGTTGACGATGTTGTAGCGGTCGAACACCGAGCGGGTCTTCCATCCGCCTATTCTCATGACGACACCTTCCGGCACGCCCGCCCGCACTAGATTTCGCGCGCCTGTCCGTCTCAAGTCATGAAAGAGCCGCGTTGGCCGCCTGGTGTCATCGTCCCAGAGTCCTGCCCGCTTGGAAGCTTCGTCCCATGCGCCCCGGAAGCTCTTGATGCGATTGCGCCCGTTCCGCGTGAACACCCACTTGCAATCGGGGTACAGCGTGCGCCGCTTCTCGTCGAGCATTTTGATCATCTCGTAAAGCTCGCCGAAGAGTGGCAGGATACGCGGTTCTGAATTCTTTGTATCGTCGGAGTGGAGGCGAACCTCCTTGGCCGGAAGATCGACCTGTGTCCACTCGATACGTAGCGTCTCGCCTTTGCGGCAGCCGGTGTTGTAGGCAAAAGTAATCACCGGTCTTAGCGGTTCTGGCAATTCCGAACGCTGCACGACGAACTCTTCGTACTCGAAGAACCCCTTGCGTGCTGGGGGTTCCGGCAAGAATGGAAAATCGGGAATCTTAGTGCGGACGACTAGCGCCGGTTTTTGCTTGGCACCCAGAATAAACGCGCGGTGCAACAAAGCAAACTCACGGTTGATGGTGCTGCCTTTCACTAGCCGCCGTCGTCGGCGCTTGTACCCGTCCAGCTTCGCGCTACTGAGCGCCACTGCCCTCGTAGCTCCAAAGAACGGCTCTAAGTGGGCTTTGACGACCAGACGAGCCCAATCGAACGACCTCGGGCGGTTGTCCTGGTAGTTGTCCAGGCGCAGGTCCAGCAGCCGCTTGATGCGCACAGTCCGCGCGTCCACACCGCCATAGGTGCCGTCGTCGATTTCCGACAGGCGACGCCGTAGAAGCGCGTTAGCGACCGCCCAATCGGTGCTTTGAGATGGCTCGGATACCGGCCTGCCGTCAACCCGATATTCGATGCTCCAACGCGGACTTTTGACGACCTTACCGGTTCGCTTGTCCTTCCGCGATCGCTGGAAGATTCTTCCGAGACTAGGTTTTTTCGGCATGGGCCTTATTCTTTATTGTTTTCGATCCACGCGTCAAGGTCCCGGACGTCAAACATTGGCTTGCTGTCGCCACGCACCGACGCTACAGCGCCCTTGGCTACCAATCCGTCAAGACCGCGGAGCGACCGACCGAGATACTCGGCGGCTTCCTGACGGGTGAATAGCCGTTTGAGTCTTTGACGGTTGTCGCCAAGACGCTCGGCGATTTTATCCGCGAGAACATCAAGCGGGATTTCGACTTTGATTATTGCGGCTTCCCGCTTCTCACTCATCACGCCTCCAGTTGGCTGTGGTCGGCGTGGTCATCCGATTTTCTCGCGGAACACGACTGTCAGCAGTCTCGGGGCGAACCATTGCCGTAGTCGCCGTGTGCTCCATCTCGGCTCGTAATTCCGCCGCCACCCGCTTGGCGAGGTTCGCGAGTAGCGCATCAATGTCGAATCCGGTTCGCATTGTATATGCCGTTTATTGCCTTCCTTCGACTACGAGTTGGGAATATTCCTGGGCCGATGAACACACTTTTGCGTCGCGTGCCTTCCCGACGATCCTGCTTTAATTTCGGATGCGCGTTGTTCCCATACTCCGATCAGTCCCTTGGCGAATTCTTCAAGACTGACGGGGCAATTCTCCATCGACGCGCTGAAGGAGCCACGGTGGAGCGTACTCGTATCCACGTCGCTTCCCACCGCAACAACCGCTTCGTACGCCTGCCGTAGCCAGTGAGGGTCGGAACTCGCGACCACCATCCATGGCCCGGTCCAATCCTCGGACCCGAAACACACGGCAGGTAATCCCTGTGCCTGCCGCATGTCGAAGTACACAGAGATCAAAGATGGGTTCCAGACCGGCAATGCCAAATATCCATTCTTGGTCGCGTCGGCCAGAGCGTCTGCCTCAGAGGTGTCGGAGAAATTATCAACAAGAGCCTCCAAGTCACTTATGCACTTATTCATCAGGTCATCGGATTCTTCGCGGTTCATGGTCATCTCCTTGTAGTAATAATCCGCCACTTATATTCCCCAATAAATGTGCGCCTTGCATCGGTATTTTATTTGGCGTTTTTTCCTCATTTAATCGTGTCCAGGGCGTCCACACGGAACAAACGCGGCTCCTCGTCTCCTCGGATCGGGATGTGTGACAACCCGCCCATCGTGAGCGCCTGCCCGGAGACAAGGGAAACCTTGAAACTTTGATACTTAACTCTTTTATTTTCAATTACTTTATCCGTTTCAGTCCGCTGGAACGTCGGTGAAACGTGGAACCTCCGGAAGGTTTCAAGGTTTCAGTGACGTTTCACCCGATTGGGACCCACTAAGCTATTTATAATCAATGACATAGATGCCTAAGTTTCACAACCTACGCGGGGACACTGCCTAGCGAGAGACGTCTGCCTTCCGGTATCTCCCGTCGTCGGCTTGCTTAAGAAGCCTCAGTGACTTGGCTCGGTTGATAAGCCGGTAAAGACTCGCCCGAGGAACTAATTTGTCGGCAACGGCTTCAAAGCGAAAACGGTCCGGGAGCACAGCCAACTGCTCACGCTGCCGTTTGGTCAACGCCCGCAATATATTCAGCTCGCGAGGTTTTACTCGCCGAAAGCCTGCCAACGCGTCGGGTTTTCCAATGGGTTTGATCAGGAGTGGATCGAAGTCTTCATTGCGACGCACGCCGTTGATGATGCGAATATCTTCATCGTAGAAGTCCATGCCGATTCGAACGTCCGAACGGTTCATAATATCCATGGACCCTGCGACCTCGTCGAGCCAATCCCGTGGCTCTTGCAATAGATCCGCTTTCCGAGTTCGGCGATCCCGTTTGCGCAAATTGAAAGTTAAGAGATAGGCGGCGCACGGGTAATCTACGGATAGGGCTCGGAGGCGCTTGTACTGGCGTAGCACGTCTCTCCCATTCAGCTTGTCGAATTCGAAAAACAGCTCAACCGGATCGATGATGATCAGCGCGTTGGGTGCCTTCTTGAGTCGGGACTCAAGCAACTTGATGTGATCACGGTCGTCATAGTCAAAGGCGGACAGACGCCGCTGCTTCGGCGGGGTTCGGTCGTGCGCAAGGTGGATGTCCAAATCATCCGGCACGCGTGGCAGCCGCCCTCCGAGTTCTTGGGAGATCCGATGGATGTTGCCGCGGCAAACATCGCCGTCGTTTTCGAGGTCAAACATGATGACACGCCGCCGATCCGTTTTACGGCTGCAAAAAGGCTTGCCCTTCGAAACACACACAGCTAGTTGCGCTATTGCCGGTGACTTGCCGACACCGTACGTGCCCCCGAGAACCGCAATCTGCCCTTCGCGAATCAGGCCCTCGACGACTTCGGGGGGGCGCTTGTTCGGTCCGTCAAAATAGCTTTTCATATCTTCCTCCGCCGGTACCTTTCTCGTTAGAGTCGAGATGTCCCGGACCTTCTGACCCTGAGTCTAAAGGCGCAATAATTACTGCCTAAACTCTGCTGAAAATAATCTTCAAACCGTGTTGCGGGAGGAGCTTAGGAAGGCTGGCAGGAATGGCAGCTATGGCAGGAATTCAGGAAGGACGCCTAACGGGGACTGTTGGCCCTCGTTCGGGCCTCTTGTTGGCGGGAACGGAGTACCTTGACAACGGGCGTTCTGCCCCCGTGTTTCAAAGCTTCGTTCCAGGTCTTGGCACCGTGGTTGCGGTCTTTCCACGACCCAGGGGGCCTCAGTCCGCTCTTCCATTTCCTCGGGACGGGGACCTTCTTCTTGTCGAGCTGTAGGCAGACCTTCTTGAGATTTCCCTCGTCGGCCCATTCGTCGCTTTGTCCGTCTTCCCGCAACGCCTCAAGAAGATTTTGATAATCGCGGTCGGCAATGGGCCTAGGCCCCGGTCTCCCCGGGACGGCTGGTTGGTCGGATGGAAGGCACTTCTTCCAGCCCAGTACGGTCACCGTGTATTCAACGGCCTCCCTCGGTATTTCATCGGGATACTTCGGGTGGGCCTCAAAGACAACGGTGATCAAACGATCCTTTTTCAAGTCATCGAGTAACGCCAAGAAGGCCGGGTACACGGGTTCATCGACCAACATCCTATCCGCATCCTCAAACTCCGACCTTACGCCGTAAAGTCCGGCACGATCTGCAAGCAAGCAGAGCAGCCGATCAAGTTTCTCGTCGAGCGGGGTATCCCTGTGCTGTTCCGCGAGCTTGCGCCAATTGTCGCGGCGGATTGGCTCTGTCTCTGCTTCCTCGTGGGCCTGCCGCGTTTGACAGGCCAGGTAGCGGATGAGCTCTCTGTCTGGGTGGGGATCTTCTGGGTCGTGGAGACTGTGTATCTCCATCAGTTCGTCGGCTAGATCGCGTTCCATCTCGAAGCGACCGCAAACATTCGTGCAATCGATAGCGAGGATTCCGTTTGGGTCCTCTTCGAATGTGACCTGACATGCGACGAGGCCGCAGATTGGACAATACGGCCCTGCCCCCCATCCCCAGCGTTTCTTGGACCAGGGATTCTCGGGACCGTTGCCTTGCGCCATGATCGCTCCCTGATGTGGAATTGGCCGCCGACGGGTCACGGAAACCCGCTGTTCGCCCGGCCTAGGCTAGGCGGCCATTTCCATTCTATTTGATCGAGCAGACGGCTCGGGGAAGGATACAGACCTAGAGGGCGGGCGGGGCCTCCGATGCGACAACTAGCGGGGACGTTGAATCAAAATGGGGAAGGCCGTGTTGTCGAGAACTTTCGACCTGTCACGGGTCAGAGTCCGAGCACGTCCAGCGTCGGGTTCGGCTCGCCGTTCTTGAGCATCGGCGGAATGATGTTGTCGGCGTACCACTGGAGTGCAATCCCCCGGTCCAGACGTCCATTGGGAAGCTCCGGCAGACCCATCTGGATCAATTGCGTCACCCTCGGCTTGGAGATCCCCAGTTCACGCGCAAAAGCGGCTTTGGTGATAGTTTCGACCCTTCGCATTCCGTGATTGTAGCAGATGCTTGATGGTTAAGTGCATCTGAGAGTTGTCCAATACAAGATGAGCCTGAAGACAAACAGGACGGATCCGGGCACACTGCGGGTGAATGCAAGTCACCATGCAGGATGCCGAACGTCTCACCCTGGCCGAGATGGAAGAATTTC
>Ga0114996_10005757_pt1 | contig 14491 bp, 13 predicted proteins | sample ArcticOcean_MG_C_4_FD_87039 | JGI IMG/M metagenome (GOLD analysis project Ga0114996, IMG submission 87039) | Marine microbial communities from western Arctic Ocean - ArcticOcean_MG_CB4_134 | ecosystem: Environmental > Aquatic > Marine > Oceanic | place: Arctic Ocean: Canada Basin | collected...
CTATCGTGAATTTCAGAGTTACCTCTTTGAGGGCGACGGGCGTTTTGCCTGGGGCACAAGAAATGACTATACAGTCGTCAGCGTCAATGACGTCCGAGACTGGCTCGAAGATCCTCTCACCCATGGTTATATTGATGTGAGCATCGTCGGTGATATTACTAAAGAAGAGGTCATCGAAAACATGTCACAAACCCTCGGCGCCTTGAAAGACCGACGTCTTGAAAAGAAAAACACTGCCCCCAACCGCGAAGTTAAAATCATGGCGCCCGCAGGTTATCGACAGCTCGAATTTACAGGTCAGGAACATCAGGCAATGGTTGTCGGATACTGGCCGATCAATCGTTATTTAACACTGCAGGATCGTATCGCTTTGCAAGTCCTGAGCGGAGTTATCGAACGACGATTGTGGGAACGATTACGTGAAGACCTCGGAGTGAGCTACAGCCCTAAGGCCGAGTTTTTATCCTATCGTGAATACCCTGAGTTCGCTGCGATCGAAGCGAAAATTGATTCTTCACCAGAACATGCACCGGATCTCGCTCAGGCGATTTTAGAAATCTCAAAAGACATTGCTGAAAATGGTTTATCCGATGCAGAAGTCGCAGGTGCAATTGGACCGATTAAAATCAAGACTCGCCAGGCCTTTCGCTCCAATGAGTTTCTCCTGGATTTTGTCCTTAAACGCGCCCAGGAAAAACCAGAAACAATTGAAGACGCAATCGCGGTCAAAAACGATATCGTCGCCACGGTGACGGCTGAAATAGTAAACGCATTTGCAAAAGAACTTTTACACACCGATAATGCCAGAGCAGCCGCTATTACGCCCAAACCCTATATTGGACTCTTCCAAACGGATACCGATCTACCTTGACCTCTCAAATACTGCCTCGCCATTCTGAATCGTGCCCCATCCATTAATTCGACAATCGTATTCTAAGATTGCAATATCTCTCAGCTTTATAAACGTAAACAGATAAAATTATTATGGAAAAAGAAATTGAAGTAGAAAGGGGCCAATATATCCTTAAACAAGGAGAAGTAGGACGCGGATTATATATACTCCAATCTGGAGCGCTTGAAGTTTACAAAGATGAAGTTCTGCTCAGCGTAATCATTCACCCCGGCACCTTCTTCGGTGAGATGGGTGACTTTCTGGGTAAACCACGATCCTGTTCAGTCAAAGCTAAAAAAGCCAGTAAGATTGTTTTTGTTCAAAACGATGACATGAAGGAAATGATTCGAGCGAACCCGGATATCGGGATAAAAATCATCAAAACTTTAGCCAGCCGATTGGAACGCACGACACAAAAGCTTGTCGACACAAAGAGAGAAGAAACAACCTTATTAAAGGTACGTAAACAAAAATATACACACTGGAGCAAATGATGCCTTGCGGATTTCAGTTTGAATTTCACTATGCAAAATTATTTCCCCAATTTCTACATTCTGAGTACAGCTTCTACCTTCATATACCTAAACATAACTCGTTATATAAAAAGAAGGATGATTACCGATGAATTTGAATGTCTTTAAGGACATCCGGGATGAAATCCAATCCCCAGTATTAATTGCCGGCTGGCCGGGAATGGGAAGCGTTGGTGCCGGTGCGATCAGTTATCTCCGCAGAAATTTAAATGCCACGCACTTTGCCGATGTCGATATGAGTGAATATTTCACTCCAGATTCGGTTGTCGTCGAGGACGGTCTAGCCAAACTGCCCGATATTCCTTCCAATGCATTTTATTACATTCAAGAACTCAACTTGATTATCTTTGAAAGTGAAGCGCAAATCAGTGGAGAGGGAGGTATAACACTCATGAAACAGATTCTCGACCTGGCCGAAGACCTGAATGTACAGTCTATTTATACAGGTGCAGCTTTTGTCATGCCGATCAGTCAGAAAGAACCCGTTAAAGTTTTCGGGGTAGCGAATAGAAATTCTTTAAAAGATCTCTTTGTTCCCTACGGCGTTGAAATTCTCGATCAGGGACAAATCTCCGGTCTCAATGGACTCCTGCTCGGATTCGCCGGGCTGAGAGACATTGAAGCTGCATGCTTCCTCGCGACGATGCCACAGTACGCGGTTAATATCCCCAACCCTAAAGCATCACGCGAAATTCTCCGCGTATTTGAAAATCTGCTCAAAATTAAAATCGATATGGCAAACCTCGATGAAGCGGTCGCACAGATGAGCCAGACAATGACAGACATCGAAGATCGGATTCAAAAAACATTCATGAACAGCGAAATGTTTGAGGAGGATCAGAAAGAAGAAATTGAGGAAGATAAGGTTCCCCAATACGTAATGGAAAAAATTGAAAGTCTCTTTCAAGAAATAAAGTTGAAACGTTCAAATGAGAAAGCTGCCCAGTTAAAAAAAGAGCTGGACCACTGGAATCTGTTCAGCCTCTACGAAGATCGATTCCTCGGGCTCTTCCGGTAGGGATAGTTGATGAATGGAAGAGTGGATGATTGGGCTATAGCTTAGGTTACCCATCGTAATTCCATTCATTGAACCATCTATTCAAACACCCCTAATTTTAAAGTGAGTTGAGTAAGAATAAAGATAGTAATGTCCTGATTATCGGGGCTGGGCATAATGGGCTGGTAGCAGCAACGTATTTGGCGAGGGCGGGCTTCAAGGTCCATATGCTTGAACGGCGCTCTTTTATTGGTGGCGCAGCAATTACCCAGGAATTGTGGCCGGGACATAATTTTTCCACCTGTGCGCACTTAATGCATGGTGTGCATCCAAAAATCTTTGCGGATTTTCATCTAATGGAAGAAGGACTGGGATGGGCAGAAGTAGCACCGACACTCTATCCTCAAAACGATAACAGTTATTTCAGCCTTGATAATCTCGATACACCTAACAATCGCCTGGCAGCGAAACGTCTCACGATTGATGAAAGGAACGGAGCAAAATCCTATGAAACGTTTAAAACCAAACTGAGAGAGCTATTTTCTCCCTATCGTTTACAACCACCTCCCACCCTGGAAGAATTTAAATTGAAATTAAATGGCAGTGAAGAAGAAGCCATTTTAAAAAAGGCAATGACGAGCGGAATCTGGGACCTGCAGAATAAATTTCTTTCCTCTCAATACCAACAGGACGCTTACGCTTCCGAAGGTGCTGATGTCGGACGCAATCCTTTAGCTCTGCATATCGCCTATAATTCGATTGACGATCGAGACAAAAAATCCGGCGAAAACCCACCCCAGGGTTTCGTCCGTGGTGGAATGGGTACGCTTAGCCGTATCCTTGCAAATCAGGCCATAGACGCGGGTGTTGAGATTCTAGAAGACACCGAAGTGGATGAAATATTAATAAAGAATCAAGAGGTAGTCGGCGTGAAACTGACTGATGGAACTGAAATGGAAAGTGCCACGGTCATTTCTAATCTTGATCCGAAAAGAACATTTTTGCGCCTCATCTCACCCGAAAATCTCGATCAAAATTTAAGCAGTCGTATTAATAGGCTTATTACCCATGTGAGCTGCATGAAACTGCTGGCAGTAATTAATGAATTACCGCAATGGAAGTGTTGGGATGGAGAAGATGAGAGACCTCACCAGGGCGCCGTGCGGCTTAATGTATCACGCGCATGCGTCAATTCTGCTTATGATGACCTGGAAGCGGGAATACCTCCTCGCAGTCCGGTCATCAGTGTAAATCTCCCCTCCTTTAATGATCCGAGCTTAACTCAACCCGGATATCAAACCGCATCCATCTGGATATTTCCCGCACCTGCAAAATTAAAGGATAAGACATGGGATGAGGTGCGAGAAGATGTCGCGGAAAGTTTAATCGATCAGATTACTGAACATGCCCCTAACTTTCGACGCTCAATTCAAAACTACATATTGCGAACACCCCTTGATCTGGAACGTGAAAATAACCTGACTGATGGTTGTATCTGGCATATCCAACATAATGGAGAACAGTTATTCTGGAATCGCCCCCTACCGGAGCTGTCCCGCTACCGGTCCCCAATTAAAGGACTCTATCTTTGTGGTGCGGGTCAACATCCCGGCGGCGAAGTAAGCGGTATTCCGGGCCATAACGCAGCTCACGAAATAATTAGAGATCTGGGCTGAAAACATCCCCTTTTAATGTGGGAACAATATAGCAACTCAATTACTCCAATTATATACAAGCCTATTGAGGACGTTTACTATCTTTCAGTATAAAGTTAATCTCAGTGATTTATTTTCATACATTCACCCTTCATCGCGTCCTACTTTATATATTATCCTGTCTTATTATATGGGGGTTCTCAGTTCCTTTAATTGCCGTTACGGTAATACTCGAACCCGCTAAAGATAATACGATATTCTCTGAGAACAACAACAGCAATGGACTGGGATTTCTATTTTCAGGTAATACCCAGGGAAGAACGATTAATGGCACTCTATTCGGCAGTCGGCGCGCATTGATACAATTCAATCTCACCGGGAGCGTTCCCATTGGAGCCGTTATTGAAAGTGCATCCCTTTCTGTTTTTTATGATCGGCGCGGTCCGATATCAGAAGGTACGGAAGTAGATACTTTTTTACACCGTTTACTTCAGGACTGGGGAGAAACCGGTGATTCTGAAGTTATATTAGGCATGGGTGAACCTCCCCAACCCGGTGACGCCACTTGGCGGTTTAGTTTTTTTGATTCGGAAAATTGGTCCATCCCCGGAGGTAATTATGAAAACAATCCTTCAGCTACTCAGGTGGTAACGGAAGTTGCTCCCGCCTTATTGACTTGGAATTCCCCCACCCTGGTCTCGGATGTTCAAGGATGGAGTGATAACCCTGAAGAAAACTTTGGATGGATTTTCATTGTCGATGAATCTGCTTTTGGCGGGGCGATCAGGTTTTTAAGTCGGGAGAGCAGCCAGGTCGATAATCGACCGAAACTTACAATTGAATATTCAACAAACGGTGAACCTATGGTTGAGCAGGATCTCATCCTTGAAGGCTCGGTAATCGTAGTGGGTGAAGCAATTGTGCACCCCAGTGGTAACATATTTAATCAGGTTCTTCTCACCGGACAGAACGTAAAACTGCGCGCCAGGGAAAATCAGATTACACGGGTTTCTTTCATGGATGAAAATGAAGACATTGTGCAGGTAGAATTTTCGGGTAATGGAACCTTTACGGTAAACCTTGACCCAACAACTTTCCTCCCACCAGTCCTCCCCCCGCGCTACAACCAGGCGGTTGAATATGTGACCGGCAAACCCAGCGTGGTCATCGATGGAGCAGATTTTAATACATTCTTCAGCATATTTACCGTAGGAACAATCAACGCCGTTAACCAGGCCCTGTTCCCCGAGGGACAGACCTATGACGCACAAGCGGATGTCACGCTGGTGGAAGTCATCAACTCTACGGGAATAGGAGGTTTACAGTTATCAAATACTATTTTTTCTTCGACAACAGGAAGGACCGGAGTGATTGCTGAAGGAGTGCCGATCGGCGTTCGCTTAACCGTAGGCGATATCGATGCGAGCGGGGACGCGATTCCGCATCTTCTCTTTGCAACGGGATCGTTTTCATTACCTACTGTCGGTAATTCCGGTCTGAGAATTACGGGTGGCGATCTCATGCAGACGAATGGCGCTTCGATCGTAGTCGCCCCAAGTGGATCGACGACACCTGGTTTTGAAACCCTGATCTCACAGAATAACTTCAAGTCTGATAATACCCCCCAGCCGACGCAGAGTATAAATTCAACCTTTGTTAACACTGATGGAACGGTATTATCAATAGCAACTGAGGAAATTACATTTTAGAAAACTCCAGGCGATAATAAATCTCTCTCATTACAAGGTATCTTCGAATAAGTCATTTTATAAATTGTAAATTATCTTCAGTATCCTAACGTCATAATATAATTTTGTCTATCAGTCGTCCCCTGCAATATCATACGCAGTAACCGGTTATCCCTCCTTCGCTCAAAATATTCTAAAATGCATACTAAAAATAATTCTCTCATCAGCCGTGTTCTATTGTTGTTCTTATTCACAACATTCGGGTTACGCCTTCCGTCTTCGGCCGATACAGTAAATTTGGACGCGACAAAGGATAATTCTATTTATTCAGAGAATAATAACAGCAACGGTGACGGTGATCTCTTTTCGGGGAGAACGCAGGGGAGACAGGGTGCCGGAACACGCCGTGCTTTAATGCAATTTGATTTAACAGGTAGCGTCCCCAGTGGTGCTTCTATTGAAAACGTTTCAATAACTTTGAATGTGAGCAGACGTGGACCTGCATCAGTAGGCAGTAATGTCGATGTTTTCTTGCATCGCTTAATTCAGGTTTGGGGTGAAGGAAAATCGTTGGGGACAGGTGTTGGTGGATCTCCTTCCACCGGTGACGTCACTTGGAATTTCTCGTTTTTCAATACAGAAAACTGGCAGATTGAAGGAGGTAATTTTATAAACACACCCTCGGCAACACAACCGATGTCATCATCGGGTCCTATAACCTGGAGCTCCTCAAACTTAATAGCGGACGTTCAAAGTTGGGTGGATAATCCCGAACAAAACTTTGGATGGATTCTTCTCGTCGAAGAATCAGCATTCGGAGCAGCGACTATTTTTGGTAGTCGGGAAAATAACAGCACGGGAAGCCGTCCAAAATTGACCATTGATTTTTCCGCCGGCGCTGAACCTCCCGCTGTATCCGATCTTGTTCTTGAAGGGTTGGGTGATGTCGTCGGTGAAGACATACAACATCCCAGCGGTAACGTCTTTGATCAGGTTCTGCTCGCCGGCCAAAGCGTAAAACTGCGCGCCAAGTAAAATCAGATTACACGGGTTTCATTTATGGACATAAACGAGGATATCGTACAGGTAGAATTTTCGGGTAATGGGACCTTTACGGTCAATCTGGATCCGGCAACTTTCCTCCCACCGGCCGTTCCACCACGCTATAACCAGGCAGTAGAGTACGTGACCGGCAAACCCAGCGTGGTCATCGATGGAGCAGACGCTAATACTTTCTTCAGTATCTTCACCGTAGGATCAATCAACGCCGTGAACCAGGCGCTGTTCCCCGAAGGACAGGTGTATGACGCACAAGCCGATGTAAGCTTAGTGGAAGTTGTTAATTCTACAGGCATGGGAGGAATGCAATTATCGAACACGGTTTTTTCCGCGACTACGGGAAGAACCGGAATAGTCGCTGAAGGCGTACCGATCGCGGTAAGGTTGACCGTGGGTGACATTGATGCGAGCGGAGACGCGGTTCCTCACCTGCTCTTTGGATCGGGTTCGTTCACGGTGACGGCGGGAAATCCAGGATTAAGAATTACCGGAGGCGATCTCCTGCAAACAAATGGTGCCTCGATTGACATCGCCTCAAGCGGGTCGACGACACCCGGTTTTGAAACATTGATCTCACAGAATAATTTCAAGTCTGATTTTACGCCCCAGCCGACTCAGAGTGCGAACGCAACATTCATCAACACCGACGGGGCATCAATTACGATTACCACTGAAGAAGTTACATTTTAGTGTATGCCTATCAAGGAAATATAATTATTCCGATCCACTTGAAATTCAACTCAAATTACACTAGTTTACCTTTGTAAGTAAACCGGCTCTCTCCTCATAATATTATGAAAACTAAATTAATTGAAATCGTAGTCGCTTGTTTTATTGTCGTGCTCTCAGCCCAAGCGGATGTTCTTGAATTGAAAAACGGTAAAGTGCTCAATGGCACCTACCTTGGAGGAACACAACAATCCATACGGTTTCAAGCCGGTGATAAGGTAGAAGTAATACCTAAAGATGAAGCACTGGCATTAACATTTTCTGGTTCCGTGAATACCTCAGCAGGAAGAAGCACCAGTAATTCACGTCCCTCTTATGAATCGAGTGCTTCCTATTCGTCCAGCGTGACACAAGTTAAGAGTGTAACCATACCTGCAGGGACAAGCATTCTGGTAACCCTGGTTGACAGCATAGACACGAGGACAGACAAAGCAGGACAAAAGTTCAGAACCCGATTAGCGGCGGATCTATATGTCGGAGATACCCTTGTTGCAAAAGAGGGTTCACTTGTATACGGCACATTACAACGGTCCAAACAAGCGGGTAGGATAGCTGGTACTTCTTCAGTTGATATGGGCCTCTCTGAGATGGAAATTAATGAAAAATTATATCCGATCTTTACAACGGATCATATTGAACGTGGTAAAGACGCTACTAAAGGAACCCTGCACGCAGTAGGCGCCGGCGCTCTTCTCGGCGCTCTTATCGATAAAAATGATAGAGGTCGGGGTGCGTTAAAAGGAGCCGCTATTGGAACCGGTGTCGCGCTTATTACTCCGGGTAAACCTGTTCAATTATCACCTAATACTTTGCTCGAATTTAGACTTGCACAGCCGGTCAGGATAAACGTTCCCCGGTGAGTGTATAGCTTGCGAGTCTGAAGTTCTCCCGTATGAGTGATTAAAAACCCAGGTGGCAAAGCCCTGCTACCGTCCCGCCGTAGTCTTTATCGTAATAACACCTGGGCGCTGGAGCTTGACATAAACGCCGACAATTTAGTATTAGCTCAAATCATGAACCATACTATTCCCGATACCGATTGGGCGAATTTAACTTTGGGTGAAAGGATCAAACACCTCGAAGTCGAAGGTTATGTTGTTATGCCGGATATCCTCAGTCCTGAGCTTGTCAAACAACTGAAAATTGATACCGCTAAACTTCAGACGAGGCAAGTTGATTACAGTGAGAAACAGCGCGTAATAGATAAAAAAGGCCTGGAATATAAGGGTGGTGTATTTACCGATCTCATTGTTCATCCCCCAACCACTGACTTCTTGAAGGCGCTTTGCGGTGATGAGATCATCATGATGCAATACACCTATTCGCGGTCCGAGCCGGGACACCCGGGAATTAATTTTCATTGTGATGCGATGAACTATGGCTCGAGTGAATTCAGTGACGCCCTCAGCTGCCCCAAAATGGTTCGTGTTCTCTACTACCTGGACGATCTTACCCCTGAGGTATCTCCTTTCCGTATAATCCCCCGCACGCACCTGAGTTTTCATAACCAGGCGAACCCCTACCTTCGTTACAAAGATCATCCTGAGCAAGTCATGATTACTTGTAAGGCAGGTACTGCAATTATTTTTAATATGTATTGTTTTCACGGTAATTTTCCTAACGTCGGCGAGAGACCGCGAGAAGTGCTAATAATTAGTTACCGCCCCTCGTGGGCCGGTCCGATTAATGAGGTAAAATCTAGAGACCCTGAAAAAGTCGCAACATTGCCTCCAGATGTTCAAACCTACATGGGCGACTTGAATACGCGCATCTGGAAACCGGAAGCGGGCAACATCCAGCCCGACATGCCCAGTGAAGCAGAGGGAATCAATCCCAGTCGTTGGGATCGCGTTTGATGCTATTGTGGAATACGGATTTTGCTTTACGGTTGTCCTAGTGATTCCTGCATCAATTCGTCGATTTGCCGGCTATAGCCCATGATTGCGGTGGTGACCGCAGATAGATAATTACATTTGATGAGCAAACCTAAAGTATTGATTACTAAAGACGTTCCCAAGGATTATCTGGAGCCGATACTGGAAACCGTCGAGTTGATCGTGGGCGGGACTGAAACCAGTCTGATGCCAAGGACAGAATTACTCGGTTTACTTCCAAAATTAGACGCCATCATCAATCAAATTGAATTGCAGGTTGATCAAGAGATCTTGGACAACGCGCATAATCTGAAGATTGTCGCTAATCCAGCGGCTGGATTCGATAATCTCAATACGAATTTAATGGCGAAACATGGGGTATGGGCCACTAATGCCGCCGAACCATTCGCCCTCGCCACTGCAGAATGTACCTTTGGTTTACTGCTCTGCCTGGCCCGACGCCTGCCTGAATTTGATCGTTACGTTCGCAGGGGGGACTGGAAAATGGCGGTTCCTGGAAATCACAACGGCATGCTTCTTTCCGGAAAAACATTGGGAATCATTGGCTATGGAAGAATCGGGAAAGTCGTCGCCCAACAGGCACGGGCATTTAATATGCGAGTCATCCATCACCGTTTACATAAGAGCCATGATTCTGAATACCGTTCACTGCCTGACCTTCTCGCTGAATCAGATTTTGTCACTCTTCATACACCCCTTACACATAATACAAAAAAACTGATTAATGAAGAACGCCTCACATTAATGAAAAAAGGCGCTTATCTCATTAATACCTCGCGAGGTCCAGTCGTCGATGAAAGCGCATTGGTAAATTCCCTGGAAAATGGACACTTAGGGGGTGCAGCGATTGACGTATTTGAAGACGAACCCCAAGTTCACCCAGGACTGATAAAATTGGAAAACGTAGTTTTGACCCCCCATCTCGGAGGCGGAGCAAGAGAAACACGCTTGAAAGCTCACCATATATGTTGTGAAAATGTTCTCGCCGTACTCGGGGGTGAATCACCCCCGAACGCTTTAAATGACCCAGAAAATCCCAGAAACCAATGTCAAAAATAGCACCCGATCTCTTCGTATTTCCAAATAAAGTAATTTTTGGTAGAGGTTCCATTCGTGAACTTGAAAGCCAGTTAAGTAAACTCAAGGTAAGTCGACCTCTCTTCGTTACCGATGCCGGGCTAATAAAAAACGGCTTGGCCTCCACCGTTCATCAGGAATTAAAAAATGAGGGAATGGATGGTCCGATCTTTGACGGCAGTGATGAAAATCCAACCGAAGAGAATGTTCTCGAAGGATTAGAAATTTATGAAAAAGAAAAATGTGATGGTATTATAGGATTTGGCGGCGGAAGTTCACTCGACGCGGCAAAAGGAATTCGTGTGAAATCAACTCATCCCCTGCCGCTTGCGGAATATGCTATCGGGGCAGGCGGTTGGGATAAGCTCGTCAATCCCATGCCACCCATGGCCGCTGTTCCCACGACCGCTGGTACCGGCAGTGAAGTGGGACGTGGAGCGCTGATCATCGTTCGGCCCTCGGGTGCAAAAGTCGCCATTGCAGGGGAGAATCTTTTCCCCTCATTTTCCCTTTGCGATCCCGAGCTGACGGTTAACCTACCTCCATTCCTCACCGCGGGCACGGGGATGGATGCATTGACTCATTGTATTGAAGAGTACCTGTCGCCAAAATACAACCCGCTTGTAGATGGTATGGTTCTCGAAGGCATTCGAAGGGCAAGAAATAGTATTGTTCGAGCCTATGAAAACGGCAGTGATCTCGAAGCTCGCGGAGAGATGATGATAGCGGCGATGATCGGGGGGATCGGATTCAGTAAAGGTCTCGGTGTAGTCCATTCACTCTCCCACCCCATCGGTTCGGTCATCGGCGGACATCATGGAACAATCAACGCAATATTATTGCCCGCGGCACTCGAATTTAACTTCAACCATTCACTCAGCCGTTTCCTCGCATTGGCTGATGCTCTCGGAGTGAAACCCCTTTCACAAACTGATGAAGCGAGCGGACAAGCCGTTATAGCATACGTCCGCGATCTCAATCATAAGCTAAAAATACCCGAAGACCTATCAGTATACGGAGCCAGGAGCGATCAGATACCGGAAATGCTTCCGATGTGCATGGCCGATCACTGCCATAAAACCAATCCGCGTCCCTGCACGGAAGAAGATTTCAAACAATTACTGGAAGCTCACATTCCACAATGAGCATACACTGGGCGTGAAAATTACCGCGGTCAGTGTATTAGCTAAAAGGATGAGTACGCCTCATCCCACGCTCGTTCAAATTGAGACCGATGAAGGGATTACCGGCATCGGTGCGACCGCCGCACCTCCCTATGTCATCGCCCCTCTCATTGAAGAGGGAATACATAGCATGCGCTCCTATCTCATCGGCGAAGATCCTACCGACACTAATCGCTTGTGGAAGACATTATTTGAAACCTGGCAGGCGCGAAATTTCGGGCGCGGCGGAGAAGGTGGATTGGCAGTCAATGCGATGAGCGCGATTGATATTGCCCTCTGGGACATCGCAGGAAAGGCGCGTCAGGTTCCAGTATTTAAACTGCTTGGCGACGCGATACAATCCAAGGTCATGGTATACGCCAGCGCTGGTGCCTACGCGGACAAGGAATTCAGTGAAGGAACCTATAAACATAAACCTGCAGATGAATTAGTGCGCGAAAGTAAGCAGTATGTAGAACAAGGTTTTAAAGCTATAAAATTTGGCTGGGGTAATTTTTATCAGGCTGAAGACCTGGAAACTTTGGCCGCCATTCGCGAAGCGATCGGGCCCGATATTCACTTGATGCTCGACTCCGCATGGATGGGTTACCTGGAAGAGGGTTATACCCTTAAAGATGCGATTAAAATAACTAAAACTTTGGAGCAGTTTGATATCTATTTTCTTGAAGAAGCATTAAATCCCTTTGACGTAAATGGGTTTAAAACGCTCACTGAAGAGACTGATATTAAAATCGCGACCGGGGAAAGCCTCACGACTTTTCGTGACTTTAAAACTTTTATCGACAATAGGGCCTGTGACATTATTCAACCGGATGTCCAGCAGATCGGGATAAGCACTTTTGTTGAGGTAGCCCGTCGAGCTGAGGATGCGGGTATACTCTGTATTCCTCACTGCCCCTGGTCAGCCATCGCGGTTGCCGGCCATTTGCAAATTCTTTCTACTTTGAGTAACGGGACAATGATTGAGTACCCCGCCTATTCCAGTTTTGTCGATGAGGGCGAACGATTGCCCATGCTGCAAATCATGCACAATAAAATTATTGAACACCCCTTAATCTATGATGAGGGTTACTTGGGATTGCCGGATAACCCCGGTTTGGGACTGGGAAATTTCATTCCTGAAGGGATTGCCGAATTAGAAGCACTTTGCAGCTAACAAAATGTGTCATTAATATGAATGAAGTTAAAAAAGTAATTGTTACCAGAGACTGGTGTAGGGAAAAAATATTCAAGCAGTCGGTTGAGAGAGAATTTAATGGAATCGAATTTATAGTAAGTGGAAACCGAGATGAGATTTTAAAAGAAGTTGTCAATGCTGATGTAGCATTTATCGGGGAATTTGATGAAGAGATATTAAGCGCGGGAACTGAACTGAAGTGGATACATGCACTTGTCGGTGGTGCCGGAAGCTACTTATTTCCTGAAATGGTAGACAGCCCTATTCCCTTTACCTGCAGCAAACCCTGTTACGGTCTTGCGGGCGCAGAACATGCAATAGGCGCGATGTTCATCTTTTCTCATCGTATACATTATATTATCGGGAGAGAACCTCTCGCCCAAGGTGTGGGCGCGGAACCTATCCCCCGAAAAGGAAATGATGGTCGCGACGCTGCGCTTATCCCGAATGATTTAAAAGGGAAGACAGTGGGAATTATTGGCATGGGTAATATTGGTCGCGCGCTCGCTGTGCAGGCAAGTTCACTGGGAATGAAAGTCTTGGGAACAGCGCGCAGGACGATGGAAAACCATAAAGGATTGGATAAAATGTATCCCCCAGGAAAGATCAACGAATTATTAGCAAATTCTGATTTTGTAGTCATCGCGGTGCCTTTAACAGAAATGACTCAGGGAATGGTTGATGACTCAATTCTCAAACACATGAAAAATACCGCTTACTTGATTGACTGTACCGGTAGACCCCATGTTTATAATTATAATGCGATTGAGCAGGCTATCGGGGAAAAAAGGATAGCCGGAGTCTGTTTTCAACCCATCCCCCCCACTCCTGAAGTAGATATGCCGGCGGCAGATTCAGCATTCTGGAATCGATACAACGTATTCGTAACCCCATGTCGGGGGAATTCCCTGGAACAGGAACAGCTATGCCTCGATTTATTTTTTGACAACCTGAAAGCTTTTCAAGCAGGTGAGTCGCTCAATGGTCTAGTTGACAAAGAAGCGGGATATTAACCTACATATTACATGAAAATCCAGATTTTACATGCCCATCAAGACGACTATGAATTTACCGCGGCGGGTACATTCGAAATGTGGAAACGCAAGCTGGGCGACGAACTTAAAGCAAAAGTTGTTATTTGTACTGACGGTCGATCGGGACACCATCTTCAAACCCGTGATGATACGGGAAACATTCGCATCCAAGAGCAGCGAGCATCGGCAAAAATTGGCGGCTATGACTATGACCAACTGATTGGTCCGAATGGTGAAGTAATCCGCGATGGTTCTTTCATTTTAACTCCGGCATTATTGTCCGGATTTTGGAAAGCGATTCGCGACTTTGAACCGGATTATCTTTTTTCCCCACCCGTCCCCACCGACCCCCTTGCGGGTGTTCATAATGACCATGTGGGAGTCGCCGATGCCGTTCGCAAAATTGCCTACCTTATAAATGTCCCCCACGCCTTTACTCCGGAATATCCGGCCGATGAAACAGCATCAGCACCCTGTAAAGTACCGGTTATCCTTAACGTCTTTGATTCATATATGGGAGGCGCGAACACCTTTGATCTCGTCGTCGACGTAGAAGAGGCTTTCGAACAAA
>Ga0114996_10005758_pt1 | contig 14491 bp, 8 predicted proteins | sample ArcticOcean_MG_C_4_FD_87039 | JGI IMG/M metagenome (GOLD analysis project Ga0114996, IMG submission 87039) | Marine microbial communities from western Arctic Ocean - ArcticOcean_MG_CB4_134 | ecosystem: Environmental > Aquatic > Marine > Oceanic | place: Arctic Ocean: Canada Basin | collected...
CTTCTTTGAAAACTAATGGTTGATTAAATTCAACATACCCTTGTAGATGTTCAGTACCAGTTTCTGACAATTCTAATTGATAGGCCATATACCGAATGTTTTCACAATTGTTTATCATTTCCATATCTCGTGGATTTGGATTATTCAAAGTGAAAATCCAGTCTCTTTTTGGGAAATATGTACTCTTTCCCATTGCCTCACCTGCTATGCCGAAGTCAGCGGAGTTTTTGACAATGGGGTGTCTGTGGTTAACCACAGGATAAACAGTGGGTTAGCAGGTATGAGTAGATTGCTCAAAGGGTATGCTTAGTGACTACCCTCTGATCAGTGCTTTACGACAATGACGAGTTCGTTGTTGGGGTGAGGAGTTATGGTAGCGTTCAAGTCCATGTATGAGGTGTTGATTTTCATACACAAATCTTCTAGCGATGCGAAAACAGATCGAAGGTTGTGACCTGTTTTCTTTTTGTAATGAAGTCCGATAAGTGCATAACTGGTCCTGTAGACCTTCTTGGGGCGCACCAGCATCAAAAGACGCTGGACAATGGAGGTTGTGCTAATTCTCTCCGACAGTGGAATACCAACGATGTCCAGAACTGTTGAGACTGCTTTTCCAATTCCAATTATTTCTTGGTTATACTTGGGGGGACGTTGTACCCCTTCTTCATCTTCTGATTCGTCGGAAATATCGGATAGTTTATCGGCGAAGGTCTGGGTTTTGCTCTTCTCATCTACAATGCAAACGACATGGCCCTCTTCTCTGATGTCGAGGCGGTCTCCGAACATTGTTTTCAGTTGTGCAATCAAGGTCCGGCCAGGAATGCCACCAATTTCACGAATCGCTTTCCTAGGGCTCTTTCCGCCGTATTCCCCCACGATTCTATTACTCAATGTCGAGAGTCGAATCGGCTTTTTCATTTCATTTTCTAGCCACTCAATGATCTCATTGTCTATTGATTTAGATTCCGTTGGAATGGGTTCACCTTTGGGAGGTTTGAACGAAGGTGAAGGCATGAATTCATCCAGAACAAACGTGAATCCACATCTGTAGGCATCCCGCCATTGGACGAACTTTGCTTTCATATCACCCTCAAATCTGTCGGCATGATCTCTGAATTGATCATTGGAGACTGCAATGGCTCCTTTGGACATACAGTAATCGATGATGTATGCGTCATCGTCTTCCTTTGCCGGAACGTATGCAATCGATGATTTTGGAATCTCAACCTCAAGTTTCGCGGCGTTCTCGATGATGATTTTTGGATTCTTGCTGTTGTGCACTCGAAACCGTTTGATGAAAACCACAGTCCTGTGACCCTGCTCAGTCCAATACCGATATGCAGAGATGATGCCCTCGGCATCCCCCGGTTTCGCCTCAGTGTACGCGCACGCCACATTGGCGCCGTCTAATGCTACGATGGTTTTGCTCTTCTGCTCTGTGTCATTGGTTCTGTTCGTTTAACCACCTCTGTGGGGTAAACCGTGAATCTGGCGTACGTCTCTGGGCTGATGGCACAAAGGGTAGCAAGATACCAGTGAATATGAGGCTGCGTTCAAGTCTTATCAATGCTTTCATCTTCTTCAGTTTTTACCCACTGAGTTACCGCACCTGGGCAGTGCAGAACGCATTGGTTTCAAGGACCAATCAATCCGTTGCACTGAGGGCTTGAGCACAGACCACCCTCAGGGGTCAGAGGACACGGCTTTCCGCGTCGATTGGTTCGTTGCTGAGGGTGATGGCGCCTTCGATGAGGGCGCGGTGCGCATCGCTCAGCGACTCTCTGTGATAGATGGTGATCCAAGGCTCATCGACGACCATGAGAGAGCCGATGTGGCCTTCGAGAACGAAGCCAACACCGCGGTCGATCTCTGCACCTAGAGTGGTGCGCCCCCCACCGAGTTCAAGCACGACCTGGCCGAGGGACATGGCGTCGATGGCAGCGATCCATCCGGGTCTCGGAACTGTGAATTCGGTCGTCTTCAATGCTGGATCAAGGAGTCCCAATGCCAACAGCAGATTCTGTTCACTGTCGAATGTCGATGATGCGACGCCTTGAGCGGTGCACATCTCGACGAACTTGGCATGCGCTGTTCCATCGATCAGGGAATCATGGATTCTGAAAGCGCCCTCATCGACGGTTTCTGCGAGTCCTGTCGCTTGCAACAGGATACCCCCCTGGATACAGACCAGTTCCTCGAGGTCCGCAGGCCCTGCACCTCTGAGAGTCTCGACGCTCTCGAGGACTTCCAGCGCATTGCCCGCAGCGAAGCCGAGGGGTGTGTCCATCTCGGAGAGCGTGACCTTGGTGGTGATGCCGAGGCCTTCACCTGTCGATACGATCGAAGCAGCGAGTTCCTGTGCTTCTTCGACGGTCTTCATGAACGTGGCCTTTCCGACCTTGATGTCCATGACGAGGGCTGCGAGTCCTTCAGCTGCCTTCTTTGAGAGGATTGAACCCGTGATGAGCGGGACCGAAGCGATGAGACCCGAGACGTCTCGTATCGCGTACATGCGCTTGTCCGCGGGTGCGAATTGACCGGTCTGCCCGGCGATCATGCACCCAATCTCTGTCACTTGACGGAGCGCCTGTTCAGGACTGATCGAGACATTGTATCCCGGCAGGGATTCCAATTTGTCGAGGGTCCCTCCCGTGTGCGCCAGGCCCCTGCCTGCGATCATCGGACACTTGAGTCCACAAGCAGCGAGTGCAGGCGCGAGAATCAGTGAGACCTTGTCACCAATCCCTCCGGTACTGTGTTTGTCAACGACCAGATGCTTCCAGTCTGATGGCCAGGTCAGGACTTGACCAGAACGCAGCATCGCACCTGTGAATTCCACCGTATCCTGAGCAGACATCCCGTTGTCGAACACATTCTGCATCCATGCTTCGACAGAAGCATCGGACAGCGAGTTCGAGACAACACCGTCCACGAAATCCTGGATCTCAGTCATCGTCAATCAGTCCGATCTCGACGAGGCGCTGGCGTAGGAAGGCGCCAGCGGTGATGCTTGGGTAGAGAGCCTCGCCGCCGGTTCTCAGGATGAATTCGGGGCGCGGGGTGAGGTCTACCTCGTCGCGCGGGTGCGTGAACAGCGGCATTGAGTAGCGGTCGGACGTGTTGTCCTTGGGATTGATGACACGGTGCGTGACGGCCTTGAACAGGCCGTTCGTGAGGTTGGCCAACATGTCTCCTGAATCGACGATGATGTGATCGTGGTTGCCCTCGACCTTGATCCATTCACCGTCGTGGTCCATCACTTCCAAGCCATCGGCGCTGGCGCCGATGAGCAGCGTGATGAAATTGATGTCTTCGTGTTGGGCACTTCTGACGGCGCCATCGGGTGTGTCCGCTCCAAGGGCAGGGTAGTGCAGGATTCTGAGAATCGTATTGCCATGTTCGGCCATGCTGGGCAGGTAATCCCCCTCCTTTCCGAGATACAGCGAGCAAATCTCCAACAGGTCCTGTGAGAGGGATTCCAATTGGATGTAAAGCCATCGACCGCGGCTTCGAATGGCGCATTCGGCCAGATGTTCTTGGGATATTCATCGATGAGGGGGTGATCTGCTGGCAGGACGCGCCCGGTCTGCCAGAATTCCTTGAGATCGGGCGCGGGGTTGTCCTTGGCGTGCTCGACGCCGAAAGGGACGAATCCGCGCTGATTCCCATCCAGATTGGAGTTCATCTTGGTCGATTCTTCGAGGTTGAAGAATTCCTCGCTGACATTGTAGGCGCAGTTGATGTCATCGAGTGGAATGCCATGTCCGGTCAGCGCGAAGAAGCCGATGTCCTCGAGGGCTTCACCCATTTTCTGAACGAATCCACCGCGGCTTGCAGGGTCACCTTCGGTGTATTCGCGCAGGTCGAGGGTCGGGATTGAATCTCGCGCCATCGGTCCGGTGGCAACGTCGGTGCCCATCAATCCTTCGCGACCTCATTGCTCGGATTCGTACTTCTCCTTGAGCTGCTCAACCGTCAAGCCTTCCGCCAGTGCGTCCTGCACCTGCTTGGGTGACCAGCCGGGGAAGTCGTAGCCGTCCATCTGTGGTGCGCCATAGATACCGTCGTCGCGCCCCACACTCACTTCACGGGCGTCGCTGGAGGCGTTCGGTCCGACGCTGGTGCCGTCGAGGATCACGGTTCCCGTTGGAGCAACCTCATCCTCCTCTTCATCCTGCCAGGCGGCGTCGGAGATGTCGACGGAATCGTCGATCAGAACATTGCCAGCGCTGGTGCGGCGCCGGCTCATCAACAGCATGCCAAGGGCGCCGGCGAGGCTGACTGCGGCGAGGATGACCATCGCGAGCAGGATCTTTGCGCCGGTGGTCGCGAGCGGATCGTCGCGGAAGGGGCCACTCGTTTCGTCTCCATCTGGATCTTCCTCCTCTTCGGGTGGTTCCTCGGTAGTCGTCCCAGTTTGGCTGCACGGTAGAGTGGCATTGTCCGGTTCCCCGTCGAGGTCCGCGTCTGCGGTCTGGATTGCCAGTGAAGCCGGGATGCCATTGGCCCAGGCCCAGACGACCTCGTCACCATCGTCGATGCAGTCCCCATCGGTGTCGGCAAGGTGGGGATCGCCGCCGTTCTGGAATTCGAGGAGATTGGACAGGCCATCGCCGTCGGGATCGAGGTTCTGTTCGGATTCAGTCGTGCCGAGCACGGCGGACCAGGTTCGATTGAGGCCGTTGTCGACCTCCCAGCGATCGGGCATGCCGTCGCCATCCGAATCGGTATCATCGTCCATGCGTTCCCAGTCGGCATCATAGATGCCCTGCTGATACTGGGCCAGGCCGACATGATCGATCACGATGCCCATCCCGCGGTTGCGCAGGGCGGAGTTGGAGCCCCAGTTGATGCTGCTGAAGAGGCTCAGACGACCATCGATGATCACCGCCTTGTCGTGAAGTTTCAGGATGTCGTCCGAAGGGGCCATCAGGCGCGCTTCCACATCCATGCCATCGGTCATGTTCATGCGGTGATTGAACTGATTCACGGTCTGTCGGATGTCGTCATCCTCGTTGACGTAGTATCCGTTGATCAACAGGCGCACCTTGACGCCGCGCTCATCTGCGGCTCGCTCGGTCGCTTGTACGAGGGGGTTGTCGCCATAGCCCCAATGCCAGCCGAGATCGAAGTATTGCAGGGAGAGGTCGATGCGCTCATCTGCCTGATCGATCAGCCAGACCAGTCCTTCGATGCAATCGTCCGGACAGGTGAGCAGGCGGCCGCTGAAATCACCGGTGAACGTCGGCGGGGCCGGTTCGGCAGGCCCAAAGACGGTCGAAGCGGACGTCGGAATCCAACCGGCCGGTCGACCCATGCTGGTGGGGGCATCGTCCGTGGATTGGATGTGACGGAGGCTGGTGTTCTCATCCCACAGCATGCGAGAGAGGACGAGGTCCGCGATCTCGGTGCTGTCGATGATGATGCCCGAATCCCGGTTGGCGGCATCGCCGTCGAGCGGGAAGGTCGAACGCTTCCAATTGCCACTGCCGATCCACACGCTGTCACCATCGCGCACAGCGACCTTGGAATGGATGTAGCGGAACGGCGCCATCGGTGCGTCCACGCCACTCGGCTCGACCATCCACAGCACGGTGCAGCCCGCATTCGAGAGCTCATCCGCCCATCCGCGCTGGTTGGCACCATCCGAAGCATCGCCGAGGATTCCGCCTTCGAGCAGAATGGTGCAATCCACACCTCGCCCGACCGCCGCTTCGATTGCGGCGAACAACTCGGGCGAACTGAATTGGTAGACATGGAGGTGGAATGAGGTGGTCGCCCCATCGATCCAGTCGACCATCTGTGCGAGTGAGCCCACAGGAGAGTTGACCGGGGTCAGCGATCCGGTGGCGGTGAAGATGCCGTCATCACAGAACAGGCTCGAGCCCAAGCGAAGCCAACGAACCTCCCAGTCCGCCGACGAATCGGTATCGGGCAGCGTGCCACAGCCATCACCCCGCATCATGATCAGACCGGAGAAGTCCGACGGAGGCAGTTCGAGAGCGATGCCGGACCATCCCTCGATGTCCGCATCGGCTGAACCATAGACGAAGGCGTCGACCACGGTACCTTCGGGTGCGACGAGTTGCAGCGCACCCCCTGAATTGACCAGCCAAGGCGCATTGCCATCGAATACGATGTCGGCATCCACCGCTTCAGGTCCGCCATCCGCTGAGAGGTTGACAGGGTCGGGACTGAAGACGAGATTGTCTCCGGGCTGCAGGACGGTGTTGCTGAAGGTCGAATTCCACGCCCCATTGGTACGCTGACGCGCGATGACCCATCCTCCAAGGTCAATCCAAGTCTCACCGGTATTGGCAATCTCGAACCAGTCGTTGTTGCGATTCGTGACCTCACCGGGCATGAAGCGCGTGAACTTCAACGTCATCGCGCCATCATAGGGCTGAATCGCTGGATTCTCAGCGCCTGGAGTCGGCCACAACGTCGAGCGGGTCCCCACACCCACTCCATTCGGCTCGAGTGTGATGCAATCGAAGGAGGAGCCCCAGGACAGCGTCTGGATCATCTGTCGATTCGGATCCAGAAGGGTGAGCGTCTCACCGGAGTTGGTGAGCAGGTTGTCATCGATGTTCAGCACGACATAGGAATCCGCCTCGAGGATCATCGAATTCGCTGTGTGGTTCCACAGCCGGCCGGGCGCGACCGCTACCGCGCCACCGCCGACATCCGTGACCATCCAGCGTGACAGGTTGACCGGGTAGCCGGCTGAATTGTACAACTCGATCCATTCGTTGGTCAAGCCGTCCTCTGGATTGGAGCACTGCGGGCTGGCCTCGGAGATCAGCACATCGGTCGGGCCGGAGTAAGGCTGTTCAAAGATCGTGTTCGCCACACCGGGCGTGGGCCAGGGGGCGACTACCCAGGGTTCAGCATCGGAGAGTCCCGCCACCATGCTCAGGCCATAGGCCGAATAATCCCAGATTACCGTGTGAGTCGACTCACCCTGTGGGTCGTTCAGTTTCAGCGTGCCCTGTGCATTGGTCAGCGAGAGCGACTCATCACCCAGTGGGAAAACAAGGAATGCACCCGGCTCGATCATGGTCGGCGGGAGAGAGAATCCGGAACTGGTTCGCAGTTCCCAGCCAGCGAGGTCGACCGAGTCGTTGCCGATGTTGGTGATCTCGACCCATTCGCCATCCATGCCGGTCTGGGTATCCGCGCCGGCAGGGTTCGGAAGGAGCTCGGAGATGCGCAGGTCGACATCGCCGGATGTGCCGCCGGTCTCCTGGCCGGGATTGGCCGCGCCGGGGGTGTTGTAGGGCGACATCATCCACGGAGCGCTGAGCATCTGGTGGTCCGAGGGGATGATGCTCGTGTTCTCGGTGAGCGGAGCGTGCCATTCGACATATTGTCGCACATCGCCGTTGCCATCGACCAGGGAGAGTGAGTCGTAGGTGTCGAGCAGGAGATCGCTCATCTCGAGAAGACGGAATTCGCCCGCGCTGAGCGAGAGGGTGGAACAGTCGACGAGTGTGGTGCAGTCGAAGGGGATCTCGATGCCCGTGCCACTCCTGATGCTGTAGAAGGACAGGTCGATGTCCATGCCTTCAGGGAGATGGATCTCAATCCACTCGTTCTGGGTCTGGTTGGCGAGCACCTCATTGATCTGCCAGACGTCGGGCTGGATCACGCCGCTCGGGTTCAGTGCCGCGGGGGTCGGCCACATCGATGTCACGAGCGGGTTGGCATTTCGCCCCCAGTCGGGAATACCGCCGGTCGCGTTGACATAGCTGTGTCCGGCGCGGGATGGGCCGACATATTCCACCTGATGCGTGATGTCGCCGCCGGGGAGTTTGAGTTTGATCTGCTCGGTACCGGCGCCGTTGTTGAGCAGGCCATAGGTCCGGCTGCCGTTGACGACGACCAGGCGATGCTGGCCGGGTTGGATGATCGTGCCACTGCTGAAATCGACCAGATGGGTGACGTTCATCGCCATGCTGTTGCCCGCCGCATCTTCAAGGGTCCAACCGGCGAGGTCGACGGCCGCCTGGCCGACGTTTGCGATCTCGACCCACTCGCCACCGGGCCAGGTGTCGTTATCCGCGGTCCAGTAGGTGTCGGGCATGACCTCCATGATTCTCAGTTCGCTCTGCACATAGGTCGGACCTGTGCCGGCGCCACCATTCGGCCCACCGGGGGTATTGGAGGCTGAGTCGACATAATCGTCGGTCGCGGAGGCACCGGGGATCTTGCTGATGTCACTGTTGGCCTGACCGGTGGTGACGGTGTGAATGGCCGTGCCCGCGCCGTTCACCAGTTGCAACGTCTCCCCGGCATTGTTGATCTTCAGCGTGCCCTGATTGTTCTCGGCGATGATGGCATAATCTCCAGCAACCAAGACATATGGTGCGGTGAGGTTGGAGAAATCAACCCATGAATTGGAATCGATTGGATGGGACCAGGAGGGGTCATCCAGCGTCCAACCTTGGAGGTTGACATCACCAGGACCAGCGTTGTACAGTTCGACCCATTCCCCGGCGGGGTAGCTGCCGGTGTCCGAGCCCGCGGGGTTGGGCATCAACTCGTTGATACAGACCGATCCGGTGCAGGTTGTCGAGCGCCCTTCGCTGGCCTGCACCATCGGCGCGAGGCTCATCAGAATCATCAGGGCGGTCAGGAAAATGGCGTTTCGTCGCATCGGATCCACCGCAGGGCGAAGCCCTGCGCCCTCGCGTGAGGTCAACTTCCCCTTAGTGCCTCCGCAGTCTCAGATGAAACCGAAACCATCGAGTTTCTGTGCGAAGGTGTAGATCATGATCGGCACCAAGATGATGCCCATGCCATGGCTTCGCCGTATGCCGATTCGAGGTGGTATCAGACCCATCGTCGTCGCGACAATCAGCACACCGATGCCGACCCATCCCGTGGACAGCCAGACCAGGAAGGTGACGAAGATGACCACTCCCATCACGAGTCCGCGAAGTGGAATTAATTCGTGCAGTTTGAGCATGCCCTTGCCAACGTTGATCATGACCGGCACAGCGAACAGACCGGCCGCGATGGTGATCGCCATCAGGCGGATGAAATCCGCTGGCGGTTCGATGCCGGTCCATTGGTCGATTGGATACATCATGTTGAGTGCGAGCGCTGCGCCCGAGCGCGGTCGCAGCACGAGGTAGAGGAAGGTCAGAACCATCACCGTGACCGCAGTATTGGTCGCGGACAGGATCGCGATGACCTCGAGGTCCTGTTCGCGTGATTGGCCGTCGAGGTCGAGATCAGGCGAGACCGCTTTGGCCTCGCGTGCCTGCTCCAGCATGGCCTCATCCTTGGCGACATCGATGACCGCCTCGTGGGAATCGCCGATCGTCAGGACCTCGCCGCCGACGACGGTATCCCATTCGCCTGACTCGGCGACCATCATCGGTGCCGCCGACTCGGCCAGTTCATCGGGGTCCAGTCCATGCATGCGCGCCGTCTCCTCGCGATAAGCGGCGATGCGGGCCTGGGCCGCGGGGTCGTTGATGCCGCCAGGTCCGTATTCGAAATCGGCAGGGATGTAGTCGGGATCGGTCAATCGGCCCCAGAAGTTGCGCGCACTCATCACGACGACGGTGGCCTGAGCCGCGGTCATGCCGGGCAGGATTGCCATCACGGCCGCGCAGCAGGAGGACAGCAGGCAGGGTACGAGCAGAGGTTTCACCGGCGGCAGTTCCCAGTTCAGTTCCTGAGGTGGCATCTCCGAGGTCGTGACGTAGATATCGATCAGATTGGCGATGCCGAACAAACCCGCGAGCGCGGGCATTAGCAGGGTGGCGCTGGGCATGCCAACTGGGCTTCGTCCGGGCAGAGTGAACACGGCCCAGCCGAAATATCCCGCGAGCAGGAAGAAGGCGGTCGCAGCGATCATGCCTGCGATTCGGGAATTGTCTCCCAGCCGGAGGTCAATCGACTCGTACCGTCTGTGGAAGCGATATCGCCAGATCGGAACGGTGAACTCGATCGGCTTGCGGAATGACCATCTCGCCCAACTCGTCACCTTCTGCATCCACAGTGGCCAGGCCAGCCGCGTGGTCTCGGTGACGATGAGGAAGGCCGAAATCGCCAGCAATAGCCAGGGCAGGATATCCCGACTCGTCTCGTACAGGCCGAGACCGGGGTTCGTGCCGAACAGCAGACGCGCGAAGATCAGCAGCGGGATGCTGAGCAACAGACCGAGCTGACTCCCTCGCGCGGAATAGGCTACGCCCTGGGCGGCATGACCTGAGATCAGCATGCGATGACCGGGCAATAACGCCAATGCGGTATCGCCGTCAGGTGCACCAACCAGCGCGCTTGGGATGTAATTGAGGAAGGTATGGACCGTGCCCATCGCAACGATGATCGCCGCGACCGAAGCCAGAGGGATGCCCGCAGACACGGCGAGAGGAGACATCGAAAGGGCGAGAAGTGCAACGTTATTGACGTGAAATCCGGGAATCAGTCCAGTCATGCAGCCGAGGAACACGCCGATGAAGAACGAGGCCATCAACCAGGCCCAGTCCAGCATGTAGCCATCGAGCATGGTGAATCCTCCATCAGATCGTCAGGCAGAGTTGCACGCCAGGACCATCGTCATGGTCGATCGCGACCAATCGCCCCATCCACGTGATGACACCACGACTGTTGCCCATCTCGTCGAATTGCAGATTCGCAGCGGAGCCATCATCGAAAAGACAGAGTCGATCATCGGTTCCGCTTGCCTCGATCCACAGGGTGCCGTCCTCGGATTCATTGAGTTCACCTGCGACATTGACAAGTGTCTTCATCTGCCATTGCCAGGCGTCCCAGCCCGCGCCCCAGGCGAAGTTGTCCGGGGGGATGTCGACACTGCCGACCGCATACATCGGGACCTCGAGGATGATGCGCGCGTTCTCAACATCCCAGACCACGGTGGTGTTGTAGAATTCGATGTAGGTGCCTTTCTCAATCCACTCCGCATGGGCGCCCGCGAGCTGGAAGCGGATGGTGGCGGAGCGTGAGAAGTAATCCGGTCCATCCCCCAGATAGCCCTTGTCATAATCCGGAGAGATCGGCCCAGTCGTCCAACCGGCGACATTGATCTCAGCGCCGATCCAGGAGGTCGGATCCGACGCGATCTCTGCCAGTGTGGTTAACTCGCCGATCAGAATGCCAACCGGATTGACCGGCTGATCCTCGTCCGACATCTGCAGGCAGATTCGCGCGCTGTCCTCAGACCACATCAGACGGCCGATGAAACCATTCTCGGGAATCGTATCGTTGACGGAGAGGTCGAGATTCGGCACCAGACAGAGGATGCCGACGTTCTGCCCGCCGGGAGCCACCACCCAGTGCTCACCCACCTCGTCCTCGAGGTAGTCGCCCTCGACCAAGACGAGTTTACCGATGTCATAAGACCAGGTTTCCGCGGCCACGGCCCATGACAGTCGCTTCGCGCCCGTGGGATGTGTGACTTCCAGCGTCGAGGATTGAACGACGACCTGCCAGCGATAATTCCGCTCATCCCATTGCACCCAGCCGGTCAATTGGATCCTTGAACCGGCTTCGATCCAGTCGTTCACGCGGCCCTGTAACGAGACGTGCAGCCGATGGTCAGAATCCAGATAGGAAGGGTTGTCCAACAGGGTGAAGGATTGCCAGGTGACATCGGGTTCGATCGCATCGGAGGAGTATCCCGTCAGATTGATGATTTTGGTCTCAAAACCGGTGGCGTTGTTGGAGATGTCATTCAACGAGACCTCGATCGCCTGAATATCCGTGCCCGGCTTGCGGTTGATCGCCCCCATGCCCTTGGCATTGATCCAGATCTTGCCGTTGTATTGCACGACCTCACCCTCGACGACGATTGTCGAACCAATCGGTGGCACCTCGGTCGTGTCATACCAGCGCACCTTGACCACGTCGGGGACGTCCTCGACCTGCAGGTCGACCCGATCCGAGCCATCCGAATACGGGTCGCGCACCCACGAAATCAGCGTGCCTTCAATCTTGACCGTCTCCGAAAGGTGCTCGTGGATGTCGGCGATCTCGACCCTGTCCGGCTCGCGTGCCACCGCGTAGAAGTTGAGGACCGACACGAGCAGGACGGACAGGAAGAAGGCGGCCCACATCTTGGTCATGGTTCACCGAGGCCAGATGATGGGGATGAACATTCCCGCGACGAACCGGTGAGGGACGAATGCGACAGAGAACCGCGTGGTTGAAAAATGGAACCCGGCACCCGTAGGGTGATTCACATGGCAACAGAACGCACTCGGCCCCTGATTGCCCTCGCTGCGATTGGTCTTCTGCTGCTGCCCATGCTGGCCGCAGCCACCCCCGTTCAGAGTCCCGAATCCACGGTTGAAGGATGGTGGGCGAATACGTCCATGGACGTCGACCAGGATGGCATCCACGACGTCATCTGGATGGCGATCGACAGCACCCAGCGCGACTGGGTTCAGGAGGATGGAACCCTCTCAGTGATCGTCAACTTCGATCATCTTCCCAGCATCATGGATGAGAAGATGTTGACGGACGAAGTCGACTTCGTCGTCTTTCACCGATTCCACCTGATCGACAGCATCGCGGGTTCGGTACCCATCTCAAGGATCGAAGTGCTCGCAAGCCTGCCCGGCGTGGTCATGGTTGAACTCGATGGCATCCTTGAGGTCTCCAACTCCGAGGTCAAGGATGTTCACGGCGTCTGGGACGTCTACACAGACACGGGTTACAACGGTGCGGGCAGCGTGGTCGCGATCATCGATACCGGCATCGATGGCTTGCATGAGAGCCTGGACGATCTGGATGATGATAATTCGACCAACGATTCCAAGATCATCGCCTTCTATGACACCATCAACAATCCCACCCTGACCAATGGAACGGAGGTCTTCCCCTACGATGACCACGGCCATGGTTCACACTGTGCAGGGACGACTGCAGGGACAGGCGCGCCGAATTACGAACATACGGGCATGGCGCCGCAGGCCCAACTGGTCGGCGTCAAGGTGCTCTCAGGCTCCGGTTCCGGTTCCTTCGCCCAGGTGATGATGGGCATGGAATGGGTCGTTGAGAAGCGCCACGAGTTCAACATCCGCGCCGCCAGCATGAGTCTCGGCGGGCCGGGCAGCATCGAGTGGACCTCTTCTGAAGAGGACAGCGTCAATCGCATGGCCAATGAGATGGTTCGCGCCGGTGTGGCGCTGTTCATCGCTGCGGGCAACAATGCGGTCTCCGCGCAGATCGGCACGCCGGGCAGCGCGGAGGATGTCATCACGGTCGGTGCTTTGGACAAGGATACGAGCATCGCCATCTATTCCAGTCAAGGACCGACCGAAGAGGGTCGAGTCAAGCCCAACATCGCATTCGTGGGTTCGAGCGTGATGTCGGTCGAGGCCAATACCGGCACCGGCTACACGGCGATGTCGGGCACCAGCATGGCGACACCAGGCGCAGCCGGAGTGGCGGCCCTGATGTACCAAGCGAATCCGGACCTTTCTCCCTTCGATATCCGCAACATCATGCAGGAGACGGCGACCTATCGCTTGTGTACGTATATGGCTGCCAACGAGCCATGTCTTGAAGATTTCATTCCAAAGAATCGCCAGAACAACGTCTACGGACACGGCGAGGTCAGAGCCCTCGATTCCGTCTTGGAAGCGGCCAATCGCGTCTATGGTCTGGACTCTGGTATCGGTGTCAACATGACCAGTGGGGCGAATGGTGACAACAAGGTCCACGTCGGAAATGGAGATGCAGTCCAGTTCACCCTCGACAGCGACGTCGACAAGATCCAGTGGCGCACCTGGGATCGCCGCGACGAGTGGATGGACCTCGAAGGCTTCGAGGCCGGAGACAAGACCTTCGAAATCGACCACGACATGTTCGTCGACCGCCTGAAATATCTGCCCGGTAACGCGATCGAAGGCAATCAGACCCTGATCGTGCGCGCCATCCACGGTGACAACGCCAGCACCAACGTCGTCACCCACCTGCACATCATGGGCGCAGAGAAATCCGACACCTCCGATGATGAGGGTGGATTCTTCACCATGGGGGTGGTCGCGGGCGGTCTCTCGTTCATGATTCTCCTTCTGCTGATCGGCGTCGGTGTGCTCGTCATCCAGCTGCGAGATGCCCGCGCCAGCATCGAATTCGACGAGCCCCCCATCGAAGCCGAGTTCGAAGAATGAGCCAACGGCGAAGACCCTCCTTTTCCACCGTCCTCGGCACCGATGTGCAGGCATTCCCCAGCCCGCCGCCGTTGCAACCGATCTGAGCACTGATTTCCACTGGGGAACCGGTTAATTCGTTGACCCCCATGCCATAGGCATGACCTACGCCCGAGGCAAGACTTGGTGTGCCCTCACAATGATTGCCATTCTGTTTGGTCAGATTGGCTTGCCAACCGTCTCAGCCTCTGAAGAAACGCCTCTGGCTCCATTGGAAGAACGCGATCTCAGCATGCAGTGGGTGACTGCCGAACATCCTGCAGGAGGTGGCACCGTCGATTTGCCCTGTTCGATAC
>Ga0114996_10005763_pt1 | contig 14487 bp, 16 predicted proteins | sample ArcticOcean_MG_C_4_FD_87039 | JGI IMG/M metagenome (GOLD analysis project Ga0114996, IMG submission 87039) | Marine microbial communities from western Arctic Ocean - ArcticOcean_MG_CB4_134 | ecosystem: Environmental > Aquatic > Marine > Oceanic | place: Arctic Ocean: Canada Basin | collected...
ACGAACAGATCAGCTACGGCATGAAACACTTTTTGGGAAATGTTGACGTTGAAGCTATTAGCAAAGGTGAACATCCAGATTTTTCAGGGCTTACCAAATTAGGAATGATCATACGTGGTGTTATGAATAAGACAGTTGCTACTGGACTAAAATACACATCGGAACAAAACAAATGGTTGGTTGAACATTATAGAAATTATCCCAAGGAGCCTAGTGGATTTGAAGAATGGAGCAAATCACTTCTCAAAACTCTTGATGAATCATTTGTAAAAATAGCCTCGTTTGCAAAGAATTAATCTTAAATAAAGTACCCACTTCAAGGATGTTACTTTGTCAGATCAAAGCGAGCAAGCAACTTACCTTGATTGGAATAATTCAATTGATGTTATAGAGAAGGCATTTGAAAAAGGATTATTTGTTTTGATTATAGGACCAAAAGGAACTGGTAAAACTTCGTTGGTAAGAGAATATGCAATACAAAAATCAAAAGAATTAGAATCAGTCAATTTTAGTCTTAGGACAAGAGAAAGCCATCTTGTAGGAACGAAGAACTTGGTCGACGGAAACACTGGATTTGATGAAGGAATTTTAGTAAAATCAATGAAAGAAGGCAATATTTTATACCTTGATGAAATTAACGCGGCTGAAGCTGATGTATTATTGAGATTAGATGAGGCACTTGATGATCGCAGACAGATTATACTCAAAGAATCTGATGGTAAAATAATCAAAGCCAAAGATTCATGGTTTGTAATTGCAACAATTAATCCTCTTACACATGTTGGAACAAAGGAACTTCCACCACAACTTTTGAGTAGATTCCCTGTACGGTTAAGACTTGATTATCCACTTGAAGAAGTAGAATTTGATATAGTAAAACGACATGTACCGGATGCGAATGAGCAATATACAAAACAGGGAATTAAACTTGCAAATACTCTAAGACAAGCAGCTGCAGTAGAAGAACTATATTATTCACCATCATTACGGGAAACTATTGCATATGCAAAACTTGTGCAAAATCATATTTCACCAAAGGAAGCTGCCCATTTAGTATTTGGAAATGTATATGCACAATGGGGAAATATTGAATTGCAGAAAGTAAATGACATTATTACCTCAATGTATGAGAAATAATGTCATCTTTATCACTGCGTAATGATACTCTAATTGAAATTGCAACATTCTTGGTTAGACGTTGGTCAGAAAATAATAAGATAGTAGTAGAATTTTCAAGAAAAAAAACTAACGAGACTAGAATAAAGGAAAACAGAGTCATTCTTATTCCACTTTTAGATTATAATGGAGACGAATTTGGAAGATACAGACAATTCAGAACCGCCACATGGTATGAGGCTATGCGTATTAATCACTGCAATAAGATTTTTTCAAATGATCATGCATTTGGATTCATTCTAAATACTATAGAAAGAAGACGAATTGAGCTTGTAGGGAGAAAAGTTTGGCGTGGAATGGACAGTGAGCTGATATTCAACTACACATGGCAGTGGATTTATAGGCCAATTCTGAACAATATCTTAGGAAAAGCCAGAATAATTGAGGCATTTTATCAGTACTTTCTGTTTGGGAATATTAAAGGAGAAATGCAACAAAGTCATTTTGAAAGAGTGAAAAAAGCAGTAGAATTTGCAAAAACTATTCTAGACAAAGCCATAGAAAATGATTATGAGACTGATTGGATTGAAAAAAGTATACCAACGATTTTAACCATACTAGATATTGATCCACTGATTACAATTCCACTATCTGTTCCTTTGAAGGGTCCAGGAATGCTTGTCAATCCACAGGATTTAAAAAAAGCAGTGCAAAAAATTACAAAAAATTTGGAAAATGAATTTGGTGAAGTGGATCCCAAGAATGCGCTTGAAGGGAAAGAAGTTGCTCAAGAATTTAACCTAATTAAAGACGAGACAAAAAAAAATGAAAGTAAGGGTTTAGCACCAGAAACAATTGGAATGCAAATTCCAGATGCTGTAAATGTGGATGAAACAAAAATCTACGACCAGGATCTAATTAGCAATTTAAAAAATAAATTTAGAGAATGGAAGACTGGTTGGAAAGAACAACACATGTTTGAGGGTGATGAGTTTGACGAAGAGGCATATCTTGAAGGACATGACAAACCATTTTTCACTGATGCGAAAAAAGCCATAAAATCTAGAATTGTCATACTATTAGATCACTCATCAAGCATTACAGATCAGCAAATAGAATACAAAAAAACTACAATTGGCTTGTGTGAAGTTTTAGCGTTTCTAAAAGTAAATTTTTCTGTTTATGCTTTTAACACTATAAATAGGCAGGTTGTCTGTTGGCTTGTCAAACCTGAAGACATGAAATGGAGAAGTTCTTCTGCAAAAAGACTTGCACAGATCACTGCAAATGGAGGAACGCCGTTAGCAGAGGTCTATGATAGAATGTTACCAATATTAGCATCCAAAAAACCTGACATCTTTCTAACTTTGTCAGATGGAGAGCCATCAGATCCAAACGCATTGAAAATGGTTTTAAAATCTTACAAAAGTTTAGGTATCAAAATGACAGCGATTGGAATTGGAAGAGACACATTTAGTGCAACTACTATTGCAAATAATCTGAAGCATTTGGATTATGAAAAAGTCTTGGCAGTAAGTAGACTAACCGATATTCCTAATAGAGTTCTAAGTATTCTATCAGATTAGTAATGGAAAAGAATTGTTCTAAGTGTGGTATCAAGTTCTCATGTGATAACAATCTAACATGCTGGTGTATAGACTTTCCAAAGATTTCTCAGGATCAGATAGACGAAAAAGATTGTATTTGTAGAAAATGCCTCTTACTTAGATATAGAAATAAAATAATTGATGCCTAATTTTTAGAAAATTAGATTAAAACATTTCAAAAACTAACTATAATAATTTCAGTGATTTTGATATTTATACCAATACCACTAATAAGAGAATTATTAGATTATAGTATTCCAACATGAATTAAGAATAAAACATGCATACTTTTATAGAATTAATTTAATTTTTCATAATGGAATTTAAAAATACCAGAGAACCAGATATCAAAAAACCATTAATAATTGCAGCGATGCAAGACATGGGAAATGTTGGTTCAATTGTTGTAAACTTTATCAACAAAAATCTAGGCACTGCCAAATTTAGGACTGCAACAACATCGCGTCCACCGTTTGTATACGATAAGGGTGGATACATTGAGATTCCAGAAGAAAAGTGGGAATATAGATTCGCTAAAGACATCATAATTTTTGGTGGTGGAAGAGGTCAGCCACAAGAAAATTATGCACTCAATGAATTGTGTCAGGATGTAATAAATATCGCAAAAAAATATGATGCAAAATTCATCTATACCGTAGGAGGTTACCAAACATCACGATCATTTGGTAAAAGTCCAACTACCTATGTAACAACCACATCTCAAGATTTGTTAGACTTGGTAAAAAAATTAGGAATAGAAACTACACCTACCGAGTCAGTAATTACTGGATTTAATGGCTTAATACTTGGTTACGCTAAACTAAATGGAATTAATGGTATTGGACTTTATGGAGAATTACTAGAACCCAGAATTCCACAATATAGGGCTGCAAAGACAATTATCCAAACGCTGGAAAAACTTACTTATCAAAAACTTGGTAATCTAAGTGAACTTGATATTAGAGCAGAAGCGGTTGAATCTAGATTCAAAGCAGATAATGAAGGATCATCTTTTTGAACAAGTGCAAAGTTTTAGTTTTTGTTGATTGGCTAGATTAGGGAATATATTGAATACCTGACGTTTTATGACAAGTAATTATACGGTTTATTATTTGCATGAAATTGCTGGATGCCAATCAACATCATAGTTTACTAAAATAGAAATATTGCTTAGGTTTAATTGGTATTTGAACGCATTATCTTTATGTTCATTTGGGTAGCAGCTGCAGCGATTGGAATACTATTAGCAATAGTTCTAGTTTTCAAATATACAAAAACAGGAAAAAATGATGTTTTAGGGTTTTCTATGAAATGTAAGAAATGTGGTCAAACTACAAACGGACTTAAATGTCACAGATGTCAACCAAATACAAAAGACTGGCGATAAAAATGATGTCAAAACCTGATTCAGAGATGGATGGAACAATATGTAAAGAGTGTAACAGGTTGATTAGTGATCATCTGCCAGAAGAACTAGAAGAATGTGTTAGAAAAATAGAATTTAAGAAACTAAAAGATAACGATCTGAGATAAAATGGTACAAAAGTTCTAAATTGATCCTATAATCTCTTTGATCGTATGACTGAAGAAACTGACAATTCTCTACTTGAGCGCTTTGAGCAAGAGATTTGGAGTAAGGTTCCACATCTTGAAGAGAAAGATGGTAAGACTAGGGTTGTTAACGCAACTCCACTTGTTGATTTGACTCAGGATTTCAAAGAATGTGCAAAAAGTGTATTCAAAATTAATCTTGACGATACAGAGCTCAAAGTTTACGGCAAACAAGACTCGACATTACTAACAGGTTCGATCAAAGTCAGACCTGCAGCCAACATAATTCATGATGCAATTGTCACAGGCAAACTCAAGAGTGATCAGACAGTGATAGAGGCTACATCAGGAAACTTTGGAATAGCACTTGGATTACTATCTAAACTTGGACTCACTGTAATTGCACTTGTCTCAAGAAAATTACAAGAAGGGGTGTTTGAGGAATTAAAAAACGGAAACATACGAACTGTGGATCTTGACATGGATATTTGTCCTGCGCCAGGAATGGAAGGAAAACAAAATCTTATGGTTGCAAAAGCAACTGCCGTTAATATTCGCTCACAATTATCTAACCTTGGATTTGAGACTGACACTTTTGATAAAGAAATCAATGAGATAGAATCACTATTAGCTAAACAAGACGTAATTAACTTGGCCAAGTTTCTTGCCAAGATCTACGGCTTCTTCTGTCCAGAACAATATGACAACCAACTAAACATTGAAGCACATAGAACTATTACAGGAGCAGAGATTGACCAGCAGTTACACGAAAATGGTGATTCACTTGAAAACTTTAACCTCTTCTGTACATTTGGTACAGGTGGAACTTCTGGTGGATTGAGCAAGTACTTTTCTGAAAAATATGGAAAAAAGTCAGTCTATGTAATATTTCCACCCAGTAATCAAGATGTTGCAGGAATTAGAACAAAAGCGAATGCAGTTGGCTTGAATCTATACGATCCTGAAATATACGCTGAACAGCAAGAGATGGATTGGGAGAAGGCAAAATTTCTTCTGAAGTTTTTTGTGGATAAAGGTCACGATATGGGCGAAAGCAGTGCGCTTGAACTTTATGCAATCTTACAGAAAGCAAGCTCTGAAGGTGGTGGAAAATTTATCGCTATGATTTGTGATGGAATTGAAAAATACAAAAAGAATTTGGCAACTATTGGACAAGAAGGACCTACACAAGTCTCCGTGGAGGAAGCAAATTCAAGTGGTTATGACAAAGTAATTTGGATTCATGCACAATATAGTCCACGTGAGGCAGGAATAGAGCTGATTGCAAAGTCTCTAGGCATAGATAAGAGTAAGATTGCTGTACCAGATACAAGAACCACTCAGGAACTGTTGGCAACACGGCAAATTCCAGATGCACTAAGTAAAGATCTGGAAGGCAATAGTAAACCATTATTGGTCTGTATGGCTGGAAAAACTTCATTGATGGCTGCCAAAGTACTTGCAGGTAAGGGCATTATGACCGATAGTTTGATTGGTGGAATAACCCAGCTTCCAGAAGGACAGACCAGACAACTTTCTGAATTAATTAAAGAAGATTCCTAATTTTAAGACTGGATCAGACGAATAACTATGAAATGCCTTTCAGTATGTCAACCATTTGCTAATTTAATTATACAGGGAAAAAAAACCATAGAGCTTCGTAAATGGAACACAAAGTTTCGTGGAGAATTCTTAGTTCATGCTTCACGAAAAATTAGAACAGATGATTGTAAAAGACTAAAGATTAAACCCAATCTCACAACTGGTGCAATAATTGGTAAGGTTGAGTTAGTTGATGTAAAGAAATATGATAATGATTCACAACTGAAACTAGATTCAAAGAAACATCTTGCATCAAATGATTCGTATGATAGCAAATATGGTTTTATTCTAGAAAGCCCAAAAAAGTTTTCAACACACTTCCCTTGCAATGGCAAATTAAATTTTTTTGAATTCAAACCAGAGCTTGTTAAAATTGATGATGTTAAAATGGAATTATTTGAAGAAGAACATCGCTACATGTGGATTAACCATCATTAGTTTACAACAAAAAGTAAGCATTATCTCTTTGTATATATAAAGGGGCTTTATACAGTCGATAAATGCCAGTTACTAAACCAATAGTTAGTGTAGAAAATGTTGTAGCGTCTGCTTCTGTTGATCAAAAGATTGATTTGAATGATATTACCAAAAAGTTTCCTGATACAGAATATCATCCGGATCAATTTCCAGGTCTTGTATTTAGATTACAGAGTCCTCGAACTGCAACGCTAATATTTAGAACAGGAAAGATGGTCTGTACAGGAGCCAAATCTGAGGAAATGGCAATAAAAGCAGTAAAGACTGTAGTACAAAAACTAAGAAAAGGTGGTATTAAAATTAAAAAAGATGCAGTGATAACAGTTCAAAATATTGTTGCTGCAATAAATTTGGGTGGTAAAATTCACCTAGAACAGGCTGCAAGAAAATTACCTAGAAGTATGTATGAACCTGAACAATTCCCTGGATTAATTCATAGGATGCTTGATCCAAAGACAGTAATTCTACTGTTTGCCTCAGGTAAACTTGTTTGTACTGGTGCAAAAAAAGAACCTGATGTTTATAGATCTGTGCATAATTTGCATGCTGTGCTAGAAGAAAAAGATTTAATGATCTATGACGCGTAAAATGATTAATATTCACTATTTTTAAAATTTAGGATTTTTCTTGAACCATACTTTTCAAATAGATCATCATATAGTTTTTTTCTACTAGATATCAGATTCTTATTCATATCATACATTTTTGTAATAAAACAACCTAATACTCTTTCATTATTTTCATTGAATAATCTTACACTATAACTAATCTTATCTGATTTTTGTTCTAAAACAAATTCTGCATATTTTAGTAATTCGGAATTTATATGCATATGACAAGGTCCATTATTATCTCCAATTGTAATCCATTTTTCTTTTTGATATACTTTTAAAGAATTACTTCGTATTTCGCTAACTACACCACTACTTTTTACGATAAATAATACATCATCAATAGAGGCCAAATCATTTAGAATGTTTTTTAACATGAAAATTATGAATGTGTTACTTATTTCAGTTTTATCTAATATTTGATTGAATTTTTAATGTTTAAATTTATTTTAGTTCAGGATAAATTTTTTGATGTTAGTTTTTCCCAGTCAGTCAAAAACGCTTTCAAACCTTTGTCAGTTAGTGCATGATCTAACATCTTTCCAAGCACTGCAGGTGGTAAAGTAACAACATCGGCTCCAATTTTTGCAGCATCAACTACATGTTGTGGATGCCTTATACTTGCAACAAGAATTTGTGTTTTAAAACTATAATTTTCAAAAATTTGTTTTATTTCTTTGATCAAATCCATTCCGGTATGACCAATATCGTCTAATCGACCAATAAATGGACTAACATATTTTGCACCTGCCTTTGCTGCCAAAAGTGCTTGGTTTGGTGAGAATACTAAAGTAATATTTACAGGAATTCCTTGCTCGGTCAAAATCTTGCAAGCTCTTAACCCATCTCCTGTCATAGGACATTTTACAACAACATGGTCACCATATCCACGAAGTTTCTTTCCTTCTTCTATCATACCATCATAATTTGTACTAACAACTTCAAGACTAACATCACCTTTGATAATTCTAGTAATCTTTTCCATGATTTTATATGGGTCACCACTTTGTTTTGCTAAAAGACTAGGGTTTGTAGTTATACCATCTAGTAAACCCATGTCATTATACTTTGTAATTTCATCTAGATCAGCAGTATCCAGAAAAATCTTCATTATTTTTTGCTCCGAATTTCTTTTACCTTATTTGCTATATTAACTGATGTTATACCATGTTTTTCAAAAAGTAGTGGTATTTCATTATCACGTGCAGACTCACCAAACATATCTTGGACACCAATTCTCTTTATTGGAACTGGATAGGTTTCTGATACAACTTCAGATACTGAAGAACCAAATCCGCCTAAAATATTATGTTCCTCACAAGTAACAATTCCACCTGTTTCACGAGCTGCTTTTTCTAAAATATCTTTGTCAATTGGTTTAACAGTAAAGCAATCAATAACTCTGCAAGATATTCCTTCTTGTTTTAATTGATCAGCTGCATCTAATGCTAACTTGACGGTAATTCCACATGCCGCAATTGTGCAATCAGAACCATCTGTAATGGTAATACCTTTACCAATCTCAAATTCTTGTGCATCAGAATATACAATTGGAACTTTGGATCGTGTCATTCTCATATAAAATGGTCCATAGTTTTGTGCTATGATCCATGTAAGTTTTGAAACAGTGATAGAATCAGCAGGAATTAAAACTCGCATGTTAGGAATTGCACGCATTATCGCAATATCCTCTAGCTGTTGATGTGAACCACCATCAGCACCTACTGATAATCCACCATGTGAGACTACAAGTTTTACATTCAATCCTTTCTTATCTCCACGTGATGGGTACGCAATTGAATTTCGTATTTGATCAACACAGCGACCGGGAAGAAAAATGGCATACGTGCTTGCAAATGAAGTTTTGCCAGAATATGCTAATCCAGCAGCGACAGAAACAAGATTCGCTTCAGCAATTCCAACGTTAAAAAAGCGTTCTGGGAATTTCTTGCCAAAAGCTGCAGTCTTTAATGAATCAGTAGTATCTGCACCCAAAACTACAATATTTTTGTCTTGTTCACCTAGTTCAATCAAAGATTTGCTATACTCTGTCCTCATATCACCAAACTGAGTTTCAGTACTCATTGATATCCTAACTCCTTTGCAATTTGTATTAGTTCGTCTTTCTTCTTTCCAATTATATGAAGATCTATCCATTTGTTTACAAGCTCAGTACCACCAAGCTCATTTGCTTTTTGAATGAGACGTTTTCTTCTTGATCTTAAAATATTATTTCTAAATTCTCTTATAACAACGCGGACATCATTTTGTCCTATAATTGCACTACCTCCTACAAAAGCCCTTGCACCATCAGCAAAACATTCTCCAACATTATCTAATGTTACACCACCATCTATCTCAATATATCCTTCAAACTTATTCTCTTTGAGAGTTTTTGCTATACTCTGGGTCTTTTCATGTGATGATTCAATGTATTTCTGCCCAGATTTTCCAGGCACTACTGACATAACGATGACTTGATCTAATGAAGGAATTAACTTTGATGACCATTCTGGAAGTTCTGTATCTGGATTTATTGCAAGACCAATGCCAATCTGATTAGATTTAAGAAGATCATTAATTTCTCCAAAACTTGACTCGTCACAAACTTCAGCATGAACAGTGATTATGTCGCATCCCGCATCAATGTAGTCTCTTACATGTTTTACTGGTTCATTAATCATCAAGTGTGCGTCAAATGGAATTAGAGTAATAGGCCTCAATTCTTTAATTTTTTCATGCCCGAATGTTATGTTTGGTACAAATTTTCCATCCATAACATCTAGGTGAATATAATCAGCTCGTCCATCATCACATCGCTTGATTTCTTTTTCAAGATTGCCCATATCACCTGCAATAATTGATGGCGCAATCATAAATTGTGATTCTAATTCTTGCTCAATTATTGGAACAAACTCTGGTTTTGCAGCCTTTCCGTGCCACTGCGGATTATCCTCCATATGTTCTAAGGATTTTCCCTTAATGGTTCTAGCAATAATTATGGTGGGAAGGCCTTTGATTTTTTTGGCTCTGCTAATCGCATTCGAAATCTGCTCAATTCTATGACCGTCAATCTCAATTACATTCCAGCCAAATGAGCGCCATTTATCACCAATTCTCCATCTACTTGCGTCCTTCCACATTTCTGATACATTATCGCTATCAAGATTTTGATCCAATGGCATAATTTTCTCAGTGTATGAATCTTGTTGTATAAAATTTCTGTCAAGAATTAAAGTAATATTATCAACGTTGTATTTTGCTGCAGTCATAGATGCTTCCCAAACTTGTCCTTCATCACTTTCACCGTCTCCCATTACAGTGAAAATTCTAGTGTCTTTGTCATCTAGTCTTGCGGCAAGTGCATTACCAATAGAATATGATAAGCCTATTCCAAGTGAACCACCACAAAATTCCACACCAGGACATTTTAGATCTGGATGTCCTTGAAGATTACTTCCAAACTGTCTTAACGTTTCAATATTGGATTCCTCAAAATAACCTGCAACTGCCATGTTTGAAAAAAGTCCAGGTGATGCATGTCCTTTAGAAAGAATTAATTTGTCACGTTCTTCCCATTCAGGATTTTTTGGATCATATTTTAAATGCTTGAAAAAGAGACAGCCCATAATTTCAGACATTGAAAATGAGCCACCTGGATGACCAGAATTTGCAGCTGTCGTTCCTTTAATTACTAATTTTCTTGCCTTAAGGACGTTTTTTTTGATTTGATAATAATTTAGTCCCATCTTAAGCACAAATTCGTCAAGATTACATAAATAGCTATATCCGAAAATTTTAATCTAAATCGATCATAATTATAGTATGAATTTGTGTGAAAATCTACCTTTAATGGTATATGATAACAAGTGTTACGTTTGTATTCAGTTTGCTAAATTAGTAAATTTTTTCACAAAAGGAAGATTAATGATGGTTGGTCATTATACAGAATTTGGCAAATCCATAAGAGATGATTATCTTGATGAAAATGCATTAGAGATGTTTTGGTTCATTGACAAAAATACTGCATATGGTGGTAGAGCTGCGTTAGGTCCCTTATTTTCTGCAGTACTCAGACTTAAAAACTCTAAAACAAATAAGACACAAATTCAGGAATCATGTGATATTGGGTGTAATGATTCATTGGCTGTTTTTTTTAGGTCAGCTAGTCTAATTACACACAGTAAAAAAATTAATCTAAAAAACTTCTAACCAAACATAATACAATGTTCACAATCACAGATTTCCTGTTGTTTTAATTTTACGAGGCATTTTTTGTGTTGACCAGCTTGACATTGCACACAAATTTTTTCTAAATTATCTACTGCTGTATATTTTTTTGATTGATCAAATCCAAATCCACCATCTTGAGGTCCAACCATATTATTGTTATAACAATGATATTTTTAAATGCTGGCATATTAGATGCTTACATGCTTTTTGAAAATCCAATTTTTTATTTTTGTTAGTATAAACACCCAAACAAAAATCAAAAACATAGCAATGAAAACTTTGATTCCAGAGTTTAATAGTGGATCAATGTCAATATTTGTTGCAAAAGATATTGGGCCAATAAAGAGGACTACTAATCCACCTCCCAATAGAATAAGAATCCACATTGTAAAAATGAATCCAAAGATTGAAGCATTCATGATAATTCGACGCCCATTAAAAATGCAGTTATTATTCCCAATATGCCAGAAAATATAGATAATTTAAAAATTTCAGAACCTATTTGTTTTTCTGATAATGGCATTCTTGCTACCAATAATCTAACTAAAGTAATTGGAGCATGATTCTCATTAGTTGATTTAAGTTTCCAATCTTCAGTATGTAAGATTGGATTCTTAATTTGTCTATGTTCAACTATTTTTTTAACACTTGAAAGAAACAAGAAGCTGTTAATAATTGCAGGTAAAATTATAACTGCAGCAATTACCTCTACATGACCAACAATGGCAATTGCACCATACATAGTACCAAAAACAAGTGCACCTGAATCACCTGGGAAAATTCTGCTTGGGAGTTTATGATATTTGTAAAATGCGAGTGAAACAAATGCTAACAATAAGCATGCAATTGCCATCTCATAATTATTTAAAATAAAAAGTGATATTGATAATGCAAAGCCCGCAATTGTAGAAACTCCGCTAACAACGCCATTTAATACATCAATAGAATTGAATGTGTTTCCAGTGATTGGAATCATAAATACAATTAGTGCGAGATACAGTATAGGTATCTTTACAGAACCGAATAATGGAAAATCTAGATTGGAATCATATGCACCTAATAAAATAATAGGTATTGCACAAAATGCTAAAGCAAGTGGTTTGAACCAACCACCCATTGTTTTTCTATCATCTATAATTCCAACTATAAATGCCAAAAATGATGTTATTATTATAGCTAGAATTTCTGTGACTGGGAAAAAGAAATACAAGGCGGTAAGAGAGGAGACAACTCCAACAATTATGGACAGTCCTCCTGGTCGCGCAACCAGCGTTTTTTCTTTTTTATTGACATCAATTACTGTAACATTACGTTTTTCTAACGTTCTTATGACAATTGGTGTCAAAACATAAACCGAAAAAAACCCAATTATGATGGTGATTATTGCTGCTATGATGTATTGTTCCATTATCTGACCTTTTCTACTTGAGACTTGATACTTTTTGCAATAATCATACCGATTTTATCTATTGCTGCTAATTTCTCAAGTGATACTTTTTTCAATATTGTTCTATTTTTATATCCATTTTTGTACAAAATTTGAGCACGAACTCGTCCAATTTGTTTAATTTTTACTAATTCAAGGTATTTTTCTGGAACGCCGTGTATGATTTGCAGTTTAAGTAAGTCTGATTCATCAATAAGATTCTGATATTCGGATACAATATTTTTTTGTTCATTTTCTTTGGCATAATCTCTCCAGAATTTCACAATCTCTGTAAAAGTATAGACCAAATCTTTTGCATTTTCTTTTATATAGAATATATCACCAGGCTCAGCATCAAAATATTCTGACATATTTTGATAACTTGTAGCATCAATCCACTTGTAAAGAATTAACAGGCTTTTAAAACAATCTTCACTTGAAAATTTTTGTTGTGTGTATAATTTTTCATTTTTATCAATAAGATTATCCATATCTTCTTGATATTTTTCAGGTATTGGATATTGCAAATAGAATTCAGGAAGATTGGTAATCATATGTAATATCCCAAATGTATGTTTTGTTCCTCTTACATAATCTTCAACGTGACCAGTCATATTAAATGCAGTTTCAGGATCAATTCTTAAATAAAAAACTCTAATACCAAATTTTGTAGGTTTAAAACCATTATCATTAGTGATCATTCCATACTCCTTTATTTTTTCAAGTTGTTTTGATATCTTTTTTTCCAATATGGAGTCATCAGAAAGTTGATATGCAGCAAAAGTTTGTGAAAAGAATTTTATTATTTTTTCATAAGATACCGAATTAAACTTAGACGCGGTATAGATAAATCCAAGTAAATTAATTCTTAAAGAACTATCTTCATCTAAGGTTTTTGATTCTAATGGTTCTGGTTCACCATCAACATAATATTCTAATATTTCATCAGGATATCCTTTTGAAATGATTATTGATTCACCCATATCATCATATTGTGGTCTTCCAGCTCTTCCACACATTTGTTTATATTCTAAAATACTGATTTTTTCTAAACCATTGTTTGTATATCTCATTACACTTGGAATTACAACTCTACGTGCAGGTAGATTTACACCTGCAGCTAAAGTTGGAGTTGCAGTTAATAATTTTATATGATGATTTTTAAATTCATTTTCAATTATTGTACGACATCTTTGATCAAGCCCTGCATGATGAAATGCTGTACCATTTCTCACTGTTTGTGCTAATTCAGTAGTTAATTTTGTATTATCATAACTATCTTTTGGAATAATTTTCTTTGAAATTTTTTCTAGATCATTTCTTTCATTTTCTGTAAGCATCTTTACAACATCTAGTCCAGCCTCTTTTGCCCATGCAACTGCATTTTTTCTTGTCATTGCAAATATCAAACATTGATCTCCATTATCGACAGTATCCAATCCTAACCCAATCCAATCTTTTTTGTGCCTAGATTCTTGACGATCTTTGGTCAGATTTCCCTCAGTTTCTTCCCTGTCTTGATTTATTATGATATGTCGACTGTAAACGGCTTCAGATAATGGAACGCGTCTAAATGTACTCTCAACTAATTCACATTCTAGCCAGTCTGCAAGTTCATTACTGTTTGATATAGTTGCACTGAGTCCAATAATTTTAGGTGGATTTTTTCCAATAAATCCAGATCTAAGTCGGGTCAGAATAATTTCTAATGTTGGACCTCTTGTCTCATCACCAATTAGATGTATTTCATCAGAAACTACCAATCCTATATCATAAATCCATTCTTGCTGAAATGCCTTATTCGCATCCATACTTTCGTTTGTAAGAAATATTACGTCTGCCTCTTCTAATTTCTCTTTTTTAT
>Ga0114996_10005768_pt1 | contig 14480 bp, 16 predicted proteins | sample ArcticOcean_MG_C_4_FD_87039 | JGI IMG/M metagenome (GOLD analysis project Ga0114996, IMG submission 87039) | Marine microbial communities from western Arctic Ocean - ArcticOcean_MG_CB4_134 | ecosystem: Environmental > Aquatic > Marine > Oceanic | place: Arctic Ocean: Canada Basin | collected...
CCGTTCATCATTGGCATGCGCATATCGAGAATGGCGAGATCGGGATTGAACTCGGGGAACATGGTGACGGCTTCGTATCCGTCTCTTGCTGCCTGGACGGTGTAGTCGAGTGCAAGAAGGATTTCGACGAGTGCGTCGCGTAGATCGACGGCATCTTCTGCAACGAGGATTTTAGCTGGGGATGAAGAATCTGAACTTGAAGGTGCCATGTTGGAGATAGGAAGGCTTTTGTTTGTGCGCATTCGAGGCGCAAGAACGTAAACCTTCCGAAGTGTTTTTCTGCGTTGCTACTGGATTTTGTTTCGAGGTGTGCCTGCCGGGTTGAGAAAGTGTTGGCGAGGCGTTTGAAACAGCCTATTTGCTACGAGTGGTGAGGAAGGTGTTCCGAACTGGTACTTATGTCCTAGTGTTTCGTAGGGGGCTTTTACGTACACGTATCAATTTGAGATCAGAAGGGTTGTGGGCCAGCATGAACCCACTGTGCTTCGAGTCGGTAGCAGGCAGTTCACGGGGAGCCACATTCGCCCAGTGAGCGGGTGGAATCGTGTTTGTTTTTACGGTGTACTGGTTCATTTAGCTGTTCTTTTTATTGCAGTGTTGGCTATGCCGCTTTGCGTGATCGTTTCTTGAGTCCTCGAATGGCTTGTCTGACGGAATCGGCGATCAGAATGTCGACTTTTGCGCCGGAGAGGGGCTTCTGGAGGAATTTTGTTATACCCGCGAAAGAAGCTTTGCGCTGAGCTTCGGGTGACAGCCGGGTCGACATCATTAGCTTGATCAGCTCGTTCCCGCCCCGTTTTGGCTTTAGTTGGGTCAGCATGCCGAAAGCGTCCATATCGGGCAACGACCATTCGGTGATCACGATATCGGGAGCACTTTGTTGAAACGCTAGGATCGCTTCGTTGGCAGTTTCAGCTTCGATGCAGTTCTGATTAAGTCGATCTAGCACCGTCTTGATGGCGGCTCGGGTAGTTTCGTCGGGGTCGATGATCAGGGTTGTCGTCGTGAGCGGCGATACGGTCAGTGCCTGGATTGCTGCCGGGGTAGGAGAAGTACTTGCGGATCCGGGATATGCTGCCTGTTTGCCTATTTCGTTGAGGCGGAACGCTATTCGTTCGGTAAGTTCAGTAACGCCACTGGTTTTCAGCACGAAGTCGGTGGCACCTTTCATAATGGCGTTTCTGACTTCCTGAGCGTCATCGGTCGAGGTGAACATGATGATGGGGACATCAGAGGTCTGCCGAATGAAAGCGCAGGCGTTGGGTCCACTCATTTTGGGCATGCGCATATCTAGAACCACGAGATCGGGTTCGAACTCGGGGAACAGCATTGTTGCTTCGCGTCCGTCGACAGCCACTTCGACTGTGTAGCCGAGTTCGATCAGGACGAGCTCGATCGCTTGACGAAGGTCGTGTCCATCTTCGGCGATGAGAATTTTTGCTGGAGGGGCATTGGTGGTGGTGGCGCCTGCGGATTCGATCTCGGTTCTCCTCGGTGACTGACGATTCTATGTGGGCGGTGATGTCTGACCCGATCTATTCAGCCGTTTGGAAAAATTACGGTTGTGTGGAATGGGTCAGGGTTTGATGTCTGTTAGTTATTGTCATGGAGGTGTTGATTCGAACTCAGTTCCAACTGACCCGCAGGTGCGAGCCGATGGGTGCGATGGGTGTGGGTGTGCTTACGACAGGGACCGGTGCTGTTAATAACCGGGAAAGCCTGACACTCAGGGTCGCGATGCGACTTTTTCTGGGGTGCTGGATTGTGCCTGCTGGGTTGGAAGTTGGAGCTGGCTGGGGCGCACATCGGTTCCTGACGGTTTGGCTAGAGTGAGCTGGCGAACGAGGTTTGTGGTTTTGGAGAAGATTTTGTACATAGCCCTTGCGGGGGCGGCGGGAACATTGACTCGCTATGGGGTGGGCACGCTTTTTCAGCGGGACGGTTTCAACGGGATGCCATGGGGTGTTTTCGTTGCGAATATGGTGGGCGCGCTGTTGTTTGGGCTGATTTGGGCTGCGAGCGAGGAGCGCGGGTGGATTAGCGAGAACATGCGTGTGATCGCTCTGGTTGGGTTTATGGGGGCGTTCACTACGTTTTCGACGTTTGCGTTCGACAATGTTCAGATGGCGCGGGCTTCGGAGTGGGGCTGGTTTGCTACGAATATGGTGCTTACGAACGTTGGCGGTTTGATTGCGGTATACGCAGGGTTCAGGGTCGCGAGACGGCTTTTACTGGGGGCGTAGGGGTCGCGAGGCGACTTTTACTGGGGGCGTTAGGGGTTGGCTGGGTCGTGGAGATGGGGTTTTGTTGGTTTTTCGCCCGTCCTCCCTCCTTCGGGAGGGACTGAGGGCCGCGTCGCAGACATGCCGCGACCAAGTCGTCCGACGACGCCCGGAGCTAAACGGGCTTGCCGCCCAGCGACTAAGTGCTGTCCGATCGGGACGACCGGTGCCTATGTGGCCTCCCTCCTTCGGGAGGGACTAAGGGAGGGTAGATTGCAGCTCGCGACCAAGTCGTCCGACGACGCCCGGAGCAATAAATCAGCTAGCGACCAAGCCATCCGATGGCGCCCGGAGCTAAACGAAATGGTAGAGTTCGCTGAATGATTTTTTGGGGCTGAGTTTATTTTTTGGACAGATAGGTAACGATGCTTGATGGGTGATTTCGAGGACGGTAATTGTTCGCATTTGGAAATGATCAACGAAGTGACGCCTTCGTCACCGGATCAGTGTTTGCAGTGCGTCGAGATGGGCGATGAGTGGGTGCACTTGCGTTTGTGCATGATTTGCGGGCAGGTTGGCTGCTGCGATAATTCGAAGAACACGCATGCGACGAAGCATTTTCACTCAGATGGTCACGGGATTATTAGGTCGCACCAGCCGGGTGAAGAGTGGTACTGGTGCTACATGGACGAGGTTTTGTTCGTGGTTGAGTAGCAGGAGGGCGTGGTGATTGGTCTGCCTCGTTGGAGGTTGGGGGGATGTTCGATTCTCCCTCACCTCAACCCTCTCCCGCCGGGAGAGGGGGCGGTTAGTTCTCGGATGTGGTGGCTTACAGCAGAACGTCAGACGAGTTAGCGGTGAGGCTCTAGGAATCCCTGAAAACGGTCAATCAACCCGGTTGCCGGCGATTGAAACCTAGCGATCCAATCGGCCAAGAAGAACGCAAGCATATTGTTCTATCTGAAAACTGAGCGCTAAATCTGCACGGCTTCACCTCCATCCCACAGCATGGTCCCGACCATGAGAATCGGGTGCTTCAACCAACGTTACAAATAACGGGCAGCACCTGGGATCATTTCGCGAAAAGACCTCGGGGTTAACCGAGGTCTTTTCGCGAAATCAATATGGCTCCCGAGGCAGGATTCGAACCTACGACCCGCTGATTAACAGGCAGTGTTTTACTGAAATTTCAGACGCGGTTTCAGTTGGATTTCTTCAGGCGTTCTTCAGGCAAATCGCAGGCTATGTGGTTTATTCAGATCGACCTAATGCATGAGCCGTCATGGGTGTTACTGAGTAGGTGTGAAGGCAGCTGGTATAAGTGGAACAACTCATCTTTTCTTTAGCCCAAATGCTAACGAGAATGTCTGGAATAATCATCCACTCAGATCCAAAATATTGAGATGATTCGTGTACACGATACGAATTTTTATCTCCGCAAATACGTATCGGTCAAAGAGAGTAGTAGAGGATTTGCGGACTAGCTAAATAGCGTGTGTGAAATGCTATTCACAACTGTGCTTGACGCCGGAGATGTGGCGGGTAGTCTTGAGCAAGAGGGTAAATAAATGGCACCTGCACTTAGCGTTTCCACAGCCCAACCGGAATGGGCAATCTCAGCACTTGCTCGGCAGATGTACGTCGGCCACTACTCCCGAGATGAAGAGTTCTGTTCTCTGCTCGAGACCTTTTATCGAGAACGAGCTAGGCCTGTAGGCTCACTTCTTCTGCGCCCAGGTTCGTTGGAGATGATTCGCCATCAAGCGCTGAATGAATACGATCTTGCGGCCAACCAGTACGGTCGAGATCTTCAAATTTTGGCCGAAAACGTAGCGCTACACCGGCTCCGAGATCCGGCACAAGAGCTCAGTTCATTCCCGGAGCTCAGCTTCGGTGCCCTTCTAATTCATCGCTGGTGTGTGGCCCGAGCAGAAGCCGAGTCCAAAGATCGCAAGTACGGACCGGAGCGATTCCTTCAAGGAGATTTTAGCGCGGGCCCCTCAGCAGAGATAGGCAATTCAGATCAACCTCCGTTGGTGGATATCCACGTCATGGAGACGTGGGAACCAGGATCAACGACTCGAAAAAAATCCGCAAGTGCATGATTGCGAAATTCAGAGAGCTACTTGACGCGAAACTCAATGCTATCGCTACTCGATCTGGCGAACTTGGTTATTCGTTTGAACGTGATCCTAATGATCAGCGCGACACAGAATGGCTGTTTTGGCACATGCGCTGCGGTTTCAGTTATCAGCAAATAATGACCAAATGGAACAATGAAAATGACCTGACCGCCACCGCCACTGCGGTAGCTAAGGCCATACCGAAAATTGCCGAGCGGGTCGGTGTTGACCTAATTCGCTGAAATTGCTGTGGTCTGAAGAGTGAACGTGCTTTCAGTCCACTATTGCAGGATCGAATCTTCCGTTAGCGTCATTTATTGATGACGCCATTCCTCCTTCAAATTCCCGCCAGAGTGTTCAACGGCCTACCACCATATTTAGGCGGAAGAGAAGGCTTGCCCCGCTGATATTCAGCGCTCTAGCGGAGGTGATACCTCCTGCGACGTGGCTATCCCTGAACTTCTTGGATCCGTTCGTCGGCGGAGGTTCCGTTGCTCTTGCGGCCAAATGGTATGGGTTCAACGTGACCGCGGGTGATATCGCCGAACGATCTCTTGTCGTTGCCAAAGCGCTCATAGCGAGCAACGCAACTAAGATCCTGTCGACCGACATCACTCGATTGTTGAGCCGGCTACAGGTCGGAGACGCTAATGTCACCGACGGGCTTGAACGTCCGTTCTCAGAGTTACTCATCACGGCAGAAACTTTCACTGAACCGCTTCGAAGTTTGTTGAAGCTGGCGATCATCAACTCGTACTTGCACATCTTCCCGATGTCACTTCCATCCGCTTCTGACTCACGTCACGTGGTTGCAGGTGAATGGGACCGAATTTCACCAAGGCGTCTGGGTCATTACCTGAGAGCCCTCAACCGTCCGCTTGAAACTACGCTTCAGAACGCGGCCCTTGCGGTCAACCGAAGCGTGATCGGCGGCCGAGGCGCTGTGGTGACCGGTAGCGCTCTGAACACGATTGTTGAATCGAAAGCCGACGTTCTCTATCTGGACCCGCCATACGCCGGCACGTCGGGTTACGCAGACAACTACAGGCGTCTGGACGAACTGCTGGGCGGTGATCGACCACATGAGCCAGCACCGACGCTGGACGAACTCTTCGAAGCCTCTTCAGGCATCGAGACCGTCATCCTCAGCTATGGCGGTCCCACGGTAACGATCGAATCTCTAGTAACCAGTATCGAGCGACACCGCCCGGTCACATCCGCCGTTGAAGTCCCTTACCGGCATCTCAAGTCAATTGCGAAAGAAGGCACGAATGAATACATCATCGTCTGCTCGGGTTAGTGATCGATTCGCCGAGATATCGATCGAACTTGTCGAGCCTCACCCGCTGAATGCAAACGTCATGTCGGCCGAGATGTTTGTAAAACTCAAAACGCACATCTCGAACAACAACGACTACCCGCCCCTGATCGTCCGGCCGCTCGAGGGCCAAGACACTTACCAGGTACTCGATGGCCACCATCGCCTCGAAATTCTGAGAGAACTTGGGCATGAGACCGTGCGCTGCTACATCTGGCCCTGTGACGATGCTCAGGCGCTGATTCTGTTGGCGACACTGAATCGTCTGGAAGGCACGGATGTACCGGCTCTAAGAGCGAGTCTGATGCAGGAGTTGAGCTCGGTTGTTGACGTCGAATCGCTCGAACTGTTGCTGCCAGAATCTTCGGATGAAATCAGCGATCTGATCGCTCTTGAATCGATCGATGAAGCATCCTTGATCGCAAGTCTCACCATTGCTGCGGAACCCTCAGGCACAGGTGTTTCAGCGATCTCGTTTGCTGTCGACGTTGAGCAAGCCAGCGTCATCGAGAGAGCGGTCGAAGCGGCCTCTGGAAACCTCACGGGCAACAACAGGCGCAGCAGGGCGATCTCGGCGATTTGTAGCGCCTATCTGGAGGCTATCGATGCGTGAGACGACCAAGCACAGAAAAGCGTTTGCCGCATACCTCGACCTAGGCGCTCGTCGAACCATCGAACGGCTCAGGATTGTTCTCGCTTCGGAGGGAACCAGCGTCACCGTCAGGCCTCGACCTAGGCGCTCGTCGAACCATCGAACGGCTCAGGATTGTTCTCGCTTCGGAGGGAACCAGCGTCACCGTCAGGACCCTCTACGAATGGTCCCGGAAGCTTCACTGGCAGCGACGGATCGATGACATCGAACGTGATGCCCGCAGGGTCGAGACCGAGGAACAGATCGAAGCGATCAGAGAAATGCGAGAGCGGCAGTCAAAGGAAGCTTTGTTGCTTCAGCAGAAAGGCGCCGAATGGATCGCAGGCGTCGAAGAAGGAAAAGCTTCGCCGGAGGCTGCCATCCGGGCGATTGTAGAAGGTGCAAAGCTCGAACGCCTGGCCCGCGGTGAAGCGACGGAGCGCATCGAACAACACAACACGGTAGCGAGCAAATTACAGGAGCTAAGCGATGAAGAACTCGAACGACTCATACGGGTGGCTAACGCAGATCTGGGTGGAACTCAGCCGCCGGTTCCCTGAAGATCCGTACGCCTGGTCGATGGCGAATCTGAGAGCACACGGACTGCCGCTCTACCACCTGCCTGCTCTAGCCGACATTTACCGGGATACGCATCCTACGGTTGTCGTACAAAAAGGTTCACAAATCGGCCTGACTCAGCTGATCATCCACAAGGCGCTCTGGGCCGCGTACACGAACTACGCGGATCGCGGAAATATCGGCCTGTTCATGCCGACCCAAGGGCTGGCGGAAGATTTCGCTGATTATCGCCTCGAGCGAGCTATTCAAGAAAGCCCGCTACTGAGTGCTGAACTACGCTCTGGCAAGGGCCGACCTCAGGCGAGTGGTCGACGGATGAAGTCCGTAGGCGCAGGTTACATATTTGCCCGCGGTGCGGATTCATCTCGTCAGCTAATCAGCCTCGATCTGGATATTGCGTTTCTCGATGAATTCGACCGTATGTCGGCTGACGTGCTCGAACTCGTGTCGCGGCGTGTCGGCTCGAGTAAGCATGGTCAGCTCTTCGTGGCCTCCACTCCAATACTTCCGGGCCAGGGCGTCAATGAACTTTACATGGCATCGGATAAGCGAATCTACCTTCTGCCGTGCATGAAGTGCGGTCTCGAACAGGCTCTCACCTGGGAGGACAACATCGATCTGGAAAGAATGATCAGAGTCTGCCGGGAATGCCAGAGCCCCCTAGACGTTAAAGGGGAGGGTCGTTGGGAGCCACAGGCGCCCGGTAACACCGAGATTCATGGTTACAAACTCAGCCAGCTCTACAGCCCGATGGCGGATATTAGCAGGCTAGTTGCGGCCAGCAAGTCGTCCAGTTTGCACGGCCACCAGCAGTTCATGAACATGGATCTGGCCGAAGTATACGCGCCACCTGAGAGCGGTCTTACGCCGGACATTCTCGATAACAACAGGCAGGATTACCGTCTCGACGAATACGACGGTCAACCCTGCGTTATGGGCGTTGATGTCGGTCGAGAGTTGCACGTCGTGGTCAGGCAGCGTGAGGAGCACGGCACGGCCGAAGCAGGTCGGCTCTGGTTGGCGGATACGGCTCGCTCGTTCGAGCAGGCGGCTCAAATCGAGAAGCGGTTCAATGTAAAACGTAGCGTGATCGATGCTCTGCCTGAAACACGAGCAGTTGCAGAGTTTGCACGTGGCAACCGCACCGTCCGACGTTTGGCCTATTACAAACAGTCGAACGATCACTCCCGAGGATCAGAGGGATTAGTGAGGACCGTGACTCTAGGAAGAACTCTGGCGATCGATGAGATGGCCGAGCGGTTCCGACGGGGGCAAAGCCCACTTCCGGTCGACGCTCGTACGCTCGGCGGAACGGACGCATCTGGTAAGGGTCACTACTACAGCCAGCTGGCTGCAATGCAAAGGGTCGAAGAACAAGACGGATACGGTGATTGGAAAGCAAGGTGGGTTGATAACGGCAAAGCAGACCACTACGCACACGCCGAAACTTATGTCTGGGCAGCCCAAAATGTGGATCCAAAGCGAAGGTTTAATCAAGTCATTCGCATCTGATTTTGGTTGATACGAATACGGGCAGTTCAACTGGTCATGAAGTTTTTCCCGCTCTGTCGTGAACGTACACCGCTGAAGGAGTTGATCGCCAACTGCGTGGCGCATGCCTACCAATGTCAAGTTGATCTGACAGCTTAAAATTAGCGCAGACGGCTTAATTTTTACGTCGGGCGCCAAACCATAATTTATGAATAATAAGCTGATCGGGGCGCATTTCTGTTCTGGCAGGGACTAATTCTGACGATTTCTGTCGAAGTCGAAAATTGACCTCGATTTGCGAATGCACCTATCATCATCAATATGTCGGTTGAACAGGAAGTTAATATTCAGAAAGCACGCGTCCCGAGCATCGGGGCGATCATCAAGGAGTCGCGCCCGAAGCAGATGATAAAGAACGGGCTGGTTCTGGTCCCGCTCTTCTTCACGGTAAACATTTGGTACAGCACCAGCGATTACTCAGGAATGATCGACATCATCGGTCGTAGCTTTATCGCTCTCGGGATTTTCGTTCTTCTATCGGCTTCGATCTACTTCATCAACGACGCGATAGACGCTGAAAATGACCGAACCCACCCTCGCAAACGTTTCCGTCCGATAGCCGCCCGGAGAATCTCGATTCCATGGGCGATTGGCATCGCTCTAGTAATGATTATTGTCGGTCTGAGTGCGGCAACGCTTATCTCAACACCACTGGCAATTACAGCCGCTGCGTATTTGACTATCAACATTGCCTACAGTTGGTGGCTGAAAAATATCGTGTTGCTCGATGTAATGACGGTAGCGTCAGGGTTTGTTTTGAGAGCGGTAGCTGGGTCGATCGCGATCGACCATGCAATTATCGTGAAGGACGCCATACCGTTCGAATTGGATCTGGCAATCTCACCGTGGCTCTACGTTGTTACAGCACTAGGCGCATTATTCATCGCGCTGGCAAAGCGCCGAAGCGAGTTGGCCACCGCGGGTGAAAACTCAGGATCCCAGCGATCAATACTGGGTGCGTATTCGCTGCCCCTTCTCGACAATCTCATCAATGTTGTAGCTGCCGCGACACTGATTGCATACACGCTCTATACCTTCAGCACCGGCACAACTGAAGCGAACGTGCCCGTAGACCACACGATGATGCTGACGATTCCGTTCGTTGTGTATGGGGTATTTCGCTACCTGTACTTGATCCACGTCAAAGGGGTAGGCGAGGTACCGGAAGAGATTCTTCTGCGGGATAAGCCGCTACTGCTAAACATCTTCCTCTGGCTGTTTACCGGTTCGTCAGTACTGATGTGGGCTCGGCTTACCAACGAAACTTGTGCTGAATTTCTTAGTATCTGTTTTTGATTCACGTCAAAGGCGTGTGTGAACCGGCTTAACGCACGACACGACCATTGGTGATTCGTGCATTACAGACACTTCGCAAATTAGTCGGTTACTTCACCAAGCATTCGGGAACGAAGTCAGAGCGTGCCTGAGTTCGCAGGTCGCACAGATTGACGCGTTGGCATTGGAGGTACAGGTCAGAACGCTCGCGAATTTTCACCGCCTAGTGCCGACCCAGTTGTTGGCCGAAAAGTTCTCTGTATATCGCCTCGCGCGAGCGATCCTGGAAAGCCCTCTACTGAGTGTTGAACTGCACTCTGGCAAGGGCCGACTTCACGCTAACGGTCGACTGATGAGTAAAGTTGTCTTGCGTGGTTCAGCTCCGCTTGACTTCCTCTCCGGTCAGAGCGTTCATGTGTCCATGAGAATTTTTGAAAGATTACCGTTACTCAACACAGGGCCAACCCTCGACGAAATCGTACGAACGTACTTATATTCATGCGAGGTAGAAGGTAAGACTCTACGTACGCTTCAAGCCTATGCGGAGACCTTAGGGCAGTTCCTAGATGCAGCCAAAGAGGAGCGCTTTCCGGACAACGTAGCGAAGATAAATGCAACCCATATCTACGCATTTTTAGGCAAGGTGAAAGCCCGGGGTGTTTCAGCTGTTACACAGCACAGGCGCTATCGAGAAACACATGCTTTCTTTACCTGGAACATTCGAATGGGAAACGTACAGCACAATCCCTTCGATGGTGTTCCGAACATAAGGCCTGAAGTTAAAGTGGTCCAACCGTTTACCCATTCCGATATCGAGCGGCTACTGGATCAATGTGATTTAAGTACGGAGTTCGGAGTGCGTACCCGCGCGATGATCCTCCTGCTTCTTGACACCGGAGTGCGACGTGATGAGCTAGAACGTCTTGATATTGATGATGTAGATCTGGAGTTAGGACGTGCGATGATTAGGCACGGAAAAGGACGTAAGCAGAGGGTGGTCTCGTTTTCGATCGAGCCAGCTAAGTCGCTTACCCGGTACATCGACAAATACAGAGGGACGACTTCGGGTCCACTGTTCCTCGGTGTAGACAGAGGAGTTGGAAGGGAACCGCTGAAAAAGGATCACCTAGGCACCTTATTCCAGCGCCTGGGAGCCAAAGCTGGCATTCGGGCAAATCCTCATAGGTTCAGGCACACGTTTGCGACTTGGGCGATTGAGGCAGGTGCCAGAGAAATCGATGTTCAATACCTACTCGGACACTCGACAGCTTTTATGACCAGAAAATATGCCGCTACTTATGATGCAAGTAAAGCGGCTGCGAAACACAATGATTTCAGTCCAGTCAGGTTATTCGGATTGGAGTGAATATCATTCGGCTGGTCGACGAGTGCCCAGGTTCATCGAACGCATGACTTGAGTCGCTTGTTCTGATTCATTCAACAGGAGGCTCGTTGGAGCCTGTGAAGATTGAACTGAGGACTTTTAGTCAGGTGCTCAAGAGATTCTCCCGGAATTTTTCGAAAGATTCTCTGTTTTGGAATCAAAATGGCTCCCGAGGCAGGATTCGAACCTACGACCCGCTGATTAACAGTCAGCTGCTCTACCACTGAGCTACTCGGGAATGTTTTTGGCGCACTAAGTATCGATGATACCGCGGGGATTTTGATTTGGCACTGTGAATCGTGCTTAGTTTTTGGGATGAGAAAGTCGCGGTGGGGTAGCTCAAATCTTGTTGAATTTCGAGCTTATGAAGGGTGGACGGTAGTTCGAGTGCTGACGATTTTCCTTGTGCCGGATTGCGAGAGGCAAGTTGTCAGTCGAAGTTTCTATCAACCCTCGTGATCGACCAGAGTTGATGTCACTGTTGCAACAGGGCATGTATTAGGCTGGTTTTCTACACGAACGATCACGGGTGATTCTTCATGCGATTTGCATGCATTGAGTACAACACAAAATCAGGTGGTATCTGGGCTCACAAGCCAGAGTTGCCGAATTATCTGGCAGATCATCAACGTGAGATTGACGCTACTTCCTACGGGACGTGGACGAGCGCACTGGAAGGCGAGCATGTACCGCTTTCCTGGTTTATCGAGGCAAAGCGTGGTCCGGGTGTCGGTGAGAAGTATCGACTGGGCATTCGAATTAAGTTAAAGCTGAATGCGAGACGAGGTCGGCCTTTAATCGAGTTTTCTAATCTGGATTATGCTGATCGATTCGATGCGGTTTTGATCTGCTTCCATCCGTATGGTTACAAGTTGATGACCGAGTTGGTTCAGGCGCTGCGGGAACGGTTCCCGAAGTTGGTGATTATCGGTACACATGCCACGTTTGGACTCGGATTGCTCAGGGAGCATTGGAAGTCGAAGGAGTGGTTTTCTTCGTTCCGTACGTTCATGGACGCCTGTGATGTGTTTGCCGTCGCCAACCGCGAGGCAGTGGGTTACCTGTCGTTGATTTCAGAGACTCCGGTGCAGTTCCTTCCGCACTTTTACCCGCTTGAATATGCGTTGCAGTTCGGTTCTGGTGATGAGCCAAAAGACAAGACTATTTTCGTTGCAGGTGATACGTCGAGAGGCGATGTTGTGTGGGGATGTTTGCTTGCGAAAGAGATTCAATCTCGACATCCCGAGTTTGTAATTCAGGTGATTGGCAGCGAGTCGTTTAACTATGTGGCGCTGGAGGGTAGTAGGTATGAGGTCTTACCCAGAACGGGTTGGACCGAGTATTTGCACACCGTCGCAAAGTCGTTTCTGGTGATTAACACTGATGTTCAGTGGACTAACGGTCGGGTTCAGAGTGATTGTGCTGCGATGATGACTCCCTGTTTGGGTGTGAATGCGGGTTGGCAGACCGAGTTGTTTCCAGAGCTGGCGATTCCGGAGTTTGAAGGATCTGACCAGGCTATGGAGTTGGCGGACAAATTGATTGCTTCGGAGGACTACTACACGAGTGTTTCGAAGTTCGCTTTTGAGAAGATCAGTGGGTGGTCCTACCCGAATGGGAATCGCAAAGTACGCGAAGTGGTTGCCGAGGTGCAGGCTGCTCGGGGGAGTTGATGGCGAAAGAATCAGTCAGAATTGATACGATCACTCGCTGAACGGATCGGTCGATAGACCAATTCGTGATAAAAAGGCTTTACCACTAGAGAGAGAGGAACAACTATAAATGGCCGATATCCTTGTACTCGCGCCGCATGCGGATGATGAGGTTATTGGATGCGGGGGCATGATGGCCCGGCGTACTGCTGAGGGAGATCGGGTTCACGTGGCTGTATTTGGGGTCGGCGGCATCCAGCACCGACACTTAGAGCATGAGGCAACAGCTGTGGCGAGACTCGATGAGTTTAAGCGGGCTACCGAGATTCTAGGGGTCGCGGAGACGACGGTTTTGTTTGAAGGAATGGATATGAGACTCGACACCATCCCTCAGGTCGAGATAGTAAGCAAGATCGACGATCTTTTAGAGTCAAAATACGACGAAGTCTACTTTCCATATTCGAGTTTCAACCACGATCATCAAACGGTATTTGACGCGGTTTTTTCGGCCCTCAGGATGAAGGGTGGAGATCAGGCACCTCTGTTGAGCGCCTTGTACGAATATCCTGAGGTGGGATGGAATCCTACCGAGATCAGGGGCGGCAAGATGTATGTTGATATCAGCGACCAACTTGAACAGAAAATGCGCGCGCTAAGCGCTTATGAGTCACAGATGAGATCCCATCCTCATCCCCGCTCGCCGGAATCGGTTCGACTGTTTGCGCAAATGCGAGGGGTGGAAGCGGGATTCGCTGCGGCAGAACTTTTCTATTTACAAAAAATGGTGATTCCCGCGTAGATATCTATAGTGCCGTTATCTATCTCAGTCCGTGGCCGGTCTCGGAATCCCGCTGGTTCTGTAGGTTTGGCGAGTGAAACGGGGGCAAGGTTTGAATGAGGCGATGACTGTTGGAATTTGTGGGTTCGGAATTGTCGGTTCAGGTCTTGCGGAATTAACCGCCAGAAAAGGGTTGGCGACGATCGTGCTCGCCAAATCTGATGAGCACCTCGCGAGGGGTTTTGAATCCATCCGAAGGTCTGTTGAGCGCTCCAACGAAAGGGACCCGTCATCGACCGTCGACGTGGACGAAGTTTTAGGTCGAATACGTGGGACTACGGATATCGCTGACGTTAGTGAGTGCGACATCATCATTGAGGCGATTACAGAAGATATTGATGCCAAGATTGGCCTTTTCACGGAGTTGAACGAGGCCTGTGATCCCGGTACAGTTTTCTCGTCCACGACATCGTCACTCTCGATTAATAAAATGGCGACTGGAAGTGGTCGGCCAGAACGCTTTGTCGGGATTCATTTTTTTAATCCGGTTACGCGGATGGAACTTGTCGAGATCACCCCGGCAGACGAGACAGATTCGACCGCGGTGACAGTGGCTTCAGAACTATGTGGAGCGCTCGGGAAAATCCAAGTTGTAGTGAAGGACAATGCGGGATTTCTTGTAAATAGACTTCTGTTCCCGTACCTGCTCGATGCGGTTAGATTGTTAGAGGCAGGAACTGCTTCGCGGGAAGAAATCGATGCGGCGATGATGCTGGGCTGTAACATGCCGATCGGTCCGCTGAAGTTGATCGATTTGATCGGCGTTGAGACGACCGTGCAGATTTCTCGGAACCTGTACGCCGCCTATGGCGATGCCAAGTTCGATCCGCCAGATCTTCTGATTTCGATGATGAAGCAAAATGCCGCTGAGTAGCTTCGGGGATACAAAAGCGTGAGTCAAAGAGAA
>Ga0114996_10005769_pt1 | contig 14480 bp, 13 predicted proteins | sample ArcticOcean_MG_C_4_FD_87039 | JGI IMG/M metagenome (GOLD analysis project Ga0114996, IMG submission 87039) | Marine microbial communities from western Arctic Ocean - ArcticOcean_MG_CB4_134 | ecosystem: Environmental > Aquatic > Marine > Oceanic | place: Arctic Ocean: Canada Basin | collected...
CACGGCCAGGGTGATGTGGGCGAGGGGCATGATGGGCTTTCGGGTTTGTTAAATGATGTGGCGAGACGCGACTCGGCGGGCGGGGGGCGACCAATGGTCGCGGCTTTACAGGTTGGAGTGGGCTAACGAACCCATCGGATCCCAGGGGGGAAGAATTGTTGGCGTTTCGTCGAGCGCCGATTGTAACTCTGCCGGCAGATGCTCGCGTCGGGCGGCGATCTCGAACATGTGCTCGTCGAACCAGTTGTCGTTCATCACAAAAAATCCCTTGCGGCCGCTCTCTTCGCCCCAACTGTTTTCCACCCGCCAGCGACGCGATCGTTGCCGGCCGTTCTCTTCGACCAGATCAACACCGGTGAACAGCATCGCGTGATTCATGGCGGTCTGGTGATGGGTGAGTCGTTCGGCCTTGGTCAGCGAAAACTCAGTGTTGTAAACCGCCGGGTAGTCATAGAGCCGTTCGTCCCAGAGCCCCAGATCGCGTTGCATCATCGGCCCACAGTCCGCCCCCATCCAGACCGGCTCGCCGTCGATGATCGCCCGGGCCGCAATCTGTTTCATCAGATCGATCTCGACGTTTAGATACTTCACGATTCGGCCCCCCTCGACATTGCCCAACAGCTCGACCGTATAGGTCCGTCCTACCGGGTGTTCCGGCCGGGGATCATGCACCAGACAAACATAGTCGTCGAGCGGGATCGTCACGTAGCGCTGGGCAAACTCCTGCGGCGTCAGCCGGCCATCGCGATGAAACTTCTGGTCGCGGTCACTCCACTGCCAGTCAAACGACTCGGGCGGCGTGCCCAGATGAATCGACAGAATGCGGAACACAACCTGCAGCAGTTCATTCTTGGTCGCTCGCAACTGATCGACGTCCGCCCCCTCAGCAGCCATCGCCCGCAAGGTCTGGGCTCCTTCGCGAAGCTTATAGAGCAGCACGCCGTTCATCCGGCCCGAGTTGGAAGAGCTTTCGGTCTCAGGCATGGCTGCCTGCGGGACCAAGCCATACTTACGCACGACGTTGACGAACATATTCCACTGGCCGCCGTCGTCGAGTGGTCTTTCGAGCAACCAGGCAACGTGCCGGTCGTCGGTTCCACGGTCTGCCGTTTCGATGATTCGTTCAAAGAAATAGTTGGACCGTTCGAACTTGTCCCAGAAGAACGTGTAGTTCTGGCTCAGTTCAAACTCTTTGAGCTTCATCGCTTTCATCGCGCTGACGCGGAGCAGATTAAGACCCGCGAACATCCAGCAGCGCCCGCTCTTTTTCTGATTCGTGACCTTCCACTCGTCGAGTAGATGGCTGAACGAATGATCGGTCGAGGTCACGATGCGTCGGTCAAGCGCAACATCGGTAACGGTCGTTTTGCAGACAGCGTTCTGCGCTAAGCGATATTGTGAATTCGATTCAAAATTCGTGCGGAGCGACTCGAGTTGATTCGCCGAGAGGGAACCGTCACAGGAAACTTCTTCTAGTTGATCAGGTTGAACCGTTGAAGCCATCGGAGTGTTCTCCTGATGTGATATCGCGACACGCAACGTCGCAGACTAGGGTGATGCACTGTCTGACTCAATACATTGCCAGCCTATCGACTCGGCAAGTTCGCGACAACCGCACCGCGTGGTGGGAAATATCGAAACGGGGCAGCAGAGAGATGCTGCGATACAAAAAGAACAGACGGGCGATCTTAGTCGAGTTGAGGTCCCAACGCCAACGTGATGGCGACTGCGTCGACCGCGTGCAACTCGTCGAACCTGGGTTCAATTTCAGGTTCTCGGTGATCTTCGTCGACGTAGTCTTCTTCGATAAAACGACCGGCCCTTTCGAGGCGTTCCCTTTCGGTCCAACGAGACCGAATCTCTGCACACTTGTTGAGAATCTCAAGCTTCGATGGCTCGTAGCGCGGCGTGATCATCGGCGACGTTCCCCCGGTGCAAGTCAAGATGATGTCGTGTCGCTCGTCGTCATCTAGTGTAGTCAGCCGCAACAAAGACCGCCAGCATTTTGTGCCCCTAAATCGGATTTTTTTCTTGGCGCTGAAAAACCCTGGTTTTTGGGCATCATACGCCGTCAGTCAGGCTGCGCGCAGCAGAAAAGACGGCAGAGAAACTGCGTTCCGAAAGAACAAGGGAAGGCCGTTGGCGAGCGGAATCGCTCTAACCAACTTCGGCGACCAACGGTTCGGCTGCCGTATCGCGGGGCGATTGGGCTGCAATATACATTTCGTCAGGAGCGTCGATCTCTAAACGAATTTCGTCACCATCTATTTCCAACACCGTCACCGTAATTGATTCATTGATAATGATCGCTTCGTTCTTCGCTCGCGAGATGGTGAACACGACGCGTCGCTCCTTTCCTTCAGTATGAGATGCCCACGATGAGTTGGTGGGATTCTAACATGCGCGGCACCGGTTTGCCAACAGACGCTCGGTGAAACTTTTTTCCGTTATGCGACAGAGCGATAGCACGTGCCGATCACCCCGCCACAACATGCAACCCTTGTGCCGGTTGGACATCAACCGAAGAAAAATATTAACCACCGCGATCGCAGACCCTTCGCGACGAACTTGGCACTGCACCGTTGTGCAGGACTTATCGTGGCGGCGCGATCGGGTTAAAACAAAGATATCGCCTGGGCATTCTGTTTCGTGTTCTCCTCCAACATGCTGTCACTATCCCGATGCAACCGGCACTTAGCACCGTCTGTACGCTCGCCTCGCCGCTAGAAAACGATCTTGCGCATTACGCCGCGGGACAGTGTGACGCGGTCGAGCTGTGGCTTACGAAGGTCGAGACCTATCTGCAAAAAAATTCTGCGGACGATTTCCTGGAGCTGCTGGCAGAGCACAAGATCGCGGCACCCGTTGCCGCGTATCAGGGCGGATTGCTCGATTCGCAAGGTGATCGCCGTGCAGAAACTTGGCGACACTTCCGCAAGCGGCTCGAACTTTGTAGCCAACTCGGCGTCGGTCTGCTCGTGGTGGCCGCCGATGTTGCACCGCCACTGGAGCAAGAAGACCTCGACCGCGTAAGGGTTTCGCTTCGCCAAGCTGCCGAAGCCGCCCAGGATTGCGGTGTGAGGCTAGCACTCGAGCCACAAGCCGGTTCGGCAATCTGTAACAATCTGCAGACGGCCCTCGCGATGGTCGAGGAAACCGCCAGTCCGGCCCTGGGGATTTGTCTCGATGCGTTTCACTTTGCGGTCGGGCCGAGCAAGACAGAAGATCTGGCGCTGCTGAGTTGCGAAAACCTGGCCCATGTGCAGCTTTGCGACCTTGCGGGGGTGCCGCGAGAGCTGGCGACCGATGCGGATCGCATTTTGCCAGGTGACGGCGACCTGCCGCTGGAACCGATCGTGCGTCGGTTGCGAGAAATCGACTACCAAGGCTGTGTATCGGTTGAACTGCTCAACCCACAGATTTTTCAGGTGCCGCCTCGTCAGTTTGGCGAAATCGCGATCACCGCGCTGCGAAAAGTGCTGGGATTGGCGAAAATGGCAGAAGAAGAGTAGTGCAGACGGGCAGCCGCTTCTCTATCGCTCACTTTTCGCCTGCAAACACTCTTTGGCGGTGATCAGCCCATCGCCATTGAGATCATAACCCTTAAACTCAGCGATTTTCTCGTCGGTCCACTCGCTCGCATATTCCGCCATCGCGACCTGGCCATCGGCGTTGGCATCGTAGCGAGCAAACCATTTTGGCAGGTCATTACTCTGTCGCTCGATCGGTGAGCGAGAGCGATAGCCCGACGACCGGTGCGACCGGGACTTGGCCACATGTCGGCTTTTTTTGTGTTTCGAGGATCTCGACGTATCGCCACCACCGCGTTTGCCACGCTGGCCATACGAAGAGAGTCGGCTCTTGAGTTCGGCCGCCGTGACCTTGCCGTCGCGATTGCGGTCCGAACCGGCCAGGTATCCACGCAGTTGACTTGCTTCGTCTTTTTCCAAGACTCCGCTGCGGTTTTTGTCGTACTGACGCATCAGGCTCGCGGCGTAACGCTCGTACTTATCGGAGGAAGATCTTTCACCTGTTTTCGACTTGTCGCGACTCGATGCGCTACTGCTCTCCTTCTTGTCGCCCGAACGACGATACGCTTTCTCACCCCAGAACCCGGCGATTCTTACGGCCAACTCAGCTCGGGTAAGCCGGCCGTCGCCGTTCTTGTCAGAGGCATGGGGATCACTTCGCCAGCGAACCGCCTTCCACTCGCCGGCGTCGAGGATGCGGTTCTTGTTCGTATCGTAGCGGTTCAATATGCCATCGACATAGCGGAGCAACTCGGGAACGTATTTTTCCTCGAGCGAAACCACAACCGTCGGCCCATCAAACGCCTCGCCGAACCCCGGCACCAGCGGCAGATCGTTTTCCTCGCCGAATCCCGGCACCTTGTGATCGTCGGCAGATGGGCCTTTCGAGACCCAGCTATTGGGCCGTTCTCGATCACGGTCTCGATCACGTTTTTCATCGCGTGACGAACGTCGTTCGCGATTTCGATCCCGACCGTTGCGTCGTTCTGTCGATTTCTCGCTGTTGTCGCGGCGCGACTTGTCTGGTGCGGCCCGGCGCCGGTTCAGCTTGCTGATCGAAATCGGCTTGCGTGGGTCGAGTCCGGCACGTCGGGCGGCACGGTCGACCAGCGCCCGCATGGTGCTTGGAACCTCCTGAGGCTCTAGCAATCCGTTCCCGTTGGCGTCGATTCGCTGCAACGAGACCTGTGCCGCACACCACGCCGGGGCCAACGCAGCAAGAACCAATGTCGCTGATCGCAATCGCGTTATCATGCCGAATTCCTGGCAAGAAAGGGCGGTACCGGAAGGTGTATCAAACGTATCGCCGCAGCCTAGTGTTTCTACGTTATATTGTAGGCAGCCGCCCTCCAGCGAGCCAGACATAACCCCTGGATTGGCACAGAACGCCCGCCCCCCCCGCGGAACTTCCCTTCAAAACGCGGGTTTAATCAACGATACTATAGTGCGCCTCAGCCAGAGTCTGGGGCCACGGCCCCTACCAATATTCCCCCGCCCCACCACAAGGAATCGGTTATGAAAACTTCTGCTCGATGGTTGCCCGTTGTTCTATTCACCCTGGCACTTGCCATGGTGCTGGCCAGTTCGGCCTCGGCCCAAGACCGGGGAACCCGTCGTGGTTTTGGCGGTCGCGGTGGATTCGATTTTGGTGGTGGCGGCACTTATGGGCTGCTGCGGATGTCACAGATCCAGAAGGAACTGGAACTCGTCAAAGATCAACAGGATAAACTCCGCAAGATCGAAGAAGAAATGCGCGGCAGTATGCGAGAGTTGTTTTCGGGCCTGCGCGATTTGTCGGAGGAGGACCGCCGCAAGAAGTTCGCCGAGATTCGTGAAAAAATGACCAAACAGCGCGAGGTGATGCAGAAGAAAGTCGACGGAATTCTCTTGCCTCATCAGCGAGACCGTCTGAAACAGATTTCGTTGCAAATGCGCATGCAACGCTCAGGGACCTCGTCCACCTTGAACAGCGACACGGTAACAGAAGCGCTGGGGATCACCGACGCACAGAAAAAGAAATTGGCAGAGGTCCGAAAAGACGTCGAGAAACAGTTGCAGGAAGATATCGCTAAGGCGCGGGAGAACGCCCGCAAGAAGCTCTTCGAAGTGCTCACGCCCGAGCAGCGCAAGAAGCTCGAGAAGCTGACCGGCGAGGCGTTTAAGCTGGACCGCAGCCAGTTTCAGCGAGGACGGGGCCGACGAGATCGACGTCCCCGCGGCGAAGGTAATTCGACCGAGGCGAAATAGGCCGATTCGTTTGATCTTGGTTGGTCGCCGAAAGAAACCGGCTCAGCCTGCCAAGGGTAGTAATATAGCGGGGACGCTCCGGTGCGCCCCGTTTTGACCGCCTCGCCGCGGCCGATTAGGATCAGAGATTGGGCCGTTCGTTGCGTTTCGGCGGAGTTTCCCCCCTTGCGCCGCCCGTTCGCAGACCTCCCACTGAACTTCCCACTGCACTTCCCACTGCGGAACCCACCATGGAAGCTGGCGAAATCCTTCTCCGACGCGGATTGCTCGACGAGCGACAGCTCAAGCGCTCGCGGGCCGCGCAGAGCGAAGGCAGCCGGCTGGATCAGGTCGCCGTGCAGTTGGGATACGCTACTGAGCAGGACGTCCTGCGGGCGTTGGGTGAGGAGGTCGGTTTGGATTTTGTCGATCTGGCTGAGACCGACGTTGATCTGTCGCTACTGAGCGGTTTTCCGCATCGGCTAATTCATCGCGAGACGCTATTCCCCATCCGACGCGACAACGGTGCGATCGTTGTCGCGACCAGCGATCCGTTTGATCTCTATCCTCTGGACGAAGTAGCGGCCGCCACCGGACTGACGGTCCAGCCGGTACTGGCCGGTCGCGACGAAATCAATCGGTTGATCAAGACCCATCTGGGCGTCGGCAGCGAAACGGTCGAAAGCCTGATCGCCAAAACGGTCGACCAACAGGTCGAACTGCTCGAAGAAATCGAGACCGACGGCTCCGAGCTTTCCGAGATGGCCCAAGAGGCCTCCGTTGTTCGGCTGGTGAATGAGATCCTGCTCGAAGCCATTCACTCGCGGGCAAGCGACGTGCATGTCGAGTCGGGTGTCGAGGGACTGGTGATACGATACCGCATCGACGGCATTCTGCATCCGCAACCGGTGCCGCCGGAAATCACCCGGTTTCAGTCAGCCATCATCAGCCGGCTCAAGATCATGGCTCGTCTGAACATTGCCGAGAAACGCCTGCCGCAAGACGGACGGATCAAGCTTCGTGTTAGGGGACGCGAGGTCGATGTGCGGGTCTCGGTGATTCCGATGATTCACGGCGAAGGGATCGTGATGCGGCTCTTGGACAAAGCCGCGATGGAGTTTGAACTGCAAAAACTCGGCATGGAGCCGGAACTCTATGCGCGTTTCCAAGAACTAATCCGTTTGCCGCACGGCATTGTGTTGGTCACCGGCCCGACCGGTTCGGGAAAAACCACCACGCTCTATAGTGCGCTGCTGGAAATCAAGAGCGACCAGACGAAGATCATTACCACCGAAGACCCTGTTGAATATCAGCTCGAGGGAGTCAACCAGATCCAGGTTCACCCTAAGATCGGGCTCACGTTTGCGGCGTCGCTGCGGAGCATCTTGCGTCACGACCCTGATATTGTGTTGGTCGGAGAAATCCGCGACCTCGAAACGGCCGAAAACGCCATTCAAGCGTCGCTCACCGGTCACCTTGTGTTCAGCACGCTGCACACCAATGATGCCGCCGGTGCCTACACGCGATTGGTCGACATGGGGGTCGAGCCGTTTCTCGTCGCCAGCACGGTCGAGGCGGTCATGGCCCAGCGTCTGGTGCGCACGCTCTGCAAGGAATGTTGCGAGTCTTACGTACCGACCGCAGAGCAGTTGCCGGCTGATTTTCCGCACGACGCCTTGCGCAGCGCCGGCGGATCACTCGTTCGGCCGGTGGGTTGTCGCGCGTGTCGCAACGTCGGTTATTTGGGCCGCATCGGTTTATACGAGTTGCTCATCACAACGGAGCAGATTCGCTCGCTGGCACACGATGGTGCCAGTTCCTGGGAAATCAAACGAGTCGCTGCTGCCGAAGGGATGCGGACCTTGCGCGACGACGGATGGTTGAAGGCCCTTGCTGGGAAGACGACCGTGGATGAGGTGCTCCGTGTTACGAAAGGCGACACCATTTAGTAAATGTCTAATGAATAATGTCGAATGCCTAATGCCCGATCGGTGCATCCATTCGCTTGCGTTTCATTAGACATTAGACATTACTCATTAGCCATTCCCCTGTCTTCCTATGCCCGACTTCGCCTACACTGCTCGCGACACGGCCGGTGAAAAGATCACCGGCACATTGAGCGCCGCCACGGTGCGCGATGCGATTGCGCTGCTTGATTCGCGATCGTTGTTTCCAGTCAAGGTCGAGGCGCAGCAGATGGTGCGGTCTGGGCGTTTGGCGCGTCGTGTGCGTCCCCGGCAAGTTGCCTTGGTCTACAGCCAGCTCTCGAGCCTGCTTCGCAGTGGCGTCCCACTGCTGCGATCACTCGAAGTGCTCCGCGACCAAACCACACATGCGGGACTCAAACAGGTCTTGACCGAGGTGCATGGCCGGGTCGAGGAAGGCGATACGCTGGCCGATGCGATGGGCCGCTTCCCCAAAGTGTTCAACGAAATCGCCCGCAGCATGATCATGGCGGGCGGCGAAGGCGGTTTTCTTGAGGAAGCGCTCGAGCGGGTCGCGGAATTCACCGAACAACAGCAGGAGTTGGTAAGTCAGACGGTCGGAGCGCTGGTTTATCCGATTGTGTTGGCGGTCTTTGGTTTCGGCGTGGTCACCGTATTGCTCGTGTTCTTTGTGCCAAGTTTCGCTGAGCAATTCGCCCGGCTTGACCAACGGGGCCAACTGCCCGATTTGACGAAGTGGCTGCTCGCGGTTAGCGCGGCCGTCAATAGCTGGTGGGGATTGGTGGCGCTAGTCGTGTTGGCGGCGGGCGGGGCATACCTCGCGGCGATGCTTCGCACGGACGAGGGACGCGGTTGGCGCGATCGAATCAAATTGCGAGTGCCACTCGCCGGCGGCATCCTGCGCAGCATGGCCGTGGCAAGGTTCTGTAGGGTTCTCGGCACGCTGCTTCACAATGGTGTGCCGATCTTGCGATCCTTAGAGATCAGTTCCCGCGCCACGGGCAATCGTGTGCTGGCCACGGCGATCACCGACGCGGCCGAAAATGTCACGGCCGGCGAGTCGCTCGCCGGACCGCTGGCCCACAGCGGACAGTTTCCGCCGATGGTGGTCGAGATGATCTCGGTGGCCGAAGAGGCCAATAACCTCGAGGTGGTGCTCTCCAGTATCGCCAACACGCTCGAGCGTGACACCTGGCGACGGCTCTCGCTGATGGTCCGGTTGCTGGAGCCGCTGATATTGATTGTGATGGCGGGCGTCGTGCTGCTGTTCTTCATCGCTCTGTTTTTGCCGATGATTAAGATGACCGAGGCTTATTAGTCGTGCCACCAGAGAAGTGTTGTCCTATTGACCCTTGCGCGGTGAATGAACCCAGGGCGACCAGCGGAAGCCCGGCACAACGTGGACTTCGGGCGGCATGCCAGGGTCTTTGGCCGCGCAAACATCAATAAGAGGAATCGACAACCGCTGACCGTCTGGTCTATCATAGAACCTAACGCTTCGCTCCCTTGAGTGAGAAACAAATCAGGAGAAATACCATGAACAGAAATTCCCCCCGACGACGTGCGGCTTTTACGCTGATCGAAGTGATGCTCGTGCTGTTGATCCTCGTGGTCCTGGGATCCGTGTCGTTCGTCGCATATCAATCGGTGCAAAAACGATCGATGATACAGGCCGCTAAGGTTCAAGTCCATTCAATCGAAGATGCTGTCAAAATGTACTATACGTTTCACAATCGATATCCGCCGAATCTTGAAGCGCTCTATGACCGCAACGCTGATCCGAACAACACCAACTGGAAAGCGACGCTCGACAAACCGATCAAACCAGATCCATGGGGGCAACCTTATCAGTATCAACAACCTGGGACGCATCTGCCCGATAAATTTGATGTCTGGTCCCAAGGCATCGACAACGACGAAGCAAGCTATATCGGTAATTGGTAATTCTGCCGAGAAGGCGTTTCAGAACTAATACAAGCACGAAGCGCAAGCGAGTGGATCAAGCACCGGTTACGATATCCCCGCACAAATCCACTCGCTTGCGCTTCGTGCTTGTATTAATTCGGTCGCAAATGAGTTCTGAAATGTCCTCTAGTAAACGAGTGCGACCGAGACGAATAACCAGCCTGCGCACTGACCACGCCATGGACCACGCTCGCAACTCTCGAACGGCGATGACGTTGCTAGAGATTCTTCTGGTGCTCGCCATCCTGATCGCGATGGCCGCCGTGGCGTGGCCCTCGATCCAATCGAGACTGGCGTATCACCGCCTCACGAGCGGAGCCGATCAAGTTCGCGCCGCCTGGAGCGGCGCTCGAGTCGACGCCATGGCATCGGGTCGTGTCCATGTGTTTCGCTGTCGCCACGACAGCGGCGAATATGTCGTCGAGCCGTGGTACGGTATGGACGACGTGCTCGATTCGTCCGAAGTCGAGTCTACCGAGATGCTGGATGAGCAAGAGGCGTTGCTGCGACCGGAGGTCGAAGTCGGGACTTTGCCCAAGGGGGTCATCTTTTTCGGTGGCGAGGCGCAGCTCGATTCGCGTTCGGCTGCTGCCGCTGCCACGTTGACCGGAACGCAAGAACGGGACGACGATTGGTCAGGACCGATCTTTTTCTATCCAGACGGAACAACCGCGACGGCCAAGTTGCATGTGTCCAGCGAAAGTGGACAGGGCATTGATCTCCGTCTCCGCGGTTTGACCGGAGTCGTCACTGTCGGCCGGCCAAAACTGGACGAGGAGGTCGTGCGATGAGGGCGACCGGCAAAAAGCAGCCTCGCGGATTCACACTGCTCGAGGTGATCCTCGCATTGGCGATCTTGGCGATGTCGATGGGCGCGATCGGGGGACTGATGGGGATGGCCTCGCGCAATGGCAAGTCGGCTGTCCGGCTGACCGAAGCCCAACTGCTGTGCGAAAGCAAAATGGCAGAAATTACTGCCGGGCTGGCTCCGTTGGTACCGGTACAGGACGCGCCGCACGAGACCGATGACGGGTGGCTTTATTCGGTGCAGATCGAACCGCTCGAAGACGGCGTGTTGCTGGCAGTGCGGGTAACAGTCGCCGAGGACTTGCCGCCTGAGCGGCAGCCGACGGAGTTCTCGCTGTTCGCCTGGATGCACGACCCCGGGTTGGAACTGCCCGAGGAGGTGGAAGGGGGCGATGATGGGACGGAATAAATGCGCGACCAATGGTCGCGGCTTTACATTGCTAGAGGTGGTGCTTGCGCTGGCTATCGCGGTGATTGTGCTGGGGTTGGTTGGCATGGCGATCAGTCTGCAAAGCAGGGCGGTCGATGCGCGACGAGGCGAGATCGAGCAAGCGCAACTCGCCCGAGCGGTATTGGAGCGAATCGCTACCGATGTGCGAGGGATGGTCCGCTACGACCCGCAGGACGTGTCCGACATCGAGTCACTGGCCGCGCTCGAGTCGCTCTCGTCTGGCGGCGAAGGTGGCCGAGCCAAGGCGGCAGAGGCTCTTAAGGCGATCGGCGAAGAAGACGCCCCGGAGCAGGAGATCGCCACCTCGATCGCACCGCCGACCGAGCCGGGACTCTACGGTGATCAACTCGCGATGCAGGTCGACGTGAGCCGGCTGCCTCGAATGGATCAGTATGCCTTTGCTGACACCGAAACGACCGCAACAACGGATCACCTAAGCGACGTCAAGACGGTCGCCTACTACATTGCCCCGACCACCGCCGATTCGCCGGGCGGACTGGTGCGGCGCGAACTCGACCGCGCCACCGCGCGGTGGGCGAGTGAGAACAACAACCTCGACTCGCTCAATCAGAACGAAAAGGTACTGGCCGAAGAAGTCCGCTATATCGAGTTCCGCTATCACGATGGCAACCAGTGGCTCTCGGAGTGGGACTCGGAGGAACTCGCAGGCTTACCGCTGGCCGTAGAAATTGCCATTCGCGTCGCGCCGCCGTACGAAACAAGCGAGCAACTTGATGAAGACGCCCAGCTAGAAGCCCTCGAGCGCATCAAGACCTATCGCCTGCTGGTTCATTTGCCAGACCGCCGGCCAAGCGACTACGCCGAGATCGAAGCGGCCCAGACCGAAGGCGAGGAGGACTCACCATGAAGCTACGTGCCAAGAAATCTCGCCGCGGCACGGTTCTGATCGTGGTGCTGGTCGTCGTAACGATAATGAGTCTCGTCGCGTACACCTTTGCCGAGCTAATGCGAAATGAACACCGTGCCGCTAAACTGCACGGTCGCCGTGTACAGACCCGCGTGCTGGCCGACTCAGGTCTGGCGATGCTTCAGGCCTACTTCATGCAAGACGCGGCGCTGCGGGTCGAGTCGGGCGGACATTACGACAATCCCGACCAGTTCGGCGGCGTGCTGGTGCCATCACCTGAATGGGCCGACCTCGATTCGCCGCACAATCGCGGACGATTTACTGTGTTGGCCCCGGCGGTCGAAAATGGCGTGGTTGCCGGCGTGCGATATGGCCTTGAGGACGAATCGTCGCGGCTGAACGTCAATTTCTTGCTGATCGCCGACCAACAGACCGAAGACGGTGGACGACAACTGCTGATGGGACTGCCGGGCATGACCGAAGAAATCGCCGACGCGATTCTCGACTGGCTCGACGAAGACGACCAAGTGCGAGAGTTCGGCGCAGAGATCGATTATTACTCGGGATTGGAGCCGGCATATGCACCCAAGAACGGGCCGCTGGAATCGATCGAAGAGCTGCTGCTGGTTCGCGGCGTCACGCCTGAACTGTTGCTCGGCGTTGATGCAAATCGCAATCACTTGGTCGACCAGAGCGAGCAGGGCAGGGTGATCTCCACCGAAATCGACAACGCCGACGGAGCGATGGATCGCGGTTGGGCCGGATATCTGACGCTCTGGAGCATGGAGTCGAATCTGCAAGAGTCGGGCGAGGCGAAGATCGACATCAACGGCGACGACCTCGAGCAGCTTCATGCCGATCTTTCGGCGGTGCTCGACTCGGAGTGGGTCACCTCGATCATCGCCTATCGTCAATTTGGACCGTCCGAGTCAAACAAACAAGGCGAGGCGGCAGGCGGGCGCAACCTGGACTTCAAGAAACCCGGCACCGTGAAATTCTCGACCGTCCTCGACCTGATCGGCGCCAAGGTCCGGGCCGAATTCAAGGGCGAAGAGGATCCCGTGGTCCTCCGCACACCGTTTTCTGAAAGGCCGCTAGCGGCTGGCATCTATCTGCCGAAGTTGCTCGAGCACGTAACGGTCAACGCAAACCCAACCATTCCTGGGCGAATCAACATCAATCAAGCATCGCGAACCGTCCTCTTGGGCATCCCGGGCATGGACGAAGAAGTCGTCGAGCAGATCATCAGCCTGCGAAGCCCCGAAGTGACGGAGGACCAGCCGCACCGTAAATACGAGACCTGGCTCTACACCGAAACGGTCGTCGGGCTCGAGCAAATGAAGGAGCTCATCCCCTTCATCACCGGTGGCGGCGACGTCCATCGAGCACAAATCGTCGGATATTTTGACTCGGGCGGACCGGCAGCGCGGATCGAAGCGATTCTCGACGCTACCACCGAGTTTCCTCGGGTAGTATTCTGGAGAGAGCTTAGTCACTTGGGCCGCGGATACCCTCTGGCCAAGCTCGGCGTCGAGGTCAGCGAAGACGAGTGACGCGCGCGGCTACCTTGCCACCCCGTTTTCTGAAAAGATCATCAACTTATGTCACAGCTTCTGGCACTTGAATGGGACCAACGCGAAGCCCGCGTGGCAATTGCCACGTCGCGCGGACGTCGCGTCACGATTCAAGATGCCTTCTCGGTCGACCTGCGACCTGCGACTTCCGATACGGACCCGCCCGACGTGGGCAAGAAGATCGACGCTGCTTTGGCCGCACGACGATTGGCGCGAGCGACGACCTTGGTGGCAGTTGGTCGCCCGGGGATTGAACTGCGGCGACTGTCGTTGCCCGCCTGTCCCGAGGACGAGTTGCCCGAGATGGTTCGGTTTCAGGCGCTTCGCGAGTTCACGACGGTCGGCGAAGAGTGGCCGATCGATTTTCTGCCGCTAGCGAGCGACGATGAGACGCGCCAGGTTCTTGCCGCCGCGATCGCACCCGAGTTAGTCGACTCAATCACCCAGACCTGCCAAACCGCCGGGCAGCGACCGCGTCGGCTCGCCTTGCGACCATTTGCCGCGGCGTCATTGTTGCGACGATCGTCCCAGTCAGCCACGGCGCGGATCAAGCTATTGGTCGATCTGTTGACCGAAGAGGCCGACCTGACGGTCATGGTCGACGATCAGGTGGTGTTTCCCCGCACGGTGCGTCTGCCCGGTGAGCCTGGCTCCTCGCAGCAACAGACTGCCCTGGTCCAGGAAATTCGTCGCACAATGGCGGCAGCCCAGAATCAACTTGGTGGTCGTCGCGTCGAGCACGTATTTATCTGTGGCAAAGGCGACGAGCATGCGGCCCTGGCCTCCAAGATCGAGGAAGAATTTCAATTGTCGGTGTCGCTGTTCGACCCGTTCGCCGTGGTCGACTCATCGCGGCGGCTAACGCAGGAGCCTCCGCAACATGCAGGTCGGTTCGCGCCGCTGTTGGGAATGATCCTCGACGAGACCGACCGCGGCGCAGGCCATGCGATCGACTTTTTGAATCCCCGACGCTCTCGCGAGGCCGCCACCTCACGCCGACGACTGGCAATCATCGGTGGCGTCGCCACAGTCGCGATACTGTCACTGCTGGTCAGCATCTGGTGGATGCTCGGCGCGGCGAACGCCGAAATCGCCGCCCTAGAAAACCAACTC
>Ga0114996_10005771_pt1 | contig 14478 bp, 11 predicted proteins | sample ArcticOcean_MG_C_4_FD_87039 | JGI IMG/M metagenome (GOLD analysis project Ga0114996, IMG submission 87039) | Marine microbial communities from western Arctic Ocean - ArcticOcean_MG_CB4_134 | ecosystem: Environmental > Aquatic > Marine > Oceanic | place: Arctic Ocean: Canada Basin | collected...
CATTACGGTCACCATTTCGGTTTCCATTACGGTCGCCATTTCGGTTCCCATTACGGTCACCATTTCGGTTTCCATTACGGTCACCATTTCGGTTTCCATTACGGTTTCCATTACGGTCACCATTTCGGTTTTCATTACGGTCACCATTTCGGTTTCCATTACGGTCGCCATTTCGGTTTCCATTACGGTCACCATTTCGGTTCCCATTTCGGTTCCCATTACGGTCACCATTTCGGTTTCCATTACGGTCACCATTTCGGTTTCCATTACGGTCACCATTTCGGTTTCCATTACGGTCACCATTTCGGTTTCCATTACGGTCACCATTACGGTTTCCATTACGGTTTCCATTACGGTTTGAGGAGTTATACTGCTTGCTATTTCTGGATCTGCGGGCCCTTTTGTTGTTTTTCGGGCCTCTCGAATTACCACCGTCATTGAATTTCATAGGAGGTGCCAAGACGAACTCCCTCTCCTCCAGAATATCTACGTCGGGCTCTGTGAACCTACACCTAATTCCCGCCTCGCTCTGAATTCTCTTGTACTTCCTGTTCTGGGACCTCTGTACAAGAGAGACTACCGTACCCGTTGAGCCTGCACGGGCAGTCCTGCCGCTACGGTGCTTGTACGCCTTGCCATCATCCGGGGGATCGTAGTGTATCACGCAGTTAACTTCGGTAACGTCTATCCCGCGAGAGGCTACGTCGGTTGCTATCAGCACCCTAGCTCTGCCTCCACTGAACTTCTGCATCGATCTGTCTCTCTGCTTCTGGTTCATCCCCCCATGTAGAGTGGTGAAAGATGAGCCGATATCACTCATCTCGTCCCCAAGGCGATCCACACCTGCCCTGGTTCTGCAGAATATGATACTCCGGCCGCACTTCTCCGTGATGTAGGCTGAGAGATCTGCTTTGCCTCTGGAGTTGACCCTCCAGAACAGGTGCTCCATGCTGTCCATGCTCACTTCCTCCGGTCCGATTCCTATCATAGCAGGATCCTTCTGGTAATGGTCGATTATCTCTGCGACGTCGTCGTCGAGCGTGGCGCTGAAGAGTATAGTCTGCCGATCTTGGCTGCACTTTTCCAATATCGAGCATACCGGCTCCATGAATCCCATGTCAGCCATCCTGTCGGCCTCGTCCAAGACCACCATTCCAACGTCATCTAGACGAAGTGCGCCTCTGTCAAGAAGGTCGATTAGTCTCCCTGGGCATGCGACTAGTATCTCGACGCCCTGTTTCAGATTCCTCAGTTGGCCCTTGTACGGAGTGCCACCATATACTGATAGTACGCCAAGGCCTGCTGACCTGGCCAGAGGCTGCAATACTTTGCGAATCTGCTCTGCCAGTTCTCTTGTAGGGGTGAGGACAAGGGAAGTGGGCCTCTTAGACTCGGCTTTCGATGTCCTGGAGATTAGAGGTAGGCCGAAAGCCAGGGTCTTGCCTGAACCGGTTGGCGCCCTGCAGCACACGTCCCTTCCTTGCATGGCTTCGGGGATTGCCTCGATTTGGACCTCGAAAGGATCAATTATGCCATCTTCCCGTAAAATCTCGACCAAGCGTGGCTCGACTCCTAAGTCTGAAAATCGAACCAAGATACTTCCTCTAATCGGCCGCGCCCTCCGCGCCCTATTTAGTATGGAGAGTAGGAAAAGAGGCTCTAGTAACCTCAGATGCCAAAGTAGGCGAACACCAGAAGTGTTTTCGCATCACAGGGACTTGCGTCTCAACTCGGAGAATAGCTTTGATGGGATATCGCTCTCCACCTTTATCCTACTGCCATTCGGATGCTCGAAACCAAGTGCCGAAGCATGCAAGCATAGCCTGTTCACACTGGCCTTTCCTCGGCCGTACCGAGTATCCCCGGAAACCGGGCACCCCATACTGCTCATGTGGAGCCTTATCTGTGCCCTCCTCCCAGTATCGATCTTAATCCTGATTAGGGAATGCATAGGCCCAGTCTCCTCGATTCTCCAATTGGTTATCGCTTCCTTGCCGGCCCTCTCTCCCTTCTGAACCAGTCGAACCCGCTTGTCCTTAGTCTCCTTGACGCGGGACTTCTCCACACCTGATTCGGAACTGGGCTTCCCGTATACCACTGCATGGTATATCCTCTCTATCGTACGGTCCTTGAACTGCTTTTGGAGCATATCCCTAACCTCGGTAGACTTTGAGAGAAGAAGGCAACCCGACGTCTCTCTATCGAGGCGATGGACGAGATGGACTCTTGTCGAGTGGTTCTTGGATGCCCAATTCAATGCACGGTCGAACATGGTGTCCGCCTCCCCCCTTGGAGTGGCGACCGAGAGAAGTCCTGCTGGTTTGTTGACTACGAGAAGTTTGGAATCATCGTACAGTATCTCCGGCTCGGGGATGCTATCGACCTTCTTTCTGGCTGGCCCGTCTCCCTCGGAACGCGAGAGTGTCTCCACGGTAGATCCTGCTCGGACGATTTCTTTAGCACGGGATGCCTTGTTGCCGTCAATAAGTACGCGCCCGTGGTCAATCATTCTCCTTAGCGAGTTCTTCTTGGCTTCTGGGTAGAGGATGGAGAGGACATCCATCAGATGCCCCCGTTCCTCTACTTCTATCCGTGGGTTAGCCATGGACCTGCCAAAGGGAGTGGGCCATCAAGTTTAACGAAAATCCGTGAGTAACCGGCACCCATCTCTGAAATAGTCGAGAGATTTGGCGCGTTGCATGAAGTGGAATGAGAGGGCAATGGGCGATCAAACAGGTAAGGTCGCCATCGTCACTGGTTCGAACACAGGGATAGGCTACTACATGGCAAGAGCACTGGCTTCCAAGGGTGCATCGGTCACCATGGCATGCAGGAACCCTGAGAAGGCTGAGCTAGCTATGCTCAGGATCCTCTATGAGTTTCCCGAATCGAAAGTCTCGGTTTCCGTTCTCGACCTAGCAGACCTATCCAGTGTGGAGTCATTCTCCAAGAAATTCGTATCCGGGGGCGAACGGTTGGACATCCTCATCAACAACGCAGGCGTGATGATTCCGCCCAAGTCATTTACCAAGGACGGTTTCGAACTCCAAATCGGAACCAACCATCTGGGTCACTTCGCCCTCACAGGCCATCTGTTGCCGATTCTAGAGTCGACCGAGGGTAGCAGAGTAGTGACGGTATCGAGCATTGCGCACAATCCAGGAGTCATCGACTTCGATGACCTGAACGGAGAGAGGAAGAAATACAACAAGTGGAGATTCTACTCTCAGAGCAAGATCGCGAATCTGATTTTCTCACTAGAGCTTGCCAGAAGGCTGGAGAGTAGCGGGTCGGGAGTCTCCGCAATAGCGAGCCACCCGGGATACTCTGCGACAGACCTGCAGAGGTACTCTCTGTTCTGGCGCTTCCTGAACCTGTTCGTAGCAATGCCTGCGAAGAGGGGGGCCGAGGCGACCCTCTACGCAGCCACCGAGAAGGATGCGTTGGAATACCCATACTGGGGCCCCACTGGAGTACTCGAGATGAGAGGAATGACTGGGAGGGCCAAAATCAACTCGAATGCCCAGGACGAAGATACTGCAAGGCGACTATGGGGAGTGAGCGAGAGTTTGACCGGAGTCAGATTCCTCACAGAGGGGTGACCCGTTGGGCGAACTTTATCGCTGCCCCTGGTCCACTGGCGACCCTATCTACATCGACTATCACGACAAGGAGTGGGGCACTCCGAACCGAGATGGGCGACGACTCTTTGAGAAGATTATCCTCGAGGGGGCACAAGCCGGCCTTTCCTGGATTCAAATCCTGAAAAGGCGAGAAGAATATCGCGATGCTTTCGACGGATTCGACCCGAAGAAAATCGCATCCTACGACGAGGAAGACGTAGAGAGGCTCGTGTCCAACCCGGGGATAATCCGCAACCGGGCCAAGATCAAGTCTGCCATCAACAACGCTCGTGCCTTCGTGGAGCACTTCGGGACTGATGAGGATGCCTTCTCGGAATTCCTCTGGTCATTCGTCGGAGGTAGCCCCATTGTAAATCTTAGAGAACGGATGGATGACGTAGAATCGTCCACCGCGACAAGCAAGGAGATGAGTGATGCTCTCAGGGGCCTTGGTTTCACGTTCATAGGGCCTACGACCTGCTATGCGATGATGCAAGCTGCAGGAATGGTCGATGACCATCTGGTGACCTGTTTCCGCCACACCGCTAATCGATGATCTTGCGTGCAAGAATTTCAAGTCCTGTACGTATTCTCGGGGGTGTGCTCGAGGAGATTGCAGCTACAGTGGCAGTGTTGATTGTTACTCCTGGTTGGACGATAGCCCTGCTGGCAATCTCCGCCTACCTCTGGAAGTGGCTAACGTCCAATTCCAAATGAATCAGACCAGTCTCCCTTCCATCCCGCCAGCGACCTCGATGACCTGTCCGGTGATATGTCCGGACACCTCGTCGGAGGATAGAATCACAATCGCTCTCGCCACGTCATTAGGTGTAGCGAGCTTCTTGAGAGCCATGGTTGACTTCGCCCTCTGCATGACCTCGTCGTCCAGCCCTGATTCAATCTTCTTCTCGGTGAGAGTCCAACCGGGTGCCACGGCATTCACCCTGACGGAACCCAAGCGGGAAACCTCGTTCTTCAGCGATAACAGCAGACCGGTGGTGATTGCACCCTTGGCTGCCGCGTAGTCAGAGTGACCTGCCTCTCCGTAAATTCCAGCAGTGGACCCCACAAGGACAAGCGAACCTGTCCCCCTCTCAGATACGTGAGAAAGGAATGATCGGGAGGTGTTTGCTGTTACTCCGAGGTTCGAAAGAATCGTGGAGTTCCATCTCTCTTCGTCTATCTCCCACATGGGTCTCGGATCTGGAGGGTAGATTCCAGAATTTGCTACGCAGATGTCCAATCCCCCCATTTGGGATACCACTGTGCCAACCATCTCATCGGCTTGCGAAGGCACCCTCAGATCGGCATGGATGGCCACTCCCCCTATCTCGGCGGCTAGTTCCGCAGCCCCTTCGGAAGACGTGTGGTAGTGGATTGCGACCTTAGCTCCCTCTTCGGCGAACTGCCTGCAAATTGCCTGCCCTATGCCTCCAGCGCCACCGGTGACTAGTACTACCTTGCCCCTCAGTCCTGTTTCCACATACCTTGTGATTAGTCTGCCCTAATAATTGCGTCCTAGTTTCAAGAGGGCCGTTCGGCAACGGTTTTATTGGCTCCTCAGATGGGAGTTACATGTCCAAGAGATACTTCGTCAAGATAGTGACCGACCCAGAGATAGACCCAAGGAAATGCGTCGTTGGAATGGCCTGTGCCGCCCAGGCTCTTGACGATGGTTACGAAGTCAACATGTTCTTCGCATCACACGCAGTAAGGCTACTCCAGAAGGAGTACCTTAGCGAGATTGATGAGAGGTCCGGAGTGAATCCCGGGATGGGTCGTTCAATCCTCGACAGGATCATCCAAGGAGGAGCGGGAATCTACTGCTCGACTGGGTCTCAGGCAGTAGTCGGAGTTACCAAGGAGAACGCAGATGGGGTTCTCGTTCCTGGAATGGGGATGGTCTGGAGTGGCCCTAAGGGCGTCATCTCACTCAGTGCAGACTCAGACGTTCAGCTAGTCTACTAACAAAAACCGGAGAGAGCAAGATGGCAAAGGTAAACCTCAGAGACAAGCTCTCCGAGTTCTCCGACCAGTGGTCACCGAAGGTAATCGCCGAGATGAACGACTACCAGTTCAAGCTCGTGAAGATCGAGGGGGAGTTCGTCTGGCATGAGCACGATGAAACCGACGAGGCGTTCATCGTCATCGAGGGAAGCATGAGGATAGAGTTCGAGGACGGGTCGGTCGATCTGTCGGAAGGCGAGATGTACGTGGTCCCCAAGGGAGTGAGGCACAAGCCATGTGCGGACTCGGAGTGCAAGGTGATGCTTGTCGAACCACGAGGGGTCGTGAACACCGGGGATGCTGGGGGCGACCTGACTGCACCCAACGACGAGTGGGTCTAGACACCCTCACTCTTCCTCATCGGATTGTTTCTCACGCCTGAGCGAGTATGCGTAGAGTGGGAGAATCAAGAACCACCAGGAGAAGATTGGCCCGGGACCAGCCACCAACTCGCCATGGAAACCTATCAGAGACTCGTAGCCCGGTTGGCCTTCGCTTGGTGTAGAATCGATTACCGCCTGCCTGTCACCCTCATCCAGCAGGCCCAAGTCGAACCCCATCGAGTCATAGGTGAATACCAGACCTGCCGATGTTACGCCATTGCTGGTGCTGGAGGAGAAGTGGGCGAACTGGTCGACGGAGACCGAGCCGTCTGTCTCCGAATCGAAGCCCCCCGTTGACGACCCAGACTCGCCACCCTCGTCAGAACCGAAGATCCCGAAGTCGGCGGCGGCTGCCAAGGGGACTCCCAGTACTATCAGAGCCATGCAGGCCATCCACGAGAGGCCGGCTGCAGCATCGGCACTCCTGCTGGGCCTGAGTGCTGAGACGGCGAGAGAGGCGACGAATGCAACCATCAGGAGAGCAAGAGAGTTCCTAGCACGCTCCATGCACTCTCCGTTGCAGGGCTCCCCATCCTCGCTGTCGGGCTCGCTTCCGACTTCGATAACGGGTTCGTCGGAGTCGTTCCCAGCAGTCTCGCCACCAGTGGTGATATCCTCCCTCTGCACCCAGTAGAGTATCAGGGGGGTCGCGTTCTCTATCGAGATTTCAAAGGTCTGTTCCTCGTTGTCGATCGAGTACTGCGTCCTGATGGTGGGCTCCCTCTCGAGCCCCTCTTCGTACGTCCCAGTAGCCGTGATCTCGAACCACGCACTGGACCAAGCCACCATGACAAGCAGCGCTGCGAGCCCGAGGGAGGCATTGCGTCCTGCTGCCATGGAGACGGGACCTAGTCATCCCTTCTAGGGATGAGCATGGCCGCCGCGGCGATTACCGAGAGCGATGCCACCAAGCCAGGAGCCGGGAGGCCGGATGATTCGGCCTCGGCCTTGACCGTAGTTGGCTCTGGGTCGTTCCAGTCAGGGATTCCGTCGTTGTCGTCGTCCGTGTCGAAGAAGTCCAGAGTCCCATCCTCATCGGTGTCAGTGGTATCCAGGCCTGGCAGGTACCTCGGCCCTAGGATCTCGTAGAGTTCGACCAAGTTGTGCTTGGAGGCTGGTGCCATGTCATCCATCGATACCTTGGAGATGACGCCTGACTTCGCGTCCCTGGCTGCCTGTCCCGAAAGGAACTTCACGTTGATCGTGGTAGTTGGATGGGGTACCGAATTCTTGATCTGCGGCCCGAAGAGAAGGCCCCCCTCGAGGACCAGTGCCACTCCCAGAACCCTGACGTCGCTTACGTCCCAGAGCATGGTCGCGCAGAGGTCCTCCAGATCGTACTTGGGCTCCTCGGGGACGTTGTCCTGAAGTAGTCCCTCCAGCCTGACCGAGAATGCCTCAATGGTCTTCTCGAGGTTAGAATCGGCGAGAGCGTCGGCCATCCGGTCGAGGTCGGCGGAGCCGACCGGATCGGTGGTCCCTCCCGAGTCGGCGTCGGTGCCCTCGTCATTCCCGTTCTCGCAGTCCTCGATGCCGTCTCCGACCTGCCACTCCTGAACGCGATGATAGGGGTCCCACTCGTCGCAAATGAAGTCGGTGACGCGAGATCCCATGCCAGTCCAGATGTCATCGTCGGAGGCAGGGACAGCTAGGTACAGGTAGTCGCCGGACCAAAGGTAGCGAGTCCAAGTGTTTCCGCCTTCGTGGATCAGTTCCCCGTCGATGGCCATGTCTGAGTATTCTTCGAAAGCGCATGACTCGTACTCATCGACCCACGAGCCGCCATAGTTCTCGCAATCTTCGAACCCGTCGCCATAAAATTCTTCCCCGAAATATAGATGGTGCGATGCGTTCCTCGCCTGTATGTGTGACCATTCTTGGTCATCGATCAATGCGCCGTAGACGTCATCGGCAGGAGGGAGGTTCGGCTGGGTTTCGCTGATCTGCAGATCGCCGACAGGCGTTCCACACCATTCAGGGAAGCCGGGATGGTCGAGGGTCTTGGTCTCGATGGAATCCCACCCTATATCCGCTAGGGAGTCCAGTCTAACATCCACTGCACATGACCAGACCTGGGGTTGCATCTCCTCGTCTGAGCCGTCATAGCAGTCCGGGTACCCGTCACCAACACCGGATGGCGGGATAGTCTGCGAGTCTTCGAAGAGGCAGGTGAAGCCGTCGTCGCTGGTCGCTCCGAAGGACTCCTGCGAACCGAAGTCCTGATCGGGCGACCAGTCGTTGATCAGATAGGGCTCACCGTCGAACCATGACTGGTTCGAGTAGATGCTGTTGTATTCCCCTGATTCCACGAGACTCGTGATACTCACGTCCAGTGCCGTGAGGAGCTCGTTGTTCCCCTCTCGGACTGCTATCCCGAATTGCTCCTCGGAGAATGTGGCCATAATGGTGCCATCCAGGGCGAGGACGGGCGTGTCCCCCAGTGCGTACATCACGTCACCATTGTTCAGGGCTGCGATGACTGATGGGTAGTCCTCGTACGCAGATACCGTTGCCATTCCAAGAGTAGTTCCAGCGTACAGGTCAGACATCGTCCCGGACTGTACTCCGATGGTGACTCCAGCAGCGTTAAGCTCGGAGACATCGTTGATGGGTGATGATCCGGCCCCTCCGATTACGCCCTGGCTATACGTGTAGTAGCTCTGGGTGAAGTCGACGACATAGTCGCGCTCAGGGGTCTTCGTCATAGCCGAGATGATGGCGTCGCACATCTCGCCGCCATTCAGGTTGGGGATGATGAGGTCCCACTCCGACTCGACGTGCACGAATTGGACGGGAGTCCCGTACTCGGTGGTTAGGATGGACGCCAGTGAGTCGGCGACGTCGACGTCGAATCCGACCAAGGTGCCGTTCTCGTCGTACGACTCGAACGGCGGGTAAGAGGGGTCGGTGCAGTAGGGCAGCTCGCCCGACGCCAGTACGTGGTGAAGGGTGCTACCCTCTGTCGGGGTCGGGAACTCGGTGGGTTGCTCTCCTTGCCACTCGTAGTCCTGGACCTCATCGGTAGACCACAGGATCTCGTCGGAGCCATCGTAGCAGTCCGGGTAGTCGTCGTTGAACCAGTTCCTCGGGATTCTCTCGCCGCTGTCGCAGACAAAATCTGGAAAGTTGTCGTAATAGTCATCGTCGCCGCCCTCGAGATCGAGTCCGGTTTCCTCGGCCCACTCCCCGACCTGTTCGAAGGCTGCGTCTCCCAGCTCCTGGACGCCGCTCTCAAGGGCCTGACCCATTGAGTGCTCCATCACATCCGTCATGGCCCATGGGACTGGTAGCACCAAGCCGCACTGGGCCTGGTATTCGATGTCATCCACCGTCACAAACTCGGTGTACGATACAGTGGGGCAGTTATGCCCCCATAGAGCGTATGAGCTCACTTGGAAATCTGAATGGATTACGCCCTGATCGGGGATTGAGTCGGAGATGGCCACGTTGAACACGTCGATGTCCAAGTCGAACTCGTCCGTGGGGAGGCCAGCGGCGGACATCTCTAGGGAGTAGCCCGTGAGGCTGGAGAAGCTCCCCTGCATCTCAGCGTCGGCTTGTTCGTGATGCTGGATATACAGGGGTTCGGTCTCCTCGTGCTCGAGTTGCTGGCACATTTGGCCAGTCTGGAATTCATAGTTTGAGCAGTAGGTGTGGGAGGACCAATCGGCAATGCCGTCTGGATCAACGGCAGGACTGGAGTCACCCATGACGAAGTGATAGTCTACCGGACTCCATTGCGGATTCCACGTCGCTTCCAGGTCGGGGATCTCGAAGGAGAGTTGCACGTTCGCCGAGACATCCGGGGAGAGGGCCTCGTTGGCCGCTGTGACTCCCAGCTCTGCATCGAAGCCCATGGAGACGGAGAACTCGGCGTCGAGCAGCAATTCTCCCCCGTAAACGAGCATGTCCCCGTCAACGTACTCGACGTAATGGGCATTCAGGACCAACAGGTAGTCCTGGTAGACGCTGATCCACGCCTCTATCTTCTCGTCGCCGTCCGACCAGTTGGTCGCCATCCCCGTGTCGGCCATGCTCCCATGCCTGATCGTCAGCTCGGTGATCCTCTTGCTCACCTGATACGATTCCCCGTTCCCCGAAAGGGTCACCGTGAAGGGCCCTGCCTCGTCCCATGACTCGACGAACATCTGGGTCGTACCGCTCAGCACAAGGTCGTAATCGAGGTCGAAGCCGGCGTATGATGCGGCCTCCTCGAGATCCCTGTTCAGTTCGTTCACATCGACCCCGGTCATGTTGAATGCGTCCCCCTCGAAGTGGGACCAGTCGTAGGTGATGCCCCAAATCGTGGACTCCTCCTGGCCCTCTGCGTTCGATAGTGGCGTCGTGGAGACGACCATTAGCATGCACATCACAAGTGTGATTGCCTTCTTGTTCATGCTCATGCCCGAAGTAGCGGGGTTATAGAATTGGCCCATGAACGAACTATTCCCCTCGGTCAGTCCATGTCTGGGCCCAGTGATCGAAGATGCGAATCTCGAATGGAGCGTCGGAGTTTGTCCGGACGGAAAAGACGTCCCATTCGGAGAGCAGGCCCCGATGGCCAGCGTCAATCCATGTGAGTTCCCACCATGTGCCGTCGTCCGTGGAGATGTTGGTTTCCTCCTCGTTCAGCATCAGACTTGCCATGGAAGAGCCCCCTGAGAAAACGTGCATCTCCACCTCCGACAGAGTGACCTCGTGAGACATCTCACTGGGCACAGTTCCGATGACAGAGGTGGTGTCGTCATTGACTGATTGGTGATCTGGCACTGGGATGAATGGCACTGGGGATCTGGGGAACTGCGTCAGTCCGTTGATATCCAAGTAGCCACCGCCCTCTAGAATAGTCGTGTAGTAGTCAATACTGAACCCTTCGTCCCAGTCCTCCGTGGCAATCGACATGGAGAAGGTCACGTCGTCCATCCCGATACCGCCGGAGTAGATTGCCATGCCAACTATCCTTGGTGGAAGTCCTTGAATCTCGAAGTATATCTCATCCTGGCCATTAGTGGCCCTTGCGATCTGGTAAGACTCGAATGCATCGCCTGTGATTGTCCAGCTCAGGTCGGAGAACTGGGAGACGTCGTACCTGAATGGTGGCCATCTTCCGTCCGGGTTCTCCGTGGCTAGCCTTGATATCTCCAAGAAGGGGTCCTCGTAGTTCGGTTCCATGTCTCGGCCAATCATCCAGTGATCGGTTGTCCTAGTGTAAGTGTCCGGACCCCCGTCCCAAATATTGTACCCAACTACCTCCACACCTCCAACTACCACGTAGTTGGCAACCGATCTGAGCTTCCGGTCATCATCCTTCTCGATCATCCACTCCATCTCGCCACTGACTCCCGAATCAGAGAATCTGGTGAGCGTGCTTACTCTAAGCCTGTCGTACTCCTCTGCAAGCTGCAGTGCGTCTATCTCTCCAACTTCCTCGAGTATCGAGTTGAATGCGCTGCTAGTTAGCGGGAAGCATGTGTTCTCAGGGCAAGGTCTCTCCACCTCCAAACATCCCGTTAGTGCCGGAAAGCAAATCAGAAGGGACAACAGAATGGGTCGGAGCACGTGCGTGGCTAAATGGGTGGCCAAATATGCGTTCCTCAAGAGTTGGTGGCTGGAATTGGTTTGCGTGGCGCCTATATGGGATGCACGTAGAGCGAATGCCGAGTGAGGTCGAGTTTTGGACAGAGACATCCTTGTGGTTTACAAGAAGAACTTCGAAGAAGTCCACGACAAGTCTCTTGAGGAAGTCAAACTGGTGCTCGACGTTCTCGTCGAGGAGAGAGGTCTGAACGTTGGTTACACCGCTCGCGAGACTGTTAGACGAGCTGACTTCGTGGAACCCGACCTGGTAATCGTGCTGGGTGGCGATGGGACTCTGACATCTATTGCGCATTCAGTCGACGAGAGCACCCCTGTTATGGGAGTCAACAGCCACCCTCATAGCGATGGCAATGGGGGTTCATACGGCTTCTTCATGGGTAGCGACCCGATCACGTTCTCCAAGGACGTTAGGGCGGCTCTGGATGGTGAGGCCATCGTCAACATCCTGCCTCGCCTCCAGGCCGAGATTGAGACCACGAGCGGCAACATAATCCGCTGCGACCCGGCACTCAATGACCTGTTGGTTGCCAATACGCACCAGTACCAACCATCAAAGTACAGGCTGCAGAGGGGTGGGATCGACTCGAGGCAGCACTCATCGGGATGCCTATTCTCCACTTTCCTAGGACAGGGAGCGTGGTTCAGGCACGTTGCAAACATCGAGGGAGCAGAGTTCTCGGCCAGTGAGATAGACGACCACTACCTGTACGTGGCGAGGGATCTTCCTCGGGCTGACAGGGCCGAGGACGGATCCTACTGGGAGTGGGTCAACGAGCCCACCGTCATCACGAGCGACATGCACAGAGGATACGTGGTCAGCGACGGGTGGGATGAGACGCACTTCACAAGGGGAGCAACTCTGACCGTGAGTCTGAACGGGCCCAATCTTAGGCTCCTTACCTTCAGGGGGACTATACTCAACGGCGTGTCCCAGTGGTTATCGCAATCCTAGAGAATCTGCTTCAGGAATAGTTTGGTTCTGTCGTGAGTTGGGTTCGAGAAGAACTCCTCAGGGGTGTTCTCCTCTACTAGCTCTCCTTCGTCGAACAGGATACACCTGTCGGCTACCTCCTTGGCGAAGCCCATCTCGTGAGTGACCACAATCATAGTGATGTCCCTCTTAGCCAAGTCGATCATCACCTCGAGGACTTCCTTGATCATCTCGGGATCGAGTGCCGAAGTCGGCTCGTCGAAGAGCATTATCTTCGGATCCATCGCAAGGGCCCTCGCGATAGCGACCCTCTGCTGTTGTCCGCCAGATAGACCACTGGGGTACTTGTATGCCTGCTCGGGGATACCAACCCTCTCGAGTAGCTCCATAGCGAGGTCCTCTGCCTCCCTCTTGGACATGCCCTTGACCTTCATCGGCGCCAGAGTCACGTTCTCGATTATCGTCAGGTGAGGGAAGAGGTTGAACTGCTGGAAGACGAATCCTATCTCTGATCGGATGTACTTGAGGTCGGAGACAGTAGTATCGTCATCCACGGTGATTCCGTCGATTTTGATGGTCCCCCCGCTATGTGGCTGTAGGCGGTTCAGGGTCCTGATGTAGGTCGACTTCCCCGAGCCCGAGGGGCCGAGGATGACGATTATCTCGCCCTTCCTGACCGTTATGTCGACTCCCTTCAATGCCCAGAAGTCTCCGAAGTTCACTTTGATTCCCTTTGTTTCAATTATTATTTCATCACTGTCCGTGCTCATGTTGCTTCGCCTCCTCCTTCTCTAACCAGTCCAAGATTCTTCTCGACCTTCATCGAGACCCTAGAAAGGTAGAATGCGAAAACCCAGAAAACCACAGCGGAGACGTATAGCGGCTCTAGGAAGTCCCCTAGGAACCGCAGGTCCGAGTTGGGCAGGTCCTTTGCCAGCTTGAAGAAGTCGAGAATGTTGACGATGAAAAGGAGGGTCGTGTCCTTCCAGAGACCTATGAAGACGCTGATTATCGAGGGTAGTGTTGTCCTTATCGCGTTAGGCAGCTCGACCTGTAGCTTGGTCTGCATGGGAGAGAGTCCGAGTGCGGTTGCGGCCTCCTTCTGCCCACTGTCTACCGCTTGCAGGCCGCCTCTGAGGACCTCGGCGATGTAGCATCCTCCAAAGACTCCGAACATTAGCAACATCCTGATGATGTCTTCTGCGTCATAGAAGGGGTCCATCAGGTCAGGCATCATGAAGACGGCAAAGTATAGCCAGCAGATCAGCGGCCCGGAGCGCACCAGCTCTATCACAGCGATCGATGGGACGCTGAAGAATAGCTGATCGCTCTGTCTACCGAAGGCTAGGAAGATCCCTATTCCGAATCCTAGGACGCACCCTGCGGTAGCGATGATTAGGTTGACAAATAGACCACCCCACTGGGACGCCTTGATACCGCTGCCCGCGAGCTTGTCCCATGTAGAGGGTATGCGTTCACCTGCGATTATTTCCTCGCTGAAGGATTGCGCAGGGACCCCTCCAAGTGACTCTGCCCCACTTTTGACGAGCTGAGGTGGATCCATTATCATAAGGGCGAAGAAGAACGCGCCCACAGCAAATGCCCCCAGGTATGACTTCAGCCGGTTTACCTTGTACGCCTCGTTATTCGTCGCATACCAGTACATAAGTGAGTATGAGGCCAAGGCGCAGATAGTTGTGATAGCCAGCTTCATGACGACAGTGTCAGTATTGTAGCTGACCTCGGTAGGGTTGTTGGCAATCAGAGTCACTACGGCCATGATAGCTAGGAGAGGCACCACGAACTTACTTGGGTGCTCCCCGCTGGTCCCGTATGCCGCACCCAGGATGCCGAATGTCAGGTAGAGGGACCACCAGAGTCGGAAGTTCTGGTTTATCCCATAGCACTCAGTCATGTCGATACACACGTGAGAACC
>Ga0114996_10005775_pt1 | contig 14468 bp, 8 predicted proteins | sample ArcticOcean_MG_C_4_FD_87039 | JGI IMG/M metagenome (GOLD analysis project Ga0114996, IMG submission 87039) | Marine microbial communities from western Arctic Ocean - ArcticOcean_MG_CB4_134 | ecosystem: Environmental > Aquatic > Marine > Oceanic | place: Arctic Ocean: Canada Basin | collected...
AATCGGAGAACGTGCATGGAGAAGGCTACGTGTTGATCCATCTGGATGACAGCGCGGATGACGCGCCGGCGCTGACGCTGACGGAGCCCACGGCAGACCTCATCCTGGACGGCGCGCTCCCCACGGGCAAACACATCCTCCGGGCCAGCGTACGTCAAAACGACGGCAGCCTCTTCATCGTCCATGGTGAAGACTCCACGCCCGGCAGCGGCGACTGCACCGAAAACCCCGAACAATGCGTGCCGATCGAGAGCGTGGTCGCCTTCTACATTCCCTCCGAGACGAACCCGACGATCGCCTTCGACGCACCGAGTGCTGGCAACGTCATCCATCCCGGCGCCCCCGTCACCGTGTCCGTGTCGGTTCATGACTTCCTGCTCGTTCCACCCGGCGAAGGCCTCTCCTCGACCGCGGGACAGGCCCTGATCTTCCTCGATGACGGGACAGAGCCGATCGGATCGGGCGGAGCCAACACATTCGACGTCACGATTCCATCCGACGCCACCTCGGGATCCCATGAATTGACTGCGCGCCTCGTGCAGGACGATGGGACGCCCACGAGCGCCGAGGCGACCGTCACGGTGAACATCCCCACGGTCACGATCGTCGAGCCAGAGTCCAATGCGCTCCTCGGAAAGGGCGGCGAGTTCGACGTCACCATCGCGCTGCAGGGCTTCACTCTCGTCGCGCTCGACAGCGAATCCCCCAACGCACTGGGCGAAGGCCACTACCAGCTCTTCCTGGACGAAGAAGAGACGGCGTTCTTCGCAGGAGACAAGATCGCAGCCACTGCGATCGTCCCAGAGACCGCGAGCACGGGGTTCCACAATCTCCGGCTCAGCCTGCGAAACAACGACGGAACCGCCGTAGGAGTGGATTCCACCGTGACCATCGCCGTCGGCGAAGGGATCCCCACGGTGAAGATCCAGACGCCGCAACCCAACAAGACAGTGCAGGCAGGCGGAACGCTGGTCGTCAGCCTCAAGGTCACGAACATCGCGCTCACCCCGAAAGAGGAGAACGCCGTTGAGCTCTTCGGCCAGGGCTACTACCAGATCCACCTGGACCAGCAAAATGAAGCGAACCTCGTCGCTGAAGGATCCGCGAACCCTGCGTTCATCACCTTGCCAGCAGACCTGACGCCCGGCGTCCATAAGATCACCGCGAGCCTCTACAGCAACTCGGGGACTCCCCTGGACATCGACGATGACGTCCTGATCACCGCGGTCCCCCTCTCGGCGGCGGTCATCACTGCGCTTCATCCCGCCGGCGGAACCGCATACGCCGCGGGAAGTCGCATTGGACTGCAGGTGGAGACCGCTGGGATCACCCTCGTGGCCCCCGTCGATGGCGCAACCAACGTGGGCGGTGAAGGGCATTACCAGGTCTTTATCGACAGCGCTTCCGACCCCGCGGTGGTGAGCGCCGATCCGGAAGCGGCGCTGGACCTCCCCCTGGACATCGAGGTGGGCAACCACTCGCTCACGCTCGCGATCGCCAACAACAACGGGACGCTCGTGAACGGAAGTACGGACACCGTGCCCTTCACCGTGTGGTCAAGCCCCTCTGTCGTGATCAACGCACCCGAGGAGGACAGCGCCTACGCCCTTGGCGACGAGATCGCGCTAGAGGTCGAGGTGACAGGCATGACCCTCAGCGACCCCGCGTCGACCCCCGCGAACGCCAGCGGCGAAGGCCATTACAGCGTGTTCATCGGAGAGCAGGAAGAAGCCATCGCGACCGGAAGCTCTGCCGCGATCACGATCCCGGTGGTCACCGGGATGCCAGGAGGAATCCAGGATCTACGCGTGAGCCTGCGCAACAACGACGGCAGCGAAATCGTGGGCGCAGACGCGACGCAGTCCATTCAGGTGGACGCGCCGATCATCACCTTCCTGAGCCCCAGCGATACCATCTGCTACGGCCAGGACGATGACATCGTGGTCAACATCGACATCGCGAACTTCACCCTCGTCCCACAGAGCGTCGGACTCGCCAACCAGGACGGTGAGGGACATTATTTCGTGTACCTGGACGGCGCCGAGGGCGCGGAGATCATCTACACGGGGGCGGAGAACACGTTCACGTTGGAGCTCGCCGACCCCCTCTCGGTGGGGTGGCATGAACTGCGCCTCGTGCTCGTCGCCAATAACAACACTGCGCTGGGGATCGAGGAGACGGTGTCTTTCCTCGTGAGCACGGCCGGGATCGTCATCACCGCTCCCACGAGCGGGAGCACCGTGTCGGTAGGCGGGACGCTGGACATCGAGTTCACATTGACCAACTTCCAGCTGGACCTGGACAACGAGTTCGGAGCCACGAACGTCCCCGGAACAGGCCACGTACGCATCTACCTCGACGACGCCACCGGAGAGGATTACATCGTGGATGCGATCAACACCCACGCAGAAATCGACCTCCCTGCCGACCTCTCGGAAGGGGACCACTGGATTCATCTGGTGTTGACCGAGAACGACGGAACACCGCTGGTCCCAAGCGCGACAGCCAAGGTCTCCGTGACAGTCGAATGAGCTCCCCGGCGGTCGGGCCCCGCCCCCGCGGCTAGTCGTTGAAGAGCATGAAGGGATGGCCGACCGTGCCGGTCAACGCGTCCCCGTTCTTCTCCATCTCAACGCGGTAGATGCCGTTGGCGATCCCCGTGAGATCGAGATCCGTCTCCTCGTGGTGAGCATCCACCACATCTTCGAGCAGGACACGCTCACCATCCACGACATAGCCTCCGCTCTCGTACTTGAGCTTCTGAAGGTGGATGCTCAGCGTGGCGCCGGGATCCAGCGCCCAGTTTCCACCAGCCGTCCACGCCGCCGTCGGCGTGCTTCCGAGCACGAGGAAATAGGGGGATTGGACCTCCAGCGAAAGCGGATTGGACCATTCGATCCAGCGATGGTTCTTGTGGCTCCACTTGCTGGTCTTGTCGTAGCGAATGGCGTTGTTGTATCGCTGCAGCTTGTTCTCGTTGTCGTAGAGCGGCGTCACGTATGCCGAGCCCACCGTGGTCACGAGATCGCTGGTGCCCACTCCCATGGCCGACTTCTGCATCAGCTCGTACTGGGAGTGCTCCCGAGGACCGTCGGACGAGGGGGTCGGATCAAAACGCTGCCACCCGTAGTTGCTGCCGAGCCAGACTTCAGGCCAGCGATGGTAGGTGCGATCCACGGAGAACTCGCCCGCGTCGAGGTAGCCATTCTCGTTGGCGTCCCACCCATGGTCGACTCCATCGAGGTCCTCGTACGAGTTGCGCCATTTCGTGGTCCCAACCCAGCGCGCAGACACGCCGAGATAGCGCAACATCCCAGCGAGGACGAAGGCCGAGGTCGAGCAGCTCATCTTGTTGTTGCTCGTCGACGCGTCCTGCGAGAGCTTCATCTTCAGGTTGGCCGGATGCCAGGTCATGTGCCCGACGCTCGCGTCGGAGACGTTGCCGTAGTCGTGGTTCTCCACGATGTACTCGAGGATGTTGCGAGCCCTCCAATAGGCGCTCGTGGACGCCATGCTCGCGCCGTATTCACTCGTCGTCTCGTCCTCCACCGCGCCGAAGAAGGTCTCGTAAGCGTCCACGTCGCTCATCTTGTAGATCGTGTTGGAATCCGACGTGTACTTCGAGGTGGGAGGAGCGCCTGAGTTGACCCGATGCGGATACACGAAATGGCGGCTCTTCGACGTCCAGAAGGTCGCCTCGTAGCTGGAGGTCAAGACATCGTTCTTGCTGACGGACCCCGTGTAATCCACCTGTCGATAATACTGACGCGCCGAGACGTCCCCCGCCGGATCATAGGACTTGCTGTAGGTCGAGGCGCTCGCTCCCGAATGACTGACCTCCACCGAGGAGGCGTCGCGCCCCTGGCTGGGGCGAACCGAGGAGGAGTGAATATGCGCGAAGTTGTGCTCGACCCCCGCCTTGCTCTGATTGCTGTTGGCCTTGGAGCTCGTGACCATCTTGAGGTGTCGAACGGTGCGAGGGCCTTCAGTCGCCTCATTGCTCGTGACGGCCGTCTTGAGCTTGTGCACCTGATCGGCGCCACCGGACACCCTGTCCACGGCCCAGAGATGCCCACCCCCGTACGCCAGACCGTAGATGTTCTTCTCACCCGGACTGTCGAAGACGAACACGCCGCGGCCCGTGTCCCCGTCGCCGAGGTAGATGTACTTGTTGTAGCTGGTCCCCCACAGGTATTCGAAGTTGCCCAGATCCATGAACGCCAGACCGAAGGAGGGAGCGCGTCCATAGGTGCCCGAAACCGACCTCCCGCTATGAGGAAGATGCGCCTCGGCGAGAGAGGCATAGCCCCAGGCGGCCAGATTCCAATAGGTCGTGAACCACTTCGTGCCGTCCACGCGCAGTCGCATGATCCCCTTTGTCACCTGCTCGCTTCCGCTCGCGAATGCGCTGGTGTCGTAGCTCACGAGGACCCGTCCATGGGCGTAAGCGAGGCCAAAGACCTCGCGCCCCTCGATGCCAAAATGGGGATGATCCAACGAGATCGAGTCCGCGCTGAGGGTCTTCTCGCTGAGATCGATCCGCCAGAGGCGGCTGGCGAAGACGCCATCCCCATCATCATCGTTGCTGGTGACCGCGAAGAGCCAGGGAGTGCCGGAGTCGGCGCCGTAGGCCAGCCCGCGGGGCGCGAGAAACGCTGGATCGAGCGCCTGCGTGTTGATCATCTCACCCCACTGATGGGTGAGGCCGCTGGAGGCCACATGGTAGGTGTAGATCCGGTCGTCATTGCTGTCCGAGACGTAGAGTCGATTCGGAGAGATGCCGGCGCGATACGCGAGACCATACGCAACAGAATTCGATGAATTCAGCGCGTAGGTTCCGACGATGTCCCCCACCGCTCCTTTCTCATCCGATCCATCCGCGAGCTCAAGCTGTGCGCCGCCGAGCTTGATCCCGGAGACACCCGCGAGCGCCAGAGAGCCTACGAACAGGCCCGCACAAAAACACACAAACGCGAGAAGATGACGATGCAGTGACGAACGATGGAAATACATGGGGCCTCCTGGTTGCCTCGGGTTTCCCCCCTACAGACTTCAAGAGGTGTGCCAGAAGAGTGCCCCCTCCCCATTCAATTGATTTCAGTGGCTTACGGGTGGTCTGGGCCCGGCGAAGTGTCCTGGAACTGTTCCATGGAACATGTCTCAGGAGTCCATGATGACAACGGGGAGAGAGGCCTGAATCAGCCGGCGATGGCTGCCCGGATGCGCACGACCACGCGGACCTCAGGAGACACGGAGAAGCCAAGAAGCGAGGGCGGGATCACACCAAACGAGCGCACGTCGAGGATGCACTCGATATCGGCCCATGCCTCGGTTTCGTCGAAACCCACCGCCCCCTCGAAAGACACCTCCGCGCTCTGACCGCGGTACGCGAGCGACCCCACTCCATTCACCTGGATTCGCCCCTCAGACAAGGACTCGCCGGGGACCAACCCCTTGAACGAAAACGTCGCCAGCGGATGCGTGCTCGCGTCCAGCACCGCGCCCAGCTTCCAGTCCTGGAGCCGATCTCCCGTTGAGAACCCTGCCATCGGGACCCGTATCTCTCCCGCGACCCCCCCGATCGCCTCCGAGTCCACGGCCAACAGAGAGCCACTCACCCCCTCCGCGGCCATCCGAACATCGTGCAACGAAGACCGGGCGAGCACCTCGACACGGCATCCTGTGGGATTCAAATGGAACTGACGCTCTGGCACGGTCACCTCAGGCGTTTCATCGTGTCCCTTTGCTCGTCCCGCGTCCACCGGGGAGGCGCGATCCCGCCCCTGTTTTCGGATGACAGCACACCTGGGGCCGGAATTTGACTGGACCCCTGCGGATCGCTGGACTAGAACAGTCCCTGCTGGCGAGCGATGCTCGCGATTGTGGATGCTGATGCTCTTGCTCGAATGGTGATGCTGATGCCGAACGTCTCCCCCCTCCACTGGGTCCTTGGCCTGATCTGGATCTCCGCGATTGGTTGCGGCGAGGTCGCCATCGACGCGACGCACGCCAACATCGAGGGAATGGCCAAGGGAGACACAGCGTACGACGCCGAATCGGCGGAGGCCGTTCCGGACGTCCGAGGCAGCTACCACCTCCGACTCGACTCCATTTTGATGACGCAAACAGACGGGGTAATCGCCTCCCATCACTTCGAGATGCACGCGCTCGCCGTCATCGACCAGACGAACGCGTGGGTCACCCTGTACCTGGCACCCTGTGAGATCCTCCTGCCCAAGATGGGCGGAGAGCAGCCGCTCCTGCCGAAAGAGGCGATTCACGCGATGGACAGCGTGGCATTCGAAGGCTCACTCATCCCGACCCCTGGCGAGGTGCGCCTCGACCTCGGCGCCGGAGCGCTCCAGCTCGGCGCCGCGCTCAAGGATCCGCTCCTCGACCCGCTGCCCGTGGGCGCGCACGCCCCGGAGCTCCTGGACTCCGACCTGGACGGCCTCCCGGGCGTGAGCCTCAAGGTCGGTAGTTTCAAAGTCTACATGGCCCTGCGTTCGGTCCTCTCGTTCGACGGAGCGGTCCTCACGGACGGCAGCTTTATGGGAGATGCGACCGTCACGACCGACCTCGAGATTTACGGAGACAACATCCCCTTCGTAAACATCGCGAAGAAGCTGCAGGCGGCCGGCGAGGAGACCGAGGTGATCGACGAAATCCATGCGTTCACCATGGTGCGACTTCCGAACGATCCTCTCTCGTGTGAAGCGCTCAATGCACCTTCTCCCGCGCTTGGGGACTCCCCTGACCTGTCGGAGGATTCGACGCTCGACGAGCCAGAAGAGGAACCGCATTTCGACGACTTCAGCGAGTCGGACGACGGTTCAGAAGGTGGCTCCGGAAACGATGAGGACGACTACGACTCCGAGTTCGACCTCGAATAGCCCCCTCTTCCAAGAGGCCGGGTCCCCAGGGCGAGGCCCAGAACCTCAGCGCACGACCGCGTTGTGGAGCACCGACACTCCACCCCTGAATGAATTGTCCGATTCCGGCCCCCGCCCGAACGTCCCAATGGCTGCGCTGCATCCGTTTTCGATCCTGGCCCTTCCCGTGCAACATCAACGGGTCGGAGGACACTCATGAACAAGCGCATCCTGATTCCGATACTGCTCACGCTTTCCCTCTCGACCGCATGTACCACCCTCGGCCCCATGCCGGCGATGACCATGAACAGCCCGATTCCGTCGAACCGCACGACGTTCGAGATGCAGGGCGGCCTCTCACCCGGGTTCTTCCTCAGCCAGTCCACCGAGGAGACCTCAGACGGCACGGCGCTCGCGCAGGGAGGCGTGCTTCTGGACATCGGAAAATGGACCGGCGTGGAGGGACTCGCCGTGGGCGGTCGACTGATGGACGGAGGAAGCGGTCCCATGATCGGCGAGCCGATGGTCTCTTACCGCACCCGCCTCGACGATGATCAGCGATTCTCCCTCGGCCTCACGGGGTTCGGATCCTACGGCGAAGCAGCCGCTGATAGAGCCTCCTATGCGGCTGGGCGCGTCGGCTTCGAAGCGGTGATCGACGTCAGGGCCACTCCCGAGTTCCAGTGGATCGAGCTCCATTTCCAGGCCGGACTCTCCGCCACCGGCGTCCTCGCGGAGGGCAACTACTGCATCACCGAGGAGGGATGGGGCATCCGCTGCAGAGCGAATGAGCTCTCCAACGATCGCGTCACCGCGAGCATCGAGGGGGTGTATCCCGCAGCGTTTGTGGGAGCCAACCTCGAACTCTTCCAGAACTTCCACAGCATCTTTCATGGGATCCGAGCCGGTCTGTTCTATGCAGCGGGGAGCATGCCCACGGTCCAGGGCGGACTTCAGGCGGGAGATCACCTCTGGCACATGTTCGGCGGGAATCTCGCCATGGCCTGGGGCGCACGGGAGTAAACCGGCCCCCCCTCCGCTGTTTGCGCGGAGAGCCTTCGGAAGCATCCGACGGGAGAAAACGCCCGGGCTCTATGGTACGCTCTGCCCACACCACCAGCCGGAGAATGAAATGCCTCGTCTGATTCCATTCCTTCTTTGCATGGCCGCGATGGCTTTCGTCTGGTCCGCATGTGTCGACTCGCCCACGCCGCCGACACCGCCAGGAACCACCACGGGAGAAGAGACCAGCGATACCGCTGAAGAGACTTCAGAGGAGACCCAGGGCGAGACCTCCGAGGACACGGGCACGGGAACCGGAAAAGATACCGAGGGTGAGACCGAAGTCGAGACCGAAGTCGAGACCGAAGGCGAAACCGAAGGCGAGACCGAGGGCGAGACCGAGAGCGAAACCGAAGGCGAGACCGAGGGCGAGACCGAGGGCGAGACCGAAGGCGAGACCGAAGGCGAGACCGAAGGCGAGACCGAAGTCGAGACCGAAGTCGAGACCGAAGTCGAGACCGAAGGCGAGACCGAAGGCGAGACCGAAGTCGAGACCGAAGTCGAGACCGAGGGCGAGACCGAAGTCGAGACCGAGGGCGAGACCGAGGGCGAAACCGAGGGCGAGACCGAGGGCGAGACCGAGGGCGAGACCGAAGTCGAGACCGAGGGCGAGACCGAGGGCGAAGAGGGATGCGAACCGGAGTGCACCGACAAGGTCTGTGGAGACGATGGATGCGGCGGATCCTGCGGAGACTGCCCCGGCGGCGGCGCCTGCGAAGAGGGCGTATGCGCGCCCAGTGACTGCTGCACAAACACGGGAACGCCTGGCTGCGACAACGAAGAGTGCATGGGGTATGTCTGCGCGATCGATCCCTTCTGCTGCGACGGCAACTGGGACCAGATCTGCGCCGACAAGGCCTCCCAGATGTGCCCCGTGTGCGGCGGCGATCCCAACAGCGAAGAAGGCGGGGAGGACCCGCCCGCGAGCTGCGCAGAGATCAGCGCCTGCTTTGACGCCTGCGCAGGAGACGCGGGCTGCGAAGAGGGCTGCCTGATCAACGCCGTGAATGCGGAGGACGTCACGGATTTCCAAGCCTATTTCGGTTGCGTGCTCACCTGGTGCAAGCCGCCCAGCGATGGACAGACGGAAGAAGAGTGCATCGACGACGCCTGCGAGACCGAGAAGCTCGCCTGTTTCGGCGAGTGAACCACCACGGTTCGCGTCAACCAGCCCACGTCCCCCGCCTAAACGAGTCCGCGATCTGCTGAGAGTCGTAAACTGGGAGAGTTGTCCCCTCCCTGAGCGCTTCGCCCCCTCGCCCAATCCCCATTCGGTGTCATGTCCACGGATGCCGGGTCTTGTCGGTCTTCGCCCGAGGCGCTAGATTCGGCGCTCCACGAGGAGGACCCCGATGTCCACAGCCCATGACCGCATCGCCGTCGTTGATTTTGGCGGCCAGTATGCGCACCTGATCGCGACGAAGGTTCGTCGGGCCCAGGTGCTGGCCGAGATCCGACAACCGGAGGACTCCACCGCAGACTTCGCGGGATACAAGGGGGTGATCCTCTCCGGAAGCCCCAGCCTCTCCGCGTTCGGTGAGGACGCGGACTGGAACAAGGACATCCTGGATCTCGACGTGCCGATCCTCGGGTTCTGCTTCGGACATCAGGAGATCGCCAAGCGGTACGGGGGAACGGTCGTTCATGGCGGCCGGGAATGGGGGCACGCCGATCTCCATATCCACCGGGAACACGCGCTCTTCAAGGGACTCGCCGAGGTCGAACAGGTCTGGATGAGCCACTTCGACTCGGTCGTCAGCGTCGGACCGGAGTTCGAAGAGCTCGGTCACACGGTCACCGGAACCGACGCGAAAGCCCATGCCTACGCGGCGATCGGCTCGGACTCATTGAGACGCTATGGCTTCCAGTTCCATCCCGAAGTCGACGACACCACCCACGGCGACGCCATGATCGCCAACTTCGTCACGGGGATCTGCGGTTGCCGCCAGACCTGGGACATGCACCAGTTTCTGGAGTCGGAAATCGCTCGCATCCAAGAGCATGTCGGCGATCAATCCGTCTTTCTTCTCGCATCGGGCGGCGTCGACTCAACCGTCGCAGCCAAGCTCATCGGCATGGCCCTGCCCGAAGGTCGCCTGAAGCTCCTGCATGTCGACAACGGCCTGATGCGAAAGGACGAGAGCGCGGACGTGATCCGCATGTTCAAGGGAATTGGCCTCGGCGAGAACCTTCATTTCATCGACGCGTCCGAGGACTTCCTGGCCGCGATGAAGGGGATGGTCGAACCCGAGGAAAAGCGCCATGCCATCGGCCAGACCTTCGTGGATGTGTTCGATCGAGAAGCAAAGCGCCTCGGGATCACCGATCACCTCCTCGGGCAGGGGACCATCTATCCCGATACCGTCGAGACCGGCGGAACAAAACGAGCGCATACGATCAAAACGCATCACAACCGAGTCCCGATCATCGAGAAGCTCATCGCCGAAGGACGAGTCGTCGAGCCCCTCGCCGAGCTCTACAAGGTCGAAGTTCGAGAGCTCGGCGAACGGCTCGGGATCGCCGAACACGCGCTCAACCGCCATCCCTTCCCCGGCCCGGGACTCGGGGTGCGGCTGCTCTGCTCCACAGGCGATGACACGGCGCCTGATGTCCAGGACGCGTTGGACGCGATCGTCCTGGAATTCGGGCTCCAGGCGACCGCCCTTCCCCTCAAGTCCGTCGGAGTCAAAGCCGATCTCCGCTGCTACGAACACCCAGTCCTCCTCTCAGGGCAAGCGCCCTTTGAGACCCTGCTCGAGGCCACTCGCCGAATCCTCGGAGACGTCCCAGACGTGAACCGCGTCATCTGGAACCTGTCCGCTACCGGCCCCGAACGCTTCCGCCCCCTCGCAGCGACCATGGTTCGCGAACGCCTGGACCTGCTGAGAGAGGCCGACCACCTGGTGATGGAAGGTCTCCAACGGCACGGGCTCTACGACGACATCTGGCAATGTCCCACGGCCATGCTCCCTCTGGAAATCGACGGAAAAGGCCGCGAACTGGTCGTGATCCGCCCAGTGCTCTCCGAGCGTGCGATGACGGCCCGCCCAGCAGAGCTGCCCGCTGGACTGCTCGAGGAACTTCGGGAGTCCATTCTCATGTTGGAGGGGGTCTCGGCCGTCGCGATCGACCTCACGGGCAAGCCCCCGGGAACGATTGAATGGGAATAGAAGCCCATCCCCGGCTCATCCGCATCGCATGCCTGGTCCTGGGACTCGGGCTCATCGCCGCCGGGTGTCGAGACACCCGGGCAGCACGAACTCCAGACAAGCCTCCGGCCAACGCGCTGCGGCAATGGGGAAGCTGGCGAGGACCGCTCGCGACGGGAGAGGCGCCCCACGCGACGCCTCCGATTCAATGGAGCGAGCAGGAGAACATCCGCTGGAAGACCCCGCTCCCGGGCGTCGGCCAATCGACTCCCATCGTCTGGGAGGAACAGATCTTCGTGACCGCGGCGATCCCCATCGGAGCCGGCTTGCCCCCCCGCCCAAGCCAGGCATCAGGTGCCCATGACAATCTCCCAGTGACGCATCGGCAGCGCTTCGTCGTGATCGCGTTGGATCGTCGAGACGGCCGCATCCGCTGGCAACGAACCGTGGCCGAGGGCGTTCCAGAGGAGCAGGGGCACGTCAGCGGAACCCTCGCCTCTGCCTCTCCCTCCACGGATGGGGATCGCGTCTACGCCTTCTTCGGCTCGTTTGGGCTGTACGCCCTCGACATGGAGGGAGCCATCGTCTGGCAGAAGGACCTCGGCCGGATGGCGGTCAAACACGGCCACGGAGAGGGAGCATCAGCGACACTTCATGGGGACGCACTCGCTGTGAACTGGGATCATGAGGGGCAGTCCTTCGTGATCGTGCTCGATGCCGCCACCGGATCCGAGCGATGGCGCCGACAACGTGACGAGGTGACCTCCTGGGCGACTCCCGTCGTCGTGAAACACGCCGGACGAGAGCAGCTCATCGTCCCCGGAAGCCATCGCGCTCGCTCCTACGATCTCCGCACCGGCGAGATCATCTGGGAATGCGGGGGCCTGTCGAAGAACATCGTGGCCTCACCCGTCGCAGCAGACGGCATGGTCTTTCTCGGAAGCAGCTACGAAATCCGCTCCATGCTCGCGATTCGCCTGGACAGTGCCGTGGGCGATCTGACCGGCACCGATCGTGTCGCCTGGACCCGGTCCAAGGGGACACCTTACGTCCCCTCGCCCTTGCTGCTCCATGGGCGACTTCATTTTCTCCGCCACTATCAGAACATCCTGACTCAGGTCGATGCCAAGAGCGGAGAGGAGACATCACGTCCCCTGAGAATCCCGGGCCTGCGCAACATCTACGCGTCGCCGGTCGCCGCAGACGGACGCATCTACGTGACCGACCGGGACGGCGTCACCGTCGTGTTGAAGGAAGGGACGCCTCCCCAGGTGATCGCGACGAACCGCCTGGACGAGGGATTCAGCGCGTCGGCAGCTCTCATCGACGAGCTGCTCCTCCTCCGAGGGGAGCGTCATCTCTACGCCATCGGCCCATCCTCCCCTCCTCGGGGCCATTGAGCCCCCACCGGCCGCCCCCTGTGGGCGAAAAACGCGCCTCTCCAAATGCGTCCACTCCCCCGATGAAGGGGTCGTAAATTCGAGATGGCCCGGTTCTTCTGCTAAACTACGAGAAATCAAGCGTTCTGGCCTTTAACCCAGGACGCGGACGAGCATGATGAAGCGTACGTTGCCGGGTGTTTGCTTCGCCCTGGCGCTGGTATTGGGTCTTGGGGCGGCGCAAGCGGAATCCAACACAAAGAAGAGGGGTGTGTCTTTCGCGAGTCCACCGGACTGGCTCTACCTCGGGACCGTCGAGCGATCCCGGGCCGACGCGTATCTCGAAGTTCCCTTCGAGCGCTGGCCGCTCTCCCTCAAAGAGGCTGAGAAGCGACCCGAAGAACTCTTGAAGACAAACGGCAGGTCGATCGCCATTCCCTATTGCGCGATTGACGATCAACTCTACCTGCACAAGGACGACATCGCTCTCAGGGATCTCTTTCAGCCGAGGACCCAATACACCGTGTTGGTCGGCGGTCAAGCCGTCCAGACGCAGGCCTTCGCGGGCACGCCCTGCCTGATCGCTGAGAAGCTCTGGCTCGCCGTTTCGCTCCCCGTTCCAACGTCGCTCGGCAATCGAGTCGCGCTGGTGGCCCCCGATCACCCGATCCGCAAGCGAGCCCGACTCACCTATCCAGTGAACATCCCCCCTGAGGCGAACGTGATCCGCAACGTGAAATCCCACCTCGAAGCGGCCCTGGTCACGGACTTTCTTCGCCACACCAGCGAAGAGGGGATGGCAGGTGAAATGGCAGGAGTGTTCGGGGGGAGTGAACAAGCCATTCAGGACACTGTCACCGAACTCGACGCGAGCAACTTCAAGGTCTTCCCGATGCGCATCGGAAACAAGTCCTTGAAGGTGGTGACCGTGAATGGCTCCGGACAGGTCGATTTCTCGGCGATGTATCTCGCCACTCGAAACGGAAGCATCTTCTCCACGCCTTTTTTTCCGGAGCTCGGCATTTACGGGCACGCCAAGCGAATCACCATCGAGCATGTCGTCTTCGGATCCGACGGCCCGCCCTGGCTGATCGTCCGCGACGACGGACCGATGGGGGCTCATGCGCGATGGCTGCTCTGGTGGGATGGAGAGAGCCTCTCCCCGAGAAGTCGCGTGCTCATGAGCCAATGAGAGCGGCTGACCGGTCCACGCCGCCCGCAATTCAGGCGACAACCGCCTCGTCTTCCTCAGAGCGCGTCGCCTGACCCCGGATTTCCGTGGTGCACCCCTTCCATGGGCTCCATGCTCACGTCCGCACGCCAGTGAAACAAAGGCCGCTCTCCACCATGATGGAACGAAAAAACTCGCAGCTTCATCGCCGCCGCGCTGTTGATGAGCATCGCGCTCCCCGCCTCACCCGTGATGGCGGACCCATGCCCATCTCCGCTGGGAGACGTCACCGGCGACCGCAAAACCGACATCATGGACATCCAGTGCACGATCCTGTGCGCGCTGGCTGATCTCGTGACGGGCCCGACCGTCTGGCCCAGCTGCATGGCGGCGGGCCCCTCGCTGGCAAACCATGACTGCCTCGGCAAGGTCACGGTGGCGGACGTCTCGATGATCATCTTCTGGGCGCTCAAGCTGCCCCTGTCGACAAGCTTGGATTGCAACGAAAATGGGTGCGTGGACACCTGTGAAACGCCATGTATTGGACTGGGATGCCCCGTTCGTCTCGATCAGGGCGCCTTCACGGGGTTCGGCGGAACCGTCCAGGGAAGCAGCGAAAAGCTCACAGGTCATGGCGATTGGCTCCAGGGAATGACCGAGGACGGCACGAACACCCCCGAAGTCGGCGTCACACCCTGGACCCGCCAAGCGGTCCTCGCTCCGTCCCGAATCTCCACCGCTCCTCGGAAATCAGGAACGCTCCGCTGTCGTCTCTGGAGAAACCGTGTGGTATGGTCCGCCGCCAATCGCGCCCATGGAGCCCGAAATGACCTCT
>Ga0114996_10005776_pt1 | contig 14467 bp, 16 predicted proteins | sample ArcticOcean_MG_C_4_FD_87039 | JGI IMG/M metagenome (GOLD analysis project Ga0114996, IMG submission 87039) | Marine microbial communities from western Arctic Ocean - ArcticOcean_MG_CB4_134 | ecosystem: Environmental > Aquatic > Marine > Oceanic | place: Arctic Ocean: Canada Basin | collected...
TTCCACGACAACCTGCCGCACGATGTCGACCTCTTCAACGAGTACCACGCTCTCATAGATGAGCACGCGGCGACCGTGTGTCGGCCCAAGCCCTTATGTCAGGACTGTTGCTTGCTGGATATCTGCCAGTTCGGGCGGCAGGCTGTGGTGGGGTAGGGTGCCCCGTAAGGTTTGCAGCCGCAGCCAGCTCTTCCCTTCGTCGTTGCGAGTGAGCCTGGCGAGCGTGGCAACCTGGAGGGGTGGGGCGACAGTCCAGTCAGAAGGTCGGGGCTAGCGCCGAAGTCGTGAATGACAGGCGTAGGGGCGTTTAATTAAACGCCCCTACGATCGTTTGTCGACGAGAATCGCTTTCCACTACGCTGGTACGCTAATTCTGGGACCGCGCTCTAAGGAGCGCCTCTACTCCTCGCGAGTCCAGTCCCCTCTCTAACTACGCGGGATCCTTCACTTCAGTCCCTCGCAGGCAATTCCGTCCCGGTCACTGTCCAGCCGGTGCCTGTCTTCGCCTGGCCCACCCGCTGCCTCGTAGAAGTCTTGCGCCTCCCGCCATACGTCGAAGTCCTCGCAGTCCCGGTCGGATCCTAATGGGTCGAAAGGAATGCTAATCCCTGGCACTTCATCGCTACATGCGCTCCAAAGACCTAGCCCCTCCGCCTTTGCTCTGCCCTCAGCTTCGTTGAAGTCCTCCCATCCCATGTAAGGGTCGGAATATGTGTGTTCTTCTGCGTAGCCTTCTTCGATAAGTGTCAGGGCTACGTTGGCCCCGTCCATCCAGACGTGGCGCAGCAGCCGTCCGAAGATATCCTTGTCGTCCTGGGTCGGGTCTCGTTGCAAGTCTATAGTTCGTCCATCCAACAGTTCTCTTGCCTTCGCGGAGGCTTCGGGGCCGTAGCAGCCGACTGGCCGCCCCGGCACCGCTTCCGGCGCGGAAATGCCGATAAGCCGTACCCGCTGGACCGAGCCTTCGACCATCGCGTCGATGGTGTCACCGTCTACGACCCTCGTGACCTCAGCCGACGAGAACGCCTTAAGCCGCGTTGGTGTGGTGGGACTGGGCGTGTCCGTCGAAGGGAAAGGTGTGGCAGTTGATGGGATAAGCGTAGCCGTGGCTGAGGCACTGCAGGCTACGAGCATGGGGAGGAGGAGAAGAAGCCACCACGCCGCTAGTAGCGAGCGGCTATTCGCGAAAGTATCGGGCCTGCGCGGCACTTTTGGCACGATCAATCCTCGTCGCGAGCAACCATGACCGACGTGGCCTTCACCATGGCCACCGCTCGGTCGCCCACCTTCAAGTCCAACTCCAGAGCAGCCTCGGCGCTGATCAGTGACACCACATGGTTGTCACCTACCTTCAGTTCTACCTGCGCCATCAGCCCTTCGATCTTCACTTCCGTAACGACGCCGGGAAGCCGGTTGCGTGCGCTAGCTTTCATTTTGAGACTCCTTTTCCGGACATATCCTCTCCGCAACCACCTCTGGGGCGACTGCCGCCGCCATTCGGAGGGTTTCCCGCACTTCCCGGTCTCGTAGATCGAGACCGGTCATCTCCTCAATGCGGCCTAGGCGGTAGATAACGCTGTTGCGGTGCAGGAACAACCGGTCGGCAGTGGCGGCAATGTTGCCGCCTTCGTCCAGGAACCGGCGCAAGGTCAGCATGAGGTCAGTGCCGCGGGCGGCGTCATAGCGACGCAACGGGACAAGAAGGGGCTCCAACGAGCGGCGTACCTCGGGGTCGCCCCGGAGAGAATCCAAAGCCGCTCGCAAATCGGACAGCCGGTTCATGGCGGCATTGTACCACCGGCATTGCCTCCCACTTCTTGTGCACAGTGACCAAAGACCCTGGAGGCGTTACCCGATAACCTGAATGCCGTGAGCTTTCTCAACGTTATATTTGCTGGTCTGGTGTTGCTCGTTTTCGGTGCCTGCACCGGCCAGAAGGACGCATCCCCTGAATCCTTGGTCGTGTTTGCGGCTTCCTCTCTGACCAACGCCTTCGCAGACATGGCCACCAGTTTTGAGCAGGCCAATCCTGGCGCAGAGGTTGAGTTGGTCTTCGCTGCCAGCAGCACGCTGCGCCTTCAACTTGAGCAAGGGGCGAAGGCCGATATCTTTACCTCGGCCAACGAGCGACAGCTCCAGCTGGCGCAGGAGGCAGGCCTATTCGAGGGCGCGCCGCTGGCTTTCGCCAGTACTGATCTGACTATCGCCGCCAGGGCTGGAGGGCCCGTGACCTTTTTTGAAGACCTCGCTTCTGCCGGGGTCCGGCTGGCGCTCGCTGGGGAGGAGGTGCCTGCGGGCGCTTACGCCGCACAGTTTCTGGACCAACTGGCCCGCGATCCAGCCTTTGGCCCTGGTTGGGTGGGGCAGGTAATGAGGAATGTCGTTTCCAGAGAACCAAACGTGCGACAGGTGCTGGCTAAGGTGCAGCTCGGCGCTGTTGATGCCGCAATCGTCTATTCCACTGACCTGGCTGCGGTGCAGGGAGGGCAGGTGACCGAAGTCGCAGTGCCCCGGAGCACTCGATTAGCGCTTCCTTTTGGATCGGTCTGATCAAGGACGGGGGGCAGTCTGGCCAGGCGGCGGCCTTCGTTCACTTCGTCCATTCGGAAGAGGGCCAGGCATTGTTGGCCCAACATGGGTTCGAGGGGTCGCCATGAACGCCCCCCCTTGGAGCCGGCTGTTGGGAGGCCCGGTCACGCTGGTGTTCCTAGCTTTCGTGCTGGTGCCCTTCGTGGCGCTTGCCGTTCGGTCAATCACTGAGGGCGGCTGGAGTACCGGGCTGGGCGATGATGCGCTGTGGCAGGCCCTTCGGCTGAGCCTTGTAACCAGTGCCATTTCGATGGCGTTGACGGTTGTCTTGGGAACACCAATGGCTTACTGGTTGGCCAGGACTCGGTTTCGGGGCAGAGGGGCCATCGACGTTTTGATTCAAGCCCCGCTGGTCCTGCCGCCAGTCGTCGCTGGTCTGGCGATGCTCATGGCCTTTGGAGCGCAGAGTCCGCTGGGGCAGGCATTGGAAGCGGTTGGGATACATCTCCCCTTCACGATGGTGGCTGTCATCATGGCACAGCTTTTCGTGGGTGCTCCTTTTTTCCTGCGGACGGCCGTTCTGGGCTTCCAAGCCGTGGACCCTGTCTACGAAGATCTGGCGCAAACATTGGGGCGCTCGCCCTTTGGTGCTTTTTGGCACGTGTCATTGCCGTTGGCCTTGCCGTCGCTGCTAGGGGGGCTGGCGTTTGCCTGGGCGCGGGCTTTGGGCGAGTTCGGGGCCACAATCATGTTTGCCGGTAATTTCCCTGGGCGCACCCAGACTATGCCCCTCGCCATTCTCAGTGCCCTTGAACGAGACCTTAGTGCTGCCTTAGCGCTGGCTGTGGTGCTGGCCGTTCTTTCCTTTGCCTTGCTGGGCCTGTTGGCCTGGTGGGCCTCCCGGAGGCTGGCATGGCAGTAAGTGAGGGACACATTAGGCATCGATTGGGCTCGTTGGCCCTGGATATCACTTGGAGGGTGGAAGAAGGCGAAGTGCTGGTCCTCTTCGGTCCGTCGGGAGCAGGTAAAACGACGACCCTGAGAGCCATCGCAGGTCTGTTCAAACCGGATGAAGGCGCCACGATCGTCGGGGGCGAGAGGGTGTTTGAATCGTCGGCAGGGCTATGGAAGCTGCCTCACCAACGCAAGGTCGGTTACGTGCCTCAGGACTATCGTCTGTTCCCTCACTTGTCGGTGTGGCAGAACATAGCCTTCGGCCTGGGCGCTTGGTCCAAGGATGACCGGCGCAGACGCGTCGAGGAGTTGATTGAGGGTTTGGGATTGAGGGGTTTGGAGCAACGGCGTTCACACGTGCTTTCCGGTGGCCAGCAGCAGCGGGTGGCGTTGGCTAGGGCACTGGCCCCGCGTCCACAGCTGCTGCTTCTGGATGAACCCTTCGCCGCACTTGACCCGGAGCTTAGGCGGGAGGTGCGAGGCGAAGTCCGTCGTTACTTGGCCGAATGGGGTGTCCCAGTCATGTTGGTTACCCATGACAGGGAGACAGCCTTGGCTTTGGGGTCGGATACGATTGTGCTTGACGAAGGGCAGGTTGTGGCTAGGGGAGCCCCGGTCTCAGCATTGGGCCGACCGCCAAGCTCTGGGCTCGCCAGTCTCCTGGGCGTTGAGAACCGCTACGAAGGGATTGTGGTGGAGCGCTGGCCCATCTTGGGTAGCATGACGAGCAAAGTAGGGGACGTCACCGTGGCGCTCCCTCTTGGGGAGGCGATGGAGGGTGAAGCGGTCGCTTTTGGCGTCCGGGCCAACGAGGTCATCGTCGCCGTGGACGAGCCTCGCGGCCTGTCGGCTCAGAACGTCCTTCCGGGCCGGGTGGTGCGGCTCGACCCCGTTCCTGAGGGTGTATTGGCAATCCTTGACTGTGGAATGCCAATCTCAGCCTTGCTCACCGTTCAGTCTGTAGAGCGGCTGGGCCTGGCTCCCGGGGTGTCGGCCTGGGCGGTGATTAAGGCGTCCTCGTTTGCGTTGATGACTCAAAATGTCTCCCGTGCACTGATGGCGCAAGATGACTCCCGCCATCCACCGCCAGGATGGCCCCGGTGATGAAGTGAGCCGCGTCCGAGGCAAGGAAGACGGCAGCCTCCGCGATGTCTTCGGGTTGAGGGATGGCTCCCATCGGGACTCGCTCAGACATCGCGGCTCTTACTTCGTCGGTTACTGTGCCCATCATCGGCGTTTCGGTGGGGCCGGGACAGATGCAATTGACCCGGATGTTCTCTCCGGCATAGTCCAGTGCCATAGCTTCCGTGAAGTTGTTGAGCGCCCCTTTGGATGTGCTATAGGCAACCCGCCCCTTTGTGCCGTGGAAGCCTGAAGCTGCCGAAATGTTTATGATGGAGCCGCCTCCAACGAGGCGCATCTGGGGAATCGCTGCCCTGCCGACCAAGAACGCCCCTTTGAGGTTGGTGTCCAGGGCGGTGTCCCAGTCCTCTTCGGAAAGGTCAGTAGCAATTCCAGCGACCCGCACTCCAGCGCTGTTGACCGCTATGTCCAGTCGGCCAAACGCTTCAAGCCCCTTTGCTAGCGCGGCTTCCACATCGCCCAGCTTCCGGATATCCGTTGGCACGAATAGTGCCTCGCTGCCGGCTTCCCGGACCAGGCGAGCCGTCTCCTCGCCGGAACTGCCGCTACGGGATAGGCCAATGATTTTGGCCCCCTCTCTGGCGAAAATTACTGCTGTACTCCGCCCGATGCCCGATCCGAAGCCGGTCACCAGCGCGACTTTTCCTTCTAAGCGCATTTCAATTCTCCTTGGACGTTCTCAGTGAGGGTGCAATGGACTAGGGGAACCGTCTGCTGAATCCGGGTGTTGCTGATCGGGAGCTTCTGCTATGCTCCCAGCCAGCCGCCGAGGAGGTTCGTCAGGGGATATGCTGGGCGTCGTCTATTCATTGCTTACCGTGGCTGGGTTCGCCTTCACATATTTCATCGTGCGCTTGGCGACTCAGCATATCAGAGCCTCAACCGTAACGCTCATCTCGGCGACCGTGTCTGGGATCGTCGGGTTTGCCATTGTGGCCATCTTCCTGCGCGAGCAATTGTTGGGTATAACGCTGGTGGCCTTTGGCTGGTTCCTTCTCGTTGCTTTCACGCAGGTCCTGCTGGCGCGGTATCTCAGTTATACCAGTGTCCATTGGGCTGGGATCACCAGGGCGACCCCAATCCTCAGCACCACACCGCTGTTCGCCATGATCTTGGGCGTCGTTTTTCTGGACGAGCGCGTGACCCCGCTTCTTCTGATCGGCACCCTGGCGATTACGGCGGGGATCATCCTTATCGTTCGGCAACAGGGCAGGGCATGAGGGACGCTGGGACGAAAATGGTGCCTCTCGGTATCGTTGCGGCACTATCCGCTGCGGCTTTTTACGCAGCGACCTCAGTCATGGTTCGAATTGTAATGAAGACGGACGTACACCCATTCGTGATGGTCGCCTTCACTTCCGCGCTTGGCGCTGCGCTTTTGTTGCCGGTAGCCGCCAGAGGGCTTAAGGAAGACCGTAAGGCGCCCTTGCGAGGGTTCGCTTGGGCTGCCCTGACCGGACCGCTAACGCTGGCGGCTGTGGGTTTCTTCTACAGCGCTCTTCAGCATTCCCCTGTGGTGGTTGTCAATCCGTTGGTGGCCACCTACCCCTTGGGAAGCATCCTGTTGGCGCGCCTGTTTTTGAGCCGTCATGAGTCGTTTTCGCCGTCTGTTGTCATTGGAGCGTTGCTGGTAGTAGGGGGCTCGGTGCTGGTCAGCATTGCAGCGGTTAATTGAACATTTAGCCCTTTGACAACCCTCTAATCTTGTGGTGTAAAGTGGCCCTGTACGAGGTGCCTCAACAATCTTTTGTGGGAGGAGTCCATGTACTCGAGTGTCATCAGCAAGATCGAGAAGGCCCGCAAGTACGCCCAGGAACCCGAAAGGCTCGCGGTATTGAGCTTCACGGCCAGTTTTGAAGGCGACAACGATAGCCATACGATCTCTTATGACGCTGGCAAGTGGCAATGCAACTGTGATTTCTTCTCAGGGAACGATACCTGCAGCCATACAATGGCGGCGCCACGAATGCTGGAGGTAGCCCTGTCCGACGGAACCCGAGCAACCGTCTTCGATTAGACTCACCGAACCTGCACCGATGCGAGAACGGCCCCAGGAAAATCCTGGGGCCGTTCTTCGTCTGGCGCACTGCGGGATGGTTGGCCGTTCTGCCAGAGGCCCGTCTACGCAGCAAAGGCCCGGAAGACTAAGCAAACGTTCTGCCCGCCAAACCCGAAGCTGTTCGAAAGGACAACATCGACATTCTGATGGCGGGCCACGTTGGGAACATAGTCAAGGTCGCAGGTAGGATCGGGCGTTTCATAGTTAACGGTGGGATGGATGACTCCATCATTGATTGTCCTGACGCAGACTATAGCCTCCAGGCCTCCGGCTGCGCCAAGGGAGTGGCCAATCATGGACTTCGTGGAGCTAATCGGCGCCTTGTAGGCCGCATCCCCAAGAGCAAGCTTGATGGCCGCGGTCTCTGCAGCGTCGTTCAATTGCGTAGAAGTACCGTGGGCGTTGATGTAGTCCACTTCCTCCGGTGCGATGCCCGCGTCCTCCATAGCCCAGCGGATGGCCGTAGCTGCCCCCTGGCCGCCCTCCTCGGGCGCGACTGGATGATAGGCGTCGGCTGATGCACCGTACCCCACAACCTCGGCCAGGATGTTTGCACCACGGCCTACGGCGTGTTCCAGGCTTTCCAAAATCAGGATGCCTGCCCCCTCCGCCGGCACGAAGCCGTCACGGCTCGCATCAAAGGGGCGGGAGGCCCGCGTCGGCTCTTCGTTCATAGTGGACAATGCCCGCATGACACTGAATCCGGCAAGGCCTAGCTGGCTGATGCCGGCCTCAGCTCCACCGGCCAGCATTACATCGGCGGCCCCTCGGCGGATGATTTCTGTCGCGTCGCCTATGGCCTGCGATGCCGCGGCGCATGCTGTGCATACGGTGTTGTTGTAGCCCCGCAGCCCAAAGGTTCGGCTGATCTGTGCCGCGGCCATGTTCGGCAAGGCCATGGGCATGAAAAAGGGCGTGATGCGCATGCCGCCCTTCTCCATAAGCACCCTCATTTGCGCATCAAAGTCGGGGAAGCTGCCGCTACCGTTTCCCAGGAGGACTCCAATGCGCTCAGAAGCTTCTTTCGATAGGTCCAACGCGGCGTTCTCGATCGCCATGCCGGACGCCGCTATGCCGAGTTGGGAGAAGCGGGCAAGGCGCTTCGCTTCCTTGCCGCTCACGTAGTCTTTGGGATCAAATTCCTTGACCTCCCCGGCTATACGGCAGGGGAAGTCGGTTGGATCGCAAAGGGTCATGGGGCCAATGCCGGATTTGCCTGCCACCAAGCCCTGCCAAAACTCATCTGCTGTGCGTCCCAGGGGCGTCACCGCGCCAAAGCCGGTGACAACAACTCGCTTGCGTATGGCTCGATCTCCGTTGAGCATGATTGGGGTCCTTCCTATATTGCAGGCGCAGCAGCAGCGTTGAATTCGGGGTAGACCTCAGAGGGAATGCCCAGTACCTCCTCGCGGGTCTCGGCGGCAACGAAGAGCGAGCCGGTGGCCAGAACGAGGTCGTTAGGGCCAGCGAGGCTCATGGCCTTCCGCACAGCCTCCGCAATGTTGGAGCACGCATCAGTGACGGGCACTCCGCTACGTCGCAAAAGCTCAGCGAGCGAATCGGCGGTCATGGACCGGGGATGCCGGGACTTGCCCACAACCACTGATTTGGGCGCCATTTCGGCGACCACTAGCGCCATCTCCTCGCTTTCCTTGTCGGTTCCCCATCCGACGACGAGTATCAGGTCTTCAAATGAAACATACTCTCGCAGGCTCTCATGCAGCCGTCGCAATGATGCAGCATTGTGAGCGCCATCGGCCATCAAGACCGGACTCTTAGACAGCACTTCCATCCGGGCAGGCCATTGGACTTTGCTCAACCCATTTGCTAACTCTTCTGAGGCTAGCTTTATTTTACCAGCAGAAGAGGTGGCGTTGGAGTTTCGCTTTTCCAAGAGTTCCAGTACGGCGAAGGCTACCGTAGCGTTTTCTATTTGGTGGAAGCCCAGCAGAGGAATCCATAGGTTGCGTGTCCCGCTAGGCCCGGTCACGCTGAATGCTTGGCCGTCTATATCCGAGGATGTTCGTTCCCACGTGTAGTCGTCGGGCACGTAGGTCAGGGGGGAGCCTCTCTCCTGGGCTACTTTTCGGAAGACTTCCAGCGCTTCGGGCGGCTGAGGTCCAATTACTACAGGCGCCCCGGGCTTGATGATGCCTGCTTTCTCTTTGGCGATTTCCGCTATGGTCCCTCCCAGGATCGCGGCGTGGTCGATGCTGATGGACGTAATCACCGCCACGGCTGGGTCAACGACATTGGTGGAGTCAAGACGCCCTCCCAAGCCGACCTCGATGACTCCCCAATGACAGCCCTCTTGGACGAATGCCGAGAAGGCCATAGCCCCCAGAAGCTCAAATAGCGTCACATTGCCATGGGATCCCATCGCATTCACTGCCTCTACCGCTGGCCAGCAGTCCTCGACCAGCGCTGCGAATGCCGCCTCTGACAAGGGCTCGCCGTTTAGCCGGATGCGTTCGCGAAAGGTGTGTAAGTGGGGCGAAGAGAAGAGGCCAGAGGGATGACCGAGACCTAGGAAGGCGGAGGTTAGCAAAGCTGCGGTGCTGCCCTTTCCTTTGGTGCCGGCGATGTGAACGAGCGGCACCTGGCGGTGGGGGTTCCCCAACTTTTCCAATAGGGCTACCACGCGTCGAAGGTCGGGGCGGGGAGGGGCTGGCGGGTGGTTCCGGATCCGCTCGTAGTCAACAAGACCCAGTAGCCGTTCAAGCGCCTTCTCATAGGTTAGGCGCTTAGGCGTTGGCATGGGCGGCAGCCTTCTGTGAAGGTAACAAGGGGCGCTAATCCGAGTGGCGGACCAGTTCCACGGGGTCGCCAGGGCGGAGCCTGCCGGTGGTAACTACTTTGGCGATGAGGCCTCGTTTGCCATAGATGTTCTTGGCCAGACGGCGGTGATAGCGAAGGAGGTTGCTACAAGGGCTGTTCTGGCCGGTGATCTCCAGGGCCACGCCATCTCCCAGAAGGAGCCGGTCTCCTGCAACGACATCCGACAGGTCACCCAGCCCGCGCACAAGCACGTTCTCAGCGAGGTCTCCGGGAAGAAGGGAAATGCCAAGAGCCGTGTTCATCTCCTCCAGGGCCTCCTGGGCAACGATGGTGACGTGGCGGCGGCTGTCCTTCTCTTCCCCCGTGCGGAGGTTGGTGTATCTCGGCCCGGCGTGGCAGTCGCCCTCCAGGCCGTATTGGCCTACTTGGGCTTCAGGCTGGGGATACTTTGGAACGCCCCGCTCCTGGCTCAGGGATACCGCAACGATCAGCCCAAGCTTTTTAATGGAACTCTGTTCCTTGACGGTCTGGGTTGGCATCTAGTTTTACTGCTCGGATCCGTCGTCGTGTAGCGCCCAGAATACGCGCTCCGGCGTCATGGGCAGTTGGGTCATTCTCACGCCCACGGCCCGGTAGATGGCGCTTTCCACAGCCGCCGCTGGTGGGATGATGGGGACCTCTCCAACGCCGCGGGCGCCGTAAGGGCTATCATCGGCGGGGACCTCCACAATCTCCGTATCAATCATCGGAAGGTCCAGCGCCGTGAGCATTCGGTAGTCAAGAAGGGTGGGGTTGCGAAGCTTGCCATCCTCGTAGTGGTAGTACTCGCTCAGAGCCCAACCGAGGCCCTGCACTGCGCCGCCCTGAATCTGTCCTTCTACCATTGCCGGGTTGATGGCCTTTCCCACGTCCTGGAAGCAGGTGTAGCGAAGTATCTTCACCTTGCCGGTATCGGGATCGACCTCAACGTCGGCAAGGTGGGCCGCGAACGCCGGGGCGCCCTTGAGCCTGCCGGAGGTGCCGTAGCCAGAGATTGGGCCATTGCCCCGTGTGCGGCTGCGGCCAGCTAGTTCGTCCCAAGACAGGGTGGTCTCTGGGTTGCCCTTGGCTGAGAATGCCCCGTCCGCATATTCAATATCGTCTTCGTTGAGCTTGAGTTGATCCGCTGCCAGCGCCTTCATTTCATTGAGAACACTCTCGCAGGCGTTGTAAATGGCCTGGCTTTGCGTGTAGACAGTGCGGCTGCCGCCGGTGACGTCGGTGTAGGTCCCGGAAGCGGTGTCGGTAACCCGGGCGGAAACGCGCTCAGGAGGAAGCTGAAGCATGTCAGCCGCCATTTGGGTCATGGTGGTGCGGGTGCCCGTGAGGTCCACGTGGCCGGAGACGACCTCAACTGTGCCGTCTACATTGACGTTGATGGTGGCGGATGACATGGCGACTGCGCCGTTCCAGAAGCCCAAGGCCAGCCCGCGCCCTCGATTCTCACCTTCTAGTGGGGCGTTCCAGTGAGGACTGCCTTCCACCTGGCCTAGGACCTCTTTGAGTCCGACCTTGGGAAGCGGCCGACCGTTGGTCGATGGGTCGCCTTCCGACACAGCGTTGATCTTGCGAAACTCAAGTGGGTCCATACCGAGTTTTTCAGCGATCTCGTCCATGACCACTTCAACACCGAACGCGGCCGGGGTGCCGCCAGGAGCCCGATATGCCTGGACTCGCGGCTTGTTGGTTACTACGTCATAGGCTTCTAGCTTGAAATGTTCCATCTTGTACGGCCCAAAGGTCACCATCGAAGCGCCAGCGACGGGGGCGCCGGGGAAAGCTCCGGCGTCCATGACCAAGCTTCCCTGTGCGGCGACAATCGTTCCGTCTTTTCTCGCCCCCACCTTAACGGTGGACTGCTGGGGCGAGCCTGGCCCCGTTGCCCGGAAGACCTCAGACCGATCCATTACGAACTTGACCGGCCTACCGGCCTTGCGAGCCAGCAGCATGGCAATAGGCTCAACGAGGGTGTAGATCTTGCCCCCAAAGCCGCCGCCGATTTCTGTGGGCACGAAGTTGACCTGATGCAGAGGAACCTGCAGCAGAGTGGAAACCATCCGTTGGCCGTTGAAGGTGCCCTGAGTGCTGGTCCACACCGTGCAGACCTCATTGTCCCACCGGGCGGTACAGGCCTGAGGTTCCAGGTAGCCTTGATGCACCATCATGGAATCGAAGGAGCGCTCGACAATGACCGCCGCCTCTGCAAATCCTTTATCGACATCGCCCCAGCCGGACTCGACGTAAGACGCCAGGTTGCTCGGCTTGTCGGGTGTTTCCTTCAGCGTCTTGGTGTACACATCGGGGTGGAGCAGAGGTGCGTCGGGCTTGAGGGCATCCGCTGTGCTGTTAATCACGGGTAGGATTTCATATTCGACTGTGATGAGGTCTAAGGCTGCTTCTGCGATCTCCAGGCTGGTGGCGGCGACGGCGGCGACTCCATGGCCATCGAACAGTACTTTGTCGTCAGCGAGGACCATCCTTCGCAGGTCCCTGGCGTTCACCATCAGTTCGCCGCCAAAGGAGTCCTTCAACTCGTCCATGGAGGGGAAGTCTTTGCTCGTGATGATTGCCTTGACGCCGGACAACTGCTCAGCCCTGCTGACGTCAATGCTCTTGATGATGGCGTGAGGGTGGGGACTGCGGAGCACCTTCGCGTGCAGGGCATTTGGGGTACGGACGTCCGCAGCGTATTCCGCTCTGCCTGTGACCCTCTCCCAGGCATCGACCTTAACATAGCTGGTTCCTACGGAGTCGTTCCGCCCATTGCCCTGACCGTTTCCAGTCATAGTGCCCCTCTTGCTAATGATTGTTGCTTATGCAAGTTTCGCTGCAGCCTGAATTGCCCGTACGATCTTGTCGTAGCCCGTACAACGGCAGAGGTTGCCGGCGATGGCCGTGCGGATCTCTTGTTCGGACGGGCTGGGGTTCTGTTCCAAGAATACTTTGGCAGACATGATGAAACCGGGTGTGCAGAACCCGCACTGAAGTGCAGACTCTTCAATGAAAGCCTGCTGCAGGGGATGAAGCGTCCCGTCCTCCGAGACTCCTTCGATGGTTTGGACTTCGTGACCGTCCGCTTCAACTCCCAGAATGAGGCAGGCGTTCACTGCCTTTCCATCCAGGTTGATGGTGCAGGCGCCACAGTTGCCGTTCCCGCAGCCTTCCTTAGTGCCGGTCAACTCCAAGTCGTCCCGCAACACTTCCATCAGGGTCTTGTGGGCCCCAATGTAAAGATCTCTATCATCACCATTGACACTAAACCGGACGGGTACTTTCAATGAATTCTCCTTGTCAGAGCCCATCTCGCGGCAGGGCCGATCCCGCTAGCGCGGTAAGCTCTGGGACAGCGTGCGGCGGGTCAGCACTTTTACTAGTTCCTTGCGGTAGGCTGCTGACCCGCGGATATCGCTAATTGGACTGCATGCGGAAGCAGCAAGTTCACCGGCCTCACGGATCGCCTCTTCGGTGAGAGGACTTCCTTCTAAGCGCCTTTCTGCTTCTTTGGCCCGGATGGGAGTGGGAGCGACGGATGCCAGGGCAATCCGTGCTCTGGTGCAGGTATTGGTCTGTGGGTCCACTGCCACCATGCTGCCAACGCCCGCCACGGCTATATCCATCTCTTCCCGAGGGATGAAGCGAAGATAGCGGCTGTTGCTGTTCGGAAGGGGAGGTGGGAGCAACACCTCGATCAGCAGCTCTTGTGGCTGCAGAGCGGTTTTGCCTGGGCCCTGAAAAAAGTCCTCAAGTGGGACACGCCTGCTGCCCCCCGGCCCGGCGATGACTGCCACCGCGTCATAGGTCAACAGCGGGGGCACGGTGTCGGCGGAGGGCGCAGCGTTACATACGTTGCCGCCTACGCTGCCCCGGTTTTGGATCTGGGTAGAACCAACCAGAAGGCAAGCCTGTGCTAGGGAAGGATAGTGTGCCGCCACAGGGGCATAGCTGGCCACGTCCGAGCAACTCACCGCTGCCCCAATCCGCAGCCCTTGCCCAGGATCGTAGTCAAGGACATTGGCTTCTGCAATTTCCTTGACATTCAAGACAAGAGAAGGGGCTATCCGCCGTTCCTTGATTTGAGCAATGAGGTCAGTTCCGCCAGCAATGGGCCTTACAAGACCGCTTGCTTGAGATAGAATTTGCAGGGCCTCTTCAAGAGTTGGCGGCGCCGCGTAGTCGAAAGGCTGCATAGGTCTCTCTGGTCAGAATTGGAGATAATGGCCAAGTGCATTCTATTCTGGGCTGCGGGGACGGTCAAACGCCTCAGGTCGTTGACACCCCCCTTGAGGCATCTCTATAATCGGCTCAAAACAAGGGGATGCGGCTTTTGTCCATCGGCTCCGTCGTACATGAACGTGGCGGGCGCTGCACTAGCATTAGCGCCGAGGAATCCCGCCCCCTTCCCCTCCCTGGTTCCCTTTCTCGCTTCGCTCCATTTTTGATCTATCTGTCTCAACGTTTACGTTCACGTGACGAGGCTTAGCCTGTGGCCAAGTACATTTTTGTTACCGGTGGTGTCGCCAGTTCAGTGGGTAAGGGGATCAGCGTTGCTTCCATAGGGCGCATTCTCAAGAGTCGCGGCCTCACCGTCTCCATCCAGAAACTCGACCCCTATCTCAATGTCGACCCCGGTACGATGTCGCCATATCAGCATGGTGAAGTGTTCGTCACGGAGGATGGATGCGAGACTGACCTCGATCTGGGCCATTACGAGCGCTTCATTGACCAGAACCTGAGTCAGGCTTCCAATGTTACGGCCGGGCAGGTATATCGCTCCATCATTACAAAGGAACGGCGGGGGGACTACCTCGGTGGAACGATCCAGACCATTCCCCACGTTACCAACGAGATAAAGGCGCGCATGAAAGCGTTGTCTGACGACGCAGAAGTCGTGGTCGTCGAAGTAGGCGGTACCGTCGGTGACATCGAAGGGTTGCCGTTCCTCGAAGCTATTCGCCAGATGCGCAA
>Ga0114996_10005777_pt1 | contig 14463 bp, 14 predicted proteins | sample ArcticOcean_MG_C_4_FD_87039 | JGI IMG/M metagenome (GOLD analysis project Ga0114996, IMG submission 87039) | Marine microbial communities from western Arctic Ocean - ArcticOcean_MG_CB4_134 | ecosystem: Environmental > Aquatic > Marine > Oceanic | place: Arctic Ocean: Canada Basin | collected...
CAAGTGTTGCCGCAGGGCCCGCACCTTCTCTGGGTCCCAAGGCGCCTGTACTGACTTTTTCCGCCGTGGATAACCCATCATTGCGAGGAGATACACGAAACCGTGTAACAAGGCAACGAACGAGCTGTCGTTTCGCTCCAACGAAGCCCACACTTTGGACTTTCTTGTGATGCCGCCCAAAACCAGCCCAGACCGGGTAAAATCTATGAAGCTCAGAGGAGGACACATGAAAACACGAACGTTTGGATCGCTATGGCCCGTCAGCGCCCTGACCCTGGGTGGCGGCGGTATCGGTCAAGTCTGGGGAGCGACGACTCGAGACGAAGCCATCGCCACAACGCGAGAGGCTGTCGAGGCCGGCATTACGATGCTGGATGTTGCACCCCTTTACGGCCAGGGAGAGGCTGAGAGCGTCATTGGGGCGACCTTTGGGGGAAAGCTGCCCCAGGGCGTCAGGATCAGCACCAAGTGCCGCCTGGAGAACCTTCCGGCCAGCGAGATCGCCGCTGCCCTGGAGACCAGCCTGCGGGAAAGCTTCGACAGATTGAAGCTGGAATATGTAGACGTCCTGTTCCTCCACAGCCAAACCATCCCAGACGGCGCTGAAGACCAGTATCAAGGCACGCCATTTGGCGTGTTCCGCGAAGCGGTGGTGCCAGCTTTTTTGAAGCTAAGAGAGCGGGGGCTCATAGGGGCGTGGGGAATGTCGGCGATCGGCCTGCCCTCCATCCTGATCCAAGCCATCGAGGGCGACCCAGCGCCTCAGGCGGTGCAGGCCATAGCAAACTGTCTGGACTCACCTGGCGGCCTTAAGCGGTTCGACGAGCCCGCCCGACCGAGGGACATCATTAGCGCCGCAGGCCGCAAAGGAGCGGCTGTTATGGGCATTCGGGCTGTCCAGGCCGGCGCTCTTACCGATGCCCTGGATCGGCCCCTTGCGGAGGATCACCCGGAGGTTGCCGACTTCAACCGGGCTGCACCCTTCCGGGCCATTGCCAAAGAGATTGGAGAGTCAGCCGCGGCCCTGGCCCATCGCTACTCCCTCTCAATGCAGGACGTCGACACGGTTGTTCTGGGCGTTAAGAACCGACAGGAGCTAAGGGAATGCGTCGAGGCCGAGGCGCGAGGCCCCCTGGACGCAGAACTGATCCAGCGCATTGACCAGGCGGTTGGCCGCTGAGGCTTCCCTGCACTGGATCCCTATGTCTGCTGCAGCACTGATAGCCATTGCATCTAGACGCGATCTTCGTTAATGACGAACGTAGGGGCGTTCAATTGAACGCCCCTACGGCGCTATGCCCTCAAGGACCATCCATCGTCCCGTTTCGGCCTGACATCATTGCACTTCGGGATTCGTTACGAGTCAGATAGCAACGGGACTACCTCACGCACGAATGTCTCCAGTTGATCCAAGAAGCGGAACGAAGCAAACCGGACAACAACCGTGTCAGCTCCAGCCGCGGCGTACTCCTGCATGCGTCTAGCCACGGCCTCAGGCCTTCCAAATGGACCCCACTTGTCGCCCCAGTGGTTCACGCCGTAGTAGCGCAACAAAAAACCATTAGCCTCTTCGGACGCCTTGGCTGGATCGGCGGCAATATTCACCGTCATATAGAAAACCGACTGGAAACCCGAAGGGTCTCTGCCCTCTTCCTCGGCATAGGACCACACCGTGTCCTTAACAACGCCAAATTCCTCGGGAGAGGCCGTTATGGAGATGAAACCATCTCCCAGGCGGGCCGCCCGGCGGAGTTGACGCTCCGAGCCCGTGTGACTATGGCACGCCGTAAGCAGCGGCACGCTGCCGTTGGGGGGCAAGGGCCGCACCGCTACAGGGTCGAACTGGAAGTGCCTGCCCTCATAGGCAACCTCATTCCCAGTCCACAGATCTCGCAGAATGTGGATCGTTTCTTCGAGCCGGGCGCCGCGCTGGCTCGTCGGCACCCCGGCTGCCACCCACTCCCGCCTCATTTCTTCCGTGAAGGCTCCGCCAACCCCCATGCCCAACACCAACCGCCCCTGTGATAGGTAATCAACCGATCCTATGACATGGGCCAGCACTACCGGGGGCCGCAGGCTCGGCAGCAACACGGCAGTTCCCAGCCGAACCCGCTGCGTACGGGTCGCCACCGCCGCCAGCGTTGTCAGTGGGTCGAGCCTTGGTTTGGCAGTCAGGCTATCGCCGACCCACACGGAGTCCAGGCCCGCTGACTCGGTCACTTCAGCCAGAGCCAACAACAAACCGGGGTCTGGAGGCCCGCCATCCATGACCTCCATCCCCCTCGTTGGTAACAGGATGCCGATACGCATGAAGTCCCCTCCAAAAGCTATAAGGCCCCTATTCTACCCGCCAGGCAGGGGCTATATGCGTCAAAATGGGCCCGCCAGGCGTAATTCAAGGTAAATTGAGCCAAAACACTGTTGACGAATCGCGGGAATCGTGAGATAAACGAGTTAGCTCTGCCTCAGGAGGGACCCATGCAGGGATATTGCGTTAAGTGCCGCGAGTCACGAGAGATCAAGGACGCCAAGTCCATCACCATGAAGAATGGTCGCCCGGCGACCCAGGGTGCCTGCCCGGTTTGCGGAACAAAGATGTTCCGCATCGGTAAAGCCTCCTAGGTCACGCCGACCATTCGTCGAGAGCTGCATCAGTTGGCTCGGCGTCTCAGAGCGTAGTTGGCATGATGTAGGCTTGGGTTTGTCGCCTAGCCTACATAGCCGCTAAAGCCCTGAGAAATTGGTGAGTACGCGTCGCTGCCTCACTTTCATGCGTGAGGTGGTCTGGGAAGTGTTTCGGAAAAATGAAGAGAGGGTCAAGCGACCCTCTCTTCATTTTGGTTTCTGCTGGCTCGCACTCCAGGGCTCCCTGATCGGTCTCCGGGCGGAAGTGGGCACGCCTTTGAGCAAGCTCTGAGGTCCGCTAGCCGCTTGGGGCCATTCGGAACTTCAGCAAGGCCACGGCCAAAAAGGCTAGCCCAAAGGCCAGCAGCGCCGTCATCTCCCAGAGGACATCTCCAAAGTCAGCCCCGAATAACATCAGCTTGTTGAAGCCGGCGTTGGCCCAACCGTGTGGCGTCAGCTTTGCCAGGAACTGCATGAAAGGGGGGGCAATGAACAGAGGCCACCAACTCCCACCGATTGGCGCCAGTACCAGCGCCGAGAGTACCCCAGCCGATGACGCGGCTCGCACCGTCCTAACGAAAGAGGCAAGGAGAATGCCAAACCCCGCCGACGCCAACACCATCAAGACAGAAAGCAGAATAGTTGCAACGGGAGACACTCCGAGGTCTACGTTGAAGGCCAGTACGCCGACGGACCACAACACGGCCAGTTGAATAAGTCCTTTGTACGTTGCCCCGAAGAACTTCCCCAGCACCACTGACTCCCTGCGAACCCCATTGGCCATGAGCCGCTCCAGGGTGTGGTTCTGCCGCTCCTTGGCTATCGCTTCGGCACTGAGAGCGGCGGCAAAGAACACGAACATGGTCAAGTAGCCGGGCATGGTGAAGTCGCCGGCATTGAAGTCCTTTATGTCGCCGATCCTCTCCACAACAAAGGCGACGGGCGGCTCCTGCCCTGCGATCGCTAGCAACGCAGCCATATCTTCAGCCGACAACTGTCTACCTTCCATTGCCCTTAACCCGATCACGGCAGTCAGCGCTGCCTGCCCGTTTGTGAGCCTGCTGGATATGGCGCGGGCGAGGCCTTCCAACGCCAGTCTGGTACTGGGTTGGTCAACATGGGCAAAGACCTCAAGCTGGGTTGCTTGCCCGCTGAGCAAACGTTGTGAGAAATCGGCGGGAAATGAAACGAAACCTCCCAACCGTTCCTTCTCCACGCTTTGAAGAGCCTCTTCATAGGAGAGGACACGGATAGTTACGTCCGTGGAGACCTCCATTCCCTCGATCAAGCGATGGCTGAGGCCGCCCGGCGGTTCCTGGGTGGCCACCGTCAAGATCAGCTTGTCGTCTTCCAGCCCAACGCCCGATAGGGCAAGGCTGAAGGCGAGAATGAACATCACGGGAAACGCCAGGGCGAAGACCACTGCGAACCGGTCTTTGAAAAAGACTTTCATGTCTTTGCCAGCGAGCACGAGGCTTTGCTTGAGGAGGCTGCCCATGGCTAACGCCCCCCCACGCCAGTTCGGAAAGCCAGTCTGGCAAACAGCAGGCTGGCAACGGCTACTCCGGCGATGATGGCCGCTTCAGGTCCCTGGGTGCTCAGCCCCTCAGCTCCCGACACCAACCCCTCTAGCGCATCAATCGCATACTTGTTGATGGTGAACTTGCTCAGGAAGGCCAGCGCGCCAGTGTTTCCTACCTCAAAGAACGTGCCACCGAAGACCGTCATGAACATGGTGAAGAAGACCGCTGACCAGGTGGCTTGATCACGGCTCCGGGCCAGCGTGCCAATCAATAAGCTCACGGCGCTAACCGCGGCGGCAACAAGGACGCAGAAAATAAGTGTCTGAACGAATACGCTAGCCCCACCCACCTGAAGGACAACAAAGGCGAGGCCAAGGAGCACCACCGCTTGGACCATTGCACGGGACACCCCTGCCAAGAACCGCCCGGCGAAAAGCTGGTTCAGGCTGAGGCGGGTCGTGAGCAGCCGTTCCAATGTTCCGATACGGCGTTCCTCAACCAAAGCCTGGCTTCCCAGGCTAACGGCAAACAACAGGAACATCACCAGAATCCCAGGAAGGAGCCGATGCAGCACTTCTGCGCTGGCGCCACCAACATCAATACTTCGCACGACAACGGATGGGCTTTGGTGCGCCTCTGCAAGACTGGTGAAAACCGCCTGGTTAACCTGAGAAGCAGGCAGGCTACTTTCCCCGATCACCTCTCGCACAACCGAATAGACTTGAGCCTCTCCCGCCATTTCCTGGGTGATTGCCCTGATGATGCCGTTGATGATTTGGCTCTCGTTTCCACCGGAGCCTCGCTGGCGAAAGGTGAGGGACGTCTGCTCGCCGTCATCAAGCGCCTCAGAAAAGCCCTCAGGGATAACGGCAACTGATAGGAAGCTTGATCTGTCGAGACCCTGATCGGCATCTTCGAGGGAGTGCATCTCAACATCGATGCCATCAATGTCGCTGAGGCTTTCTACAAGCAGTTTGGCTGCTGGTCCGCCGTCCAGGTCAACGAAGTGGGCAGTGCCATTGAAGGACTCCCCGCCGCCAAAGGTGCCATACATGAGGGCAAAGAGCACGACTGGCAGGGCCAAGCTGAAAGCAAGGTCGCCGCGATCAAGGAGAAACCGCTTCGTTTCTAGGAGGGCAATGTGGAGCGGCCGGAACATCCCTTAGTCTCTAAGGCTGCGGCCCGTGAGATGGAGGAATACTTCTTCCAAGGTCACCTGAGCGGGGTCTCCCAACTCTGTTTTCAATTCGACGGGGGTTCCAATCGCAATAATCCGCCCATTATCAATGATGGCGATACGGTCACAGAGTCTGTTCGCCTCTTCCATGTAATGGGTGGTGTACAGGACGCTCATACCTTCGTCCCTAAGGCGAAGGATGGTTTCGAAGATATGGTTCCTAGACTGGGGATCAATGCCCACCGTGGGCTCGTCGAGGAAAAGCAGTGCCGGCCGCCCCATGAGGGCGATCGCCAGGTTCACTCGTCGCTTCATGCCGCCAGAAAACTTGGCTACCGCTCCTTTGGCCCGGTCTTGGAGACCTACCAGCTGAAGGTTCTCCTCAGCTCTAACCCTCGCCTCTTGACTACCGAGACCCGCCATGCGGCCAAAGAACACAAGGTTGTCCAGGGCGGACAGTTCCTCATAGAGGGCCAACTCTTGCGGGCAGAGACCTATGAGTGCCCGGACCTGGCCTGATGACCGCCTGGCAGAGTGGCCCCCAATCTCCACGTCCCCGCCATCAGCGTCAAGAACGGTAGCCAGCATGCGAATGGTAGTGGTCTTTCCAGCGCCGTTGGGTCCAAGGAGGCCGAAGATCTCCTGCCTCTGGATCGTGAAGCTAACGTCATCAACGGCCAACATGCCGTCGAATGACTTGCTCAGCCCTTTGGCTTCAAGGATGGTGCCCGCCAACGTAAACTCCTAAACGCCCTGATGCTTGGCTTGTACGCCATAGGGACTCCCCAATTGTTCACCAGCGGAAAGGTAAGGGGTGCGTCTCCCAGAAACCAGCGTCGTGGCGTTCTGGGCGGAGGGGATGCAACCGAAACGATGAAAGCTGCCGCTAGCCTACGGTACAGACTTAAGAACCTTGGCGGCGGCCAACTCATCCAGGCGGGCCAAATAGCGTTCAATCGGGATAGCCGAAAGCGTGGTTATACTGACGGTGCCGCGACCCCCAAGATGCGCTGAGAGTTGGGTTATAGCCCCATTGTCCGGTGCTTCGACAATGCTCACAAAGTCGAAGGCGCCTAGAACTGCGTATTGGGCCAGAATCCGGCAACCGAACCGTTCAACCTCCTGGTTAACCTCCAGAAGGCGTTCAGGCCGCGCATGCAAGGTATGCCGACCGGCGCCGGTTAACTTCGTTAGTAGTACATATATGGACACGAGCCTCCCCCTCAAACCGAGCTAGAGGGTATGCAGAAAGACCTTCATTGTCAACGAGGTCTCACCTCGCCTCGTAGGCGTCAGTGTTGCCCAAGCCCCGTCGGCGATTGAGATTCCCATCAAGGGCCAATGGCATCTGCAATGCCTGTATCGGTCGGGCGAGGATGCATATTCGATGCTAAGAAAAGCGGAAAATCCTGACGGCCACTGCCGAGGCAACGACGATCCAGGCTGACAAGATCGCCAGTTCCAAGGGGAACTCCCAAAGGGCACGGCCGTCGAGGGCCACTCCCCTCAAAGCATCAAGCATGGGGGACAAAGGCAGATAGTCCACGACAACCCTCAGCGCCGTGGGCAGTCCGTCCCTGGGGAAGAAAGCGCCTGAGAGAAACATCATGGGCAAGGCAACGGCGTTGCCCATGCCGCTAGCCGCCGCCGCTGTCTTCGAAAAGGCGCCGACGATGAATCCTAGGCTCAGGAACACGAGGTTGCCAAAGAGGACGATGATGCCGATGCCGAGGTAGCTGCCTTTGATGTTGGCGTCATAGGCCAAAACGCCAACCCCAAGGATGACAGCGGCCTGAAGGAGAGCGAGCGTAAGGTACGCCAAAACTTGAGCCGTAAAGAAGGTCGTAATGCGAAGAGGCGTGGCCTGTATCCGCTTGAGGATTCGCTGCTCTCTGAACACCGTGATAGAAGATGCCAAACCCACGATCGAGTAGACCATGATGCCCATGCCCAGTATCCCAGGTAGGAGGAAATCGAAGTAGTCAACGTCGTCCGAATAGATCCCAGACGCATCAAGGACAAGCAACGTCGGCGCTCCAGCGAGGGTGAGGTTGGCGTCATCCAGGAATCTTCGGACAACGCCAACTATGAGCCCCGAGGTTGGGCTGCCTTCGTCGAACAGAAGCGTCACTATGGCTGGTGGATCGGATGCCACCCGCTCTTCAAGCCCCGCCGGCAAGATAAGAAGAAAGCCCAAGTCGCCATCCGTGACTTCCTGACGCGCTTCGGCCTCGTCAGCACGGATCTCCAATTCCAGAGTCTCCACACCGGCGAGGCCAGTCATTAAGTTCTGGGATAGTTGGTCCTGGGCATGGTCCACCACTGCAATTGTTGTCGTGGGAACGCCGTTGCCAATGAAGAAACCGAAGACGACAACGAACAGCAGTGGAAACGCCAGTGCCCAAAAAATGGCCTGGCGGTTGCGAAAAATGATTCTTAGGTTAGCTATGAATAGGCTAGGAAACGCCATCAAGTGGTCTCACTCTTTTTATGTGCTCTGATTACCTGTCATGGCGCCAAGCACACGCTTGGTCGAAAATCATAGGCGACCATGAATGTGGCCGTCCTGGTCAAAGGTGTGCGTACTGGGAACGGAGGATCTAGTCCCGTAGCCCCCTACCCGTTAAGGACAGGAACACGTCCTCCAGGTTGGACGGCTGCACCTCTAGGTGCTCCAGTTCGCTTCCCTCGCGTCCCGCCCAGGCGAGGAGCGCCGGAAGGGTCCTGGCAGCATTTGTAGAACCTATAGCGAATCCTCCGTCCTGACCGGCGCGAACGTTCACAACGCTGTCAAGAGTCTCAAGCCCATCCTGAGACAGGCTCCCCTTGACTACCACCTTGATTTCGTATGGCGTCGGCAGCGACCGCACTAGATTTTGCGGGGTGTCCATGGCCACGATTTTGCCTTGATCCATAATGGCAACGCGGTCACAGAGTCTTTCAGCCTCTTCCATGTAGTGGGTCGTCAACACGACCGTCCGTCCTTCTGAGTGGATCTCTTGGATAAGGTCCCAGAGATTGCGCCGTGCTTGAGGGTCGAGGCCGGTGGTGGGCTCGTCCAAAAACACCAACTCAGGATCATTCAGCAAGGTTGCAGCGATGGAGAAGCGTTGTTTCTGGCCACCGGAGAGTTTCTTGACGGTGGTCCCTGCTTTGTCGGTGAGGTCCATGCGCTCCAGCAGGTCGTCAACAGCAATGTGGCGGGGGTAAAAATGCTGGAACAGCTGCAGAATCTCTCGGAGGGTGAGGTAGTCGAAGTAGGAGGAAGCCTGCAACTGGATACCAATGCGCTCCTTGACCTCTCTTGCCTGCCGAGGCACATCCATGCCCAATACGCGGATGCTCCCCTGCGTTGGGTTCAGGAGGCCTTCTATGCATTCCAGTGTTGTTGTCTTGCCAGCGCCGTTGGGACCAAGGATACCGAAGACCTCACCCCTGGGAACATTGAAGGAAACACCATCAATAGCGGTAAGGTCATCGAACCGCTTGATCAAGCCCTCGACAACAATTACTGGATCACGCTCTGAGGCCAAGGTCAGTTCTCCCTTGAAAAGTTGAGAACCAACGCTTCTTCACTCTATTGGGTCGGCGATGTAGCGCTCAGTGATCAGGTCAAGCTCTGCCACCTCTTCCTGAGTCAACCGCCAGTCGGCTGCCGCAGCGTTGGCTTGTACCTGCTCTGGCTTGGTTGCTCCCGCGATCACCGTACTCACTTGAGGCCGTGCGAGCAGCCAGGCGAACGCCAACTCCAGGACCGTGTGATCCCTGTCCCCGGCGAACTTCTCCAGCTTGCCCAGAACTTCATAGTTCGCGTCGTTGAGGATGCCCTGGAAACGGACATCGTGGAGGCGGGTGCCCTCCGCAGGCTCCTCTCCCGACCGGTACTTTCCGGTGAGCAAGCCCTTGGCCAACGGGTAGTACGGAATGATGCCAACGTTGTAAGCCTTGCAAAAGCCCACGAGTTCGCGCTCGGGCACCCGGTGGTAAAGGCTGTAATGAGGCTGAATGCTAATGAAAGAGTTGAGCCCAAGCGACCGCGAAGTCCAGGCGGCCTCGCAGGACTGCCAGCCGAGGTAGTTGGAAGAACCGATGTATCGAATTTTGCCCTGGTGAACCATGTCATCAAGGGCCCGGAGCGTTTCTTCGATGGGGGTAAGAGAGTCAGGGAAATGAATCTGGAACAGATCAATGTAGTCAGTGCCTAGTTTTTTGAGGCTCGTCTCGACAGCCTGGATCAAGTGAAGCCGCGAAGCCCCCCCCTCATGAGGGCCTTGGCCGTAGCGCATCCCGGCCTTGGTCATGATGACGAGCTTGTGGCGCTCTCCCTTGATAGCCTTGCCGATTATCCCTTCTGACAAGCCCCCGCCGTAGACATTGGCGGTATCAATGGCCGTAATGCCGTGTTCAATAGCCGCTTTCACGACCCGAATACTACCGGCCTCGTCCGTGCGTCCGCCAAAGTTGTTCGTACCCAAGCCTATAGCTGAGACTTGAAGCCCGGAGTTTCCTACAAAGCGAAGCTCCAACACGGACCTCTCATTAAGATTGTCGAACCTCGGGGCCTACAAGCCAAGGGCAGGCTACCCTCCCAAGACAATCGGCCCAGCGCTTTGCCCCTCAGAGTCCTGTGGCTCAGAGCCAGGTTGTTCGTCAGCCTGTTGTTCAGCGTTTGGTTGCTCTGCTAACGGCTGATCGTCGGCCTGCTGTTCTGCCGCGGGTTGTTCTGCGATTTGCTGCTCGTCGCCCTGTTGCTCGGCGACGGGCTGTTCGTCAAATTGCTGATCGGCGGCGGGTTGCTCGTCAATTTGTTGACCGTCTGTGTATTGCTCGTCGGCCTGTTGCCCTGCAGCGGGCTGTTCTGTGTATTGTTGGTCGGTGGCGGGTTGCTGCGCAAATTGCTGATCGTAGGTCTGTTGCCCGCCGGTCGGTTGATCTTCTCTCTCTGGACTCGAACTCCGTCGCTCGGCGACGTCCTGTTCGTAACTCCGCCGGTCAGATGCTTGATAGTCGCCGCGGCGTGACCGAGGACGCCTCGTCACCAGCTTCCTCATCTCGTCTTCCAGCAACTTGAAGTCCTGCTGCGGCAGAAGGTGAAGCTGCCCCTGAAAGAAGGCTAGCGCCCACTCCTCTGGGGTCCAGCGACGCACATAGAGAAGCCTCGGCCCAATTTCTCGCAGGTCCAGCCAGTCCTTTTCCTCAAGGCTCACGTCGGCATTGATGTTGACTCGGAATGGGTAAGGGTCGTTACCCTCACTATCTCTCCAGATAAGGTCTTTCCCTTCAAAGTATTCGGACGTTACCGTGGCGGCTGCCGGCACTCCCAAAACATCCGGCAGATAGAACACCATCCGGTCACCCGGTAGCATCCTCTGAGCCTTTTTTCTCTCCTTGCTTCTGACGCCCTGCACGGAGAGGCCATGCTCTTTGGTCACTTTGTAATCGGCGGAAGGTAGAACAACCAGCCAATAATTCCTTGGCTTCTTGCCCTCTTTCCTATTGTCCCTGGGATTGGCCATTTTGCATGTCCAGTATGTGGGGCCGCGTAGCTATGCGGCCCAGAGTATTAGCGCGCATTGTAACATGGGGCCCTGCGGCCTCACGTCGAATGCAATCTTATAGCGTTGGACGCACTTTGACCATATAAACGGGTCTGCGGTGGAGTCTAAGCACCCCAACTTCCCTGAATGGCCATCGCATACATCCGCACCCAAGCTATTCGCATCCTATGATCAAGAGCTTGAAAAGGCACAGACCGGTCTCGTACACTCGCCCTACTGAAAGGTCATCTGGGCCAGGAGCGAAATATGGCAGTTACGGTTTTTACTTCAAATGGTTGCGGGCCCTGTGAGATGGTCAAGGGTTACCTTCTCAAAGAAGGTGTTGCCTTCGAAGAGAAGAACGTCTCCACTGATGTCGCAGCCCGGGAACATCTCATAAGCTTGGGCCACAGAGCAACGCCCGTAACAGTAGTTGGAGAGCAACGAATTGTCGGTTACAAACCAGACCAGCTGGCGGAGGCTCTCCGAGCCGCAGGGTAGCGTTCCCAGTGAATCATGGAGAAAAAAGGCGGCTGAGCCGCCTTTTTCTTTGCCCTGTGTAAGCCTGCTTGGGGGTGTGAAGGCCAATGGAATACTCACACCGCTGAGGTGCTGTCCAACGTTGCCATGTCCGCTCAGAAAGCCCCTTGTCCGTCCTACAAACAGTGGACGCAATCACGATCATTGAAGCCCGATAATTCGACAAAAGAAAACGGGGGAGCACGTTAGCGCTCCCCCGTTTCGGTGCAGTACCCCCCCAAGGGTTGATAATTGCTTGCCTCAACCATACCACGAATCGTGCGATAACGCCAAGGGGCCCGTCGTTTTTGTGTCTGGTTTGCTTCCCACTCATTATTCGGAAAGGTAACACTACGATCCAATGTGCCCTTCCCAGTCACGACTAGCCTTCGATCTGGACGATCCGGCCAGCGATGTTGGAAGTTGTCCCTCTTTTCGTTCAGTGGGCTCCCGGCCGGATAGGGATTGTGTGAACTTCTCCACCTAGAGGGTGAATCGAGATGTTCTCGGTGGAGGCGCACCATGCTTTTCACAGCGACGAACCGCTGTGAAGGACACAGGTTTGAGTTACCCATATGAAAAGCACATGGGGATGCTTCACAAAGCGAGGGGAGGGAGCGGGAACAATAAGGACTTGAACTATCCGACAGTGGGGCGGCTTGGCGGCCTTGTGCCTATGGGGCAGATTGATGTAGCGTCGGGGTGGATGGTGAGCGAAAGCGAATAAGACGAGCTCCAGGATGCCGAATGCGCTGTGACCAGTGTGGGCACGATACCCTACCCCAGGCCGCTTATTGCCACTGGTGCGGTCACCAGGTCCAGGCGCGCTGCCACAGTTGCGACGCCGTCAGCCCAGTGGGAAGCTCCTTCTGCCACAGCTGCGGTGCTAATCTTGGCACCCAAACTGAACCGATGCGCGAAGAAGAACCTGGACGCGACCCCGTAGCCTATCAAGTCCCCGGTGCCATCCAATGCCCGCGGTGTGCGACGACCAATGAATCGGGCGCTACCTACTGCTACCGCTGCGGCTTTCCGCTGGAGGAGGCCCATGCGCCGGGTGCAGAATTCCCTCACATACCCGCCTACCAGGATGGAAGGCCCGCAGGTTTCTTTATTCGGTTGGTGGCCTACTTCATCGATGGGTTAGTGCTCAGCATAGGCCTCCTCGTCCTTCTCGCCGCCTCAGGACGAGGGTTTTTCGAAAACACCGAAACCCTCTCTGTAGTGGACCTTGTAGGAGTGGGAACCAATCTTGCCTACTACACCCTGATTGTCTCGGCCTGGGGCACAACGCTCGGAAAACGCCCCTTCGACATGTATATCGTGCGAACCGATGGGTCACGCGTTGGACCTGGCAGAGCCTTTGCCCGATCACTCGCCTACTATCTTTCCATTCTAGTTCTGCTTATTGGCTTCATCATGATTGGCTTGCGAAAGGACAAACGAGGTCTCCACGACCTCATTTGCGATACCGTGGTGGTGATCAGAAAACCCAGACCCCGCTCCGACATGCCGTAGCCCTTGACCGCGATCGGCGTGCTCCTTGTTGCCCTTGCCCCCGGCCTGTTCTGGCTCTGGGTATTCAGCCGCATGGATGTTTACCGCCCCGGCCCGCGGAGTTTGATTGTCTCGACGTTTCTGTTGGGCGGCCTGTCGGTTATACCCGCAGCCGTCCTCGAGGCAATTTTCCTGAATGGAGTTGAACTAGACGCTGTGGGGGCTACCCTGGCTTCCACAGCAGTAGCCATGCTTCTGGTAGTGGGTCCGGTGGAAGAGGTCTGCAAGTTCGCGGCTGTCCGTTTCCACGCCTTCCACTCTCTCTATTTCGACGAGCCGCTGGATGGCATGGTGTACGGGGCCGCCGCAAGCCTTGGTTTCGCCACCCTGGAGAATCTGGGATACGTGTTGGTATTCGGGCCAGAAGTGATGATTGTCCGGGCCCCCCTGAGTACGCTGGCCCACGTGATCTTTGGCGGACTGTGGGGCTACACCCTGGGTCTCCATCACCGTTCAGGACGCAAGCGAAAGAGAGTTCTAGTTGTCGGCATCGCATTAGCGGCGGCGGCGCACGGCCTGTTCAACCTAACCGTCTTCGTGATGCCTTGGGCGTCGGTGGCCTACGTAATCGTAGGCGGCATTTGGCTCTTTACTCGGTTCAAATGGGGCCAGCGCATCTCCCCATACCGTATGAGCCGCAATTCTCCTCAAGTACGCTGCCGCGCCTGCGGAACAATGACCAACGCTGGTGGCAACCAATGCGAGTATTGCGGCTCAGTGCTCCCCTCGGGCCTAGAAGCCTTGTACTGCAGCCACTGCGGTGTCCGCAACCGGATAGATGCTTCCTTCTGCACAGGCTGCGGAGATCGCTTTCTGAAGGGGAGGAGAGGTTGACGCTTTTGGCGGCGGTCTTAGTGAAGGAGCGGTAATCCTTCCGAGAGGGTTAATAGTATTGAGGCCACCCCGTGTGCTGGGTTCCTGGCGCACGGTTAAAGCATTTCCGTCCTTAGGGCTGAGAACGCTTGCGGGCAATCATGGCGTCGGCCAGTGGGCTCTGGGCGGGATTGATAACAATGTTGACTAACGCCGGCTTGCCGCTTTTGAACGCTCTATCCAGGGCGGCAGGCAGGTCATCTCGACGCTCCACCAGTTCTCCATGTCCGCCCATCGCCTCCACGACCTTGTCGTATCGGATTGACCGCAGATCGGTGGCTACAGCGCGGCCGTAGTAAGCAAGCTGGAAATTGCGGTCTATGCTCCAGAGTGCATCGTTGCCCAGCACGACCACAATTGGGAGGTTGTGGCGGATCGCCGTATCGAACTCGGCTAGATAGAAGCCCAGTGAGCCGTCTCCCATGAACAAAACAACCTGAGCATTGGGGTCTGCGTAGCGGCAGGCCAGAGCGAATGGAAGCCCTGCGCCAAGCTGTCCCAACGGCCCCAATCTTAGCCACCCTCCAGGACGCCGCGCTCTCAGATAGAGACGAGGCCACTGAACGTAGTCGCCACCGTCGATGATGACCATTGCATCGTCTTCCAGAAGCGCCTCAACGTCTTTGGCGACATGCAAGGGGTGAATCGCCTC
>Ga0114996_10005779_pt1 | contig 14457 bp, 12 predicted proteins | sample ArcticOcean_MG_C_4_FD_87039 | JGI IMG/M metagenome (GOLD analysis project Ga0114996, IMG submission 87039) | Marine microbial communities from western Arctic Ocean - ArcticOcean_MG_CB4_134 | ecosystem: Environmental > Aquatic > Marine > Oceanic | place: Arctic Ocean: Canada Basin | collected...
CTGGAAATTTGACTGTAACCCAAAAACGTCGAAATGGATACTCGATGGCCGCGGCACCCGAAACAACGTGATCGCTACGCCGGTCGTGCACGAAGGGCTGGTCTATATCGCGGTGGGTCAGGACCCCGAACATGGCGAAGGACAGGGACATCTCTGGTGCATCGATCCGACCAAGCGAGGCGACGTGAGCGCCCAACTGGCTGTGAAAGTCAGTGACCGAAAGACGCCCATTCCGCATCGCCGACTGTTGGCGGTCGACGAGAAAAAGGGGGAAGTCGCAATCGATAACCCCAACTCGGCCGTGAAGTGGCACTACATGGGCGTCGATACCAACGGCAACAAGGAACTCGAATTCGAGGAAACCATGCACCGCAGTTGCGGCACGGTGGCGATCAAGGGCGGGCTGCTATTTATCGCCGACTTCAGCGGATTGTTTCACTGCCTCGACGTCAACACAGGTAAGCCGCACTGGACCTACGACATGCTGGCCGCTTCCTGGGGCACGCCGCTGATCGTTGACGGCAACGTCTATATCGGCGACGAAGACGGCGACGTGTCGATCTTCAAGCTGTCGGCTGATCCTGCCATGGCAATGGTCAAAGATGGGGACGACTATGCACCTCAGGCGGAACTCAGCATGGGCAATGCGGTCTACAGCACGCCGATCATCGCCAACGGTGCGCTCTACATCTCGAACCGTAGCCATTTGTTCCGCATCGAGAAGGCAAAGAAGTAGTCGGCGCGGATCGCACAGACGGTTACAATACGCCGCATGACTACGACTTCAAAAACGCCCCCGGTGGCGGTGCTCTTTAGTGGTGGATTGGACAGCGCCGTGCTGGTCGGACATCTGCTCGCGTCCGGTCGGGTGGTGCAGCCGCTCTATGTCGATTCGCAATTGGTTTGGCAATCGGCCGAACGAGTCGCGGCAGTGCGCTTTCTCGAGCTGATCTCGCAGTCTCGGCTGCGACCGCTCAGTGACCTGACGCTGCCGCTGGACGATGTTTATGGTCCGCACTGGAGCGTGACCGGGTCCGAGGTCCCCGATGCGCTAACCGACGACGCGGCGGTCGATCTGCCGGCCCGAAATGCGCTGATGTTGCTCAAATCGGCGCTCTGGTGCCGCCAGAATGGAATCGAGCATCTCGCGGTCGGCTGTTTGAAAACGAGCCCGTTTGCGGATGCCAAGGCGTCTTTTTTCGAGAGTTTGCGCGGCGTTTTGGCTGATTCGCTGGATGAGTCGATCGAAATCATGAGGCCGCTGACGAAGTTCGACAAACAGCAGGTCATGCGGCTAGGTGTAGAATTGCCGCTCGGCGAAACCTTCTCGTGCATCGCCCCGGTGGGTGATCAGCATTGTGGTGCCTGCAATAAGTGTGCGGAACGGCAAACGGCGTTTCGCGTGGCGAAGATTCCGGACTCGACCCGCTATGCTGTCGCCCTTTGTCGCGTTTGAGGGGCGGGTAACTCCGCTAGATTTTCCGCCCCGCGGTCGCTAGAATGCCCGTTTGCCTGCCCGACCCGTTTGCCCGCCCGAGAATTGGGGCGGTCTTCGACCAAGAGAAAAACGAGAGCAAGTCATGCCGGTCGTCAAATTTGTCAACGAAAAGAAAGAAATTCAGGTCCCCGAGGGCGCGAACTTGCGTCAAGAGGCCGCGAAAGCGGGAATCCAACTCTACCCGCATATTCACAAGGCACTCAATTGTCACGGCTTTGGGCAGTGTGGCAGTTGTCGGGTGAACATCGTCCAAGGAATGGAAAGCACCAGCCCGATGGGGATGATGGAGCGGTGCCGATTCAAATATGTGCCCGATCCGGTGATGATGGCCTATATCGGCCACGAGGACACAATGCGTTTGGCCTGTCAGACCAGGGTCACCGGCGACATCGAGGTCGAAACGCAACCGAAGATGGACCTGTTCGGCGTGAACTTCTTTAGCTAAACGCGGGCGATCCTCTTTAGGCGAGACACCGTGAAACAGATCATCGCCGTCGTCAAACCGTTTCTAGTCGAGCGAATTCTCGAAAGCCTTCGCCGGGCTCCGCTGGAAGCCTGCAGCGTGCAAGAGGTCAAAGGCTATGGCCGGCAAAAGAGTTATCTCGACCAGTACGGCGACAGCGAGTATTCCCTGGCGTTTTTGCCCAAGGTAGAAATCTCTCTATGGGTCGACGACGTCCGCGTCGACGAAATCGTCCGCAAGATCGTCGACGCCGCCCGCACCGGCCGCATGGGCGACGGCAAGATCTTCGTATTGCCGGCGGCGACGGTTGAAGCAACGATCGACATCTAGCCAGATGCTCACCCGTCGCCCATTTAGCCGGTGGGCCTGCCCGCCGAACGTCGCGCCGCTCTCACCCCCGATACTCCTCCACAAACGACCACCGCTGCCGTTTCAATCCCTCCTTGATCGGGTTATTTTCGACATATTTGATCGCTCTCCTCACCGCCGCTTCGCTATCAAGAAAAACGACCCATCCCCGCCTTCCCCAAACCGGTCGACCATCCTCGTGCCAGAGCCCACTCTGCTTTAGGGACTTCGTCGCCCGCGACTTCATGTGCGTACGAACTTTTTCGATATCGCGGGAAGTTCTTCCAATAACCAGATGGACATGATCTGGCATGATGGCGCACGCATGAATGGTGACGTTCGCTTCCTCCGATGCCAAGGCAAATCCCTTGGCGACCTCGACTGCTTGCCGTCCTGTGATGCGAACCGGCGGGTATTTCAACAGATTTTTTGCGGCACGTCGCGCGTTGAAGTCATGCGGGTTTCCGGCCACAGAGCGACGAGAATCGGTCTTCGTCGCCGTTCCATAACGACGCAGATCCCAACTGCCGACGCGGGTCGATCCTGAGCCTCGGGGGTCGTTTGGGAGCCAGAACCCGTACATGCCGAAGGTGATATGGTGGGCGAGGACCATGAGAAGATTTGAGCCGGGTGATCGCCGACATGCAGGCACGTCGGCTAAATAGAAGACGGTCGTACTATTGTATGATCGCGTTATTGCATGTCAGTCGTCGGCGTAAACAAATAGTGCGATCGCACTACCGCTTCGCGGCCGCGAACACCTGCTCGAATCGTTCGCGCGTGTCGAGAGTGTAGCGACGGGTATCTTCCAACAGCGCCGACGAACTGGCGTATTTGAACAACCGCGCCAGCTTGGTCACCTCGACTTCGTCCTCCGGCAGATCATGGCGGGCCACCGTGTTCATTAGTCGCAATCGAGCCTCTACGCTCCGCAGAAAGCGATAACGCTTGGCAAAAAACTCGGCGTCGTCCGCAGAAAGACATCCCGCCTCGCAGAGCGCGCTAAGCGCACCAAGCGTGTTGGGCTCGAGCACCGTTGGCATCGCCTCGCCATGCTTTAGCTGTAACATCTGCACCAGAAACTCAATATCAACGATACCTCCGGGTCCACGTTTGAGGTTTCGCTTACTGGCGGTTTCTTCCAGACGAGTGCGCATATGTCGCACTTCGTCGACGTCACTCGGTTGCCACGGTCGACAGAACATCGCTCGGCGAATCACTTGCATCGTCCGCTCGGTCGCCGCGGGCGAGCCAAACACCACCCGGGCTTTGCAAAGCGCTTGGCGTTCCCAATACTGACCGTCGCCTTCGGCGAAATATCGGGCGAATTCGTCGAGCGAAGTCGCCAGTGCGCCGCTCCGTCCGGTCGGGCGAAGCTTGGGATCGACCTCGTACAGGCGGCCGTACGGACCGAGCCGATTCGCGAATCGAATAATTCGCTGCCCCAGTTCGCCGAAGAAATGCTGGTTGGTCGTTTTCTTTTCGGTTTGACCTCGCCGACGTTTGAGCGTTGGCCCAGCCTGCTCAAACAGAAAGATCAAATCGAGATCGCTGTGATAGTTCGGCTCTCGCCCACCAAATTTACCCATCGCCACGATGATTAGCTCGCATGGCCGGCCGTCTTCGGTCGTTGGTTCGCCAAGTTTCTCGATCAGCGGGCCGTATTGGTCGAGCGTGATCTGCTTCATGCAGGCCTGTGCGATGTCCGAAAGTGCCGCGTTGGTCCGCTTGATATCGTCCTTGCCAAGAATATCCCGCACCCCGACGCGCAATTGCTGGCCGTTCTTGAAGCTATGCAGAATCGGCTCGATGTCCTCGGCCCCTCGGCACAGTTCGCCCGCCGTGGCGTCGAGCCACTCCATCTTCGGTAGCTTGTCGAGCACCAGACTATCCATCAACTCGTCGATCATGCCTGGACTGCTCGTCAGCACACTCGACAGGAACGGGCTGGACGCACACAGCTCGACATACAGATGCAGCGTCGGCTGGTTAAAGCTGAATAATTCCCAAAGTACGCCCTTGCCGCCGAGCGAATCGCTCACCTTGACCAGATTGACCAAGGTCGAATCGGGGTCGGGCGTGGCCGAAATCTCTTTGAGCAGCGCCGGCGCGATGGAGGCCAAGAAGTGGCGACAGCGGCGCGTCGACAGAAACCGAATTCGCTCGGTCGCCAGCGCCATTAGATGCTGATACGCACCGCGCACGTCCTGAAATCCGTACGGGCTCAATACCGCTTCGATCTGTTGTTCGTCCGGCTCAGGGTCCAACACCAGATCGACTTCCGGCTGTTCCTCTCCTTCGTCCGCAAACGCATCGTGTAGCAGATGGTCGAGAATCTTGCGGTTCACCGCGGTTCGCTGGCGATAGTCTTCCTGAAACGCGTCGAGCGCCGACCGATGCGGTGTGCCGATGTAGCTCATGCGGATCGCCAGCTTGCGGAGTTCCTCGGGATCGCTGGGTAGCACATGCGTTTGCAGGTCGAGCATGATCTGCAGGCGATGTTCGATCTTGCGGAGAAAGCGGTAATTTTCTTCCAGCAGTGTTCGTTCCTGGTGAGTCAAGCAACCAACATTCTCTAGCTGTGCGATGGCTTCGAGCGTGTTGCCGGTCCGCAGTTCGCTTAGATCGCCGCCGTTGAGCATCTGTAAGAACTGGATTACGAATTCGATGTCGCGGATGCCGCCGTGGCCGGTCTTTACTTCGCGGTCGTCAACGCCGTCACGATGCGAACGGTGCTCGATCCGCCGCTTGAGCGCCTTGATGCCACTGATGTCGGCGCGGCCCAGATACTGGCGATAGATCCAGGGCTCTAGTGCGGTGAGAAACTCTTCGCCCAGGTCCAAGTCACCGGCCGCTGCTCGTGCCTTGACGTAAGCCTGCCGCTCCCAAGTGCGGCCCTTCATATCGTAATAGCGCAGCGCCGACGCCAAGCTACAGACCACTGGGCCTGAACTTCCCTCGGGTCGCAGACGCAGGTCAACTCGATAGGGACTACCCAGCTCGGTCGCCTCGCTTAACAACTTCACCAGATCACGGGCGAGCTGCGAAAAGAACTCGGTGTTCGTCTGGTGGCGGGTGCCGTCGGTTTGGCCTTCTTCGTCGTAGAGCAGAATGAGATCGATGTCGCTCGAATAGTTCAGCTCGACTCCGCCGAGTTTTCCCAGGGCCAAAACCACCAGCCGCGCGGGACTTCCGTCGGCTCGGCGAGGCGAGCCACGTTTTGCTTCGAGTCGTCGTCGCGCGGACCTCAGTGCCGTTTCGATGATCGCATCGGCGAGATACGAGATTTGCCGAGCGACCGTCTCGAGCGCCTGACCCATGATAATATCGCCATAGGAGATCCGCAGTGTTTCGCGCCGCTTGAACCGACGCAACGCCGCCATCACGGACTCTTCGCTATCAAGCAGATCGACCTCGCTGTTCAGTTCGTCGATCAGCACCTGCCGGGCCACCGGCTCGCCGGCCGTCATCCGCAACAGGTCGTATGCCTGAGGGTCACTGATTAACAGATCGCTCAGGTGCTGGCTCGTCGAGAAAATCTGCAATAGCACCGGCAGCGCGTCGGTGTCGCGCTCGAACAGCGCCCCCAGCGAGATCGGATTGCGAGCCGCGCTCAGAAAGCGCTCCAAGTTGTTTAGCGCCATATCTGGATCGCTAATTCCCGGAAGGTGGATGCCAAGCTGACCGGCCATATTCGCCAGAAGATCAAGCGTCAAACCGCTGGTTGCCATCCGGACCAGATTGCCATGCGCCCGCGAGGTATCCTGCACCGCCAACCCGCGCAGCCAATCATCGGCCTGGGTAGGGTCATCGAGAAAGCGGTGCAGTTGCTGAAGGTCCATGGACGGCATCGGGGCGGGGCGTTTATCGGTCGTGGCAGGTTCACTCCGAATCTATCATAACCCGAAGCATGGGCGAGGAACACGAGTATTCGCACGCCACGATCCGCCCCCCTCGTCACTGCACGGGGACTTGCAGCCCGTGGACCTCGGGCCCGACATGATCGGTCACCACCGAACCGAACAGGGTGTGCGGGGCGACGTCATAGATAACCACCGGAAGCAGATGCCCGATCTGACGGCGATTCCCATCGAACACGACGATTCGATCGCAAGGCGTGCGCCCCATGAGCTGCAGCTGTTGGCCGCCGCTACCTTGGACACTGTCACCTTCGGCCCCATCGCCCCGTTTCTGGGCGTTTTTGCTTGGCCCCTCGACCAACACCTCGACGGTGCGGCCGAGCATCTTGGCGTTGAGCTCTTCGCTGATCGCGTTTTGTACCTCGAGCAATTGATTATTGCGCTGCTGTTTGATGCCGTAAGGAACATCGTCTTCGTAGAGCTCGTCCCCTTTGGTGCCAGGGCGCGTGCTGTACTTGAAAATAAAGCTGTTTTTGAACCGACACTCTTGCACCAGATCGACCGTCTGCTGAAAATCTTCGTCGGTCTCGCCACAGAAGCCGACGATAAAGTCGCTCGTGACCGCCGCGTCGGGAACGGTCTGGCGAATCCGGTCCATCATGTCTCGATAGTCACCGACCGTGTAGCCACGTTTCATTCGCTTCAGTATTCGGTCCGAGCCACTCTGCACCGGCACATGCAGATAGGACGATACCTTGGGCAGATCGCGAACCGCCTCGAGCAGATCATCCGTCATGTCATTGGGATAGTTCGTCACAAACTTTAGCCGCTCGATGCCGTCCACTTCGTGCAGTCGGGCGAGCAGATCGGACAGCCGCGTGGTGGTTCCATTCTCGCGATGACGATAACTGTTGACGGTCTGACCCAGCAGGATAATCTCTTTGCAACCCTCGTCAGCCAGTTGTCGCGTCTCCGCTTCGATCTGCTCCGGTGATCGGCTCTGCTCCGGACCACGCACACTCGGCACAATGCAATAGGTGCAGAACTTGTCGCAGCCGATCATGATCCGCACGTAGGCCTGATGAGGCGTTGGTCGCATCTCGGGAGCCCGCAACGGGTCGAAGCTCTCGTGGCTCCGTTTGATCTCGGACACCTTGCCGTCCTGGCGCCCCAGGCTGACTTCCATCTGCGCGCCGTCACCCGCCGTGATCTTGTCCAACAAGTCGGGAATCTGATGCAGTTGCCCTGGCCCCACCACAAGATCGACGTATCTGGCCCGCTGAAAAATCAGCTTCTGATCCTTTTGGGCCATGCAACCTATGACACCGATGATCTTGTTGGGGTTTTCGGTCTTGGCATGTTTCAATCGGCCAAGCGCACTGTAGATCTTGTCTTCAGCATGTTGGCGAACGCTGCAGGTGTTGAACAGAATCGTGTCCGCTTTGCCGGGCCGATCGGTCAGTTCATAACCCCGCTTGCGCAGCGCCGCCACGACCAGCTCACTGTCGAGCAGGTTCATTTGGCAGCCGACGGTCTCGATGTAAAGGTACTTGGGCATGAAATGCTGTTACGCCGCACCGGCTTTGGGGCCTGATCCGGGCTTTCGTTTTTCCCGCGCTTCGCGGATCTCCTCCGCTTGTTTTTGCCGCTGCTGGTCCTCGGCCTGTTCGGTCAACTCAATGATCAGTCGATCACGGCGCTGCCGCATTAGCTTCACCAGCGCCGTGATGGCCACGTAGGCGGCAATCACAATCAGCGCGATGTCGACACCGTCCAATTGACCTATCATCGCTGGGCCTCATACGAGGGAAAAATCCGTTCCGCCCGAATCGGCCCATTCTACCGCGCAGCGACCTCGTGTCGCGAGGGGGATTTAGTGCCACAGTGCAAGGTTGCGGGCAAGGTTGTAGGCACGAACGATGGGCGAATGTCGAATGTGTAATGTCGAATGACTAGGCAAACGTCGTAACTCGCCCTCCTTGTGACAGTTTTCCGACTGAAAAGCTAGAAGCGGCCGGGGTGAGCGAGCAACAACGCTTGCCCACCTCCGTATTACCCGTAGAATACAGGGCCGTCCGAGGGATACAACTTAAGACCACGAAGACATTACGCAAGAACGCACGTACCATGCCCGACACCCAGTCCACCTTGCTCAGCCCGCAAATGCTGGCCCAACTCGAACGAATGGAGTTGGTCAGCCGCAAGATCTTTCGAGGGCGAATGAAGGGTGAACGTCGCAGCAAGCGTAAAGGACAGAGCGTCGAATTCTCGGACTTTCGCAATTATGTGCCTGGCGACGATCTGCGGTTTCTGGATTGGAATCTCTATGCCCGACTGGATCGGCTGTTTCTGAAGATGTTTCTTGAGGAGGAAGACCTGCACTTCTATGCGCTGATCGACACCAGTGCGTCGATGGGTTTTGGCGAACCGACCAAGCTGTATTTCGCCAAGCAACTGGCCGCGGCCCTGGGATTCATCGGGTTGGTCCGCTCGGATCGGGTCAAAATCGAAACACTCGACACTGCGCAGCGACCCGCACCGGCGCTACGCGGCCGACACAATCTTTGGCGGATGCTTGAGATGGTCGAGGCGATCGAACCCGGAGGCGGCACGTCGCTGGTCGAGGGCGTAAAGAATTTCACGCTTCGCAATACTGGCAAGGGAATCGTCGTGCTGATCACCGATCTGCTCGATAAGAATGGTTACGAAGCGGCGCTGCGTTATCTGATGGCCCGTGATTACGACGTCTACGTCGTTCATGTGCTCTCGCCGGAGGAGATCGATCCCGACGTGACCGGCGATTTGCGACTGATCGACTGTGAAGACGCGGACGAGGCCGAGGTCACGGTGAGCGGACCGTTGCTCAAGCGCTATCGCGAAACGCTCGCGGCGTTCGTCGAAGGGGCTCGGCACTTCTGCGCCCGACGGGACATCACCTACATGCGTGCCGACAGCGGCACACCGGTCGAAGAACTCATCCAAGGTTATTTGCAAAAGCGGGGACTGGTGCGCGGATGATCCCCATGCTTTCTCTCTGGCAGTGGTTGGTTCTGGCGGCGGTTCCCCCGGCGATCGCGGCTCTTTATTTCTTGCGGTTGCGTCGACGACCGATCGAAGTGCCTAGCACATATCTGTGGAAAAAAACAATCGAGGACCTCCACGTCAACAGCCTCTGGCAGCGACTTCGCAAGAACATCTTGCTGCTGTTGCAACTCCTCTTGGTCTTGTTGGCGATGATCGCCCTGTTGCGACCCGGCTGGAGCGGAGCAGAGATGACAGGCAATCGGTTCGTCTTTCTGGTCGACAACTCGGCCAGCATGAGCGCCACCGACGTCGAGCCGACACGACTGGACGACGCAAAACTTAGGGTGCGCGAGTTGATTGAAGCGATGGAAGAGGGCGACGAGGCGATGATTATCAGCTTCTCGAATTTCGCCCAGACGGTGCAGTCGTTTACCGGTGATCGTCGCGCCCTATTGCAGCGTCTTGAGGGGATCCAGCCAACGGCCCGAACGACGAGCCTTGACGAAGCGCTGCAAGCAGCGGCGGGACTGGCCAATCCGGGTGCGAGCGGCTTCGAGATGGGTGATGTCTCGGTGGCCGAAGCACAACCAGCGCGGCTGTTCATCTTCAGCGACGGTCGATTTCCTGACGTCGAAAACTTTTCGTTGGGCAACCTCTATCCCTCGGAGGAGCAAAAGCCGGTCTTCGTGCCGATCGGTTTCGGCGACACATCGAATTTGGCCATCACCACATTTAGCACGCGTCGCAACGAAAATTCGCCCGAGAGCATCGAACCGTTCGCCCGGCTCGAAAACCACGGTGCCGAGCCCGCAAAGATCGAAGCCTCGCTGTTTGTTGATGATGAGTTGTTTCGAGCCCGCGAGGTGTCGCTCCCTGCCGGGAAGGCGACGTCGGTGGTGTTCGACGCGCTCGAGCAAATCGGCTCGGCCGATTTGAGGTTGGAAATCAAGACCGGTGACGCTCTGGCGATCGACGATAAGGCCTGGGCTGTGGTGAATTCGCCGACACGGGCACGTGTGCTGTATGTTACCGTAGGCAATCGCAACCTAGAGACTTGCCTCACCACGACGCGGGCCCAGCGGATTGCCGACGTCACGATCATTGCCCCCGACCAGCTCAAGCCGTATCAGAAGTCGATCAACGACGGCGCGTACGAACTCGTGATCTATGAGGATGTCGGTCCCTTGCCGGAAAAATCTGCGCCGGACAAGGACGGAAATACCAAGCCAACCTACCGCATGCCGCAAGCCAACACGCTGTTCATCGGCCGCCTGCCGCCAATTGATTCCTGGAAGGCAGAGTCGGCGGTCGGCGGGCCGCAGATCATTGACCTGCATCGGGCGCATCCGATGATGAAGATTCTGGACATGGGTGACGTCGCCGTGGCGGAGGCCAAGCCGCTGAAAGTTCCGCCCGGTGGCACGACGTTGATCGACTCGAGCGCGGGACCGTTGTTTGTGATCGCACCGCGCGGCGGATACGAAGATGCCGTGTTGGCGTTCTCGCTACAAGAGTCGCGTGAGGGTGAGACGCTGCTCAATACCGATTGGCCGATTCGGACCAGCTTTCCGCTGTTTGTGAAGAACATGCTCGAATATCTTGGCGGCGCACAGGAAGACGCGACCGGTACCGGCTATCGAGTTGGCGACGTGGTGACGCCGCGCGGCGTCGAGGCGGTTGATCGGCTGACGGTCACGATGCCCTCGGGCGAGCCGATTGAGATCGGTCGGACGAGCCTTGGCACGTTTCACTTCACCGGGACCGACGAGGTCGGCGTCTACCGGTTAGGTTACGAGGGCAAATCGTACGGGCGATGTGCGGTGAATCTTTTCAGCAGTGCCGAGAGTAGAATCCAACCGCGGCAAGATGATCCGATCAAGATCGGCCACGTCGAGGTCGAAGGAGCCAGCCTGTGGCGTCGCGGACGGAAAGAGCTGTGGAAATGGCTCCTGCTGGCGGCATTGGGGCTACTCCTGTTAGAATGGTACGTCTACAATCGGCGCGTCTATATTTAGGACAATGTCGTGGATCGCTCCGCGATCCTAACGCAGGATCAGTTACAGCGTAAGGTTCGCGGAGCGATCCACGACAATCCCACGCACCACCTCTCCCCGCAACGCACGATGCTCACTAAGCGGATACAACGAAAGCGCAAAACGCAGCGGCCTGGGAAACGGGCGAAGCGATCGATCAATCGGTTGGTCGAGAACGATCTGATTCGCCGCGTTAGTTTTGACAAGTATCAAGACAAGGTCCGTAGCGTCTATGGTGGGCGCAAGGGGGCGCTGCTCTCGACCTGTAGTGCATTGTCACTGCACATGCCGCTTGGCGAAAAGTTGTTGCGCCGTCGCCGGTTCGATCTTCGTGGCTGTAAACGAATTCTCGACGTCGGCAGTGGCGCCGGACAGATCGCCGGGCACTTAGTCAAATACGCCGACGACGATGCGCAAATCGTCTGTAGCGACCTGTCGGGCCGCATGCTGGATCGGGCTCGTGCAAGGTTGAAAGACGATTCGCTCACTTTTGTGGCGGCCGACGTGACGCAGTTACCGTTTGGCGACGCCAGCTTCGACTGTGTCACCTGCGGCTACATGATCGAGCATCTTCCCGACCCTCGCCCCGGTTTGGCCGAGATCAGTCGCGTGTTGGCTCCCGGCGGCCGAATGTTGCTGCTCACGACCGAGGATAATTTCGGTGGCGCCTGGACCAGTCGGCTCTGGTGCTGTCGCACCTACAACCGCCGCGAGCTCCGCACGATCTGCGAAAACCTGGGTCTCATCTGGAAAAACGAACTTTGGTTTACCCGCGTCCACAAGATGTTCCGCGCCGGCGGGATCTGTGTCGAGATCGAAAAGGCGTCGTAAGAAATCTAGGTCCCCGGCTTCTTGCCTTTTTTCATCACAAAGAGCGTCATCTGTTTGTCACCTTTGGTGCTGAAATTCTTGGGCCGATCAGGTTTGACATCGTGCCAGTAAATGATCAATCGGTCACCGTCAAACTCGTCAAACGCCTAGTGGCATTGGCCGCCTAAACCAAAACAGTTTTCAGAAAGTGCCGTCGTAAACCATCTTTGTGATTTTCCGCGATTACCGAGCAAGACCGTGTCTGTCGTCAGCCGGATGAAAGACTGACGCCCTCGCCCGTACTCTCTACCGGGCGTCACGCCTTTTACGGATCGCTCGCACCGCCTCTGGCGACAAGTAGCTGCGGCGGAGTTGTCCCGGCAGGTTTCCGGAAATAGCGCACCGGTGGCTATAGAAATATGCCAGTCGTTGATCACTGCCTTGGATGGCACCCGGATCGATCAGTGACACAACGACACCATCGCCCGGGCCGCTTAGCTCGCCGATTTCAAGATCATCGGTGGGGCCAATGATGCGGCCGACCGCCTTTACACCCAGTTTGCGGCCCGAATTTATTTGCTGTTGTTTCCAGGGGTTGTCTTTGTTGGCCAACCAGATCGTGGCCCAGTAGTAACTGCGCAAGTCGCCGTTCGCGTCGGTCATCTCGACGACCATGACTGCGCCGGCGCCATTGAGCCAGGAAGAGACAACAAACTCCGTCACCGAGCGGCCGCCCGGAAGCACCACCGAGAGCAGCTTCTTCTCGATGCTCGAAACGACCTTGATACTGTTACCTTGCTTCGACGGAGCAAACGTAAGAGTCGTTCCAGATACGACGATCTTTCGCTCTTTGGCAGCCGCTGACACTTCGGCAGCCGCCACGTAGGAGAGAAACACAATCACGGACAGTAAACACCGGCTCATTTTTTTGGCCCGGGAAACAAGTGAAAGATGGCGCCCGCCTCGGGCACACGACCAATTGTTCGCCGTCGGGCGCAGAAAGACAACCGTGGATATCGGGCTACGGTGTTTCCCGCCTTCCGCGTGTCTACTCACAGCACTCTTGGGCTTGGCCACTACCGCTGTCGTCTTCGTCCCCCTCTTAGCAGCGTCAACATCCCGAGCAGAGCGAGGACAAAAGTGGTGGGCTCAGGAACAGCGGAATCGAACGCAAGCCCTCGAACATTATCGAATCCGACGGCACCCATGATTGTCTCCGCGCCTGTCGAAGTATTGAGCGTCACGAGCGCATCAGTTGGACCGCCATCTAAGCCAAAGAGTGTGTTCGTATCCGGATCGAAAGCGAGGCCCTCCATCTGACCGCTAGCCGACCCCGTTGTGCCGATCAGGCTACCCGCGCCGGTCGAAGTATTGATGGTCAAAAGACCGTCACTCCCAGCACCTTGAACGCCATAGAGCGTGTTCGTATTCGGGTCAAATGCCAATCCGTTGACCGACGCGAAGCCCGACAAACCGACCGTTGACGCGGCACCGGTCGTCGTGTTAATGGTCAAGAGTACGGAGTTTGAATCGGCCTGGACTCCGTAAAGCGTGTTCGTGTTGGGGTCAAACGCAAGGCCACGCACATCATCGAAACCAAGTGATCCGACACTCGAACCGGCGCCGGTCGACGTGTTGAACACAACGAGCGAGTCTCCACCGAAAGACTGAGAACCATAAAGCGTGTTCGAGTTTGTGTCAAACGCCAATCCCCCTATAGAATCGATACCGATCAGTCCGATGCCGGTTCCCGCACCGGTCGATTGGTTAACGTCGAGGAGTGTCGCCGGACCGTCGATCTGAGTGCCGTACAGAACTCCGGCGTCTACCGATGCGGCGTGCGTTGTCACCGCCAAAACCCAGGCGGCAATCGCAAGGCGGTAGGTCGTTGGGAACAACCTCTGTACTTCTGGGCGGCTTGCATTTCTAGAAAAACTCATGAGCATTTCTCACCTTTCAAATTAGTTACACAACAAAAAAAGCACTGGGACCCTGTGTCGTTACACACAGGCCCTCAGTGCCTTTTTTGCTGCTGCAAATTGTGGTGGCCATCACTTGCTGCTCCTTTGAGTACGGGGTCATCCCCTGATCATGCTTCCCTCAATTGCCCCACATTCTAGCAAGCCATGTTTGTGAATCAAGTATCTACTTGGAAATACATCGAAATACATCGGTTGTGGCCGAATTGCGTGGCCACGGAGAAGAACACACGGCTGAGCCCTGCCCCGCTAAACCTTTGATTCTCGCCAGCTATCCGACGCAACCTATTACGTGCCATAACGTTAGGAAAGCCATTTCCGAATTGCCGCCCCGCGACTTAGGCCTTGCTGATTTAGTCGACGACCGGCCGACGGGTAAAATTGTGGGGGGCGAATGTCGAGCGAAGGCGGAGTAATTGGCGCCGCCACGGTGATCGATCCC
>Ga0114996_10005780_pt1 | contig 14455 bp, 9 predicted proteins | sample ArcticOcean_MG_C_4_FD_87039 | JGI IMG/M metagenome (GOLD analysis project Ga0114996, IMG submission 87039) | Marine microbial communities from western Arctic Ocean - ArcticOcean_MG_CB4_134 | ecosystem: Environmental > Aquatic > Marine > Oceanic | place: Arctic Ocean: Canada Basin | collected...
ATCCCGCGGAATTTTTAAAGTATGTAAACGCGCCTATCGGTGCGGGTCGCCCGGTTCCTGGCCCTTTGAAACCACTGATTGCGATTCCAACTACTGCTGGAACTGGAAGCGAGACTACCGGAGTTGCCATCTTTGATTATGTTGAAAGAAATGCAAAAACAGGGATTGCTCATAGGCACCTAAAGCCGACCCTTGGCATTGTTGATCCTGACAACACTTTAACCCAGCCGCCCATGGTTGCTGCTTCGACAGGGCTCGATGTTCTTAGCCACGCTCTGGAATCCTATACGGCTTTACCCTTCGATAAGCGTTCCAAGCCTGGCAGTCCACTGGAGAGGCCAGCTTACCAGGGATCCAATCCGATCAGTGATATTTGGGCACTGAAAGCTTTGCGGATTGTTTCCCGATTTCTGATCCGTGCTGTTACAGACATTTCCGACGCAGAGGCTCGTGGTCAAATGTTGTTGGCTTCCACGATGGCAGGGATTGGTTTTGGAAATGCTGGTGTTCATCTTCCTCATGGGATGTCCTATCCGGTTACGGGCAGGGCCTCTGAATTTGTTATGCGAGATTATCCACCTGAAAAAGTATTAGTCCCCCATGGAGTTTCGGTTATTTTGAATACTCCTGCGGTGGTTCGGTTTACTGCACCAGCTAACCCCGGACGCCACCTGCGCGCGGCTCAGGCGCTTGGAGCCGAGGTGAGCGATACAGACCCAGATAAATCGGGAGAAGTTCTAGCTCAGCGCGTAATTTATTTCATGAAAAACCTAGGACTCCCAAGAGGCCTTGCGGCCGTTGGTGTCACTGAATCCGACATTCCGGCTCTGGTGAAAGGCACTCTACCTCAGCATCGAGTTACAAAGCTCAGCCCAATTCCGGCATCGGAAAAAGATCTCACTAGACTGTTCCAGGAGTCAATGCATATTTGGTAAGCATTGACTGAATAGTTTGAAGCACTCAGAGGCCAAAGTTTACGGCAAATAATCCCAGTTTTGGGTAGCTCGGCCCCCTAGAAGGCTAGTCGTAATCCTAACTGTATCTGGCGTGACGATGTTACGGTCGAGCGAATCCGGCCTAGTGTTGGAAGAGGCTCTTCATGGTCTGTGGTTCCGGAAAATGCCGTGAGGCTTGGGGCTGCAAAATTAGTGCGATTGAAAAGGTTGAAAATCTCGATTCGGAACTGAAGGCCAACCTGTTCACCTCGCACGTTCCAGTCAAAGCGCTTGGCCGCCTGCAGGTCGAAACTGCGGAGATTGGGCCCAATCAAGGCTCCTCGCCCGAGATCCCCCTGAGTCCCTTGAGGCTGCAGAGAAAACGCCGCTGGGTTGAAATAGTTGGCTGGGTCTCCTGTCACAGCAGTCTGATGAGTGTATCCGCTTGATAGATCTGGACGATCCAGGCCCAGGCCCGGCCGGAGAGAAGGGGACCATCGGGATCGGGACCGATTTGCCTTAACAAAAACGGTCAAAGGATTCCCGCTCTGCAGATTTGAGATTGCAGAAAGTTGCCAACCATTTAAGATTTTACCGGAAACCCCTTGCAAATCTTCAGCGAACGGGATCTGCCAAATGAAATTAACTGTCCAGTTATGTTTTGCGTGAAAATCCGAAAGACCTTTGTTGTAATTGCTTGAGAAAAACTCTGGCATAGCTGAAGTTGTGCCATTGTTGGCATCCGAGAAGAAAGTAGATGCCTGAGTGTTATCGATGCTGCGAGAAAATGTGTAGGAAGACTGGAAACTGAAACCTGCGGTAAAACGCCGCCTCAATTCGAGAAATAGGGCGTGATAATAGGAATCGCCATCACTACGCTTTTGTTCAATCGTTGAAAAACTGGAATTGGGTCGGGCTGAGTCTGACGGCCAGAATAGCGTGCCATCAACCAGCCGTTCAGGAGTCGGAATATTGATATCCGTATTTCGTAGCAGATGTAACCCTCGGGATCCATTATAACCAACTGTTAACAATGATTTTTTCCAGATTGATCTCTGGAGGTTTAGGTTCCATACGTGGACACTGGGTGTCTTTAGGTTGGGCTCGATGGGGCGAAGTGAAGTCCCAATCCCTCTTTCGAAAGGAGGGTTGGGAAAGGTTGGGCCCGGGATGATCAGTCTTGGGGTAAAAGGAGGGTTTGTGACTGTGACTATCAAATTTTGTTGATTATTTGTGTTGTAATAAAGGCCGTATCCGGCCCGTATTGCGGTGCTGCCATCCCCGAAGACATCCCAAGCCAAGCCAAGCCTGGGGGCCACATTACCGAGGGTTGGATTGTTGTAGAGGGAGCCCAGGGTAGGGGCTGTGTCTTCTGGGTTCATGAGAGTGACATCCCGCTGCCGAATCTCACGAGGCACTGTTGCGAATTCGTAACGCAAACCTAGGTTCATGGTAAGCCGAGGGTGTAGTCGGAAATCGTCCTGCAGGTAAAACCCAAAGAGTCCAAATCTCCAGTAACGGTCGAACTGCCCAGTAGGCCCTAGTCCAATAAAGCGTAGGGGTTGATTCTGAAGGAAAGTTGCAAGGTTGGCAAAAGCGAAGATGCCTAGAGAAAATGTCGGATTGACCATATTGTCCTGGTACTTTTCTGCCAGCATTCCAAACTTTAGGTGGTGGTTTCCTTTCACATGGCTCCAGTTTGTTTCGAACCCAAAGACATTCTGAATAAGGGAAACATCCACCGAGACCTGAGGCCCAAAACGAGGAATGCCCCCAACATCAATACTGCCAGCCAGTTCCCGTCCAGGAACAAAGGGGGGCAGTGCAATACCGGTATTTGCCTCCACTTCTTGACCTATATTGGTTCGACTATAGCTTCCGCGGAATGTGGCTGTAGTCATGCCGGAAATGAAGTTCTGATATTCTAGCGTTACGAACTGATTCCTGGATAAGAAAGTACGAGGAAACTGGGGAAAATCAGTAGGTAATCGAATCTCGGCATCGTCAAAAGTGTAACGAGCAAAAAATTTCTGATTGTTGCGATTGTGATCGATTCGAAACTGCATGAAATTTTGGCTCGTGTTTTCGTTAAACAGAAAGTTGTGAACTGCTAATCCCCCTCCTAGGTTGACCCCGTTGGGTGATGGGTACTCGTTTAAATAGGGTGAGACACTGGGATTGACCCCCACATTAACCAGTTGGTGGGGTGCTGCCGGATCGCAGTCTGGGCGTCCGCTAGCGTTGCAAGGAAGCAAACCTCCGCGGGCCGACTCATCCGGAACAGTGGTCGTAAGAGATCGGCCGCGCTTAGCCTCTAACCCCTCGTATCCTAAGAAGTAAAACCAGCTATCTTTTTTGAGAGCTCCCCCAAGAGAAGCTCCAAACTGATGCTTTAGGAACTCTGGTTTTTCAGTACTATCGAAAAAATTGCGTGCGTCCAGGTTGTCGTTGCGGTGGAAGAAGTACGCGCTCCCGTGATGCCGATTTGTCCCCGATTTAGTGACGGCGTTAATTTGGCTGCCGTAGTTCCGGCCAAATTCGGCGCCATAACTGTTAGTGGCTACCTGAAATTCCTGGATTGTCTCAACACCAAGTACAGTTCCCGCAGCACTTCCGGCTGGACCGTTTGTGAAATCGTTTTGCGGGGTACCGTCCAATAAGTAAACATTTGACCGGGGATCGCGCCCCGTGGCACTTACAGCCAGGCCGTGGGCCACAATGGACCCCAAGGAGTTGCGGTGTCGGTATGCAATCATTCCTGGCTGTAGTAGTGCCAGGTCGGTAAAGTTGCGTCCGTTAAGTGGGAGCTCCTCTAAAGTCTCTCTTTCTACCAGGTAACTCAGGTCTGAGGTCTGGGTTTGCACCAGTGAAATGTCGCCTAAAACAACTATTTCTTCTGGGCCAATAGGGCCTCCTAACTCCAATGTCATTTCAGTAGTGAGTCGGTCGCCTACAGCTAGCACTAAATTCTTCTGTACGAGTGGCCTGAATCCATTGCTTACCGCTCTAAGCTGGTATGTTCCCCCAGGAAGCTTGGCTATGAGGAAATGGCCTGAGGCATTGCTCGATACCGTCCGGTGCAAGCCTGTTTCTATTTGAGTTGCACTGACCTTTACCCCTGCAATTATCCCTCCCGAGGGGTCTAGAACTCTTCCGCCTATCTGTGCTGTGGTCTGTGCAAAAGATATACCAGTGCATAGACACAGAAGTAGTACCAAAAAGGGGAAACGATAGAGGCGTATTAACGCTGAGGATTTGAAGATGTTAAACATGAGTATCCTTCAGAGAAATGTTCACTCAAAGAGGGTTTTTTTCGATGCCAGTCGGTTAGATTCTGATAGAAATGTCCAACCTGCAATACCAGGCGATCATGCCCGCTCGACCCAATAATCTGCATCGACAAAGGAAGTCCGGTTTTGGAAAAGCCACACGGCAATGCGAGTGCAGGGATCCCGGATAGGTTCTGAGGGGCATTGAGCCGTGTAAAAGCGTCTACTACACTCTCCGCGCGACTGGTGATCTGCAGTGAATCTGTACCGAGGCGGGGAGGTAGGCATGGGAGGGTAGCCCCAATCAGACAATTAACTTCTTGAAACGCTTTAGTAAACGAGCTTGTTATCCTCTTTTGTGTTCTTTGTGCGGCAGCCAGGTCTGCGGCGCTGTATTGCTTCCCTGCTTCCAAGCGCTCTAGGACTTTCGGGCCATACGCTTCAGGCTGTTTTTCCATTAGTGGCCTGTGAAACCGCAGTGCCTCGACACTAGTAATGACAGTCGAGGCATGTAATGCATCCTCGATCCCATCAATACTAACGGGTTTGATACTGATCCCTGCCTGCTGGAAGATGTCGATTGCCTCCCAAATAGACTGGTTGATCTCTGGGTCGATTTTATCCATATGATAGGTGGAGACCCCCATCTGAAAACTCGAGGGAGGTGGTTCATAGGGGAACCTATAGGGATCGAGGCTCTCATCCTGGGCCATGCAAGAGACGAGAAGGGCCGCCATCTCAACTGATCTAGCTATTGGTCCCGCATGGTCCAAACTCGGAGACAAGGGGATGATTCCTGACATCGGAACTTTATCAACTGTCGGTTTGAATCCAGTCACCCCGCAAGCGGCTGCGGGGATTCGAATCGATCCGCGTGTATCGGTGCCCACAGAGCCTTGACACATTCCTGTCGCAGCCGACACCGCTGATCCGCCACTGGAGCCACCTGCCACCACCCGATTGTCCCAGGGGTTGATAGCGGTGCCGAAGTGAGAATTTTCTGTTGTTACCCCATAAGCAAATTCGTGAAGGTTCGTTTTCCCAAGTATGATGGCACCTGCCTCACGCAAATTTTTGATCAGTGTGGCATCCTTCCTATAGCTAATTCTCGCGGAAACGACTTTGGATCCCGCAGTAGTTGGCAAATCAGCAGTTTGGATGAGATCCTTAATGGAAATAGGTATACCGTGAAGAGGGCCTCGCCATTGGCCGGATTTCAGTTCGTCCTCACACTGTTGAGCCTGGTCCACCGCGCGCGGATTGATTGTCAGGTAGGCATGGAAAACCTCGTTGAGGCCTTCTATCTTTTCCAGGGAATCTTCAATAAGTTCCTGTGGAGAAATCATTCCTGCTCTTATGCTTCTTGCAACTTCCAAAGCGCCCCTTGAGCCTTGACGGAACACCACCCCTAGAGGATTTCGTTATAGTCAGCTCGAACAAGTTTTCTATCCGTGTCGCGGTGGCCTGTGTCAGAATACCAGAAATGAGAGAATGGCCCCAAGCCTGATACATTGGAAATCTGATGGCAGTTTTTCATCTTGAGCGCTTGTGAGGTCCAGGCATTTAAGGTTGGCTGCTGGTTTTTATTTCTGGTCCTCTCCTACCACTCCAGGCAATTAGTAGCGCAAACAGGAAGGGCACCACTCGCTCCAGCCCCTTTGTCTCTGGCTCGGGGAAAAGGAAAAAAGCGATTGTGCTTAATCCAAATCCAAAAAGAATAGACAGCAAAGTGTGACGAGGCTTGACTTCACCTGCCATCAGCGTCACGAGCAGTACTGGTCCGAAGGCACTCCCCATAGCTGAAAAAGCGAAAAGGACCTGAGAAAAGATTTGGCGATTCCCCAATAGAGCTGCCATTACGGCACAACCGCTGATCACAACCACGACAAGACGTGAGCGTAGCAAAAGGGTTTTCGAGGAAGTCCCACCTAGCCGAAGATCGTTTGTTACGGCTGATCCTGCAACCAAGAGCTGGCTATCTGCTGTGGACATGATTGCCGAGACAACTGCAGCAATCAAGATGCCGGCTACCACCGGGTGCATATAAGCGTTTGTCACCGTCAGAAAAATCACCTCTGGGTCTCTAAGGTCTGGGAAAAGTATCCTGCCTGAGAGCCCTAACAGTAACATTCCGGCAAATACAATTACGGCCCACGCGATAGCGATCCTTTGCGCTTTCCTTAGCGTATTTTCTCCCTTCCTCAAAGCCATGAGCCGATTCACAACGTGGGGTTGTCCTGGGTAGCCAAGCCCGATCCCTAGTAGGCCCATAATAAATCCCAAAGCACTGGCTGCGGGCAAATTCCGTGTTAGGCTCATGTACCCTGGGGCGTCGATCTGCCGCAATCCTTCCACAAGCCCGAAAGGGCCGCCCACACCAATGAGTGCAGTAGCAGGTACAGCTACAGCTGCCAGCACCATGATCATCCCCTGCAAAGTATCGGTGAGACTGACGGCCCAGAAGCCACCCAGCAGCGTATAGGCCATTACTATTCCACTCGCAAGCAAGATGCTGTAGGTGAGGGACCAGTCGAATGTTTGGTTAAAGGTCTTCCCGGCGCCCTGGAATTGGGCTGCAACATATGCGCCCAGACAAACTAATACAATGAGAGCGCAAATAGTGGAAATGACACGATTCAAGGGGCGATTTCTGGGGCCTGCGATAATCTCAGTAATTGTCACGGCGCCTTTCTGATGGCTCCAGTTTCTGAGAGGCCCTGCTACAACATACCAATTCAGTACAAAGCCGCCTACGCAGCCGGGGAAAAGCCACAAAGACGATAGTCCGAAAGTGTATGCCGCTCCGCTTACACCTAGTAGAGTCCAGACCGATGAAGATGAGGCAGCCGCGCTTATTGCCGCTACCGTGGGGCCAAGATTTCGGCCTGCCAGGTAGAAATCCACTGCATTCCGTGTTCTGCGGTGTGTCACCCAGCCAATGGCGATTAAGGCGACCATGTAAAATAGCAGGGTTATCAGCGTTGCAGATTCTCGTGTCATTTTTTTAAGCTACTATTCTTATACGAGCAACCGCCTTTTTTCGGAGAGCCTACTAGCTAATGTGAAAGTTTCCCAGTAGTTAGTTGTCTCGGCTCTGATCGGTTGTTTGTTCCTGTCAGCAGCAGACTATTCACGGGGCTGCTCCCGGCCGGAGCGAGATATAGCGTACTCCAATATGCGTTGGCAGCAGCGTACATCCGCGGTTGTCCGGAAAAAGCGCTTTTTGATGTTTGCAGGTGTTTGCACCGCCAGTAGTGGATAGCGTCGGCTAAGCCCTCTTCCCAAGTGGGATAGATAGCTCTCCTTCTGGGTATATTGGGGTATTAGCTGGGCTTGTTTTTGTAGCTTTAGAAGTTGTCCGTATCCAATCCGAAAGAAAGTGCTGAGCGGATGCTTCTTAACCCCTTGAGCTGCTCTGTCCAAATTTCCGCCCGACCAAAGTTCCAGTCCTAGATTAATTCCAGAAATCGTTTTGCGGATACCAATCTTCAACTTTTTAGGGTCATCAGGCGAAACCAGGTCTGCTGACAGGACTTTATTGGTGACGAAAAAGACTTCTTCAAGAAGAGCAGGCTGAGCTGCTTGGGCTAAAGCTTGCATAACCAGTAGGTCGTTAGGATCAAAATTAACAATTGTGGGCACTGAGGAAAGTGTCATTTCTGCAGGATTTTTTTCTGGAAGAGATTCCTCCGGATGCAGGGGGACATATATTGAGATCGCATCGAAATAGTCTTCAAAGCCAAGGCTCTCCATGCGACGTTTCCGAGCTTGGTAAGCTTCTTCCTCAAGTTCTATATTGGTCCGGGCTTGAGCCGAGAGTAGTAAGTCCCAGGCGCTTAGCGCATCTAGTTCGTAAAGACGGGCAATGAGGGGTTGAAAGAGCCTAGCCATTTCCGGGTCGTCGGGAAGCCGAATGTGAAAGCCTCCCTCAGGGGTTTCAATCCAGTTGCCCTCTTAATTGATAGGGTCATCCACTCCTATATCTCGCGTAACAATCTGCAGATGTTGCTTGAGGGACAACTCCCAAATCTCAGAGTCAATTCCCCGAAAGAGTTTTCGAGCGACTGGCAGCTCTGCTTCAAGAAGAAATTGCGCCCATTGTAAAAACTGGCCGGACTCCACCCGATCCTTTCGCCATAGTGCGAGATCGAGGATGCCTTGCCACTGTTCTTGCGTGATGTGGGGCAGTAAGGAGATCATCTCTGTTTCGGAAAGCTCGAATACGCCGTAATAAAGGTGAGGTATGGGAAGGCGGCGAATTCTCCCCCGGCTTTCGGCAGATGAAAGCATCTCGGTTAGCGAGACCGATGTGTAACAGCAGTCGTAGATCAGATCCTCAGCTTGTTTAGAGGGTTTTTCCGATTTACTCAACTTGGCTTTACATTAGTTTGAATGGAGCTGTTTCGCAAGGAGATCCCTCTTCGATACCGTTGAACTGATGGTCTACATTTCCAACACCTTGCCAGAAAATCTATGGAGGCCAAAAGGAAAGGATGCTGAAATACTAATTCAAAAACAGAAGACTGTATAGCTTCTAACTGGATTGTTTCGAAGTAGAAGGAATAGCTCTGCGTTGGGTTTTATGAGGGTGGCTAGGGAGACAGAATAGACTTGTGCGACTAGAATCAGATGACAGCGTCAATGCGGTAATAGGGCCGGAGACGCAGCGGGAGCGAGAATGAAGATTGGTATGACCTGCTATCCTACATATGGCGGTAGTGGGATCGTGGCCACCGAGCTGGGTATGGAGCTGGCAACCAGAGGCCATGAAATTCATTTCATAACCTATGAAAATCCGATCCGTCTAGATACCGGAGTTCCTGGTATTCACTATCATGAAGTGGAGGTTGTCGACTACCCGCTTTTCCAGCATCAGCCTTACACCCTAGCCCTTGCTTCACGAATGTCGGAAGTTGTCCGGAGTGAGGGACTTGATCTGTTGCATGTCCATTATGCGATTCCTCATTCAGTCTCAGCGCTGCTCGCTCAAAGTGTCCTAGATGAGCACAGGCGCGTGCCATATATCACAACCCTGCATGGTACTGATATAACGTTAGTTGGTTTGGAGCGGTCGTATTTCCCCATAACCCGTTTTTCTATCCAGCGGTCGGACGGCGTCACTACGACTAGCCGTTATCTGGCTGACAAAACACGAGATGTCTTCGGGGTAGAGAAAAAAATCCATGTGGTGCCGAACTTTGTCAATTGCGAACTTTACAAACCCCGTAAAAACGCAGGGTATGTTCAGGGATCAGAAAAAATATTGATTCACATCTCTAATTTCCGTCCGGTAAAACGAATATTGGATTGTATCCAGATACTGAAGCTAGTGCGCAAAGAAACACCTGCGCGCCTTTTGATGGTAGGGGATGGTCCTGATAGAAAAGCTGCCGAGGAACTAGCCCAAGAATTGGGTCTTTCTCCCTATGTCGATTTCTTGGGTAAGCAAGGGCAAATCCATCAGATTCTCCTTGAGTCCGACATCCTTCTCTTGCCTAGCCGATTAGAAGGTTTTGGACTTGTTGCGCTGGAAGCAATGGCATGTGGTGTACCCGCGATAGCGACACGGACCGGTGGTGTGCCCGAGGTGATCCAGGACGGCGTCGATAGTTATATGGAATTGCCAGGAGACATCACAGCCCAGGCAGCCAGGGCCAGCCGACTCTTGCGAGATGAAGATCTCTATTCGAAAATATCCCAGGAAGCTCGTAAAACAGCCCTGAAAAGGTTTTGCACAACGCGTATAATTCCCATATATGAAAGCCTCTACAAGGAAATTACTTGTCCCTAGATAACTCCAAAATGGCCCCATGGCCAGTTCACGGGAGAGAGTTCAAGTCTGCCGCTCCAGACAATCAGATCGATATGGGAGAATGCAACAAGATCTAGGTTTGCAGCTCGATTAGCAAGGAGACAAGGTTGCGTCCATGAAGGTTATTGCTGACATTTGTATTGTGCCTATAGGTGTTGGAGTGAGTCTTTCTCCATACATTGCTGCCTGTGAAGACATATTCAATCGAGAGGGACTCCATTGCCATCTTCATGCCTACGGTACCAACGTAGAAGGAGAGTGGGGATTAGTGATGGACTCACTGCGCAAGTGTCACAAAAAAGTACATGAGATGGGCGCCCCGCGCATCTCCACAACCATCAAGCTTGGAACACGCAGCGACCGGGATCAAACTATGCGGGAAAAGGTCGAAAGTGTGCAGAGGCGCCTTCGGGAGACCTCCGCATGAGAAACAATCCACTATGGTTTTGTGCCTTGTTAGCAGTTTACCCGGTTACCTCTTCGGGCTTTTCACCCATAATCGCAGAATCCAATTCTGGCCAGCGGGTCACTATTCACCACGTAGCTAGATCCATCCAACCTGGAGAGATCGTCCGGCTAATCGTCGAATCGGAACGGCCTCTGATGAAAGTCCAAGCCGAATTCGAAGGCCAGGCATTTGTAGGATATCCTACAAAGATCTCACGGCGATGGGATATCCTTGTTGGGCTGGATTTGATGGTTCAGCCATCGGCCAGAAAACTTTCTGTAGAGGGCGCTTACAAAGACGGGAGCATATTTAAGACCTTCTATGAACTGGATATCAAGGGCAAGCAATTTCCGACACGTCGCCTTACCGTAGCAGCCAAGTTTGTTAATCCTCCTAAAGGCGCACTAAAAAAAATTCGTGAGGATTCGCAACGCACAGGTCGAATTTTTGAATCTGTCACCCCCACCCGTTTTTGGAGCGGCCCCTTTAAATCTCCAGTCCCTGGAGCAACCACTAGCGGATTTGGGAAAAGAAGCATCTTGAATGGGGTCAGTCGCAGCCCCCATTCGGGTGCTGATTTTAGGGCAACAACTGGAACGCCTATAAAATCCCCCAATTCAGGGAAGGTGGCGCTTGTTGGATATCTTTACTACTCGGGCAACACGGTGATTCTAGACCACGGGCATGGAATGATTTCCTACTTTGCCCATCTTTCCAAGACCCATGTCAAGGTGGGGCAGGTGGTGTATACGGGTCAAGTGCTTGGAGAGGTCGGCGCTACCGGACGGGTAACAGGACCACACCTCCACTGGAGCGTCCGCTTGATGCGAACCCGAGTGGACCCCCTAGCTCTGATTGAAATCTTGAGAGAGGAATAGGGGGAGTTTCCTGAAGACACTGCTACAGAGTGCGTTCTCTGAATGCCTTAACTCATGCATGCAGAAAGTCTCGACCAGAGAATCTGAAATCCGAAGATTAGGAGAGAAAATTTGAGATATTTGGAGAATTATAAGCGTAGCGTGCCAGACGTTGGAGCTAGAGGAAGGGCAACCACCACAAATGCACGGTGGGACCTGAGTGATCTTTACACTTCGCCGAATAGCCCAGCAGTCCAAGCTGATATGGAGAGGGCTGTTGAGCTAGCTAGTACTTTCCGGGATCAGTTTGAGAATAGGATTAAAGACCAAAGCATATCCGCCGCAGTCCTGGCCACCGCTTTGGTTTCATATGAAGAGGTTTTGGAAACAGCCTACAAACCATTCTCTTATGCGAGTTTGCTGCACTCGGCCGACTCGACTCTGCCAGCGCACGGGAAGCTTCTCGCTGCCTCTCAGGAGGCACTTACAGAGGTGCAGACAATCTTGATGTTTTTTGAGTTGGACTGGATTTCCCTTTCAGACGAGGTGGCTCTTTCTATTCTTGAGAGCGACGAATGCCGTCGATGGAAGCACTTTCTGTTGAGCAGTCGCCGCTATAGGCCGCATACCTTGACCGAACCAGAAGAGATTGTTCTGGCCGAGAAAAAGCTGACTGGGATAGATGCATTCCGCCGACTCTTCGATGAGATTACCAGTACAGCCCGCTTCCAAGTCGAGATCGAAGGGGACAGTCGTGAGATGACTCAAAGTGAAATACTATCGCTGCTTTACGACTCAGATAGGACTATCCGCAAAGCAGCCCATGGAGCATTCACGCAAGGGCTGACGGCTAATAACCATCTAGCCTCCTTTATCCTAAACACGTCGGTTAAAGATCACGCTGTGGACTCCCGACTCAAGAATTTTGGGGATCCAGCCTCGAGCAGACATCTGGATAACGAAATTCATGAGAAGAGCTTTACTTCCCTGCTGACGGCAGTGGAGAAACGCCAAGACATTGTCGAGCGGTACTATCGGTTGAAAGCCGGTCTTCTGGGCCTTGAGAGACTCTACGACTATGATAGGTACGCCCCGATCATGATGGATGGAGGGGCTGCGTACAATTGTAAATGGGAGTCAGCGTGTGAACTCGTCAGCGACTCCTATCATCGTTTCAGTCCGGTGCTGGGGAAAATCGTGGATGAATTTTTCTCCCAGGGCTGGGTTGATGCCGAGCCGCGGGCCGGTAAGAGAGGAGGAGCTTTCTGCAGTGCGACTATCCCATCGGTCCACCCCTACATCTTGGTAAATTTCAATGGCAAATTGAACGATGTTATGACACTGGCCCACGAACTAGGGCATGGAGTCCACCAGTACCTAGCTCGGGAGCAGGGTGTTTTGCAGTTTCATACGCCGTTGACCATAGCCGAAACAGCCAGCATCTTTGGGGAAATGTTGATTTTCGACAGAATAGGGGAGAAGGATGGGGATGCTCACTCAAGGCTTCCGTTCTTATGTCGCAAGCTGGAAGATTCATTCGCAACAGTTTTTAGACAGATTGTACTTACTCGATTCGAACAGAGAGTACACTTGGCCAGAGGACGCAAAGAGTTGTCTTCAGATGACTTCGATCGGATTTGGTTAGATGTAAATGCCCAAATGCACGGAGATGCACTGGAACTGACCCCTGAATATGAGCACTGGTGGTCCTACATAGGGCATTTCGTACATAGTCCGTTTTATTGTTATGCCTACGCTTTTGGTGAATTATTGGTATTTGCTTTGTGGAGCCAATATCGCTCTGAGGGCAAAAGCTTCGTGCCCCGCTATATCGAGTTGCTCCGCTCTGGGGGGACTGATTCGCCGCAGGCCCTGGTTGGGAAGTTTGGATTGAACCTGGAGGATCCGAAGTTTTGGGACTCCGGCCTGAGCATTCTTGAGGAGTTGTTAGTTGAGGCCGAAACTCTAGCTGCGACACTAGAGAAATAGAGTTCTGCTATGAACTAGAATCCACTGTGATCACGAGGCGCGTGTGGATCAGTAGTGCATTCTTTGCGTAAGCGCTCCAGTCGCCGGGATACCAGGAGGGCTAGCTCCAAAGCTTGCTCGTAATTCAGGCGAGGGTCCACCTTAGTCAAATAGGCTCGGGTCAAGTCCGTTTCTTTAAGTCCTCGAACGCCTCCCAAGCATTCAGTGACGTTATCCCCCGTTAATTCAACATGTAGACCACCTAGGTGCGATCCGAGACCTTCATGGATGTTGAAAGCGTGTTCGACCTCAGTCAAGATTCGCTTGAAGTTTCTGGTTTTGAAGCCGTTAGATGTCGATTCGGTGTTGCCGTGCATAGGATCGCATGACCAGAGAACAATTTGTCCGGTTTTTTGTACAGCTTGGACAAGGGGCGGTAAATGTTTTTCGATCTTATCATCACCGAATCTGTGGATCAGTGTGATTTTACCTGTTTCGTTTAACGGATTTAGTCGTTCCAGGAGAGCTGGTAAGCCATCTGGATCTGTTGTTGGCCCCACTTTGATCCCGATCGGATTAGCGATGCCACGGAAATATTCAACATGAGCTCCATCCAGGCCGCGCGTTCGATCTCCTATCCAAGGGAAGTGGGTCGTGAGATCGAACCATTTCCCTACGCGATCGATGAAGCGAGTTTGGGCCTGTTCGTAGTGAAGGTGTAAACCCTCATGGCTAGTGTAGAAGTCAACACGGTTAACTTTGGCCGATGCTGAACCGGAAAGCGCCTCCAGAAATTCAAGAGATTCACTGATCTCCAAAACTTGCTTCTGGTAGCCGTTTGCTTTTGGTGATTTTCTGACAAAATCCAATTCCCAGTATTCAGGATGATGAAGGTCTGCAAAGCCCCCATCGCTGAGTGATCGAATAAAGTTGAGAGTGAGTGCAGCCCGTTCAAAGCCCCGGAGAAGCAGCTCGGGATTAGGTTCCCGATCATCGCCAGAGAATTGTAGACGGTTTATCATGTCGCCCCTATAACTAGGTAGGCTTATACCGTCACGTGTCTCCAAATCACTGGAACGTGGTTTAGCATACTGTCCAGCAAATCGCCCCACACGGATGACTGGTTTGTGAGCGCCGTGAACCAGCACAAGGCTCATTTGTAGCAG
>Ga0114996_10005783_pt1 | contig 14445 bp, 12 predicted proteins | sample ArcticOcean_MG_C_4_FD_87039 | JGI IMG/M metagenome (GOLD analysis project Ga0114996, IMG submission 87039) | Marine microbial communities from western Arctic Ocean - ArcticOcean_MG_CB4_134 | ecosystem: Environmental > Aquatic > Marine > Oceanic | place: Arctic Ocean: Canada Basin | collected...
GGATGACCGCACCTATCTTGAAGCCTGCGGGATCGGAGCCAAAGGTGCCGATACTGACCAGCTCTGGCGCGACTTGAAGCAGAGTGCATCCATCGAGGATCCTACCAAATGGTCAGCAGCTTTCGCCCGCATTACCTGGCGCATTCGCCCTCTTGCAGCTATCGACGATTTGCTGAATCGCGCCGAAGAGAAAACTCTTCCCTTGAAGACTCGTCTTCTTGCGATCGAAACCCTGGCCTTCTACGACAATCCCCGCGCGCTTCCCGCTCTTCTCAAAGCAGCGAAGATCAATGGCCCAGTCGGAGGAGAAGCCACACGCTGGTTGATTCATTTGGGCAACACCCGTTGGCGAAAGTTTAGGGTCTTCGATTCCTTGAAGAAGGAGGGAATCTACGACCCCGACCAAGTCGAGATCACTGAGACCGTCGTTCCGGCCGTCGAGGGGAAGTCCAAACTGCCGACCGTCGCCGACATCCTCGCCCTCAAGGGTGACGCCAAGGAGGGCAAGATCACTGCCGCACGTTGCGTGATGTGTCACCGCATCGAAGGGCTGGGCGTCGACTACGGCCCGTCCTTGAAAGGATGGATCCAAAACCAAGGGGACGAGAAATTTGTGCAGTCCGTCGTCAACCCCTCTGCCGAGATTGCTCACGGCTATTCCGGCAGTCGCGTCCAGCTCAAGGACGGAAATGAAATCCATGGCCTCACCCTGAGCGCCAAAAATCCGCTCATCGTGCAGAGCCAGGGTGGCATAGTGCAAGTCATCCCCTCAGGCAAAATCGAAAGAGTCGAACCCCTCGGGCGCTCCCTCATGCTCTCCGCTGACCAACTCGGTATGAGCGCCCAGGATGTCGTCGATGTTCTCGCCTACATGAGATCGCTCAATTAGCCACCCAATAAGGGCGGTCATTCCGGGGAACCGCGAGGCGCCATAACGGCCCAACGGACTCAATAACTCAAACACTGCTATTCAATGGTTCACAGATCCCAAGTCATGAGCTACTGTTCCCGTTATAATTTTCGGTGGATTTTGGAATTGGTCGGTTAATTGTGCGGGGTTAGTGTTTTATTATGAAAATAAGAGTTTTTATTTTAGTAGCAATCTCGCTAATTATCCCTCAGTCCTTAGTTGCCGATAACCACAAGAAAGAAAGTGAATCCCCTAAACCTAATTATTTCGAGGCTTCATTCACTTCATACATTCCCGGTGGAGAGCAGAGGGCTTACGAAATCATCGACGAGTACTGGTTTCCGACCGACAAAAATGTTGGTCGACTAGCCATTCCCGTAAATATAATTGCCGGTGAGTGGGACCATGTCGTTCTTTTTTACAGGCCTGAAGGATTAACTGATTTCCAAGCCAATCCTGACAAGGTGTCTAGGGCTTGGAAGAAAGATATTATAGGTCGGTTAGGAGAGAAGGAATTTCTTGAAATACAGGAGGAGTTCAATGGCCTCATCGCCAAAAGGACTACGGCGGTATTTAAGCTTGTAGGAGATCTGCCAAAAATCAATGAATCCTATTTCAACCTTGGAGGAAAAAGGACCCCTGTCAGTATACTATTTGAAACATATAAATTGGGAAAGAATACCGAGAGCTTCAAGCGAGTAGACCAATTCAGAGAAAGTACCGGAATCAAACCTATCATGTTTCGGTCATTAAATGGCGAGTATGATCAAATATCCATCTGGAAACTTCCGAACGAAGGCAAGAATCTGTTCGATGACCAAAGTGAAGAGATGAAAAAATTCATGCGAAGTGATGCCATGAAATCATATTTCAGCCTCCTGAAGAGTTCCGAGTCCATTATAGGAACGATCCAATGGAAATATTGGGAAGGACAATTACCTTAAAGATAAAAGAACTACCAACCCTAAACCCATGGTTCATGGATCCTGAAGAGGGTGGAGGATGCAGGAATTTTGCGAAAAAGTGGTAAATCAGGGTGGTAACTTTTGTTAGGAAAAGAATTGAACAGCCCTTTATATCCTATAAAATATAGGGAACGACCTGTTTGGTTATCACATCTGACGGATAAAAGCTTAATTTCCTTATATGATAGGTTTTACTTGCACAAATTAAGTACTAAATCTAACTTATTTGCCGCTCGAGTCCGTCCCTTTTGGGCTCAGCTCTTTTTTATACTAGGTAAAATGAAAGAAGAACTGCATCCTGAATATCAGCTCACTACAATTTCCTGCACATGTGGAGCAGTTTATGAAACACGCTCGACTGCGGCTGATCTGAAGGTTGGTATTTGCATGTCATGTCATCCTTTCTTTACTGGGGAACAGAGATTTGTGGATACTGCTGGTAGAGTTGAAAAATTCACCAAACGGTATGGTGGGACTCAGGCCCGGCGTCGCGGTGGCAATGCAGCAGCTGCAGAAGAAACAGAGCCCGCAGCAGAGGCTTCTGCTTAGTTATTCTTGTCAGTTCGATTGTTCTTAGGATTTTTAATCCTTAGCCGATACACTTTTGATTGAATTTGTTCTGTCGACAAGTGGCCAGTACTCGATAATTTAAACTATCTTTATGGACTTTGAACCGCTCATAGATAAGAAGAAAGAGAGGCTCGAAGAGCTTGAGGCGATCATGTCGGCTGAGGACTTCTACTCCGATCCGAAGCAGGCCGCAGAAATATCCAAAGAATACAATTACATAAAGAAGCTTTTAGAGAATTGGGATCTTTTCGCTAATTCTCGCCGACAGCTCAAAGATAACTATGAATTAGTAAAAGGGGATGATGAGGAGATGACGGCCCTTGCTCAGGAGGAGATACCTGAATTGGAAAGTGCTTGTGAAAAGCTCGAGTTACAAATTCAATATTTATTGCTTCCTCAGGACAAGACTGAGGACAGAGATGCTATCGTGGAAATTCGAGCGGGGACAGGAGGGGATGAGGCGTCTCTGTTTGCTGGAGATCTTTACAGAATGTATCAACGGTTCAGTGAATTGAGCGGTTGGAAATTAGAGCCGCTTGAATCTAGTCCGTCCGAGGTGGGCGGCTTCAAAGAGATTACTGTAAAGGTGTCCGGAGAAGAGGTCTTTAGTCAGTTAAAATATGAGAGTGGTGTACATCGTGTCCAAAGAGTTCCTGAAACAGAAACTCAGGGGCGCATTCATACTTCCACCGCTACGGTAGCCGTCATGCCTGAAGCTGAAGCCGTGGACATTGATTTGAAGCCGGACGAATTGAATATCCAAGCGACCCGTTCAGGTGGTCCTGGTGGTCAGCATGTCAACACAACGGATTCATGTATTCAGGTGACGCACTTGCCGACTGGGATAATGGTCCGTTGTCAGGACGGTAGGAGTCAAACAAAGAACAAGGAGAAAGCTTTGACTATACTTCGTTCAAAATTGCTTGAGGCTAAGCAGAGAGAAGAAGGGGAAAAGTACTCTGAACAGCGTCGTAATCTTATAGGAAGTGGTGGACGAGAAGAAAAAATCCGAACTTATAATTTTCCTCAGAACAGAGTCACTGATCATAGGATAGGATTGACATTGCATAATTTAGAAGGAGTTCTCGCTGGGCAAGTCGAGGAGTTAGTGGAGGCACTACAATCCTCCGAGTTGGCGGAAAGGTTGCAAGAAGCTGGCCTGAAGTAGGGTGGAATAAAAATGAAGTCCCTGCTCGAGACATTGCAGAGCGGTTCTGGTTATCTGGAAGATCGAGGAATTGATGATGCTCGTCTCAATATGGAGCATATCATAGCGAAGGTACTAGGTTGTGAGCGGATTGAACTTTATCTGTCCTTTGACCGTCCAATGCAGGAGAAAGAACTAGAAGAGGTGCGTGCACTTTTAAAGAGGAGGGTCAAGAGAGAGCCGCTTCAACACATTCTTGGAACTGTAGAGTTTATGGGCCAAGATTTCATTTGTGATTCGAGGGCTTTGATTCCAAGACCGGAGACAGAAGAATTAGTGGGTATACTCTTGAATAGGTTTTCGTCTTCATCTGAACCGGACCGAATACTTGATGTGGGATGTGGTTCTGGAGTGATTGGTATTTCTCTTGCTATAAAGTGGAAAGATTCTCATTTAACAATGATTGATTGTTCGGAGGATGCTCTATCTCTAAGTAAAGAAAACGCTATAAATTTAGAGCTGAGCGATTCAAGAATGAGTTATGTCTGTTCTGATCTTTCCAATGATGTGACGGGCCTCTTTGATATTATTATTGCTAACCTTCCTTATGTGGATCCAGATGAAATTGACGGTCTCGAGACCGAGCTAAGTTTTGAGCCGCGCAGTGCCCTGGATGGAGGTGAGGGAGGGACTGAACTCATTTCTCGGTTCATTTCCCAAATCCCTAATAAATTGTCTGAGCAAGGCCTTCTGGCTCTGGAGGTTGGAGAGGGGCAGACTGAATTTTTTGAGAGAGCTATTAGTAAAATAGGCTTCGATCAAATCGAAACGTTGAAAGATCTTTCAGGAATAGAGCGTTTTATACTGGCGATGAGGTGAGAGAAGCTTCAATTTTAAATTAATGGAAAAACTTTTAGTCAGTGGCGGTTCTCGTCTTTCGGGGTCCGTGAGGATCAGCGGATCGAAGAACAGTTCATTGCCGATACTGGCAGCGACCTTGCTCAGTGAAGAACCATGTATTATCCACAATGTTCCTGATTTAAGCGATACTAATTATATGGTTCAGATACTCGCTACACTCGGCGCCGAAGTTGAGATGGAGGGAGGCACAGTGAAGGTTCAAGCTCGAGAAATTTCTTCTCAAGCGCCATATGATCTTGTCAGAAAGATGCGAGCTTCAGTGTGTGTTTTGGGTCCTATGCTTGCGAGAAAAGGTGAGGCCTTCGTTTCCCTTCCTGGAGGATGTGCCATAGGTGATCGTCCTATTGATTTGCATTTGAGAGGGCTTGAGGCTTTGGGAGCTGAGGTAGAGGTTAAGGGAGGTGATATTAGGGTCAGTGCGGCGCAGGGTCTTAAGGGAGCGAAGATCAACATGAGAGGTCAGTATGGGTCAACTGTTCTTGGAACGGATAACGTGATGATGGCGGCAGTCTTTGCAGAAGGGACGACAATCATCGAAAGTGCTGCTGCTGAGCCTGAAGTTGAGGATTTGGCAACATTTCTTAATGCGCTAGGGGCAAGAATAGAGGGGGCCGGGACACCGAAAATTGTAATACATGGAGTCGAATCTCTTTCCGGAGCTGAGCATGCGGTGATCCCTGACAGGATAGAAGCTGGCACTTTTATGATTGCTGGGATTATAGCCGGTGATGGAGTAGAGTTGGAGAATGTAAGGTCAGATCATTTGACCTCTCTGATTGATTCATTAAGAGGTTCAGGTCATACAGTTAATTTGCAGGATGGCGGTACAATTAATGTCTCTGCTTCTACTGATCCTAAGGCGAATGAAGTTACTACTGAACCTTATCCAGGATTCCCTACCGACATGCAGGCGCAAATGTGTGCCCTATATACTACTACTGCTGGCATATCAGTAATTACCGAGACTGTGTTTCCAAATCGGTTCATGCATGTTCCCGAATTGAAGCGCATGGGTGCTAATATAAATCTCAAGGATTCAATGGCAGTGATTCGAGGAGTTGATCAGTTAAGTGCAGCGCCCGTGATGGCCAGTGACTTGAGGGCCTCTGCGGCGTTGGTTCTTGCGGCGCTCGGAGCTGATGGTACTACGGAGATTAATAGGCTTTACCACATTGATCGAGGATATGAAAATATTGATCAGAAGCTCCGCTCGCTCGGGGCAGAACTTCATAGAGTAAATGGATAAGGGGGTTAATGCGCTTTAATCGTTTTCAGGTTCATCTGTAATTGTTGCGCTTTCCTTTAATTTCTCAATGTATGTCTTGAGTTTGGATTCCCGATGCTCGGCCTTGATGAGATCGGAAATCTCATCCCTGACCTCATCCAGAGGAATAGGTTTAGGGCAGCGACGATCCGTTAGTTTGGCAAGATGCATTCCCCACTGAGTTGAGAATACTGGACTAATTTCTCCAATCACCATTGAGAAGGTGATTAGCTCGAACTCATCCATGAGTTCTCCTCTCTTGTACCAACCTAGGTCAGCTTCCTCTTCGGGCTTGTCGCTGTGCTTGCGTACAAGCTCCATGAAGTCATCTCCTGCGCAGGCAAAGCCGCGCACCTTTCTCATCTCAGTAAAAAGATTCTCTTTGTTCTCGGCCTGTTGAAGAGATTTGAAAATGTGCATTGATCGTACTTCCTCAGGAGTCATGAATGAGTCTTTCTCGTTCTTGTAATAATCTTCAATGTCCGCATCGCTGGGTTCGGGGAAATCACCGCTGGCCTGATCGATTAGTGAATCAACACGCATGCTTTCAATAATATCTTTGCGTACCTGCTCTTCGTTGCCGGGAGCGATCCCGAGCTTGAAATAAAAGGACTCTTCTCCCCCGTACTCCTCCTTCATTTTTTCGAGGTGCTGATCAACCCTTTCAGGGGCAGGGACTTCGATTGTCTGTTTTGCATTTTGCGATAGGAGAACCCTTGCAATGATGTTGTCCTTTGCGTAACCCATGAATTCATCATCGCGTTCGCAGCATGAAACATTGGCCTGCTGTTCAAAATGAGACTTAATTTGGCTGAATTCAGCATCTAAGAGGCCCTCATCTACTAGTTCATCGTTGATTGTTAGTGGCATTGTTTCTTGGAGAGTGATGATTTGTGGATATCTTAGTTAAATTATGCGTATAGCATTACTTACCCTAATATTGCCTTTCGTTGCAACGTGTTTGCTTAACGGACAGGAGGAATCGCTATTAAGGCCTCAAGATAAGGGTCAGTCGGGGCGTGTCCAGATTGACAAAGTTCCTCTCGGTGTCAAGGAGGCCAAGCCAAAGGTTCCGACAGTTGAGGAGTTGTTGGAAAAAAGCAAGAAGGGTGAAGTGGATGCTGATTCGATGTGGGTTATTATTGAGCACGCCAAAGGCAGAGGAATAACAGCAGTCGATATCCGTAGCGATGGAAGTTGCTGGATCATGGAAAAGAAGTTACTTGGTCCTGGAAAATCTAGCCCTTACATAATTCGTTCCAGTAATGAGATACCAAGTGGGCTGAGTGAGAAAATTCTTGGCATTGCAAAACAGAAGAGCATTCTTTTTGCGGAGAGTATAGGTAGAGCTGTAGCCCCTGCAGGCGCAGAACGTGTAAAAATAGGGGTCTCTGCAAATAATGGAAGATCTGTCCATTCTTCTTCGTCAGTGCCTTTTGCTCAGTACCCTGAGGAATTCAGGAAATCGGTGGCGATGTTGATGGAGGTTACTAGGAGTTTCCCTCTCAATCGTAATGGATTGGGAATTATTTCATCAGAGTTCGTTAATCCTAGACAAGCCAGGAGGTTAACGGTGATCTCGGGACAAAAGCTCATAGCAGTTAAAGATCCCGGCAGGGAAGCTAAAGAGCTTTCAGCTATCGTTGCCGCTTCTCGGATGCCTGGCCGAAGAATTGTTGTTACTGATCCTACGGAATGGCTTAGGATTATCACCTATTTAAACTACGACAAGCCAGGTTCAGAGGCTCAGGAGGGGCAATGTTTAATTTCTGTAGGGGCTCAAACTTACAGGATCTTAGTCGAACGGGCCTCTAGGTAACCTTTCCCGCCTTTGAGATTGTTCTTTCCATAAATTCGTATATTTTTAAAAAAATTTATGATTTTAATAAAATTCAAAATTTTTACAGGTATTCATGATATTAATATGAAATTGTTTTTAATTATTTTGGCTTTTTCCCTCTCATTTGCTCTCGGTGTCATAGCCGTTGATGTGCCTAAAGGAGCTGAAAGTATAGCTCTAGCGAGCCAACCTGGTCTTTCTCCTGATGGTAAAAGTTTTGTTTTTGTTTGGGCTGGAGATATTTGGATAGCAAGTACTGAGGGAGGCAAGGCCAAAAGGTTGACCACTCACCGGGCAGAGGAAAGTTCTCCAATTATTTCTCCTGACGGAAAATCAGTCGCCTTTATCAGCCAGAGGACTGGCACTTGGCAAGTCTTTATCATGTCTGTTAATGGTGCGCAAATGAAGCAGATCACACATCATACTGAGGGCCACTTCCTCATGGATTGGTACCCTGGCGGCAATCATCTTTTGGTCCGCTGTCGCCGCGATCATGTAGGTCCTAGTAGTGAGCGTTTTTATAAGATTAGCAGTAAGGGCCGTGGCCCAGAAGAGTTGATCTTTGACGCTGCGGGGGATGAGGGAAGGTTGTCTCCTGACGGAACAAAGATACTCTTCCACCGTGGAGGAACCGGGCTTTACAGGAAAGGTTATGTAGGGAGTCAGTCATCTCAGGTATGGCAATGGGATGGGAACGCGTTTACTAAACTGGTATCGGATCCTCAAGGGAGTCGTTCTCCCAGGTGGTCCGGAGACGGTAAGTCATTTTATTATATTTCCGGCAAGTCAGGGGCCTTTAACTTTTACCATAAACAATTTGAAGGAGGGCAAGAGAAGCAGCTCACGCGTTTCAAGGATGATTCAGTTATGTTGCCTGCTGTTTCTCGTGATGGGAAGGTATTAGTTTTTCGTTATCTGGCAGACTTTTATCGACTCGATTTAACCCAAGAAGCTGCGGAGCCAGTTAAAATTAACGTATGGAACAGGGGTGAGAGAGCAGGCCGTCAGAGCGTAGAAAAGCAAGACTTGAGGGCAGTTGGCCAAGCCGTTTTCTCAAAGGATGGTCTTGAAATTGCTTTTGTTTCTGGAGGTGATTTGTGGGTCATGGATACTGTTCTTAAGGAGCCTAAGAGGGTCACAAAGACTGCAGCAGAAGAACGTGAGCCTGTTTTTTCGCCTGACGGGAAGAGTATCATTTATATTTCAGATGACGGTCGTTCGGCTAGTCTGTGTCGAGCCAAGCGTTCTGACCCGGAAAAATATTGGTGGCAAAATCAGATCTTTAATACGGAGCAACTCAGTGAAGAGGGTGAAGTTATTGAGGATATTATTTATAGCCCTGACGGAAAAAAAATATCGATGATTAAAGGCTCAGGTGATCTTTGGATATCTGATGCCGATGGGAAGAACGCTAACAAGTTAATAAGTTCATGGAATGCTCCACGCTATGATTGGTCCCCTGATGGTAAATGGATAGCCTATTCCGGTTATGATAATAATTTCAATCGCGACATATGGATAGTTCCTGTCGATGGATCGAGGAAACCGTTCAACCTCTCGCGTCACCCGGATTCTGATGGTGGCGTTCGATGGTCCCCTAATGGCAAGTTATTGGCCTTTACTGGTAAGCGCTATGATACGGAGACAGATATTTATTATGTCTGGCTAAAGAAGGAGGACGAAGAGACAGGTTCGCGTGAGAGAAATCTTAACAAGGCACTGGAGACGATGAAAAAGGGCCGACCCAAACCAAAGCCGGCACCCAAAGTTTCTGACAAGGAAAATGATAAACCAAAGGTTCCCGAAGAGAACCGCTTCATTAAGGCGTTGAGGATAATGTTTGACCTGCCTGCATCTACAGAAAAGAAACCAGAGCCAGTTCCTCCGAAGCCAGAGTCTAAAGAGGAAAAGCAAGAAGGGGAAAAACAAGAAGAGGAAACGGGGATTGATTTTGACGGCATCACGGAGCGAATTCATCGCATATCAATTCCCGATGTTTCAGAGAGGGGGCTCTTTTGGTCTCCTGATTCCAAGAAGCTTGCCTTTTCAGCAAAGATCAAAGGTGTTGAGGGTGTTTTCTCAGTAGAATTTCCGGACAAACTGAGTTCTCCAACGCTGGTCTTATCCAAGAGCATTTCTATGCCTAGATGGTTATCTAAAGATAGTCGTATTGTTTATACGACGGGAGGAGTGCCTGGGTCTCTTGCTAAAGGAAAGGCAGAGACTTATTCATTTAAGGTATTAACGGAAAGGGTCCCCGAAGAGCATCAACGAGTTGGGTTTCGACAGGCTTGGAGAGCAATGCGTGATGGGTTCTATGATGAATCATTAAATAACAGGGACTGGAATCTTATTCGTGAAAAATATGAAGGCATGGCTTCAACTGCAGTTGACCGATATTCTTTTAGTCGAGCCATATCAATGATGCTCGGTGAATTGAATGCTTCGCATCTTGGCTTCAGGACCATTTCAAGTAATTCATACAGGGCACCAGGATGGCAGGATCAGACTGCGCACCTAGGGGTTATCTTTGACGCGAGTCATGAGGGGCCCGGGCTTAAGATTAAAAAAGTTCTTACCGATGGGCCAGCGTCAGAGGAAAAGGCTCAGATGAGTGAAGGTGAAATAATCATGGAAATTAATGGAATCGAAGTCTCCTTGAGGATGGATTTGGCTGGGGTCTTGAATGGTAGATTGGATCGGGACCTGACTCTTAAGGTTCAGGGATTAGGAGATGAGCAGAAGCAAAGAGAAGTCATCATGAGGCCTTCCAGTTATTCGAAGGCCAGATCCCTTGTCGAGTCAGATAAAATCAATGATACGAGGAAGAGGGTAGAGGAACTCTCAGGTGGGCGTTTGGGGTATCTTTATGTGGCCCGTATGATGTGGAACGAGTTTCAGAAATTTGAACGTGAGATCTATGCGGAGGGGGACGGTAAAGAAGGCCTAGTAATAGATGTTAGAAATAATGGAGGTGGATTCACTGCGGACCATCTGCTCATGGTCCTAGTGCCTCCGGTCCATGCAAGTACGGTTCCACGGGGTGGAGGTTCCGGATATCCAGGAGACCGTAGAGTCTATGCTACTTGGACTAAGCCCATCGTGGTTCTTTGCAATGAGAAGAGCTTCAGTAACGCTGAGATTTTCAGTCATGCCATAAAGAATCTTAAAAGAGGTAAGCTAGTAGGGGTCCCGACTGCTGGAGGCGTTATCTCGACAGGGTCACGATCAATAATGGATCTTGGTACTATTCGAATGCCCGGAAGGGGATGGTTCCTTCCAGATGGTCAGGACATGGAGTTGAATGGAGCTGTCCCTGACCACTTGATATGGCCGCTACCTGGTGAGTTGCCTTCAGGTAACGACAAGCAGTTGGATAAGGCGGTTCAAGTTCTCCTGTCAGACGTGGAAAAAGTTGCCAAAGAATCCAAGACAAAAATGATACGTGCAAGTCAGAGGAAAGCTACCGAGGCCGCACCCAGTCAGTGAATGATTTGTTTTTTAAGAGTTCTTTGGCCAACATCTCATAGCCATGAGTTAGTGGATGGCTAGCATCAGCGTAGTGATCAGAGGGTAGTGGATCAGGTGACCAGTGATTGATCTGCATAGATTTGAGCCATTCGGATGCCTCATCCCTTAATTGATTTAATTTTGAAGCTGTCATTTCATTGAACATATGATTGTTAAGTGGGCCTATTAGTACAAAGAGATCGTTCCTTCTTGAGAGTAATTCGGTGGATAGATTTTTGAATGCTTTCCACTGCAATGAGTTGTTCAATGATATCCAGTCAAGGCTCCTTTGGCTCCCTGACCATGGCTTGTGTCTGGAGCTGTTCACTCCACGTTCAGTGTTCTTAATGCTAATCTTTAGTTGATCCTTAATAGAAAGTGGGTCTGCGCTCAATAGCTGATTCAGTGGATTTAAGTTTGTGTTTGGATACTGCTCAGGATTTGCTTCTGACTGGAGGCAAGTCCATTCTGCGGGGGATCTTTGTAAGAAATAATTTTCTTTAATGTGCTTAACAAAGGATAAGAAAGGGACACTATTTGTGGCAAACCTGCTCAGCCGTTTTTCGATCGGCGCGTGGTAGCTCGGAATTTTACGAGTGATCTGAGGAATGAGTTGAGAGTGATTGAAGGTCTGTTCTTTGGGCAGGCTTAGGTCTCTCTCGGGGCTACTCATCCAGAGAAGATTCAGGTGAAGGATCACTTTTCTTTTCTTGATAGACTTCGCATGATTTTTGATCAGTCCTTCCAGAGCCAGTGGATAGAGGCCATTCATTCCTGCGTTAGTGAAGTCGCGGTTCGATAGATCTGACAGGAAATGAGAGAGGCTTGAATTATTATCAACAAATTCTCCCCAAATCACTGAGTCGCCTATGATGGGAATTTCATTTTCACTTAACTGGGTAGTCAATTGTGTATAGCTCCAATAATCATTGCTAAGTCGATAGGGGATCCTGTAATTACTATCATTTATTTGATCTGATCTTTTTGAAATGATTGGCGATCCGATGAAAATAATGGTCACGAGGATGAGGGTGATGATCCATTCCTTTGGTCTTAGGAATAATGCATTTGAAGCTGTGCTTTTATTATTTTTCATTCGCATTAAAATTGAAAATAAATGAACTGATCGCCTTCCGAGGAGCAGAAGAATAGATATATAATCATGCCAAGCAGTAGCGGTACCCGGATCCAATTTTCCGTGAGGATGTTTTTCATTTTAGATTCGAATATGAGCTGATAGATCCAAACGGCTCCGATCATTAGCAATAGGAACAGAGGGAACTGAGGGTCGTTCCATTCGAGGGAAAAGATTTTTCTATAAACTATCAGAGCTTCATCAATTGATCTGGATCTAAAGAAAATCCATCCTGCGCATACGAGAAGAAATGTGACCGTTATCTTCACCCAACGCGGCAATCTGATTTTGGTGAATTTCACATTAGTTAAAGCTTTTTCAGCTGTAAGCCCTGCTCCGTGTATTAGTCCCCAAGCCAGAAATGTCCATGCCGCTCCGTGCCATAGTCCTGAAATAATGAAAACTGATAAAAGGTTTATGTAGGTACGTTTCGTGCCCTTTTTGTTACCTCCTAGTGGAAAGTAAACGTAGTCACGAAACCAAGTTGATAGACTGATGTGCCATCGTGACCAGAACTCTGAGAGGCTCGCTGAGGTGTATGGATTCTTGAAGTTTAAACTTAATTTAAAGCCCATGATTCTTGCAGCGCCTCTGGCCATGTCTGTGTATGCACTGAAATCAAAATATATTTGCCAAGCAAAGGCAAAGGTGGCCAGAGTCAGAGAGGCTCCGTTCGCGCTGGACGGGTCCTCGTAAACACGGTCCACGTAAAGCGCTGCATAATTGGCCAGTGCTAATTTCTTGAATAATCCGACAATGAAAAGAGATGAACCGGCGGCGAGGTCTTGGCGTTTGATCTTAGGAAATTTATGAAACTGTGGAAGTAAGTTCTTGGCTCTTTCGATTGGTCCTGCCACGAGCTGAGGAAAGAATGAGACAAAGGCGGCGAACCTGATGAAGCTGGTTTCTCTTTTTATTTTGCCTCTGTAATAATCAATTGTGTAGCTCATTGACTGAAATGTGTAAAAGGAGATGCCTACGGGAAGAAGGTATTCGAGGTCGAAGGGCATTATTTCAGATGCTGGACTGAGGTTAAGCCCTGTCAGGCCATTGATGTTACTGATGAAGAAGTCAGCGTACTTGAAAAATCCTAGCAGACTTAAATTGTTAAGGATGCTTATCCACAACCACAGCTTTTTTCGTGCGCCTGGTCTTTCCATTTGCCTCACGATGAAAAAGTCCAGTGCCGTTGAATAAATTATCAGAGCCAGGTAGTAATAATTCCACCACCCATAAAAAAAATACGAACTACCAAGTATCCAGTGGACCCAAAAAGGTGTTTTTCTCAGAAGTATCAAACCGATCAGTACAACTGCAAAAAAGCAAAAAAATGTCCAGGTATGGAACAGCATCGCTTAAGTTTACTTTATGAGCTCATTGAGTTGTTCTTTGCTGATGTTGCGAACGCAACGGAATCCGCAATAATCAGTGAAGAAACAAGCGTCAGTGTCTCCGGTCCTTTCTCCTCTCCTGAAGCTTACACGGCACATCGCTGAAGAGGCTCTCCAGGATCCGCCCCTGATGACTCTCTTTGGATCTGAAGATTTAGTTTCAGGTCCGGCAGGAGAAAGTTCGGGGGAGTTCTTATAAAAGTGGGGATCATAAACATCTTCGCACCATTCAGAAACGTTTCCGTAAAGATCATGTATTCCCCAGTTATTGGGCTTTTTTGTGCCGACCCTATGTGTTCTTTTTCCTGAATTGCCTTCGAACCATGAATGAAGTTTTAATTGTCTTGAGCTGCCGAAAGAATAATCTGAATCCTTGCCTGAGCGTGCTGTATATTCCCATTCTGCTTCGGTGGGTAACCTGTAACCGTTAGCGGTTTCTATTATTGGAAAACCTGACTTAGTTGCGTCGTAATAAGGATCAAGCCCTTCCATGATAGAACGTTCGTTGCAGTAAGCTCTGGCTTCTTGCCAGCGAATTTGCTCAACTGGTTTCTTTGGGTCATCTTGCCAGTGTGAAGGGTTAGGCAGTTCTGCCTCAATGAACATTTCATGAGTCACCTCAAACTTGTCCATAATGAAGCCAGCCAATGAAACTTTATGGGCAGGAGATTCATCGTCGTCTCCGTTCTCTTTTCCCATCATGAATGTGCCTGCCGGTACGTAGACAACTTCAATCCCAGATCCTGTCTTAAGTTCAATAGTTGATTGGGTTGTTTTTTTTGTTTCCTTGCC
>Ga0114996_10005784_pt1 | contig 14444 bp, 14 predicted proteins | sample ArcticOcean_MG_C_4_FD_87039 | JGI IMG/M metagenome (GOLD analysis project Ga0114996, IMG submission 87039) | Marine microbial communities from western Arctic Ocean - ArcticOcean_MG_CB4_134 | ecosystem: Environmental > Aquatic > Marine > Oceanic | place: Arctic Ocean: Canada Basin | collected...
CTTGTCCGCTTCGGTGAGCCATTCGATGCTGTCGATGACGGGCTTCGTGTCGTCCTTCCACAGGCCAGTCTGCGGGTCCTGGCCAGAACCAGATCCAGGCTTCTCGGTGCCGAACATGCAGCGGTCCGTGCCGCAGACCTTGAACAGCAGGTCCAGAGACTCTTTCGTGTACAGCACGGTGTCGAAATAGAGCTTGTTAAGATCCTCTTCGAAACGGACGGCCTCAGGACCGTAGTGCATCCAGCGGGCAGCTTGCCAACGTCCGATCTGGTAGGGCACAGACCCTCCGCCGTGTGATACGACGATCTTGAGGTCCGGGAAGTCCTTGAAAACGTTGGAGTTGACCAAACCTAGCAGGGCGATGCTTCCTTCAGTGATGAAGTGGTTGCTGTATGATTCGCGGCCGTTCTTGCAGCCAGCGCCGTGGATGTGGCCGGGGACACCCAACTCCACCATCTTCTCGTAGAGGGGGTACCAGTACTCGTCACCCATGTTGGGGGTGTATGCGCCGTCGGCTATGGTTCCTTCCCAAGGGTCGGGGTTTATAAGACAGCCGATGAACCCCATCTCGTTGACGCAGCGCTCGAGCTCCTCAATAGCTAGCGAGAGGTCATCGCCTGCAACGAAGGGCAGTCCCGCTACGCCGCGGAACCGGTCTGGGTTCAGGCGCACCTGCTGGCCGATCACGTTGTTGTTGGCCTGGCACCAGGTATCGACTATCTTTGCCGGCTTCTCTGAGTTCATGAGCTGAAAGGGCCTGGGCGACAAGAACTGAATGTCCGTGCCCACGCTGTCCATAATGGCGATGTTGCGCTTGGCGAAGTCGTCCACCCGCTCGTCGGGGTAGCTCGGCACGGAAGTGCCTCCGTAGCCTCGACTGGATAGCAGGTTGGCCTTGAGCTGATAGAGCTCAGGGGGGGCCACCGTGTGTGCGTGCATGTCTACGACTCGTCCACTGTATGCCATACGTCCTCCTAGGGTGTTCTGGTATTACGTCCTACAATCGTTCCGAAAAGCGGGCGGCGAGGCTGCTCTAATCAAGCACTGCGACAATTTCGCATTGAATGAGCATGCCTCGCTGCAGTTCGTCCGTGCGAATAGCGTGCCGAGCCGGCCGGTCATTTTCGTCCGGAAACATTTTCAGCCACTCTGCGTTAATGAGCTGGCGGGTTGAGTTGTCCTTGACGTACACGGTCATGTGAGCGATGTCCGCCGTGCTACCTCCAGCTTGTTCCATGATCGTGCCTATGTGCTGGAACATAAACTGGGTCTGCGCTGCAGCATCCTCTGGGATTTCACCGGTTGCCGGGTCAGCGCCAATGATTCCGCTTGAGTACACTGTGTTCCCGATCTTCACAGCCATGGGTATCGGGGCGTTGTGGGCAACTCCGGGTACTTCAATGATCTGACGCTTCGGCATAGACAGACTGCTCGCGACCGCCTCTGAAAACTCCCCCCCAAAACCAGGCCGTTTGTATCATAGGCCGTCAGGGGTGTCAAGGGAAACAGGCACGGTAGGTTGACTCTGAGCGGACGTTCTGTTGCAATGAGATGGAAATTCAATAAGTAGGATATTTGGAGTTTCCGCATGACGCAGGTGAAGAACCGCAGAAAGGTGGTGAAGACTCTAGCGAAAGGCCAAGTGACCATTCCCAGTGAGTTCAGAGAGATTTTGGGAATTGAGGCAGAGACGCTACTCAGTATCTCGTTGGTAGGGGACCATCTGGAAATCGTTCCGCTCGCCCAAAGCGGAGACGCTCTCAGACGGTACACAGACGAGGACATCGCCCGCTTCCTTGAGGAAGATAAATTGGATCAAGACACTGCCCTCCGGGTACGAGCCTTACTCCGGAGCGGGGCTCTTTAGGTGGCGCAGTCCCGGATTCTCTTCCTGGACGCCAGCGTTTTAGTAGCAGCCTCTCGTTCTCCTTCAGGCGGATCTGCATTGGTGATTGAGGTGTGCGAGGGCCAAGTATTCCGAGCGGCTTTAAGCGGTGAGGTCGTGCTAGAAGCTCGTGTGAACATTGCCAAGAAGTTCGGTGAGGTGGAGCTGATTAGGTTCTACGAGCAATTGGCGGCGATGGGGGCCCACATGGCCCCCCCACTTTCCAAAGTGAGGCTAGTCGAATGCGCCTCGATTGTTGGGGACAAAGATGCCCATGTCCTGGCTTCGGCTTTGGAGTGTGGTGCGGAGTTCTTGTTGACCTTGGACAGGCGTCATCTCATCACTCCGGAGGTCCAGGCGGCGGGGCTTTCCACCAAGGTGCTGACTCCGGGGGAATTTCTGCAACAAATGGGGCTTGAAAGCTAGTAGGGCACCTCCGGGAGGCGTTGCTATTCAGTCTGACGATATCGAGGCTGGCACCGAGGAAATGTACCGCAGTGGGTTTACTGACGGCCTGCCCATTGTGCCACCGACGCTTGAACGAGTTGAAGCCATGCTCAGCGCCTCAGGCCGCGATCCTGAAGAGGTCATAGCGGTGCTGGAACCCTCCGGTGCTGAGGCGACGGTACAGGCCCTGGCGGTGAACGCGGTTATGGCCGGGTGTTTACCGGAGTATTTGCCGGTTCTCATCGCTGCCGTCCATGCAATCGCCGACGAAGAATTCAATCTGCTGGGTATCCAGTCAACCACCGGCTCGCCTGCGCCCGTCGTTATCGTCAACGGTCCGATAGGGCGGCGGTTGGAGATGAACCAGGGGTCTGGGGCATTGGGGCCCGGCAACCGGGCCAACGCCACCATTGGGCGGGCGCTTAGTTTGATCTTGCGAAATGTTGGTGGCGCCAGGCCGGGAGAGGAGGACATGGCCACCCTGGGGCAGCCTGCCAAGTACGGCCTGTGTTTTCCTGAAAACGAAGAGGAGAGTCCGTGGCCGTCGCTGCATACCGACCTGGGTTTCGCTAGCGATGAGAACGCCCTGACAATGGCCGCTATCGCAGGTTATGTGGAAGTCGTAGATGTATTTTCCAGAGACGCCGACGGGGTATTAGCGACCCTTGCTGGTGCTGTTGCCGGCACCTGCCTTGCAGGCCAAACAGCGACCCACCGTGCCGTGTCCCCGGTGCTGGTGCTTACGCCCGAGCACGCCCACCAACTGGCCGAGCGTTTCACCAAAGCCCAGGTGAGGCAGGGCGTATGGGATCAGGCCTCGCTAACCCTCGAGCAGGTTGGGCCAAGGGTCAAACAGCAAGTGATGGAGCGCCGTCTTCGGCGGGGTGGAGAGGACGTCAATGGACCATTGCGTCCTTGCCCGACGCCGGAGGACATCATTGTAGTTGTGGCCGGGGGAGTAGGGCAGAAGTCGGCCTACCTGCCAGCGTGGTACGGAGGAAGTAAGGCTCAGACCCGGCCCATCAGGACATAACTAGACGGTAGAATACCAACGCGTCCTATTTCCGCACGTCCAATGCAGGCAAGCTATCATCGAGTCTGCACAAGGAGTACGCCGTGGCCGCTGATTTCGAGGACATCATCTGCGAAAAGCGGGATGGCGTCGCCTTCATCCGCATGAACCGCCCAAAAGTGCTGAACGCCTTTCGACCCCGCACTGTCGATGAGATGCTGGCAGCCTTCGAGGACGCTTGGGCCGACACCGATATAGGCGTCGTGGTGCTGACTGGCGCCAACGGAAATTTCAGCACTGGTGGAGACGTGAAAGCCAGGGGCGGCGGCGGGTATCTGGACGAGGGCGGCAAGGCCAGGCTACGAATTCTTCAATTGCATCGAATCATCAGGGAGATTCCCAAGCCAGTCATCGCAATGGTGGACGGCTACGCTATCGGCGGGGGCCACGTCCTCCACGTCATCTGCGATCTAACTATTGCTTCAAGCCGGGCGCAGTTTGGGCAGATAGGACCCAAGTTCGGCAGCTTCGATGCGGGTTTCGGCACTATTTACCTGGCCCGAATAGTTGGCGAGAAGAAGGCCCGGGAGATATGGTACCTTTGCCGCCGCTATACCGCCGACGAAGCGCTGCAAATGGGCCTGGTCAATAAGGTCGTTGCACAGGAAGACCTCGAAGATGAGGTGATGGCCTGGTCGCAGGAGCTTCTGCAACGAGGGCCCGCCGCTCTACGATTCCTCAAGCAGTCCTTCAACGCGGACACCGACCACGTTTACGGCATTCAGAACTTGGCTCACGGCGCGATGTCCATGTACTACGACACCGATGAGTCCAAGGAGGGCACCAAGGCCTTCCTGGAGAAACGGCCTCCGGACTTTTCGAAGTATCGCTCACATCCCTAAAGGCGGTCGTGTGCGGCAACCTCTTTCGCCAACTGCAAGCACCTGGGAGCGCGCCCGCTGGTACGCTGGCGTGTGGTATTGGGCAGCCCGGCCCTTCACCCTCACCGCCTCCATCGTCCCGATACTTGTTGGGTCGGCGCTGGCCTTCCAAGAGGATCGGGCCGTTGTCCACCTGTTCGTGCTGGCCCTCATAGCCTCGGTCTTAGTCCAGATTGGCACCAACCTCACTGATGAGTTCTCTGACGACGCCATTCCGGAAGCCCGTGGCCAGAAGCTCATAGCCCCCTACAAAGTCATTGCCTTGGGGTTGCTGTCCAATAGGACCGTAAAGCTTGGCGCGGTGCTCAGCTTCGCCCTCGCCACGGGCATTGGGCTGTACATCGTGGCCGTAGCGGGGTGGCCCATACTCGTCATCGCTTTAGCAAGCCTCTTCGTAGCCTATCTCTACGCAGGCGGACCGAAACCGCTGGGAACGGTGGGCCTGGGCAATCCGCTCGTCTTTGTTTTCATGGGGCCGGTCATGGTGATGGGCGCCTATTATGTTCATGTTCGTGAGATCACCATGGACGCCTTCCTAGTATCAGTGCCGGTGGCTTGCTTGGTGACAGCGATCCTCGTAGCCAACGACCTGCGTGATTTAGAAGAAGACCGCGTTGCAGGTAAGACGACGCCAGTGACGTTGTTCGGTCGGCCCTTCGGGCGACTGCTGTTTACAGCCTTGGTCGTTGGTGCATTTGTGGCAGCGCCCTTACTGGCAACCGTTGGGGGGCTAGGATTGTGGCTGCTTCTCTCGGGAGTGGCCTTGTACCCAGCGTACGGCTCATTGCGGAAAATATGGGGAGAGGAAAGCCGCCCGTCATTCGCCGTTGCCATGCGCAACTCGGCAAGGCTTCATTGGTGGTTCGGCGTGACGTTCGCTGCAGGGCTAGTGTTGGGAAGGCTCTAGTCTTAAAGACGCTCGAAGATGGCGGCTATGCCCTGTCCCCCGCCCACGCACATTGTCTCCAGACCATAGCGGACGTCCCGGCGTTCCATCTCGTGGAGAAGTGTGGCCAGGATACGGGCGCCAGTGGCTCCGATCGGGTGGCCAAGCGAGATGCCAGACCCATTGACGTTGACGATGTCCTCGTTGGGCAGCATCCACTCTCGAAGCACTGAAAGCACCTGCACCGCGAAGGCCTCGTTCAGTTCTATCAGACCGATGTCCTCAAAGGACAGACCCGTCTTTTCGAAAACCCTTTGCACCGCTGGCACGGGACCGATGCCCATATAGGCCGGGTGCACCCCGGTTGCTGCCCATCCGACGAAATATGCCATTGGCTCCAAGCGCAATTCCTCCAACTTGTCCGCCGCTACGACTAGGCAGACCGACGCGGCATCATTCTGGGCGCTGGCGTTGCCAGCGGTGACCGTCCCCGTCTCTGTAACTGGCTTTAGCCGTGACAACGACTCAGCCGACGCGTCGGCACGGGGGCCTTCGTCGTGGTCAAAAATCAGCGGCTCACCCCTTCTCTGCGGAACGGAAACTGGAATGATCTCTTCGTTGAACCTGCCTGCCTCGGCTGCCGCGACGGCCCGCTGGTGACTGCGCAAGGCGTAGGCGTCCTGATCCTCTCGAGAAATCTCATACTTCTGGGCCAGGTTCTCGGCGGTCTCGATCATGCCTGATATGGGACCGAACCGCTCGTCCGGCGACACAGTGGACCGAGCGCGAGTGAGGCGGTCGTGAAGGGTCATCGAGCCCATGCGCCCGCCCCAACGGACGTCGGTTGCGTAGTACTCCACATTGCTCATGCTCTCGACGCCTCCGGCAATCACTACATCGGCGTTGCCGGTCTGCACGAGCATGGCTGCGTTGATGATGGACTGAAGGCCCGATGCGCAACGGCGGTCCAACTGATAGCCGGGCACTTCGATGGGCAAGCCTGCTTTCAGGGCGCAAAGCCGCCCTATAGAGGGGTTCTCGCCACTGGGATAGCCGTGACCCAGAATGACCTCGTCGACCCGCTCAGGGTCGAGGCCTGTCTGTTCCATCAAGGCTCTGATCGCTAAGGCCCCCAATTCATCGGCGGGGACATCGCGCAAAGCGCCGCCAAATTTGCCGACGGGCGTTCGCAACGGAGAGACGATGATGGCTTCGCGCATTGTGCTTCTTAGCCTTCGTCGAGGCCAAGCTTGCGGCGTAGGTTGTCTTCTATACGGTTGATCTCGTTGTCGTCGCCCAGCATCTCGTCCAGGAAAGCCCGGGACGGGTACCCGGCTTCTATCTCTGCCTGGAGTTCCTCAGCGAAGGCGCCACTCTGAATGTCCTTAACGGCTTCTCGCATGGTTTCCATCATCACGTCCCGGTCGACGGCCATGGTGCGGGTCATGCCGCCGAAGGCAGCGGCATATCCGTGAAGGTAAACAGAGCGGAAAAAACCTGAATCCGACATCGCTTGGAACGTCTTCGACATTTCTCCAGAGAGGTACATTTCCAGGAGCAATCCCTCTGGGGGCAGACCGGCCTCCAAGCCCACCTGGTAGGCCGCCAGAATGGCCGCTCCCAACCAGGGTCCCAGGGCTTGCTCGCCGAAAAGGTCCAGGTTAGCCTCCTGCTTGGCACTGAGCTTGAGGGCGCCGCGCCTGAGAGAGCCCGCGGCGGACGCTACAGCCAGCAGCGTGGGCCAAGCGTTTCCCGTGGCGTCCTGCTCGACGGAAACGTAACTGAGGAACCCCTTTTCAGCGACGAATAGGTCGCGTATGACGTCGCCGACCATGCGGGGGGCGAACAGGAGGACATCCACGCCCTGCGGCAGAGCAATGAGGTCGTAGGCCAGATTGTATCCAGAGGCGAACAGGAGTGCAGACCCAGGCCTCAGATTGGCCCGCACAGAGCCTTCCATTACCTCCGGCTGGGTCTCGTCAGGCACGAGAAGTAGCGTTAAGTCTGCTTGGGCCACCGCTTCGCCTATATCGAAAATGGGGAAGCCTTCTTTCTCGGCCAAGTCACGGGAGTCGTCCTTCCTGCTTCCTATTATTACCTTGGCCTTGGTGGCGTCTCGGAAGTTGAGTGCCAACGACCGGCCAAGGTGGCCGTATCCCACGATGGTGATGGTCTTACCGGCCAGGACACTGATGTCAGCGTCAGCTTCGCGAAAGACGGGGAGATCGTCGTTAGCTCCCATTGGCCTCCTCTTGCGCCTCGCGGTAACTCGCCAGGAAGGGGTCAAGCATGCTGGCGAACTTGCTCATCTTCAGAGGGTGCAGGCCTTTCACTTTCAGCTTGCCCGTAATGAAGGCTGTGCCGAAAGAAGTGCGGCCCCAGGCGGCGTCATCCAGCGTCTTGCTGGACATGCCAATGGTGACTGAGGGATTGCCCTCAACTGAAGGAGCGAAACGGAGCGCCGGACCGGTTTGGTCAGAGACCAAGTGCACCGCAGTATCTAGATCGTTGAATTCCCACCGCACGGTCTGGAACGCCGATGCGATGCGTTCGAGTTGGGGAGGGTCCAGCTTGTCGTTGAGTAGTTCCACAGTGCGGCGGAGGATGTTCTGAAGCTCTTCTCCGGTGGCGGGAGGGCTCTGGGTCATGGGGGTTCTCCTCCAAGGCGGCGGGTTCGAGTGTTCCGGGCGTTACGCTTTGCCTGAGTTACTCCGATAGGCCTCCAGCGCCTGCCTGGAGGTTCGAAAGCTAGCCACACCCAAGGCTTCCTTGATTCTATCGTTGGAGGCTACCCAGGGGTACCGGATAAAGTCAATACCGGCGCCGGGAGCGTCGGCTATGTTGGAAAGCCCCACTCCCCATAAAAAACTCGTTATTGGATACAGGAGCCAGGCAGGTATCGGCACCAGGCGTTTCTTTAGGACGTAGGCCACCTGGGAGAGGGCGACGGTACCATCGCCGGTTACGTTATACACCCCTGGAATTTGCTCGATTATGCACCTGGCGAGGATTTCAGCTAGATCTTCTTCGTGTATGAACTGCATCTGTGGATCGAATCCTGGTATGCGGGGGAAAAAGGGCTTGCTGAACCATCCCTGCACCGCGCTGCCTCCATTCGGCCCCACAACGGGGCACCCCCTCAGCAAGGTAAGGGACGTTCCGGGCGACCTCTCTAAGAAGCGGCGGGCCATTGAGTCGCTTTCCGCCTTGTGGTGGGAGTAGGGGAACCGGACATTAGGTTGAAGCGGGGTGTCCTCGGAAAGCGTCGACGGATTGTCAGGATAAGCGCCGTAGGCGGCCGTGCTGCTAAACCAGACAACATGCTTAACCTTTGCCGCTTGGCATGCTTCCAGCACGCGGCGGGCCCCACGAATGTTGACGCGCCTGGCGCGTGAGCGCCGCCATCGGGACGGGGAGAGGACGAAGGCCAGGTGCACCACCGTGTCGATCTGCCACCGATGGAGGTCATCGTCCAGAGGATTCAGGATGTCATCAAGGATTACCTGGAGCTTCGGATGCTCGATCCGGGGCGGCTTGCGATCCACTCCAACCACCATCTCAACATCAGGATGGTCGAGAAGCTTGGGCAGAAGAAGGCTGGCTATGTACCCGGATGATCCGGTGACGAGTATTCGCATAGTGAGAAGAGCCGCGGAGACCTGCGAACGATTAGAGCCGTTTGAGGGCCCTGTGTCAACAGGAGTTCTATTGATCAGTTCGCCTGCTGGCCCGTGAGTGGGCTGAGTCATACAATGGCCCCATGTACCACACAGGAGCCCGACCCAACCTGCTCCGCCGGGTCGTCTCTTCTCCTTTTCTCTTAGTTGTGGCCTTGGCTGCGCTCATTCAGGGGACGCTCGCGTGGGTGAACCAAGGTATTCCAATCCTCTATCCATTCATCCGAGAGGAGATGGGACTGACCCTTGCCCAAGTGGGCCTGATCACGTCCGTTCTCAGCGGCGGTGGCATGATTACCTCCCTCTTGGGGGGTTGGCTCACAGACGTCTGGGGAGCCAAGCGGACTGCAACGACGGCGTTGGTCCTTTTGGGGTTGGTTGTGATTGGATTCGCTGTGACCAAGTCCTATCTTGTCTTCCTCTTGTTGGGCGCCGTGGCTGGCATGGCCGAGGCCCCAGTTTCCCCCGCCGCTTCGAGGATGATCTTGGACCGGGTGCCGCGTAGGACACGGGGCCTTGCGATGGGCATCAAGCAGATGGGCCCGTCCATCACAGGCGTGGTGACGGCCGTCGTTCTGCCGGTCATTGCCGTCAATTACGGATGGCGAACTTCCTTGATGATGCCGGTGATCGCCATCTTTGCATCGGCCGCACTCTTCTTTGCCTTCTACCGGGAACGAACGCGGGAAGGAGGCTTGCTGGCCAGACCACCGCTGCTGCGCGGGGTGCTAGGGCTGACGCAGGATCCGCGCTTGGTTGGCGTCACGCTATGGTCGATGGTGAACGCAGCCGTCAACGTAGCGGTTGGCAGCTATCTGGTGCTTTTCATGGTCGATCACATCCACCTCACCCCAGTGGTAGCGGGCGGGTACTTGGCCTTGGCCCGGCTTTCAAGTTCCGGAGGCAGGCTCTTTTGGGGAGCCTTCAGCGACGTAGCGTTCGGAGGACGACGAGTCATCGTGTTGGGGGTTATGGGGAGCGGGACTGCGTTGGCTCTTCTTGGGGCCAGCGCCGCAAATGAGAACACGCCCAGCGTACTGGTGCTTCTCCTGGTATTAGCGCTTGGCGCTACTGCCATGTCCTGGCATGGTGTGTTTCACGTCGTTGTGGGTGAGACGGCAAAAGAAGGCCAACAGGGTATGGCTCTGGGCGCCGCTAGCACTGTGTCCAGGCTCGGGGCAGTGCTGGGGCCTCCGCTATTCGGGCTTTTGGTCGACACAACGGGCTCTTACTCGATCGGCTGGATCACCGTAGCTGGGATGGCCCTCTTCAGCTCATTGGCTCTGGTGATTTTCGTCGGGGGCGCAAGGCAAGAAGCCCCTTCCTAGGCTGATAGGTGCTTCTCAGGCTCTTGGTCGAAGTGGTGCTTGCAGCCAGGAGCGCAGAAATAGTATGTGGTTCCCTGATACTCAGACGATCCTCCCGGTGGGCTACCTGTGTCCACGACCATCTGGCACACAGGGTCAATGGCTGTCTGGCTCTTTTTTGAAAAGAATGGAAGCCGCATTATCCTCCTCCTTTGTCGCGGGGACTCTCTAGAAAGAGTTTCTACTGTGCAGCCAAGAAACTCAACCTCGCTTCGACCGGCTGGTTAAACCCGGCTGGCGCTTCATGCATGGCTGCAGGCGCGTAACGCTCACCGTTTGCCGAGGAAGTCGTCGTCGAGTAGCATGGCGCGACGCTAACGGAGGGTTGCTATGAGCACGCTTCAAGACAACATCGGAGAGCAGCTGGAAGAATTGTACCTAGATTTGGCGAAGGAGCATCTCCAGCCCCTTTGGACCCAAGAAAGAGACTTGATACCCTGGAGCCCCAAACCCGCCGCAGTTCCTTGGCTATGGCGCGGGAAGACTCTCAAGGCTCTGGCGACTCGTAGCGGAGATTTGGTGACGATAGACCGGGGTGGCGACCGGCGCGTCATCATGCTGTCCAACCCCGGACTGGGGGGTAAGCCCTTCGCTACTAGCACCCTTCAGGGCAACATACAGTTTCTTGGGCCGCACGAATCCGCGCCGGCCCATCGCCACTCGCCAGATGCCATACGGTTCATCTTGCAGGGGGAGGGCGTCTGGACCACGGTGGAAGGCGATGCCTGCGATATGTACCCAGGTGACTTGGTCCTCACGCCCAACTGGACATGGCACGACCATAACAACGAAACCGATGAGCCGATGATCTGGTTCGATGGGCTTGATGTACCGATCACTCTTGCCTTGGACGCCATCTTCTTCGAACTTTACCCGTCGGACCTCCAGCCGCAGCCAACTGTTCACAACAGATCGACGCGCACGTTCGGGGGGAAAGGCTTACTGCCCCTGGATGCCGCTGACCCAACCCGGAACTACTCGCCTCTCTTCATCTATCGCTGGGCGGACACCGAAGCGGCCCTGGACGCGCTCCTTGAGGAGCGCGGTGGGCCCATGGTTAGCCTTCAATTTGTTGATCCAACCACCGGCCGCCCTGTACTGCCGACCATCGGCTGTGAAATGCACCGCGTCATTCCCGGAGGAAGAGCGAAGCCTGTTAGGAAGGTGGGTAGTGCCGTGTATGTCGTTTACCGCGGCTCCGGCATGAGCATCATCAACGGCCAACGCTTCGACTGGGGTCCCGGCGACACCTTTGTTGTGCCGTCCTGGGCGGCGGTGGAGCACGAGGCCAGTTCTGCCGCGGACGTCTTCGCTATCACGGACCGCCCGGTATTGGAAGCACTGGGGCTCTACCGGGAGGAGACTCTCGACGAGGCCCAGGAGATTAGCTCCCGCTTCGAAGGATAGCCAGCACGTTTCACTGTCTTTCGTTGTGAACCCTTGGTCTCCGAGGCGTGGCTTTTGGCATGTGGCGCCTGACGCCGCGCCCTCACCATGCCTATTGAATTCGACGCTGACACTTCCGCCCTCCGGTCGCAACGACGATATATAGTATCCTAGGAGGTTCTATGCTCCCACTGGAAGGCATCACCATCCTCGATCTGTCCAGGCTGGCGCCGGGCCCGTACTGCACGATGGTTCTTGGCGACCTGGGTGCAGATGTGCTGCGGATAGAGCAGCCCGGAGGCAGCGCGCGGGACCAGCGCGAGAAGGCTGCAGAGGGCGGCGAGGCCGAGGCAAAAGAGCGCAGGGAGGCAGCATTCAACGCCCTCCTTCGCAACAAGCGGGCCATAGGCCTCAATCTCAAGGACGAAGAAGCCAGGGAAGTTTTCTATGCTCTGGCCCGCAAGGCGGATGTTGTGGTGGAAGGGTTCAGGCCGGGAGTTGTAAACCGGCTGGGCGTGGACTATGAAACGCTGAAGGCCATCAATCCAGGCATCGTGTACTGCTCCATCAGCGGCTACGGCCAGGATGGCCCGTACCGCGACCTCGTGGGCCACGATATCAACTACATCTCCTTCGCAGGGGCATTAGGGGTAATCGGTCCTGATTTCGATCAGCCGCCCACGATCCCGTTGAACTTTCTTGCGGACTACGCGGGGGGAGGCATGCTAGCGGCCGTCTCGATACTGGCGGCGCTACGGGTGCGGGACAAGACCGGCCAGGGCCAGAACGTAGACATATCCATGACGGACGGCACCGTCTACCTGGCGGCCCGCCTTTTCTCGGAGTACCTGGCGACAGGCCGCCCAACCGAACGAGGCCGTTACTGGCTGAGCGGGGCATCACCCTACTACAACGTGTACCGGTGCAAGGACGGCAAGTACATCAGCCTGGGCTGCAATGAACCCTGGTTTTGGGAGAACCTCTGCAAGGTATTCGATCGAGAAGATTTGATCCCGGTGCAATGGGAGCGCTCACGTTGGCCTGAGATGGTTGAGGCGTTCAAGGCGATCATGATCAAGCGGACGCAGACCGAATGGGTGACCGAGTTCGATAAGACGGATATAGCCTATGGCAAGGTCTATTCCCAAGATGAAGTTTTCGACGACCCACAGATGCAGTATCGCCGCATGGGCATTGATGTTGGCGAGGTCAACGGCGAGACAGTGCGGCAGGTGGGCATAGGCCCGAAGTTGTCAGAGACACCTGGTTCGGTAAGAAGCTTCGGGGTGCCAGTTGGGGAGGACACAGACGCTACGTTGGAGGAGCTAGGATACCCGGCGGAGCGGATCGCGGAGTTGAGGGAGCGGGGAGTAGTGGGGTAGTGGGTCCGTCTCACACAGATGCTACTACTAGCTACCCCAGCCGTTCCCATTCTGTTGCTGTCAAGCCCCTGCCGACTATCGCGATAACTTCACGTAGGAGCAGTCTTAGCTGTGGCACTGAGTACTCTGGATTGGACGGGATCGCCAAGCGATGCCCTTCGTACACCAAGAACTGATGCCGAGAACCCGAGAACGGCCCCTCGAAACCCAAGCTTCGAAGCTTGCCTATGAACTCAGGACGCTTACAGGGCCTCCACCGGCTCACGTTTCGGCCCCCTGTTGAGGTCTATGCTTGCGATGATCGGCAGTTTGTGCCCCATCTTCAGTCCTAGAAGAACCCAATCTTCTAGGACTGACCGCAACTCCTTCTCACAGGCCTGGAGCGTCTGGGCAAAAGCCACTACGCCCCGGCAGGAGGGGATGCGGCCAGCATACGAGCCGTTCCCCAGCTTATCGTAGGCAGCCCTCGCTAAGGCTTGCTCTACATAGTCGGTAAGGACGTATCGCGCTTTCACGGCGGTTTCTAATCCTCTCGCTTCTTGAGGAAGCCCATCATGCCTCGCAGGTCCCTGCCAACGGCCTCAATGGGGTGCTCTGCCTCGTCCTTGCGCATCTGGGTGAACCTCTTCCGGCCTTCGTCGTTCTCGGCGATCCACTCGCGGGCGAAAGTGCCGTCCTGGATCTCCGTGAGGATCTTGCGCATTTCATCCTTGGTGCGCTCGTCCACGATGCGGGGTCCCCGGGAGTAGTCGCCGTACTCGGCGGTGTCACTGATCGAGTAGCGCATGTAGCCCAGACCGCCTTCGTAGAAGAGGTCGACGATGAGCTTCATTTCATGAAGCACTTCGAAGTAAGCGGACTCAGGCTGGTAGCCCGCTTCCACCAACACCTCGAAAGCGTTCTTAATAAGCGACGTAATCCCACCACACAGGGCGACCTGCTCGCCGAAGAGATCGGTTTCCGTCTCTTCTTTGAAGGTGGTGGCCAACACTCCGGCCCGTGTGCACCCGACGCCCTTGCCGTAGGCCAAGGCGATTGCCTGGGCCTGTCCCGATGCGTCCTGGTGGATGGCTAGCAGGCCAGGGACGCCTGAACCGTCGGTATAGACCTCGCGCATCCGGTGACCTGGCGCCTTGGGAGCGATCATGGTCACGTCCACCTCCGGCGGCGGCTTGATCTGCTCGTAGTGGATGTTGAAGCCGTGGGCGAACATGAGGGTCTTGCCTGCCTTCATGAACGGCTGGATGGACTCACGGTAGATGTCACGCTGAGAGGTGTCCGGGGCCACGATCATTATGATGTCGGCGGCCTCTGCGACCTCAGCCACGGTCTTGACAGTGAGGCCTGCTGCCTCTGCTTTCGCCTTGCTCTTGGAGCCCTCGTAGAGGCCTACCAGGACGTTCAGGCCGCTGTCTTTGAGGTTCAGGGCGTGGGCGTGCCCCTGGCTTCCGTAGCCGATGA
>Ga0114996_10005786_pt1 | contig 14441 bp, 19 predicted proteins | sample ArcticOcean_MG_C_4_FD_87039 | JGI IMG/M metagenome (GOLD analysis project Ga0114996, IMG submission 87039) | Marine microbial communities from western Arctic Ocean - ArcticOcean_MG_CB4_134 | ecosystem: Environmental > Aquatic > Marine > Oceanic | place: Arctic Ocean: Canada Basin | collected...
AAGAATGAACCTAGGTGAGTATGGATCCGAAGGGATTTGAACCCTTGACCTCCGCAGTGTGAGTGCGGCATCCAAACCAAGCTAGACGACGAATCCAAATTTTATCTACAAATACATTATTTAGACATTCGAAAAACATATGAAAATATATAGAAACACTCCAACCTTACAAATTGTATGGGAAACAAATGCGGGCACTCTGAACAAGTAAATGACCAGATTTCTCCAAATACAAAGGAATGTGAAGAATGTGAAAAGGAAAAGACTCCTTGGGTTGCATTGCGAATGTGTCTAACATGTGGTCATGTAGGTTGCTGTGATTCCTCAGTGGGACTGCACGCAACAAAACATTTCAAAGAAACAGGACATCCTGTCATGGTTGCACTCCCATCAAAGTCATGGAAATGGTGCTATGTTCACGAGGACTATTGTTGATGTATAATGATACAACATGAACTTGGAAAATGGAATCTTGATGAACTGGCTAAAAACCCAACTAGGATGATTATTGATAAAAAACTAACAAAAATAGAATCTGCCGCAAAAAGATTTGAGAGAATAAAAAAATCACTAAATCCAAAAATTTCATCTGAAAAATTTTTGAAATTAATACGTGATATTGAAAATATCACGGAGAAATCAAGTATTATAGGCGGGTATGCATCTTTGCGTTACTCAGAAAATACACAATCTGATGAAGCTACTGCATTGCTCACTCGTATTAATAAATTTGGCTCCGACATCGAAAACCGCTTACTCTTTTTTGATCTCTGGTGGAAAAAACAGGTTGATGAAAAAAATGCTAGTCGATTGATAAAATCATCTGGTCAGTTTTCTGAGTATCTGAGATTCAAAAGATTGTTAGCAAAATATTCGTTAAGTGAACCAGAAGAAAAGATAATCAACACACTGGATGTAACTGGTGTTTCCGCACTTGTAAAACTTTATGATAAGATTACTAATGCATATGTTTATGTTGTAACTGTAGACGGCAAAAAAAGAACAATGAGTAGAGAGCAGCTTACAACACTCGTTCGAAGTAAAAAGGCAAAGACCAGAGAGGCTGCATACAAATCACTATTCTCAAGATATAGTGAGAACAAGGGAGTTACTGGGGAAATCTATCAAAATATTGTCCTAAATTGGAGAGATGAGGGAATTGGAATGCGTGGATTTTCTTCTCCAATAACGATAAGAAACATTTCAAATAATATTGATGATAAAACTGTAAATACACTACTTGAGGTTTGTAAGAAAAACTCCAAAATTTTTCAAAAATACTTTTTGCAAAAAGCAAAACTACTTGGTATGAAGAAACTGAGACGATATGATCTTTATGCTCCAAATAAATCAAAAATAAAAGAAAAAAACTACTCTTATGATAAATCAGTGAAACTAGTCTTAGAATCACTGACAAAATTTAGTCCTGTCTTATCAGATTATGCTAATAATGTCTTTAAGAAAAAACATGTTGATTCGATTATACGTCCTGGTAAAACTATTGGAGCATTTTGTAGTACACCCTCTCCAAAAATAACTCCTTATGTCCTGCTAAATTTTACTGGGAAATCACGTGATGTGTTTACACTTGCACATGAAATTGGTCACGCTATACACAGTCTATCAGCGTCAGGCAAATCAATTTTGGTCTCTGATGCTACACTACCATTAGCTGAAACTGCCTCTACATTTTCTGAGATGTTATTGTATGATAAATTATCTGAAACTGTTAACAAGCAGGAAAAAAAGAATATACTATCTGAAAAAATAGATGACTTTTATGCTACTATAGGAAGGCAATCTTTTTTTACATTATTTGAAATAGAAGCACATAGGCAGATTGCTAATAGTGTCACCGTGGATGATATATCAAAAACCTACATCAAAAACCTAAATGAACAATTTGGAAATTCAGTTAAAGTTTCTGAAGATTTTGGAATAGAATGGAGTTGCATACCACATTTCCACCACGCGCCGTTTTACTGTTATGCATATGCATTTGGAAATCTCTTAGCATTATCGTTATTCCAGAGATATAAAAAAGAGGGAAAGGAGTTTGCTCCGACATATATGAATATCTTATCAGCTGGGGGAACAAAAAAACCTGAGAAATTACTTCATGAATCTGGTATGGATATAACCAAAGCAGGATTCTGGCAGGATGGTTTTGATTATATTCAAGATCAAGTTAAGGAATTATCTGAATTAAATTAGTTTTCAAGTAAAACTAATGTTATAAGATTGTGTGATAAGTAAGATTAATAGATAAACTATCAAACGTCCTCAATATGTTAAAACTTCTAATTTTTTTGGTATTTGTAATCAGCTGTTCTGTTTTTCTAACGCAAGCATTTTCGTTGGAGGTGGAGTTACAGAAAGAGGATGAGAGAATACAGGATGCGTTGGGATTTTTAAAACCAGGAGAACATGATTTCCAAGAACAATTTCAAATAATAGTTGATGAGGCAAATCACAAAAACAGAATATCTATTGGTTTGTTAAGTACAAATTCAGATGATATTATATTCCCTGATTATATAGAAGATTTAGCCTATAATCCAAGGATATTTTCTTACACTATTACAAATCAATTCGCCTGTGCTCCCAATTCAATTGATCAAGCTTGTGTCATTATTGCAGTTAAAAGGGAAGGTTTGGGATCCACTTTAGAAGAAATTAGAACAAATGTACTTGAAATTACTGACAAAGCAATTGTTCACGGTGCTATAGGTTTTGCACCAGAATTTGATTCTATAACTCTTCAATCAAAAACCAGTTATGCCGGAGATGAAAATGTAATAATTGCGAATGTGATATACACAATTAACAAACAACCAACAAAGAAATTATTTTCTGTATTATCTGCAATGCTTCTCAGTAGTGACATTAGAACAGCCGGAGGATTTTATCAATATGCTGAAAAACTCAGTGAACATCATTTTGCCGAACTTACTTTAGTATTAGTACCAGATGTAACTGAATCACTACGTTCAGTACATATTTCATTGACTTGCTCAAATGATCTACCTGAACTTCCAAAATGTGATCCAGATGGAAATATTTCTGAACAAATTAAAAGTGGTAATCTAAATCCACTAGATTTTATTCAATCTGAAAACATCGAGAGGTCTGGATTATTTGTAAATAAATTTTTACCTCTAAATTCAGTTGTACATGTAATGATATTTGCTGATGAGGATTTACAGATCAAAAGTATTAATTCTAATTTAATAACAAAATTGGAGCAAATTTCTGACATACAGGAAAATGGATGGGTATTTACGTCAAAGTCAGGTAAAAAAATTGATGGAAGGTATATTTTTGGATCAACTACCTCTGTTAGTGGAAATGAATTATCATTTTCATTCGGACCTAATTCTGGAGAAGACATCGTGATAAATAAGACTACAAATTCTGGGGGATGCCTTATAGCTACAGCTACATTCGGTTCTGAGCTTGCACCACAGGTACAGTTACTAAGAGAGATTCGTGATAATACAATACTACAAACAGAATCTGGTTCCACTTTCATGACAGGATTCAATCAATTCTATTATTCATTTTCTCCAGCAGTATCTGATTATGAAAGAGAAAATCCCGTCTTCAAGGAAGCTGTTAGGGTAACATTGACACCACTTCTTACATCATTGACTTTACTACAGTATGCTGATATTGATTCTGAATCTGAGATGCTTGGATATGGGATTGGAGTAATTCTACTAAACATTGGAATGTACTTTGTTGCTCCAGCTGTTTTGATAATGAAAGTTAAGAAAAGAATTTAATCAAAGAATTAAAACTGCAGCCGCAAAAACAGTTGTCCATTTTCCATCTTTGTTTCCTTTCGCAGTTTGTGTAATATTTTTTGTTTTGTATATCTGTCCAGATATATTCCACTGTTGACGCTTTTCATCCCAACTTTTGTCAATATCAAATGGAATTCCTAGAGAAGATGCCAGCATTTGTGCAGCTATATCTTCTGCATAATCACCAGTTTCTCTCTCATTTTGTCCAAATGCATCATATTCAGAAAGGTATCCATATTTTGTTCTGTCAGTTGGTTGTGCGATACCAACAGATGCAGAAATCATTCTACTTGGTTCATTAGTTTGGTTTCTAGAATAAATTGTAAATAGAATTTGCCCAGGTTGTATGTATTTGAGTCCGTCCTTACGAGGAATTAGTCTTGCATTTGGTGGAAAAATACTAGATATTAATACGATGTTAGTTCCAGCAATACCAGCATTCCTTAGAGCAAATTCAAAACTTGTTAATTTATCATCTGCAATACCAATACCTTTTGTAAGAAACAATTTTTTTGCAACTAGATCTAGCATTTCAGATTTTTTCAATCATTACTTATAATTAAGAATTTCATTTGGTATAAAATTAGTAAAATATAGTGTATTTTATTACTTTTTTCTAGTATCTCGTACCTTAGGTTTTTGTGTTAATAAAATGTAGGCAACAAGTCCACCAAGACATAAATTGACTACTCCAAGAAATGTAATGTAAAGTGATTGGATTCCAGTCGCAATAACAAGTCCAACAAAAATTCCCATACCGGCAGTGCCAAAAAATAAAGCAATCAAAACCTTGAGTCTCTTAGGTTGGATATACTTGATATTCATATGAAATTTTTCATATTTTGTGAATATTAAAGTGATTTGATATGATCGTATAGTTTTAAGAACATTTTAAATTACCAGTTTGCTTGCTTACGTCATGCCAATGTAGCTCAGCCTGGCTAGAGCAGCTGATTTGTAATCAGCAGGTCGTGAGTCCAAATCTCGCCATTGGCTTTATCTAAATTTAGTCACAAGTAGGTTCAAAAATGGCGTATACTGCATATTTTAGTAATGGCATCAAAGAAACAAAAGAAGTCAAGGCAATATAAGAGAAAAAAAGGTAGGGCTAGAAGCCGTTCAGCATGATATTCAGTTATGCCAGCAAACATATTATGTTTTGAGTAGAAGTTTTATCATGTCAATGTATGTTGTACATGTAATAATCGAAAACAAATCGAATATCAGTGATCCTGAAGGTGATACAATTTTGAACGATTTAGTTTTAAAAGGTAATAATCCATCTGTAAAAAAAATTCAGGTTGGAAAAATACTAAAATTTACGGTAGATGCAACTGACAAAAAAATGGCAGAAAAAATAGTTGAAAATATTTGTCAGGAATTAAGGATCTTTAATCCACTTGTAAGCAAAGTTATGATCGAAGCAAAATTAAACTAGTTTTTTTAAATATTTTTTAATGTTTTATCAACTAATAATTTACTCCTAAGAAATCCAGTTAAATCAGTTTGTGTTATCACACCAGCTAATTTGTTATTATCTAAGATAACTAACCTTCGTATATTATTATTAAGCATCTTTTGAATAGCGTCTTCAATTTCTGTTTCTGGTTCTACCCATCTGAATTTACTTGACATTATTTTAGAAATATTGACTTCTGATGCTTTTCTATCATTCACTGCTAATCTTTTAACAAAGTCGCTTTCAGATAACACACCAATTGGAATATTGTTTTTCATTATTACTAGAAAACTGACATCTTTCTCAGAAATTAAGCGTGCAGCATCTAAAGCAGTTTTATCATGTTCAATTGTAATGACATTTTTTTCCATTATATCTCTAATTTGCGCCATATTTTGCTATGTGTTTTCCAAAATAAAAACATGGTTATGTGTATCAATTTTATAGGCGAAATTATTAACATAATTGTGAAAGTCGGGGTAATAATTTTTCCTGGCAGTAATTGTGACCGTGACATGTTTCATGTTTTGTCTGATGTTTTTAATTTGAATACACAGTATTATTGGCATGAAAAGGGTTTACCTGATAATATTGATGCAGTTATTTTACCTGGAGGATTTTCATATGGTGATAGATTACGTGCTGGTGTAATAGCTGCAAACAGCCCAGTAATCAAAGATGTTAAAAAATTGGCTAAAAAAGGAATTCCAATTTTAGGAGTTTGTAATGGGTTCCAAATATTAGTTGAATCTAATTTACTACCAGGTGTTTTGCTAAAAAATGATTCATTGAATTTTATGTGTCAATGGACAAACTTGGTTGTAAAAAATAACAAAACTCCATTTACGAATAAATTAGAATTGAATCAAAAAATACCAATACCAATTGCAAATGGTGAGGGACGATATTATGCTGATCTTCAATTACTAGATGATTTAAAAAAGCATGATCAGATTGTTTTTTCATATGGAAAACATGTTAATGGTTCTATAGAACAAATTGCTGGTATATGTAATGAAGATGGTAATGTTGTTGGCATGATGCCACATCCTGAACGTGCAGCTGAAAAATTACTCAATCCATTAGATAACAAACCTTCATCATTAATTTTTGAATCATTAATACATACAATTGGAGCTAAAAATTGAGTCTACAAAATCATGAAATTAAGCATATCAAAGATATAATTAAAAGAAAATTAACAGATACAGAATTACAAATTCTTGCCGCAGAGTGGTCAGAACACTGTTCATACAAATCCTCAAAAAAGCATTTGAAGATGTTACCAATTACAGGCCGAAGTGTAATACATGAGAAAGGATATGATTCAGGCGTTTTAGATGTTGGTGATGGTTATGTTGTTACTGTACATATTGAAAGTCACAATCATCCATCTGCTGTTGAACCATTTGGCGGTGCTGCAACCGGTGTAGGTGGTGTTATCCGTGATATTTTATCAACTGGAACTAGACCTATTGCAATACTTGATGGTTTACGTTTTGGCGATATTGAAAATGATGCACATGCACGTTGGCTTTTTAAAAATGTAGTTTCAGGAATTGCTAACTATGGAAATTGTTTAGGTATTCCAACTATTGGTGGCGAAGTTGAATTTGATGATTGCTACAAAGGATATGCATTGGTTGATGTAGCTGCAATAGGATTTGGAAAAAAAGATAAACTGATAAAAAATCATGCAAGTGAAGGAGATTTGGTTGTTCTTGTTGGTGGTCCTACAGGTCGTGATGGCATAGGAGGGTCACAATTTGCTTCTGACTTGTTAGAAGATGAGAACAGATCAGCAGTACAAATTCCTGATCCTTTTATTGAAAAATTAATCATAGAGACAATTCTTGAGGCAAGAAATGAAAAATGCATCAACGCAATGAAGGATTTAGGAGGTGGAGGATTATCATGTGCAATTTCTGAGACTGCTGAAAGTTTAGGGGTTGGAATTGAATTAGATGTTGACAGTGTACATACGAGGGAATCTGGATTATTACCTTACGAAATAATGATTTCTGAATCACAGGAAAGAATGTTGGTAATTACTAGCAAACAGAAACTCCCAAAACTAAAGCAAATTTGTGACAAATTCAATGTAATATGTTCAGTGATTGGGCATGTTAAGAATGATAAGATGATGCATGTAAAAAAATCTAAGAAGACTATTGCTTTATTACCAGCAGAATTCGTTGCACGTGGACCATTGATTAATAGGAAAAAAACTAAACCAAAATATCTGTTACAAATTAAAAGAGAAAACAAAGCAAAAAAAAATTTGGATTACTCAAAAATAATTCAAGAGTTGTTGTCTTGCCCAAACATTGCAAGTAAGCACTGGGTCTTTCAACAGTATGATCATGAGGTTGGAATTAGAACTGTTGTAAAACCTGGTTTTGATGCTTCTGTTTTAAGGTTAGATAATGGAAAATTTCTTTCAGCAAAAATTGATGGTAATCCTAAACATTGCTATATTGATCCTAGACAAGGTGCAATCGGTTGTTTTGAGGAAGCATGTAGAAATGTTGTTTGTACAGGTGCAAATCCAATTGGAATGGTTGATCATCTTCAATTTGGTAATCCTGAAGATCCGGAAATATTTTGGACATTTATGGAATCACTTGAGGGATTAACTGATTATGCAAAATTTCTTAGAGTACCGTGTGTTGGAGGTAAAGTAAGTTTTTACAACGAAACTGATTTTGGTCCAATTAAACCAACTCCACTAATAGGTGTTTTAGGGCTTGTTGATCACACTCCATTTTTGTCATCTACTCCAAACGATGGTGATTATTTGATAATTATTGGCAATACAAAGAATGAACTTGGTGGCTCGGAATATTTTGAATATATTGATAAATTTATTGGCGGTATCTGCCCTACAGTTGATTTTAAAAATTCAAAAATTAACATGCTTACAACATTATCATTAATAAAAAATAAACTTGTTAAATCTGTACATGATTGTTCAAAAGGCGGATTTTCTATAGCAGTGTCAGAACTTTCAATTTTTGGGCAAATTGGGTGTGATATTGATATTGAAAAAATACCATGCGAGAAAGATCTTAGTTCTGAGCAAATATTGTTTTCAGAAAGTCATTCTAGGTATTTACTAGTAATTGATAAAAAAAATATTTTGAATGTTGAACGTTTTCTTTCTAAGAAAAAAATTTCATTTGCTGTTTTAGGTAAATTTTCGGGCGATCAAATTAATATTAAGCGTAAATCTCAAAATCTAGTTAAATTAAGAATAGATTTGGCACAAAAAAGATATTTCAATGGGTTAGGGGATTTGTTGAAGCATGGTTAAAGAAAATTGTGGTGTCGTTGGAATTTTTAGTTTAGATGGAATTAATGTAATTCCTATGCTTATCGATTCTTTACGTGCTTTACAGCATAGGGGGCAAGAAGCGTGGGGTATTGCTATACCAAATAAAACACCTTTAAAAAAACTAGGCTTAGTTTCTTCGTCTGCCTCTGAATTTAAGAAAATATCTGAGGAATATTCATCATTTTGTGCAATTGGTCATGTTAGATATTCTACAATAGGTAAAAGTAATTTACATAATGCTCAGCCATTAAAAGTAAAGGATCTATGTATTGCACATAATGGAACAATTTCTAATGTAGAAGAACTTTCCAATATGGTTGGTGGATGTTCATTTACACCACAACATGCAAGTGACACTCTAGTTGTAGCACAGCGCCTAGTTTCTTTAATTTCTGAAAAGGGCAAACTCGGTGAAGCATTATCAATTTTAAAAAATGAAATGATTGGATCATATTGTTTTACTTTTCTTTCTGATGATTCTTCTGTTTATGCAGCACGTGATCCAAGAGGTTTCAGACCAATGGTTATGGGTAAAAAAGAAGATGGTAAGACGCATATCATTGCATCAGAATCATCAGCTCTCTCTGCTATTGGTGCTAAGTTAGAACGTGATGTTTTACCAGGCGAGCTTATCAAATTAAGTAAAAACGGTGTTGAAACTGAAATGTTCTCATCTGAAACATACAGATCTCATTGTTCTTTTGAGTTTACATATTTTGCACACCCATCAAGTAAAATGGAAGGTTCAAACATATACGTGGCCAGAAAAAATATCGGGCGTTATCTTGCAAAAAAATTTCCATTCAAAGATGCTGATTTAGTTATACCCGTTCCTGATTCAGCAAGACCAGCTGCGTTGGGTTATGCACAAGAACTTGGAATTCCATTTGATGAAGGATTACTGAAAGATCGTTATAGTAAAAAGGGACCATTACGAAGTTTTATTGAACCACATCAAGCTGATAGAATAGAGATTAATAGATGGATTATTCCAATTCAAGAAATTATTGATGGTAAACATGTTATTGTTGTAGATGATAGTTTAGTTCGTGGTACTAGTTCTCGTGCAATCGTTAAAGCACTACGAAAGGGTGGTGCACGTAAAATCACTCTTGTTATAACGTATCCTCCAATTAAATTTCCTTGTTTTGCTGGCATAGATTTTCCATCACAGGAGGAACTTGCAACATATACTAATGGTAAAGATTATTCAGACGAACAAATTATAGAAAAAGTACGAAATGATATAGGTGTTGACTTTCTTGGATATAATGATCCTGAAAATCTTGCACGTGCTATTGGTATTCCAGTGAGTTCTATGTGTTTTACATGTGCAACAGGTGATTATTCATCATTAGGAATCAAACCAATTTTTAAAGGTCAAGTTCAGATGAATAACAGAAAATGAATATTGCATATGTACTAGTTCAAAGTATAATCGGTCATGAAATGGAGGTACTAAACGACCTATTAAAAATTGATTTAATAAAAGTAGCAAAGGGTACTTTTGGTTATTACGACATTCTTGTAAAAATTGAAGCATCATCTGAAAAAGAAATTGAAATAGTAATCACAAAAAATCTAAGAAAAGTTAAAAACATTATTGCAACTACAACTCTTTCTGTGATTTCTGAACAGGAAGATTTGTAATTTTTAGCAACGCTAGAAATGAATTTTTAAATATGTTTTATTTATTTAATAGATATTTCATTAGAGTTTCTCTTTGGTATTCGATTCCGTGTTCTTGCGTACAGTGTTTACCAAAATTAGTTACAACTGAATCAAGATCACCATCATAGATAAAATCACAATTAAAACCATAATCTCTACAAATCGCTTTTACCATCAAAATTAATGTAAAACCATAAAATATCTATGTTTATCTTGTATAATCTGATATGCTTATTAGATAAAATTGATGAATAACCCACCAAAGCATCATGGTTCACAGGATCCATTGTGTAAGATATGTCATAAACCACTTAGAGAACATTCTTTTGCCGAACAGCAAGATTGCGCTAAAAAAATTCGGAAGGATATTGATAATAATTTTATTGCTTTTTCAAGTTAGGTTTTTTTAGCATTATTTTTAATAGAATTTGTAAAGATATGGTTGAAGATTCAAAGTTAGGTAATAATGATAAAAATGTTAAAAAAGAATCTGATCTAAAAAAATTCCTAAAAAAGAGATCCTTCATTTATCTCATGTGTGCTGTTGTTTTTGTTGTATTTTTTGTTCCTGATATGATTCAACCTAGTGACTTGGAAAAGAAACTTATCCAAAATTTAGATAGTGATGAACAAAACATCGCTTGGGATATTGTAAAATCATATAGGGGATCTGATGAGGAAGGTTTTAATTTATTTGATACAATAATCACACAAGTTGAGAATGCATATCCTGCAGAAAAAATACTTAAACATAATGATACAACTTTAGAAATTTCTGTGTCAGATGTACAGGAACAAAACGGTTTTGGGTTTTATGAAGTTAGTTTCACTTTTCAGACATACGATGATGTCAAACAGTATATTTGGAATGTTAATGTTGAGACAGAGGAAATAATTCCTATCAATGATGGGGCTAGAAAAATGTTGAATATTGTAGAACATTATGATTAATTTTAACCTTATAGCCTTGTATGATTATTAATATTTGATGGCACTCCCATCAAAACCAAAAGGTCATACATCACAAAAAAATATTCTAATAGGATGCGGTGTTTGTGGAACAGCAGCGTTCATAATTTTGGTAATTACTATGGCATTTCCTATTCCTACTACAACATTTGAACATTCAATTTTGGTTGATCCTACAAAAGAAAAACAAAGTCTTTTTGTTTTGGCTCGTGTAACTATACAAAATACTGGGAATCAACCTATAACAAATATTATAGTAGATTATGGTGACGGTGATAAGGATTTTATTCCAACCTTGAAATCTGGTCAAACTTTGATATTATCACCACCAGGTGGGAATAGCTTACAATTTGTAAGAATAATTGCAGATGGAAATATTGATGTATACAAAGCATATAGAGAACCAGTAGCAATGCCTGGCATGATGGGTTCATAATTTACATAAGACTAAATAAAATCAATGTACACTGATCACAGTTGAAATTTTTAACATCTGGTAAAGTCAAAGACGTTTACGAGCTAAATAATGGAGATTTATTATTCAAATTTACTAATCGTGTTTCTGCATATGATGTAAAATTTAAGGATGAAATACCAAAAAAGGGTGAAGTTCTTTGTAAATTTGCTGAGTACTGGTTTAAGAAACTTGATACTCCTCATCATTTTGTAGAAAGAAAATCTGATACAGAAATCATAGTGAAAAAAATGCAGATGATTCCAATTGAATGTGTTGTACGTGGTTATTTTTATGGTAGTTTAGTTTCACGATGGAATGATGGAAAAGTTGTATTGCCATCAAGCTGGAAACAATATGACGTACAAAGAGATCTTGCTGCTAAACTACCAAATCCAATTTTTGATCCTACCACCAAGTCTGTGCATGATATACCCGTAAACAAGAATGAAGCAATTTCACAGAAACTTGTTACTGCTGATGAATATAATCTGCTGTCAGAGAAATCAATCAAAATATATGAAAAAATGACTTCAATTGCAGATAATGCTGGTTTCATTCTTGCAGATCTAAAATTAGAATTTGGTAAACTTGACAATGAAATTATTTTGGCTGATTCTATTGGTCCAGATGAATTTCGCCTTTGGCCCAAAGACACATACAAAATTGGAAGGATACAAGAAGCATATGACAAACAACTTTTGCGTGATTGGTTGTCAGAAAATGGCTATGAACAGAAATTTGAGAGTGCACGATCTATTGGTGAAGATCCCATTCCTCCATCTATTCCACCTGATTTAATTTCTAAAATGACTCAACGATACGTTACTGCCTATGAGCGTATGACTGACAATACTCTTTAGCTCGATTATTATTTTTCATACACTGCTTCTATTATTCATGCCATACCATATTATTTTCAAATGTTTGAATTTTATTACTATTACTAAAATTATAGTAGCATAATGATAATATTAGTTACACTAGGAAATTATTGCTAATGGTGAACAAACCTAAACATAATTCTCTTTTAGTGATGAATTTGTTTACAAAATATGTCAATATTGATGGAGAAAGAGATCTCAATCGATAAAATTGTTACAATAAATTATGAACAATTTAAAGCTCTTGAGGACCCAATTCGAGGGAAAATTGTACAGATGTTATATAAAAAAAATTTGAACGTTGTGCAAATACATCGCCGTCTTAAAAAATTTGGTTTTAAAAAAGCAGTTACAACAATAAGGCATCATGTCGAAATTCTTAAAAATTCTAGCTTGATTGAGATAGTAAAAATTGAAGAATTACAAGGCGCAACAACAAAATATTATGGATCTTCCATCAAACTTTTAGATTTTACTTTACCACTTGACTTTGATAAAAATTATTCAAAAATCATATCAAAAACATCATTGAAACTTGGAAATGTAATCAGTTTAATTTCGAAAAATTTTTCAAAAACCAGAAAAGTAAGCCAAATCAACTATAATAATTACATTACTATGGAGATTATCAATCGAGCCATAGCTAATATTTTGGAAAAAAAGTAATTATTTTATTTCTATAACTAATTTTCCAGTAGTTTTTGGATTTTGTAGTTTTTTCACCATTTTTCTTGGTATATCGTCTGAGGCCTTATCGCATTTTATAGCAATGGTTCTAGAACAAGTAAATGTACTTTTACGTAATACTATGTCATTTGGATGTTTTAACGTTAATTTTTCTGAACCTTTGCCATGAATAGAAAAAGAATGCTCTTCTGCCATGATTGTAAATGTGATTTCTGTGTTTGGGTCACGTATTTTTTTTTTGAAATTTTCTGGTAGATCTATGCATGCTAGATTGGATCCTACGCCTATAATACAATCTCCATTCACTGTTAACTGAGAATCCTTTGTAATTTCTATGGTTTTTTTGTGTAATGATAGTATGTTTTCATGCCCATTAAATGGAATTTCAATTTTCATGTTGATCTAAAAATAACACTTGAATAAATACTAGTTTTTTTTATCTCATTAATGGATCAAAAAGTTAAGAGGTTATTTGAAGAAAAAAACCTGATTTTTATTGCAACAGTAAATTTAGATGGTTCTCCTCAACTCACTCCTGTTTGGGGCGATTATAATGATGGTTACATATTAGTAAATACAGCTGAAGACAGAATCAAACACAGGAATGTATTACATGATTCACGCGTTGCTGTATGTGTAGTTGCACATGATAATCCTCTTGATATGACTACTATTAGAGGCAGGGTTATTGATATTATTCCAGATTATGATTACATCCATGCTGATAAGTTATCTAAAAAATACATGAATCTACCAAAATACCCATTCAAAAGAATTAATGAAAAACGCATAGTTTTCAAAATAAAACCTGAACATGTGTACATATTACCCACAATTAATATGAACCAGGGCTAAGATTTATAATATTTCTAAATTCGAATTTAGAAACATTAGTTTTTGATACAGGAGTACAACTATCGTTAGTAGTAATTAAAAAAATAAAAAAAGGTTTTTCAACCTAAAGGATTGATTACCTTCTTCGTTTCTTAGTGGCAGCCTTTCTCTTAGGTGCCTTTCTCTTAGCGCCGCCTTTTCTCTTAGGTGCCTTTCTCTTAGTGGCAGCCTTTCTCTTAGGTGCCTTTCTCTTAGTGACAGCCTTTCTCTTACCACCGGCGGTAGAGCGCTTTCTTCGCCTTGAGGCTGCACTTCTTTTTGCAGCTTTAGCGGCAGCGTTTCG
>Ga0114996_10005790_pt1 | contig 14438 bp, 9 predicted proteins | sample ArcticOcean_MG_C_4_FD_87039 | JGI IMG/M metagenome (GOLD analysis project Ga0114996, IMG submission 87039) | Marine microbial communities from western Arctic Ocean - ArcticOcean_MG_CB4_134 | ecosystem: Environmental > Aquatic > Marine > Oceanic | place: Arctic Ocean: Canada Basin | collected...
AGCCTGGCCATGATGTTCAAGCTGGCTCAATCGGCCTCGAAGAAATGGAACCGCTTACGCAGCCACGAAAAGATGACGCTCGTCGTCGAAGGACGTTCCTTCCAAGACGGAATTCTGCAGGAACTCGCCGCTTAGAAACATTTTCATAACACAACAATTGACAATAGCTCACCAACCCATTCATGCCAATTTCTGTTCGCGTGCTTAGCGCGTAGTATCCTATGCAGTACGCAGCCACAACGACCAGTGGCGTAGCCGTCACACTCCACCGGACGATTGCTCGGTAATTGGAGCGGGGTAAGACTTGAGTCTCACTTTCACTGTCCGGATCGATCATTGCTAACGTTCCAGGTCTCTGGCTTCAGTATCTGAAAACATCGGCGCAGGAAGTAACAAGAAAGGTCAAACCGACAACACCGCAGTTACTTCTTCCGCAGATGTCGATCCGCGAAGTTGAGGTATTGCCCCCAGTCGAAATCGGTCACGTCGTGCTTGCCGGACCGCATGTGGTAGCCGATTCGCCCTTGCACCGGTTCGTTGACGGCGGGCATTGTTTTTGCGGGTAACCCTTCGGTTCCCAGCAGCCGGTAAACCGGATCAGCCCCCTTGGCCGAAAGAAACTCGCCATGCGGGTCGGCCCAGCGGTCTCCCTCGGCACTCGCCACATAAACGGGGCGGGGTGCCATTAACGAAATCAGCATGTGCTGGTCGAACGGCAATTCCGATTCTTTGCCGTTGTAGCGTTTGAAGTTTCCGCAGAACCAGTGCGGAAACGACGTGTTGATTCGCTTGACGGTCTCGCCGAATGCGCGACGGCTGAGGGCCGCGCCGCCGCAACCGGAATCGTTTGAGATGACCATCGCGAATCGTTCATCGCTGGCACCGGCCCACAGCGAGGTTTTTCCCAACCGCGAATGTCCCATCACCGCCACGCGTTTGGGGTCGATGCCGGTCGTCGCTGTCGGAGTTGTCTCCAGGTAGTCCAGCACGCGGCTTAGTCCCCACGCCCAAGCAGCAATCGATCCCCATTCGTTCGGTTTGGGCTGTCCGAAGTGACTGTAGACGCCGTTGCGAAACCCGTCGTCAAAGTCGGGATCGATGTGGCCGTAGTACAGTGTGATCAAGCCGTAGCCGCGATCGATGATTTTCTCGACGGCCCAGCGGCTGGCTTTCTTGCCGCGTTGGCTGTCGTCGGCCTTGTTGTCCTTCGCGCCGCGCACCCAGCCCTTGGGCAACTCGACACGGGAGTCGGCCAACACCGTGTGATTTCCTTCAAAGTTACATCCCAGAAACACCGGAACCGGCTGCTTTGATTTCGTCGGCACGAAAATCAGCAATTGCACATCCGCGCCGGGCAGGTGCAGCACCGGTTGCGTCATCTTCGCCTTCCCACCCAAGACGAGATGCTCAGCAGCGCTGGGGGAAACTCGCAACTTCGACGCATCGAATTTTGGAGCCCTGCCAAACATCTGCTGTTGAAACAGGCTGAGAATCTCCTGCCGCCGCTTCGTCCAATCGGCCGAAGTCTTCACCCCTTTCAGCGGATCTGGCAGTGTGTATTGGGGGACCTTGCTTTCGTCGTAGTTGAATTCGGCCGGTTGCGCGGAGGCCTCTCGTGAGACGGCAAGAGAGAGAATGGCCAGAATCAGGACGAGCTGAAAACGGTTTTTCATGGCGGTTTTCTCGGCTGGGACAGCATGGATGTAACACAGTTTCATGCTAACCGCTCGCGGCGACAGCTTCAATCCGTCAGCTGAGGATCGATATTCGGGGCAAGTCTGATCGTATTTCCTTGACGCCTTCCGGCTGCCCTGTTTACGATGGACTAAGTGCTGCAGGATGTGGCGGTGTGATGCGGTGGTGCTTCCGCCGTGATTCGACGCGGACTCTGAACAGAGGGCGATACAATGAACACCACACGGACGAAGTGCTTGCTTTGCAGCGTAGGATTGCTCGCTGGAATGATGGCAATACCGACGGCGGAAGCGGCCAGTCACGCAGTGCCGGTCAGGACGTTGACGCATCGTGTCGTTGACAATCAACCTGCAGCAGTGCAGACCGTCGGCTACCGGATTGGCGGTCGCTCGCGATACGGTTACGGTTACCGCTCCCGCAGTGGTCTCTCCATCAGCATCGGATACCGCCCTCGGTACTACGGCTACCGGTCGTACAGTTCCTATTACCGAGCGCCGTATTACGGCTACTCGAACTATCGACCGCAGTATTCCAGTCGCTCGTATTATCGCGCGCCCTACTACGGTTACTCGTATTATCGGCCGCGGTACTCCAGTTACTCTTACTACCGTCCGGTGTACTATGGCAGCAGTCATTACGGCGGTAGCCATTACTACGGACGCACGGTTCCGTATGTCGTGCCGACCTACGGCGGCATTCGGTATCACGGGTCGTATGGGTACGGATCCGCCTGCTGCAATTGAGCGGCGAGCCGAAAGAGACGAAGCGCCAATCGGCGCAGCGAGCGGCCGGCTTTATGCCGGTCGGCATGCGTTGTGTTGGTCAATACCATCAGCGGGCTTACACCCGCCGCTCGCCTTCACGGTGAAATTCAGCCGTTGCGCAGCAAGATACCAACGAGTAGGTCGTACGCCGCGTGACAGCCGACGGTAATGCCGAAGCCGCGCACCACAAACAGAGCGGCGAAGAACGCGCCGGCGAGTGCGCGAAACGTGAACGTGAACAGCACCAGCGTATCTGCCGAAGGTCCGACGTAGTGTGCCAGCGAGAACACCAGACTGGTGGCGAGAATGGACAGCCCGGCCGACCACTTCGGCTCCAGCCGCAGCAGCCGAAATAATCCGAAGCAAATCGGCAGCAGGCAGAGCCGGAACATGAATTCTTCGTAGACGCCCGCGCCGAGAAACGTGATGGCTCGCAGCACATCGGTTTGGGCCGGAACCGACAGGCTGGCGGCCGCTTCGGCGTGTCGAAACAGGTAGTCGGTCAACTGGCCGAAAATGACCAGGACGAAAGCGAAGATCAGGCTTTCAGCAAGCATTCCGGCCAACGTCTCAATCGGCAGTCTCCACGGATATCGGCCGACGATGTGCCACGCCAGCAGCCCTGCCAGGACGAGTCCCGGCAGCAACAACGCATAGTCGAGGCCGATGAGCCGCAGCCAGTCGCGCATCCAGAAGTCGGCCCCATTGCGGATTGCGTTGGCGTCGTCGTCGCCGACCATCAGCACACCTATCTCGTAGGCGGCCAACAGTGGAAACAGGAAAACCATAGACAACAGCGGCTGCCGCGTTTGATTCCAGTACTCCTCGGAATGTCGCCCGAGCGGTGAAAGTGTGTCGGTTGTCATCGCTGGGCCGCCGTCCCTTTGTGTGCCATTGCCTCGTGTCGCTTCTCATTTCTCAGCTGATGGGTGCCACTGGTGTGTCGCCAGTGTCCCACGCGATGCACTGGCGAGACGCCAGTGGCACCCAAGTCGTCAATCGAGATTTGGCGCGGCATCAGGATGATCGACGAGAGTGCGCCGCCGGTGTTTAGGCGATGGCGTTGGAGCAGATCCCTGCAAGTTTTCGTCCGCATCCGACGCGCCCCGCCGGCTGGTCGAAGTGTTGACAGCTTCATCACGGCGAAACCGTTTTCCGCCGAATCGGCTCAACTTGAAAAATCGGCCAGCGGTGCGAGTTTTTACATCGGAAAGGCCAAGTCGCTGCAGGAAGGCAGTAGCCAGCGGTTGATCGAGTTCGCCCTGCTCGGCTTCGAGCAGCAGACGACCAGCGACCGTTGTGTAGAGCGAGTCGCGTGCAGACTCTCCGCCTGCGATCGAACTGCGCAACGATTCATCTTGCATCAATTCGACAAAGCGAACTGCGATTGCCAGAAATCTTGACGGTGCCGCCAAGCGATCAGAACGTTCGCCGTGCGGATAGCCGATGCCGTCGCAGCGCTCGTGATGTTGTGCGATGAGGGATGGCAGATCGACGGCGTAATCGGTCAACGCAGCCGACACCGCTGCACCGATGGAAGGATGCTGCCGATACGCGGAGGAATCATCGATCGCCAACTGGTTGGCCGACAGGTTGTATTGTCGTTCCAACATCAGCAAGCCGATGTCCTGAAGTAACGCGGCGACAACGAGCAACTCCGTCCGGTCGTTCCAGCAGAACATCTCCGGGGCGGCAAATCCCAGCAGACGGGCGGTTTGTATTCCCATCCCGTAAACCGCTGGTTCCGACATCGAATCGATGGGTGTCAGTTGGCTTTCAATCATCAAGCCGGGATCGGGCAACAACTCGGCAAGCGAAATGTGTTGCACATCGAGCCGAATTCGATGTGCGAGGTTTTGTAGTTGTGCCGGCGCGACGTGGGTCTGATACAGCAATTCCCGAACGGTCTGATGCAGGTCGCTGGCGTAGGCGTTGCAGGCATCGATTTGTAGCTGCCTCGACTCAAGTGCTGCCAGGTTCGTGCCGAATCGTTCGTTGAGTTCGCCGATGATGGCCGGTGTTACGAGGTGGGCGGACTTGTCGTTGATGCGGTTCAATTCGCCGGCAATCAGTCGCGCGATTGCCGTACTCGAACTTGCTAACTCTGCCAGTCGAGGAGAGTCTTCGGTCAACCGTTCGTCGCGGAGCAGTTGGCGCGATTCATCTACGAGCTGCGCGAACTCCGCTTGCAGGGTGGCATACTCGGCCTCACGAATCTCCCGCTGTACTTTTGCAACGGGATGGCGGAGGCGATGGAGACGGGCAGTCAACTCTGCAACCGACTCCGGCTGCTGGGCCGATTCTGTGTTGGTTTGGGAATTGACCGGGCGTTGCACCGTTCCACCTCCTGTGGTCGATAAACTCGTCGGGGAGTCTCTCTTGAGTCATTAAGTGAGGGGTGCCAAGTTCGGAGTTGACACATTGATATAGTTATCGGCCGACTCCGTCACCGCGATTGACTGGAAGCCGCTCGATACTGCAACCGGGCCACGACCCGTTTCGATCTTGATTGACTTCCTGCGGGATTCGATCAAGTGGAGTCGACTTGGAGATCCGGCTCAATTCCGACTGGAGCGTTGGCCGATGGGAATCCATAACTTGTCCTGTCGGTTGCGGCTGCGTAGAATCGATGTGAAGAAAACGGTGTCAGTCGGGATGCAGTACAACCGTTACAATAGTCCCAACCGTTACAGTTTGACGACCCGTTTTAGTTGGATGGCAGCGGCCGGCTGCACCCGCTGGCCAGCACACGAGTGGAAACATGCAAATAAACTTCAACAACAACCCCGTAATCGCGCTGTGTGCGCGGATGGTTCCAGCAGGAACTACAGACGGCGTTGGCGATTGTTGTCGCTGTACCAGCCCGGCATAGCCGGGCCTGTGTGTGCATGTGTTTTGCGGTTCCGTTTTGTTGGGTTTCCAACAAGACGTTGAAAGCCGCCCCATATTCCGCTCATGCTTCTCCCACAACGGGAGGGGACGAAAGACAAGTTTCATGGCCACCGATTTTCGACGCAAAGAAGAACTTCCCGATTTGACCGACGAGATTGTCGCGTCCTACCAGGACATCGGCAGTATCAATCACCTGGGGCATTGCCCACTGCCAAGTACCGAGGCAGTGATTGAGATCGCTCAGGATTTGAAAGAGGTGATTTTCCCCGGTTACCGCCGTCGGCAGAATTTGCACATGGGGAATGTGACATTCTATGTCGGCGACTTGATCGACAGCCTGCACGACCGGCTGACACAGCAGTTTGCGCGTGCGCTGCGGCACGCCAACGATCTCCAAAGCGAGCGCGAATGCAGCAGCGAGTCGTTAATCGATTACGAACGGGATGGGCAACAAAAAGCGATTGCGTTTCTGCAGACGTTGCCTCGCGTTCGTCGCGTGCTTGCAAGCGACGTGCAAGCTGCGTTCGATGGTGATCCGGCGGCCGACAATCTCGACGAGATCATTTTCTGCTATCCCGGCCTCGAAGCGGTCACCGTCTACCGGCTGGCGCACGAGTTGTACCGGCTCGACGTGCCGTTGATTCCGCGGATGTTGACCGAATGGGCACACAGCCGGACGGGTATCGACATTCATCCGGGAGCAAAGATTTCACCCTCGTTCTTCATCGATCACGGTACCGGTGTGGTGATCGGCGAGACGTGCGAGATTGCGGCGGGTGTGAAACTGTATCAGGGGGTGACGCTCGGTGCGTTGAGCTTCCCCAAAGACGATGACGGCAACATCATACGAGATCGAAAACGGCATCCGACGATCGAAGAAAACGTTGTGATTTACGCCAACGCAACCGTACTCGGCGGCCAAACGGTCATCGGTGCCGGTTCGGTCATCGGTGCCAGCGTTTCGCTGAACAAGAGCGTGCCGCCCAATACGGTCGTAACGATCGACAAGCCGTCACTGCGATTTCGTGAAGCGTCTTGAGGCGTCCGCCTACGGTTAGGCTCACATCTTTAAAACCTTGCCCGGGTTCATGATGTTCAACGGGTCGAGTGCCGTCTTGATGGCCCGCATGACGTGAATCGCTTCGCCCTGCTCCCGTTCGAGTTCGTTCAGTTTGCCGATGCCGATGCCATGCTCGCCGGTGCAGGTGCCTCCCGCTTCGAGTGCATCGGCGGTGATTTTCCGGCTGAGTTGCTGGACTTCGGCCAATTCCTCCGGGCTGTCGGGATCGATGGAGAAGACAACGTGAAAGTTGCCGTCTCCGACATGTCCGAACAGCGGGGCGGGAATCTTTGTCGAACGGAGATGTTCTTTCGCCTGGTTGATACAGTGTGCCAACTGCGAGACCGGCACGCAGACGTCGGTCACATATCCCACCCCGCCTTCCCGTAGTGCGAGTGAGGCATAATAAGCGTCGTGCCGCGCCTGCCATAAGCGGTCGCGGTCTTCCTCGGCCGTTGCCCATTGAAACTCGCCGCCGCCGTGCTGGCCGACGATCTCGCCGACCGCTTCCGCCTGTTCGACGACGCCTGTCGGCGAGCCGTGAAACTCGAAGAAGAGCGTTGGAGCGACGCGGTAATCGAGGTCCGAATAACGGTTCACTGCACCCATCTGCACGTCGTCCAACAATTCGATTCGCGCCATCGGGATGCCGGCCGCCATCACTTCGATGACGGCATCGACGGCCGGCTGAATGTCGGGGAAATCGCAGACCGCTGCCGAGACGGCCGCGGGACGATTTGTGAGCCGCAGCGTGACCCCTGTAATGATGCCCAGCGTTCCTTCCGATCCGACGAGCAGCCGTGTGAGGTCGTAGCCGGCCGATGATTTGCGGGCGCGACTGCCGGTGTGAATGATTCGGCCGTCGGCCATCACGGCGGTCAATCCCAGCACGTTGTCGCGCATGGTGCCGTAACGCACGGCCGCGCTGCCCGATGCACACGTTGCCGCCATGCCGCCCAGCGACGCATCGGCACCGGGATCGACGGGCAAATACAGGTTCGTCGAAGTGTCTCGCAGATGGTCGTTTAATTGAAACCGCTTGACACCCGCTTCAACAGTGACGTCACGGTCGTCGCGGCTGACGCGCAGAATTCGGTTCATGCGGCGAAGGTCGATGCAGACTCCGCCGTGAATCGCAACCACGCCCCCTTCCACCGCGGTGCCAGTGCCAAAGGGAATGATGGGACAACGATGCTCCGAACAGCAGCGGACAATCGCGGCGACTTCCTCGCTGCTTTCGGGAAATGCGACCGCATCGGGCCATTGCGCAGCGTGATGCGAAACGTCTTTCGCGTGTTCACGGCGAACATCGTCGGCGAGTTGGAGACGCTCGCCGAGCCGTTGCGTTAACGCGTCGAACAGAGGTTGGTGATCGTGGGGCATTGGATTGGTTGAGGCTCTGCATCGAAATCAAAATATGGGACTGAATCAACCGGCATGAAGCCGGCTGCTCGCCTTTTTAGGGCGAATCCAGCTTACCGGAATCTCCGCGCAATCGGAATCGCGGGGCACTTGCACAGGTTGCTTGTCACGCGCAACATCGTTGTGACGCAGCAGTAACCCGCTATCCGGGCCGGTATGCCAGACGCAACTTCGGATACAACCGTTCGGACCCGCGAATGCTGCAAATCGGTTGACCTGTGCGGCTTGTAACAGTTTGCCGTGTGTCGTTGGTCGCCGGTATTGCGGGTTCTTCCGGCAGTGCCAAGTTGGTTTGCCGCAAATTCCGTCGGCGCCCGTTTTTTTACTCAAGTTCTCCACTGTGCGTGATCTACTTTTGATGCGCCGACGGAACAACCGGACCGGATTTTTTCCTTTCCGATCATTCCGTTCGCAAACCGTTTGCAAGTTATTGCGCGAAGTCTGAATAATGAAAGTCTGAGCGACGTTTTGACTTCGCGGGCAAGGCGGCGGAAATTTCAAGAAAACCGCGTTTTTGGAGGGGACAAGTGATGAAGTTCTGGATGGCCGCCATTGCGGCTGTGATGACAATCGCCGGGGCAACAAATGCCGAAGCGGGCTCGTATTGTGGAGCGGCCAGTTATGCCGCATGTCCGCAAACGTGCTGTCAGCCCACGGCCTGTTACACCGCTTGTAAAGTCGAGCGGAGAACGTGCTACCGCACGGTGTACGACACGGTTTACGAACCGCAGCAGTATACGGTCAACAAGACGGTCTACGAGACCTCGTACGAAGATCGCGAGCGGACCTGTTACCGCACCGTCTACGAGACACAGCAGCGCGAAGAGCAATATACGGTTTGCCGTAAGGTCTTCGAGACGAATTATCGCGAGCAGAAGTATCAGGTGAAGAAGCCGGTTTGGGAAACCAGCTATCGCGATTGCAGCTACACGGTGCGCAAGCCGGTGTACGAAAATTGCGTACGCGAAGTGTCGTGCACGGTCATGCGTCCGGTGACGGAAACGATCCAACGCGAATGTCGCCGCACGGTGATGAAACGAGTTGTCGAAACCGTCAACCGGGAACGCTGCTACACGGTCATGCGACCCGTCACAACGTGCCGCACGGTACGTAAAGATTGCGGACATTGGGTGACGAAACGAAGTCAGATCCCCGGTCTGCCGCTGCCGGCACTTTGTTGGCAGCCGTGCGCAGGGCCGCGTTTGAATTTCGTTCGCACGCCGGGCATTCCGATTTGCCGCCGCGTGTGGTGTCCCAACATTGTCGAAACACAGGTACCGTGTACCACGTATCGCCCGGAAATCGTCCGGCAGCAATGTCCGGTGCAGGTTTGCCGATACGTACCCGAAACCATCGTCGAGATGATTCCGGTGAAGGTTTGCAAGATGGTGCCGGAAACGGTCGTCCGCAAAGTTCCGTATCGGACTTGCCGCTGGGTGAACGAGACGGTCGAGCGTCAGGTTCCGGTTCGCACTTGCCGCATGGTTTGTGAAGAACGTGTCTGCAAGATTCCGGTTCGTACCTGCCGTATTGTGCAGGAAACGAAAACCCGCTGTGTACCGCATTGTGTGGCAAAACAGGTTGCCTATACGGTGACCAACCGGGTTGCCCATTGTGTGCCGAAGCAGGTTTGCGAAACGCGGACGCGTTACGTTGCCAAGTGTGTGCCGCGTCAGGTGGCTTATGAAGTCTGCCGGATGGTGCCGGTCACCGTTTGTCCGCAGGGGTGCAACAGCGGTTGTGCTTCGGGCAATTGTGGCGTATCTCCATCGGGTCCGACCGATCATGAGTCTGCGAAGCCGGTTCCCGATCCGGAAGCAGCACCGAAGACCGATCCCGCCAAGCCTAAGTTAGATGCCTGACAAACGGCCGAGGTTGGATTAGCAGAAGTTTAGCGGGCGAGACGCGGTCGTCATCGAACATGACTGCGTTTCGCCCATTTTTTTCGTGATACCAGCCCGCAGCGCAAGCAAGGTTTTCAGTGCCGACTGTGACCGAAGACCCTCGCTTGCGCTTCGGGTTGGTTGCGACCGAACCTGAAACTCCTTTGCGCCTCTCTTTTGCATAGTGGCCGAAGCGGGGCGGTTCGATTAGACTTGGGGTGTGGGGTTGTGTTCGCTCGACGGACCCCCGCTCAAAGAAAGACGTTTGAACGACAAGGTAAAACCGTGGCAACGACAGACAAGAAACAGGCGAAATCGCAGACAATTAACGGTGCCGATATTCTCATCGAAGCCGTTGTGAGGCAGGGAACGGAGATCATCTTCGCGTATCCCGGCGGTGCCAGTATGCCGCTGCATCAGGCTCTGCGCAGGAAAAGAGACGCCCTGCGGACGATTCTTCCGCGACATGAGCAGGGCGGCGGATTCGCGGCACAGGGCGTAGCACGAACAACCGGCCGCATTGGCGTCTGTATGGCGACAAGCGGACCGGGAGCAACCAATCTGGTGACAGCGTTGGCCGACGCCAAACTCGACAGCATTCCGCTGGTCGCAATCACCGGCCAGGTTCCGCATTCGGTCATTGGAACCGATGCCTTTCAGGAAACGCCGATCGTCGAAGTCTGCCGTGCGATCACCAAGCACCACTATCTCATCACCGAGCTGGCCGACGTGCCGCGGGTTGTGAAGGAAGCGTACTACATTGCGCAGACGGGACGTCCGGGTCCGGTGCTGATCGATGTTCCCAAAGACATTCAGCTGGCAACAATGGATGAGGAACCCGATTACGATCCGCCCATGCAACTGCCCGGATATCATCCCGAGGTGAGAAAAGCAGCGCCCGAGCAGGTGGGGCAAATCCTTGCTGCCGTGCGGCGATCGAAGCGGCCGGTCTTGTATGTCGGCGGTGGCTGCGTCAATTCTGAAGCGTCGAAAGAGCTTTACGATTTCGCGCTGAAGACGGGCATCCCCGTCACCACAACCATTATGGGCTTGGGCGTGTTTCCGGGCAACCATTCGCAGTCGCTCGACATGCTGGGCATGCACGGTTCCGCTTACGCCAACTATGCAGTTAACGAGTCCGATTTGCTGTTGGCGTTCGGCGTGCGGTTCGACGATCGCGTGACCGGCAAACTGGAAGAGTTCGCCAAGCACGGAAAAATCGTCCACGTCGAAATTGACCCGTCGGAGATTCACAAGAACAAAGAAGCACACCTGCCAATTGTGGCCGATGTGAAAGAGGTACTCGAAGCGCTCAATGCCGCGATTACCGACGACGACTTGCCCGATTTGACGGAATGGCAGGCACAAATTGCGAAGTGGAAGCAACAGTATCCATTTTCGTTTAACGATTCGGGCGATCAGATTCTGCCGCAATACGCAATTCAGGAACTTTGTCGACAAACGCAGGAACGCGAAACGTATGTTTCGGTGGGCGTCGGTCAGCATCAGATGTGGGCGGCCCAGTTCTACAAGTTTTCGCAGCCGCGACATTGGTTGAGCAGTTCCGGATTAGGAACGATGGGCTTTGGGTTGCCGGCCGCGATGGGAGTGCAGGCCGCACACCCGAATGCACTCTCCATCGACATCGACGGCGACGGTTCCATCCTGATGAACATCCAGGAGCTGGCAACACTGCGCTGCGAAGACCTGCCCGTGAAGATTCTGCTGCTGAACAACCAGCATCTGGGCATGGTGATGCAGTGGGAAGATCGTTTCATGCAGGGTCGCCGCGCTCACACGTTTTTGGGTCATATCGACGACCCCCGGTCGCTGGGTGGCGGCGACGGGACCGTGCCGGAAGAAACCTACCCGGATTTCGTTGCGATTGCGAACGGTTTCGGTGTTGCCAGCCGACAGGTGCGCTCCAAGGCCGAGTATCCCGAGGCGCTGGCGGAAATGCTCGCGCATGACGGTGCGTTCCTGCTCGACGTGCTTTGCCCGTACCAGGAACACGTGCTGCCGATGATTCCCACGGGAAAATCCGTGCGGGACATGATCATCAAGTGACGGCGTTCGATCTGGAAGGCGGCATAACACCCTTGAAAGAAAATCTATAACTGATTTCCTTTCAAGTGGTTACGCTCCAAATCTGTCAATCGGCTCGTTTTTCTTGTCCGCTATCTGAGTCGGCCCGTTATCCAACGGATAGAACGAGTTGGCGTTGCACTGCGATCACGGAAGCGCTATTCGCAAGGCAACGCAATCTCCCGCCGCCGCGGAACCGTTTCGGCCGGCCTGTCGGGATCGATATTCGTTGTTTGAAGGGCCACAGAAAGATGATCTGGCATTGGCGAGTTTCAGCGGGCCGATTGGAGCCTGCGAGTGCAGATTCCGACCGAGGTATCGTTTACGTCCATAAGGGAGATCAATTGCCGTTGCGGAAACAGCAAAACACGGGGCAGGCATCGACACGATCTTGCGGTTGTCGTGGCATCCTGCCGCCATCCCGCGTCGGCAAACCGGACAGAAGCGGCGTGTGTCAAAACTGATCTCCGCGCTCCAACCGCTGTTCAGCGCGAGTCTTGACGCTGCACAGTTTCGGTAATCGTAACCCGACGCGTAAGCGCGGGACTTTGCGAGAGGATCATAAATTGCTCCCTCGCTTACGCTTCGGGTTACGGTTGGGATCGTGTGTTCCACACGAGCGCATGCAACGGTTCATCGCAGCGGCCGACGACGGACATTACAATGCACGGACGGGATTCAATCGGTTCCCAAACGCTTTGTCGATGTCGGTGTGTCAGTTGCTGGAGAGTTCAACAATGAGAACCATTGTGCTGCGCGCGTGCTTGCTTGTGCTGTTGGGATGCTGTGTCGTCCCTGCTGATGTTACGGCTGCCGAGAAGCCGAACATCCTGCTGATCATGATCGACGACATGGGCTGGATGGACCTGAATTGCCAGGGCAATCCGCGGTTGCACACGCCGCACATCGATCGCCTGGCAACTCAGGGCATGCGGTTCACCGACGCCTACGCAGCCGCACCGGTTTGCTCGCCGACGCGTGCAGCCGTGTTGACCGGGCTCTCGCCCGCGCGATTGCGAATCACCAACCACATTCCCGATCAAGCACGGTTCGCGCCAAAGAATGCCAAGCTGGCGCCGGCCGAAATGCTCGACCACCTGCCATTGCGACACGTCACCATTGCCGAACGGCTCAAAGAAGCCGGTTACGCCACCGGTTTCTTCGGCAAATGGCATCTCGCCGGTCGACGTGTCCCCAAGAAGCAAGGCCAGGGCGACCTGCGGTTTTACCCGGAACGGCAAGGATTCGATCTCAACTTCGGCGGCTGCGCGATGGGCGGCCCGTTCTCCTTCTTCGACCCCTACAACCTCCACAATCTTCCGCCCCGAAAAGAGGGAGAGTACATGCCCGATCGGCTTGCCGATGAGGTGATTGGGTTCATGCGAGCGAATCGCGATCAGCCGTTCCTTGGCTTCCTCTGGAATTACACCGTGCATTGGCCAATGGAAGCGCCGGCGACTCTCGTTGAGAAATACAGCAAGCGGAAAGACCTCGGCCGCGTCGATCACCGTTATGCCGCCATGATCGAAGCGCTCGACGGCTCCATTGGCCGAATCCTGCAGGAACTCGACCAACTCAAGCTCTCGAACCGCACACTGGTCATTTTTACTTCCGACAACGGAGCCTTCGGCGGTGTTGCCGACATCAGCCCGCTCCGCGCTGCCAAAGGCTATCTGTATGAAGGAGGAATCCGAGTCCCGTTGATCGTGCGTTGGCCGGGAGTTGTCGAAGCGGGCAAAGTCTGCAGCGACCCGGTCGTCAGCATGGATTTCTTTCCAACGATTCTGGAAGCCGTCGGCATCGATCCCGATCCGGACACTGCGCTCGATGGTGAAAGTCTAATGCCGTTGTTAAGGCAAACCGGACCGCTCAAGCGATCGGCGATTTACTTCCACTATCCCAACTACGCCTTCCACGGTGGCAATCGCCTGGGTAGCGCAGTGCGTGAAGGCGACTACAAACTCATCGAACGCTTCGACGACGGCTCGCTGGAATTGTACGATCTGGCGAAAGACATCGGCGAGAAGAACAATCTTGCGACCGACATGCCAGACCGGGCGGCGAAGTTGCGTGGGAAGTTACACACGTGGCGCAAAGATGTGTCGGCCGCAATGCCCCGGCGCATCGCCGAATCCAAGTGACGTCGCTGCGAAACTCAACGCGTCAACAATCAGTCAAAACGCCAATCAATCTCGCAACCATGAAAGTAGCGGGTCTGGGAGTTGCACCCAGCTGTCAAGGCATATGAAACCCCGATGAGCACTGGCTCACCCGCGATGTTGTCGGTTCGACCGCACGTTGGAGTCGAGTGTCTAGAGACGAGAGACCAGAGCAGAAGAATTGGTTCGCGCAAAATTGTTTCTGCTTTAGACTCTCGACTCTCCGCTCTCGAACTAGATCCCGTCCGAGAACCCGGTTGCGGTTGTTCGTGACGCTTCCATGCCAGGTTCCATGAGACCCGTCAGAGGGTTCTCGGACTAACTCGAAAAGAGTGACCAAGGGGAGCTACAGGCCCAGGGCGATTGCGCCACACTGGGTAACTTGGAATAATTGGAGCATTGGTGTTTTCACCGCTTGCTGAGGAGAAGCAAGGGTGTTGTGAAATGCTATATACTCCGGAGCCTATGTGATGTCCCA
>Ga0114996_10005791_pt1 | contig 14436 bp, 25 predicted proteins | sample ArcticOcean_MG_C_4_FD_87039 | JGI IMG/M metagenome (GOLD analysis project Ga0114996, IMG submission 87039) | Marine microbial communities from western Arctic Ocean - ArcticOcean_MG_CB4_134 | ecosystem: Environmental > Aquatic > Marine > Oceanic | place: Arctic Ocean: Canada Basin | collected...
AGATCAGCTGAAGGACAAGCTACCTCCATCCCCCAGACATCCAAAGGGTCGTAACCCCCACGCCCACGTCGCCAAGATGCTAAAGGTCCTGATGGGATGTAGCTACACAGAGATAGCCGACGAGCACACTGAGGATGTGATCACAGTGGTAGGTCTGATTAGCGAGCGGCCACTCTGACGGAGGAACTGCCGCGATCAGGTGAGTTTCAGCGCCGTATTCGCCGCGAATAGGCTTTTGGGTTAAGCAAGATCGCGGCAGCCTCCCCCCAGCATGTGTATATCTCTCACACGCGGGTTATAATGAGAACAACACATCTATAGGAGCGTACCAGTGAACATATTCATACTAGACAACAATCCCCGTAAGGCCGCGACAATGCTGTGTGATAAGCACGTGGTGAAGATGATAGTGGAGACAGCCCAGATTCTGTGCACTGTCGCCCACACCAACGGTCACCCAGCTCCCTACCGTGCCACCCACCGCCACCACCCTTGCACGCTGTGGGCCGGCGAGGCCAAGGCCAATTGGGACTGGCTGATTGAGCACGGTATGGAGATGTGTCAGGAGTATACTCGGCGCTACGGTCGAACCCACAAGACACAGTCTGTTATGGAGTGGTGCCGCGACACCCAGGTCGGACCGACCGGCGGACGACGCACGCCCTTCCGGCTAGCCATGCCTCCGGAGTACAAGGCCTCCGACCCGGTGGTGTCCTATAGGAGTTACTACATCGGTGAGAAATCTAGATTTGCTAAGTGGTCACACGGTACCACACCCAGCTGGTGGCCCTCAAAGTCATCCCATCGATGAGAGGCAGTGGCCAGGTGACCACTGTCGGCGGTGTATAGAGCAGCCACCCTGTGACGGGTGACTGCAGCAGGCCGGCGTCAGCATAAAAAAAGGGAGCCTAACTTGACTCCCTGCCTTATACCACCCTCTGACTCGATCGTACAATCTGAGTCGCAGACACCCACTCGAGGGCGCGCAAAACCAGACACCGTCGCTGACAGCGCTGACTACAATACGCGTCCCTCGCGAGGGCTCTATCTGTCTATGCTATGGGGGATCTCTCACGCTCATCTCCTTCCTACACTATAATCATACCATGTTTGCGGCGGTTTTACACTAGTGTGTACACTGACGCTGCACTGTGTATTATATTAGGTGCAGGCATCGCGCCACCTGGTAGGCCCGTTTGGTGATGGGTCACCTCCCAAGACTGGGACGGTGTGTCGTTTCGGCGACACCCGATCGGGAGAAAACGACGCTTTCCAGCCGTCGGCCGCTAAATTCCGCGGCGTTACGGCCCGATGTCTGCACGCTTTTCTTGTACATTCCATGCGCCGAGGCTACTATTTAATTAGAGGTGATGATGGACTACAGGAGGCACTCAATGCGCTTTACGCCCGTGTGACTATAGTCGGCATTATGCCGAACAGATGCCGAGCTCGTCGGGCGTCCGTCTGCGATGAGTCTCAGCGTAATTATGTAAGTCAGGTGAGGGGCTGGGGTTGACGTCCTCCCTTCCAGTAACCGCCCCTACCGGGGATTTTGTGATATTTAGTGCTGATCTGTTCGACATAATGTTGCCTCATGGCCCCGAGCGGTGCAAGTTTGGGGGTGGCGTGGTATTATAGACACGTAGAGGAGAACACACATGCCTGACGAATCCCATAATCCCACGCCCACTTGGAAGGACAAGATCCAGGACGCGCGCGACCAGATGCGACGGCATCGGCTCGGACGCATCGAGGAACTACAGAAGGAGGCGGAGCGAACCGGCGACACGTCTAAGTTGGAGGCCTATCAAGCAGAGCACTCGAAGCGCACCGAGGAACGACGTCAGGCGAAGCTGGCCGGACGCGATCTGAAGAGGAGCATCAAGGCGCGGCTGCCGACAGTAGGTGGACGACGATGGGCGGACAACGAGACAGCTCAGGCTGTGCGTGGTGGAAAGTCGGTGGATGGCGTGCTGCGTCGTACCAAGTCGACCTACAACCTCCCGCTGGGCGGGATGGTCAAGCTGGTTAACGACACTGAGGTCTATTCAGAGAACTACGTGATGGCGTGTGTGATTCCTAGTGGGTCGATCGGAATTCTGTTGGATCCACCCACCAACGAGTGGGCGATGGTGCTCTTCGGCGACACTACCTATCGGATCCGGTGCAAGAAGCTGCGCTCTATGGAAGCAGTGGAGTGACACACGACTGCGATAACTGCGTGAGCCTCCCACCCTCGGTGACGGGTGCGCTGCATCGTATCATCGACTCCGCGTACACCACTGTGCCGGAGGAACGACAGGACGTGACATGCTGGAACAACGTCCTCTGGCTGAACGACAACCTGGAGGAGTACATCCCAGAGTACCTGCACATGGGAGTGCAGGCTCTGGTGGATTGGCTGATTGTGTACGGCAATACACATCAGGACCAGTGATCAAAAACTGTAATGATATCAAGGGGTTGCAAAATAATATTAAAATATGCAAACATGTGCAAGAAGTGCCCCAGTATGGTATTATTCATATGTGGACGGGGAAACCCCTAACCTCTTAAGAATCAACCCCCCAAGCCTAGGGAAATAAAAATGGATATCAAGACCTTTCGACTCGTCGCATCAAAGCTCCCCCCGGAGATGGCGATTCTCATGCGCGGACCTACTGGGGTCGGTAAGTCCTTCCTCGGTAAGGCTATCGCTGATGAGGAGGCTAAGCCCTTCATCGACGTCCGTCTCAGCGTGATGTCCGAAGGGGACGTCGGCGGTTACCCCGATATCGAGGGTATGAAGGAGACCGGTGTCATGACCTTCTGCATGCCGTCCTGGTTCATGAGGGCCTGCTCCGAGCCGGTCGTCCTGATGCTGGATGAGATGAATCGGGCACTCCCCGGAGTTCAGCAGTCGGCCTTCCAGCTGGTCCTGGACCGAGAGCTGGGGAACGATAAGAACGGTGTCCCCTACCGGCTCCACCCTGAGACTCGTATCGTGGCGGCAGTCAATGCCGGTGCGGAGTACGACGTCAACGAGATGGACCCGGCTCTCCTCCGACGCTTCTGGGTGTGTGATATCATCCCCACTGCTGAGGACTGGATCATCTGGGCTAACAACGAAGGCATCGATGAGATCCTGGTGGACTTCATCCGTCAGAACCCGGCTCACCTCCGAGTGGATCCCACTCAGGTCGAGCCCGGAACGGTTGCTCCCAACCCTGCCTCCTGGCACCGGTTGGACTCCACTTACAAGCACGCTGGGATGGCTCCGGTCACCGTGGCGGGTACTCGGCCTGATGGGTTCTATGCCCTGGCTACCGGCTTCGTTGGTACTGAGGCGGCGATCGCTCTGACAGAGTTCGTCGAGAAGTACGAGCTGGTGATCAGCGCTGAGGACGTCTTGGACCGCTACGAGGGCATCGAGGACCGTATCACCGAGCTTACTGCCTCCGGGCACTCGGCCCTGATCGAGAAGCTCGCTGACAATTGCAAGAACGTGAAGTGGAAGGCTCGTCAGGCCAAGAACGTCGCACGCTATGCTGAGGCGCTCTCCGGAGAGTTGATGGTCAGCTTGTGGAACGCCTGCTCGAAGACGCAGAACCTGCCGAACATCAAGCAGCTTCACGGAATCCTGGGAACCAAGATCGTTACGGCGGTTCAGGCCTCCCGCAAGGTCTAAAGAGGGGATGTCCTTTAAGATACACTGCTCGAGCCACTGAAGTGGCCGTCTGGAGCCGAGAGGCTAGGTATCTTAAAGGACATTTTATTCAACGAAATCAATATGTTAGGAAATATGAAAATGATTACTCTTACTGAAAAGTGGTGTGACCCACGAGGAGGCATCACCTTCCCAGTCGGTACCGTTTTTATCCCACGACATGTGCTCGCCAAGGACCGCGGTACGGTATACACTTACGGTACCCCCGGAGGTGGCCACGGCGAGACACGTGTCGCTAAGGGTATGGTCCCCGGCGGATCTAGCAGTTAGGTGGCATGCCCCGGTAGCTCAGCTGGACAGAGCAACGGCCTTCTAAGCCGTCGGTCGCAGGTTCGAATCCTGCCCGGGGTGCCAAATAGTTCAACAATATTAAGGGGTTAGACATGGCATACGTCGAGAGGAAATCGGTCTTCTGGTCCTACATGTTCCTGATAGTCTTCGGGCTATTCGGAGCCCATCAGTTCTACCTTGGTCGACACTGGGTTGGCCTATTCTACCTCCTGACCGGCGGTGTGTGCGGCCTGGGCGTGGTATTCGACTTCTTCACCCTACCCCTGCAGGTCTGGTCAGTCAATGGAAATTGTAACAAGAATCATCACTGCTGCACGTGCGGTAGGTAATAGTTAATATTACGTACAAACTAGTGCAAGATAGGCCCAGGTATGGTATTATTCATATGTGGATAGGAGATACAGCTAATGGCTAGCAAAGATACAGGAACCTCAGTCGACCTCGCACCCACTGAAACAGTGGATGACGCGACCGCCGCAGCGTTCGAACTAGATCCCCACCTCATCAGCTTGATGTGGTCGGAGCCCTTCTTCAGCAGGATCCTCCGTACGGTCACTAAGATTAAGACGGATGCCATTCCCACTGCTGGGGTGCTTGCCGCGGACGGCGACATTAAGATGTGGTGGAACCCGAAGTTCGTCGCTGGCCTCACCTCCTTGCAGATCAAGGGGCTGATGAAGCATGAGTGCTTCCACCTCATCTTCGAGCACACCACCACGCGCCGACACGATCCCCACATCATCTGGAACTACGCTACCGACCTGGCTATCAATAGCCTGATTCCCTCGGAAGAGCTTCCGGAAGGTGGCCTGGTCCCCGGGAAAGCTTTCAAGCAGCTGACCGCAGAGGATAAGGTTAAGATGGGTCCGGACCGAGTGGGACGCTACGAGCGAGTCTCCGCTAAGATCGCTAGCCTCCCGCTGGAGATGAGCGCTGAGTGGTACTTCGCTGAGCTTCAAGAGGTCGCTGACGACATTCAGAATGAGAAGGACGGCCAGCCTGGTGAGGGTGATGGACAGCCTGGTGAGGGTGATGGACAACCTGGCGAGGGCCAGGGAACTGGCCCCGGCATGCCTGGTCCGATGGACGATCACGAGGGCTGGGATCAGCTCTCCGATGAGGAACGTGAGCTGGTTAAGGGTAAGGTTAAGCAGGCCCTGGAAGAGGCAGTCCGCGAGGCAGATCGCACTGGCCAGTGGGGTACGATGGGAGCTGGATGCCGCGGCAAGATCCGGGAGCTGGTCTCCAAGGAGATCCCCTGGCAGTCCATCCTGAAGCAGTTCTGCGGAATGACCCGACGGGCCAACCGAGACTCCAACGTCAAGCGTCTCAACCGGAAGTACACGGGTATCCACCCCGGCACGCAGAGGGGATACACCTCCTCCATCGCGGTCTACATCGATCAGAGTGGTTCGGTGAGTGACTCGGACCTGGCACTCTTCTTCGGCGAGCTTAAGCAGCTGGCACGGCGCACTGAGTTCACCATCTACAACTTCGACACCGAGGTTGATGAGGACTCCAAGCGGATCTGGAAGAGGAACCGTACGCCTGGTCTGGAGCGGACACGCTGCGGCGGGACCTGCTTCAAGACAGTTAAGACACACGCTGAGAAGAACCGGAAGCACTTCGATGGGTACCTGGTCCTCACGGACGGCGAGGCCTCCGATCCCGGTCCCTCCAAGATGAAGAGAGGCTGGGTGCTGTGTCCCAATACAGACCTTCTCTTTGACGCTGCACGCAGAGACTTCGTCATTAAGATGAAGGGCAAGGCAGTGGCCTAAAAAGGTCAACGATTTCAAGGGGTTAGACAATGAAAGAACACATTGACAAACGTGCACTGCGTGCACTGACTGATCGTCAACTGAACGATCTGATTGGACGGGCTCTCGCGGTGTCCGGAGATCATACCCGTGAGGATCTGATTCAGTGGTACGCTGCTGATGAGTGGCGTACACGTCATCCGGAAACAATCGCACCAGCTGCCTTTGAGCGCGCTCTGGTGGCCGGCGGCTTCCCCGCATGCTACACTGGGCCACGCGTGACGATCGACCTCGACAGCGGACAGGTGGTATATGCAGCACCACCGTCGACTGTGATCAATTAAAGTAACGTTTTTAAGCACTTAAGTGTATTAAGTGTAACAATTAGTTGAAGTATACTTCAACCACTAGTGTAACTTTTAATCGCGCTTCAACGATACCTTTAAGCGCACGGAGGACATATGGGTACATTTATCACCATGGTGTGTGCTGTCGTCACGGGGCTCTGGCTCCATGACCTGCTCAGCCGACGCTGAATTCACGCGTGACTAAAATAAAAAACAGCTGAAGTGCAAGAGCGAGCACAACACAGTCTGATCAGGGTACAGAGGGAGACACCCAGTGGGATACCAGCCCCGGACACTACCAATCATGAACCAGCCAGACCCAGTACTGACAGGCAGCCGCGTACTCCCAGTGACTATAGTGACGTCGCCGAGCCCAGCAGTCCCACAGGGCCCCCTAACGAGGGCCCCCTGCGAGGGGGCCCCAAAAACAGTCCCAGAGCCCCACCCAGAGGGGCCCTCCTGCATACTCAGTGGGACCCCCTGCGGGGTGGTCGCTAAGGCCCGACCCAAATTTTCTTCGCGGGACTTCGGGCAAAGCTTTTTGCCTACATGCCAGAATCGACGGTGTCGATCTCTGCGTCGGCAGTCTCAAACAGACCCTTGATCTTGCCACCAAACTGTACAGAGATGGCGATACAGACAACAGCAATGGCTACAAGGATGATGACGTACTCTGTCATCCCCTGACCTCGCTGGTCCATAGAGTGTGTAACTAGTGTCATATATGATCCTCTCATAGATCAGTATACCACAACACTAGGCCTCGGATTGTTACCAAGTTGTTACCATTCGATGGCCCCCACTCCCAAAAATCTCCTCCCAGAATTTCCAGATAATTAAGCTCAGCACTATCACTGCTGGGCAGTACCCGGATTACACCGGTGCAGCAGGGAGTATAATTTAGAGATACGCTTAGGGGTCATATGAACGAGAATTACGCGACCTGGACCGCCCATCGTTGGATCGGACGCATGGTGACCTGTACTACAGGCCTGGTGGGTTTAGTGGTCGGAGCCTCAGTCATCCCCATACACACCGACATATACAGCTGTACCCCCGAAGAGTTCGAGCAGATCCTCATGAGGGTAAGTCACAGTGAGCCACAGATCTCCTGGGACAGCCCTGCCGACCGTGTCTTTCTAGATGTTCAGTGGAGTAGCGGCAGATCCAGCTGGGTCACCCACGATGAGGTCGAGCCTCTGTGACCCACCCCTCGCCGCCCACTAGCCCGGGCTCCAAAGTTATCCTCCACCCAGGGCTCCTAATTGTCTTTGAGAAGTCTAGTGAGTGGTGCATCCTCTTAGAGCGCGCTAATCTCATGGAATATATTAATGATATTAATCGAGAGAGCCCCCCCACCGGAGAGCAGCAGAAGCCGCCCTGGGCGGAAGGGGTCGCCGCCGAGCACACATGGGTCTGGAATTGCATGTGGGGATCACCCCCGGGCCCGGCCCACTACGCCTCCCTAGCTGATATGGGTTACGGCATCACCGAGACAATCCTCCACACCATCCTGGCTCACACCGAATCGTGGACCCTCGAGGGAGACACCCTCATCGTGCACGAGTGGAGACTAATCGACGATCATGACCGACAATTATATAGTAAATCGGGCGGGGAAGAGCTGTGATCGCATGCACCTCAGGGACGCCAAGCGTTGGCTTCTGTACATGGTCGACCCCTGAGTGGGTATATACACGGATTGGGGAGACGGAAGCTCTCTGTGATCACCCAGGGCCCTCCGTTATTATCCTAGTGTCCACTGGGGGTTGTCGTGCCTGAGGATCGTTACGAGTGGAGTCTAGCCGCGTGTCTTCCAGCAATATTGCGTGGGCTGCCACACGCGCGGCACCTCGTCGTTGTCACGACTAGAGGGGCTCGCCGATCGGCCGATCACCGCGAAGAACCTAGACAACGCGCGGCAAGATTCCAAGGGCCTGGATTCTCTCCATGTATTAACTGCGCGCATGCGCCGGATATGTTTGCCTCCACATGATTATTGACCTACCAACTTGCACATATGCCCCCTCACGGGTTATACTTTATTGTGAATACGAATTGTTTTGGATACTATGATCTACGCTTTATTTGCTCTTATCCTAGTCACCGCGATGCTACTAGGTACTATATCACTCGGTCGGGCGCGCCGCGCGGCGACTGCCTTCCGCGGCCGCCGGGACAAACCTTCTCGGAATCCGGGCGCTGCAGCTGATCGTATTGGTTTGAACACAGACACTCCTACAACACAGGGTTCCTTTCGCTTTGACGGACCGGGACTCGATGGTAACCCTCCCTTAGCAGCTTTGCTCCTTCTTAGGGATGGCGATGCGCAGGTGGTATTAGGTGATGAGCCGACCGGCGAAGGAGATCATGATGACTGGGAGACTGCTAGTAACGCCCTTGCTTATCTCGTATATGCCATTAGCCGTGAGGATTGGTGTGCCGAGTGGGCACAGTCGGAACACCAGCTCCGGCGGCAGTTTGAGGAAGGTATTCGGGAAGTCGAGCGCGACCGACTGAGATCGTCTTTTGAGGTTATTGACGGGGGCGCTAACAGCGATCCAGCGGAGGAAAATAATGAGTGATTCGAATCAACCTGGTGGGGGCGTGGAAATACCGCCTCCGTCTGCCGGTACTGCCGGTAGATCTCCACTCCTGCAGAGACTCTCCCATGAGTTTATCAATGCACAGAACAGTGTTGAACGCACTGTTCACGAGATGCGCGGAAAGATCCGCCTGGCACACGATCGACTAGGGCATACTCTTAGAAGTCTGGAAAGCGATGGCGCTGGCGCCGAGCTAGATGGACTGGTTGGCCTCCATGAGGACGGCGCTGCAATCGAGAGATTGGCGCGCCTCCTCGAGGACCAGCGGGAATTGCTCGAGTCCTCAATCGATAGCTGTCGAGCTGTTTCTAGAAGGAGACTACAGTAAATGCTAGTTAAAGAACTAAATCCGGGCATGCTTCTGACCGCCCAACCCGGCGCCAGTATATGGCTCACCCGAAGCTCGACCTTAAGGGTTGATCAAAATATGTCATGGTTGGCCGAGCCGGCTCGACCCATGGGTACCGGTCCGGTGATCGAGACCATGGTGTATCTAGGGCTGCGCGCGCGAAAGACCAGAAATGGACGACATCGAGAGGTGTACTGGCGCGGCTTCGTCTATAATATTGATAGCACAGCTTTTCGAAATCTAATCCCAGTCGACCTCGATCCCATCCCAATTGGATATCCCAGCCTGACTGAGGTTATGTGATGCCCAGTGTATTACGAGGCTAGGGCCCGCGCTCTTAACAATGGGCGACAGTACCATCTCGCCGCTGTCCTTAAACGAAAAGGTCGCATTGTGAGGATTGGTATCAACTCCAGTAAGACCCATCCCCGCTTTAAGCGCCAGTACAACGATGGTACTTGGGCTGCACACATGCATGCTGAAATGGATGTTCTCAGGTTCGCAGAGCCGGGAGATGAGATTGAAGTTATGAGATTTCGAAAGTGTCTGTACACTCTGGCCATGGCCCGACCATGTGAGCTCTGTATGACACACATGCGCGAAGCCGGCATCAAGACAGTTCGCTATACTAACGAGAGGGGCGAGTGGGAGAAGATAAGTCTCCCTTAGCTAGTCCCTAAGAGGCGCTGTTTCTCCTTGCGGGTACCGCCGCCTCGCTGTTCTAGTTGATCTTCAATCCACTTTCGACCTATTGGATTCCGAATGGATCGTGCGAGAAACTTATCCACAGCGCCCTGGACCCCCTCCGGAATGGGACTATACACTGAGTTGTCGACAATTATGAGATTCTGATTTCCGAACAGACTCTGGAACTCGCCCAGATTCATGGCGACATCTGTCCAAATCTCCTCAACCTTCGCTGCAGACATCGTTCGATCCCTATTCCTATTACGCTCCTGTGCGACCTCTAGGGTTGTATTGACGTACACCATGTAAGTGTCGTATCCCAGCTCCTCTAGAGCATCTTTCTTCTTGACAATCTTGTCGAAGTCATCGCCTGTCCCATCTAGAATAATTCCGAGTCGACGCTCATCGGAGGTGAATCTCTTGACTGCTAGCGCCTTGGATCTCTTGGCAGAACCCCGCGGGGAATCAGGTGGTATACCGCGCTTGTCATCCAGTCCCATCTGATAGGCTAGCTCCGGATCCTCATCAGCTATCTTTCCCAGATCACCTGGGTCGACCCCTGCGGCCTTCAGTAATTTCTCAAAGAGAGGATCAGAGTTAATAATCTTCAGGCCTGAAGCACTCATCGAAGTCATCAGCGCCTTCGGGTCAGAACCAAATAGCATGCGCGCTGTGAAGGATTTACCGCTGCCGGGCCCCCCGGCCATGAAGACAGCCTTTAGAATTCCGGGATCATAAATCCCCTCGAGGAGGATAGATCTCACTAATGCTCTCAACTCATTTAAACCATTTGATTCCATAGCTTTAATTATTACGCGCGCGTGCAAAGGATCTCTATATGTGTTATGATGTAACCATTGGCACACAGGAGAGTATCATGCCCCGAGAAAAAATAGACTGGTTCACTGTCACCGACGACGACGTCCACCGACGAGAGTCTGCGCTTAAGACTTTGCTAGAGTCCATGGATGTCCCGCTCCTCCGCCTGGATACAACCAACTTGCGACATCTGCGCTGGCTGAGTCGCAACCTGGGCATTAACAACTCCGAAGCGCCTCTGTTCAATACAGCATGCGAGATTCTGGGTTGGCTCCTCCGCTGGCATGACATTGGCAAGTTCAAAACTAACACACAGACATAGGATCCTCATGAACGAGAACGACATGAAAGAGTACTTTCGACTCGACAGCAAGGCATACAATGAGGTGCTCGAAGAGCTCCGAGCCAAGCGAAAGATCTCGGCCATCAAGCTGTACCGGAACGCGACAGAATGCGGGCTCAAGGAGGCAAAGCAGGCGGTCGAACGAATTCAACACGAGAAATTCGATGGATTCCCCGTCCCCGGGGCGTACGCGCCCAGGACAATTGTCGGCCCGGTCATCAAGCGTCTGATCCTGGACTACGGGGAGGGTGAGGTTGAGATTGATCTCGAGGGGATGCAGCTCCGGGCGCTCATGGATATGCAGTCAATTGGTCTCGATTCATGTCGCGATATGCTTGACCTAGTGGAGATTCTGACTGCAATTTCAAGCGGCAGAAAGGTAACCATCGAACCAGAAGAAGACACACCTGATAAGGACGAAAATTAATTCGTCTTTTTAGCCCAGATACCTGTACTTTTTAAGATCTATGATTACATTTATCCAGTAATCAAATGAAGGGGAATTTCTCCCCAAGGCATAAACACTATAGGAGACAACTATGCATAGCCTTTTTCCACTCACCCGAATCGGATCGCGACACGATATCGACTTCGACAACTATAACTTCGAGAGCGTTCTCGAGAACCTCATTGGTAGATCCCATGGCTCCCGCGGGCGCCAAACTAACCTTCTGACTACACCTCGCGCCAACGTGAGAAAGTTTGATGAGGGTTATACCATCGAGCTAGCTGCACCGGGCCTTAGCCGGGATGATTTCAATATTAATATTGAGAGCAACACCCTCACCATCGCCTCTGTGCATGAAGATGGATCTGACATCGAGATGGGTAATTTCACTGCCAAGGAGTACTCCTACGGAAGCTTTCGTCGATCTTGGACGCTTCCTGAGACTGCTCATGCCGGCGGAATCTCTGCACGATACGAGGCAGGAATTCTCAGTGTCGATGTTCCAATTGATGAGAAGTCCGAAGAGCGTGTAGTTATCACTGTGGAGTAATAGACATACTGTCTAAGCCACAGTCACCTCGAGGGGGCCCGCAATGCGGGCCCCCTTTCTTATTACAAGAGATAGGGGAGGAGCTGCTATACTTAGATGCGTTGTTTCAGGCAGATTACTAATGAAGAGAATCATTTACTTTCTTATTGCGCTCACTGTGACACTATTAATATTCTCAGGTAGTGCCTATGGATCAGAAAGATCATCAATATCCAACTCTAGAGTAAAATTTTACAATTTTGATGAGATCCTGATTGATGGAAAGATTAAGAAACCAACAGGTCTGTATACTAACTCAAAGAGGTTAGCAAAGTTTGACAGGTTGATTAAGCTCAAGAAATCATTCATACCAGATCTGCTGGATACCTCTAGAGAACATATTCTTAAGTGAGCTAGATCTAGAGTTAAGACAAAATAGAGGACGATTAAATTAATGTCAATAAAAGAATGGAAACCTAAGTTTATCGAGAACAGTCGCATACCGGTGTGGTTGTCTAAAATAGCACCCATTGAGATCAGCGCTATCAGTGTTGCCTTTTGGGTCTTCTCTCGTGGAGAGCTCTCACCCACAACACGACGTCATGAGACAATTCACTTTCAACAGCAGCTCGAGCTCCTCTTGGTGGGACAGTGGATTCTCTACGGTCTCTTCTGGCTTGTGGGTCTGGTGAGATACCGCTCCGGATCAAAGGCCTATCGACAGAATCCGTTCGAGCGTGAGGCCTATGACAATCAGCGAAAGTTCACCTACTTAGTTAAGCGCAGGCGGTACGCGTGGGTACACTATATACGTTCCCTTTGGAATGAAGCGGCCTAAGTACTGTACGTTGTGTTGAAAGTGGTGAGCTCTCGGTTAGAAATGCTCACATTTATTGGTTAAATTAATGGTTAAAGTTTTTCTAGTACTAATTGCTGTCTCAGTCTCACTAGTAATTCCCATTCAGGATGCTAGGTCAGAACCAGATCTGAATGAAGTAACACAGAACAATCTGGTACCTGATGGCGCAGTGACACCTTCAGAGGTCTATAAGCCGCTACTAATATCGGATATTATAGTAGATCCCTTCAGCCAGTTCAAGAAGAAGATCCTAACTGTTATCAACGGGGATACAATCTTGGTCACTGATGCAGACGAGGGCGGACTTATAGCTCGTCTAATTGTCTTCAACAAGGATATTTATAAGGGTGATGATACAACGTGCACGCCAAAGACTCCTCAGCGAGATAAGAAGAAAAAGAAGAAGAAAGGTCGCAAGTAATCTTCTTGAGTTTAATCGAGACTTTAAGACGATTAACAACGACCCAGTTCACTTCGCCGATGTAGAGGGCATCGAGGTTAACTTATACCCCACAGACACAGGCGAGAAGTATCAGGTCTCAATCGACGTAAAGCAGGACCCGTCGCTATCATCACCCGTACGAAACTTTCCTACTGAAACAGAGGCTAGCCACTTCTCGAGAATGTATGTCGACTACGTCCGACGAGTGCTGGGTATATAGTAAATCCTTGTACATGTCGCCCTCTGTTTTGTAGTATTGTAATGTGGAATTAGATACTTATATATTGATATATCAGGAGGCGACAAATGAGCTCAGAAGACGTTCAGACAGAGATTTCCTATGTTAACGAAGAGGTTGTCATGCCCGACGGCCGAGTGGCTCTTAGAATTCGTCCTATCATAGTCCACAGACTACCTGTTTATGAGATTGATGATCAGGCACCCCCGCGCGGTGTCTGGGAGATCAATTATACAGATTCCGACAATTCCTATTATCAGTAGCTACACGCTAACATGGTATCATGAGAAAAGATCAGCAAGATCCGGTGATGGTCGCGCGTCATCTAGAGTGTGCTCTAGAGCATGCCAAAGAGACTAGAAAATCATTGGATGGAATGACACGATGGGGTCATCCAGAACAACATCATAGACAGCTAAGAACCCAGCTCCTTCGCTGGATAAAGCGTCAAGAAGAGTTCAGTGGCACCATCCCAGAAAAAAACAGTGAAGAATGAAAACTCGCCCCGGCCCGGGCTGCATGGAATTGGATTAATTCTGTACTTCACATCAATTATTGTGGTGAGTGCCGGCCTGATGTATATTGTTCAGAATATTAAGTAGAATCACATGGGTATAAAAAAGAAAACCAAAGCACCCAAGCCTCAAGGGCCCGAGATCCTCGGTGATTATTCCCGAGACGATGTAGTTTTTTGCTACCGTCATCCTGATAATAAGCTCAGCTTTGGTACCATCAAGCAGTTCTATCCTGAGACCGAGGAGGGGCCTGGATTCATGTTCATATGCCAGATGAGTGGCCAGTTCAGAATTGCTCTAATGAATAATATCATTGAGAAGCCCACAAAGGATCAGATCAATAAACGTGATCGGGCCATCGTATCCATGAATGCTGAAGCCGGCAAGAATTATCGAAAGAGAAAGTAGAAGGCTGCATCCCTCTTGAGATGTTGAATGGAATTCAACTCTGTCTTTGGAATCTTTCCTACAATATCATGAATTGCTACAAGCGAGCT
>Ga0114996_10005793_pt1 | contig 14433 bp, 13 predicted proteins | sample ArcticOcean_MG_C_4_FD_87039 | JGI IMG/M metagenome (GOLD analysis project Ga0114996, IMG submission 87039) | Marine microbial communities from western Arctic Ocean - ArcticOcean_MG_CB4_134 | ecosystem: Environmental > Aquatic > Marine > Oceanic | place: Arctic Ocean: Canada Basin | collected...
CGTCGGGCAGATCACGCGGATACGCCGCGAAGTCGTTGGGTTCGCCGAACTGGGCCGGGTTCACGAAGATCGTGGCGACGGCAGTGGCGCACTCCGCGCGGGCGCGACTGATCAACCGCGCGTGGCCTGCGTGGAGTGCGCCCATGGTGGGCACGAGGCCCAGGGGTCTGCGCGCCTGGCGACAGTACGCCGCGAACGCGGCGATTGTGATCAGCTGCTCCATTCGCGAGAGCCTAGGCCGCCCAGCAGGTCACGCAGGACGCCATCGTCGAGCGAGAATGACTGCTCGTCGCCGGGAAAGGTTCCGCCACGAACCTCCGTTACATAACGGGAAAGTGCATCGCTGATGACTGCGTTGAGGTCTGCGTAGAGCTTGGCATGCTTCCTCGGCCGGCCGTCGATCAGTCCTAGGATTTCGTGGAGGACTTGTATTTCGCCGTCGCAGTGCGCCCCTGCGCCTATCCCGATGGTGGGGATGCCAAGTCGCTCGGTGACCGCCTTGCCAACCTCGGCAGGCACCGTCTCCAGTACCACAGCGAATGCTCCGGCCTCCTCCAGCAGCTCCGCGTCATGCACCAGTTTGCGCGCGCCAGACAGTGACCGGCCTTGGACTCGGTAGCCGCCGAGCTGATGGACCGACTGCGGTGTCAGACCCAGGTGCCCTATGACGGGGATGCCCGCATCGACGAGCCGCTTCACCGTCGGCGCAATTGCTGCTCCGCCCTCGAGCTTGACGGCCTGGGCCCCGGCTTCTTGGAGCAGGCGTCCGGCATTGCGCAGGGCCTCTTCTGGGCTGATCTGGTAGCTCATAAACGGCATGTCGCTTGCAATAAGCGCGTTCTCGCTACCACGTACGACCGCCTTGGTGTGATGGAGCATTTCATCCATCGTGACTGGAACGGTGGATTCGTAGCCGAGCACGACATTGGCGAGGCTGTCGCCGACGAGGATCAGCGGGACCCCCGAGGCGTCCGCTAAGCGCGCCGTTGGGTAATCGTATGCGGTTAGGCAGGGGATGCGCTCACCGGCCTGCTTCATTTCGCCAAACTTGAGAGTCCGAACTCGCATCCTTATTCCTCCTGCGCTCGGGCAAAGAGCGCCTGCCAGGTGCTCGGATCCGTTTTGTCGGACTTACCAGCCAGCACCGCCATCCGTCGGCCGTTCGCCACGTAGGATTCGCTGATATCCGGCGCCGCGCGGTCAATAGCATCAAGGTGGGCCAGGACCGTCGCTGCGTCGCCCCGGGCGATGGGTCCGGTGAGGGCGGAGTAGAGCCCGACGGCACGCACGTTCGCCGCCGTCGCCTCGGCCATCCGGCCCAGCGCGGCCACGGCGACATCAGCGTCGAGTCCAGCGCGGACCCAAAGGGCCGCGGCGTCATGCAGCAGCGCCGTCACGTAGCCACAGCTCATGACCGCAGCGGCGTGGTAGAGCGCCCGCGCGCTAGCCGGCACGTCGATACCGGTGCCCCCAAGCCGATCCGCCATCGCCAACAGCTGCTCTCGCAACCAGCCCTCTGCCTCGATGCCGAATGTCACGCCCTCCAACGAGTCGCTGGCCGTTCCCAGCAGCGTCTGCACTGGGTGCAGGGAGCCAACGCTGGCACCAGCGTCACGGGCCGCGTCCAACGGCACGAGGTCAAGCGCGCCGCTGACGTGGGCCACCGCCTGGGCAGGACGCCAGGCGATGCCGGCCGTCACGGCGGCGATGGCATCGTCTGGTACCGTCACGAAGACCAAGTCCGCGGCGTCGGCAGCCGCCTGCGCGCCGAACGCCTCAGCGCCCGGGATTATGGCGGCCAGCCGCTCGGCTGAAGCCTCAGTTCGGCTGGCGATGGCGACCACGGGGTAACCCGCGCGTCGCAGGCCGTGCGCCAGCGTCGTCCCGGCCTTGCCGGCGCCAATGAATGCGACCCGCAGTAGCGACTCAGACACTACCCACCTCGCGGGCCGAAGGGTAGCCATGAAGGCCCGTCGCGTACGTAACTGCGTTGACGATGGCGCGTGCGACAACCGCGGCGACGAGCGCGTACAGGCGGGGCACTTCGTCGGGTGCGTCTACGACTCCGGTCGCCAGCGAAAAGACGGTATCGCCATCGTGCAGTGTGTGGCAGGGGCGGATGGCCAGAGCAAGCCCGTCCTGGGCTACGGTCGCGAGCCGGTTCGCCTGCCCACGCGTGAGCACAGCGGATGTCGCGACCACAGCCAGAGTCGTGTTGCCGAGAGGCTGCGGTGCATTCATACGCGAGCGTATGCCGTACTCCGGGTCAGCATAGACCGCGATGCTGTCCAGGACGACGCCGGCCTCGTCGCGGGGCCCCGCGATGAGGCTGCCGGTGTTGGGGTTCATGACCCCTCCGACCGCATTCACGGCCACCAGCGCCGACAGGACGACACCGCTCCCCATGTCGAGGCTCGCGGAGCCGAGGCCGCCCTTCATGGCCGCACCACGGCCCAGCGCTTTGCCGACGGTGGCTCCGGTCCCGGCGCCTACCGAGCCTTGCGCCACGGCCTTCGTGGAGGCGGCTTCCGCAGCCGCCAAGCCTTGCGCTTCTCCTGGCCTAACTTCAGATGAGCCGATGCCCAGGTCGAAGAGAATGGCGGCGGGCACGATGGGAATGATGTGGGGCCCGACCCGGTGCCCGACGCCCTGCCCTTCTAGGTAGCGCATGACACCCGACGCGGTCGACAGCCCGTAGGCGCTGCCCCCGCTGAGCACAATGCCATGCACGCGATCGACGTTGTTCTCCGCGCGCAGCACGTCGGTTTCGCGGGTGCCAGGCGCGGCCCCGCGCACGTCGACGCCCCCAACGGCGCCGCCGCGTACAAGCACAACAGTGCAGCCGGTGCCGTTTTCGGCGTCGGTACTATGTCCAACTTCGACGCCCGTGACGTCGGTCAGTGTGTTGTTCATCGCGCTTTCGCGCGAGCCTGTGGAAAAGCGTCCCTAGGCGTGCTGGCTGCCCACGTTGCCGTCTTGGTCCGGGTTGGATCCCAGCGGCTGGGCACTCGCAGTTCGTGGCTCACGCTCACCTCCCTTGTTTGGGTAGATGGCAATATCCAGGCTACCGCGCGCGTTCACACGTGGTCAAGGCAGGCCTGCACGCCAGCGAGGCGCGTCGAGGCGGGTCCTCAGGCGGTTCGCGCTAGATCCGGCCGGCGCGTTGGAAAGACTTGCCTTCGGTGGCGATGGTCGGAGCTACCACGAGCTCGGCCTTTTCGTGAAACTCTTCGATGGTCTGCGCACCAACCATGCTCATGGAGATCTTGAGAGCCCCGATCAGGTTCTGGGTGCCGTCCGTCCGGTGGCTCGGACCGAAAAGGACTTGCTCGAGGCTGGCAACCGCGCCGACATTGATGCGGGTCCCGCGTGGTAGGGCCGGGTGCGGGCTCGCCATCCCCCAGTTAAAGCCTTTTCCAGGAGCCTCAAATGTCTGGGCGAAGGGCGTGCCGATCATGACGCCGTCGGCGCCGGCGGCAATGGCCTTGCAGAGATCCCCGCCGGTCCGGATGCCGCCGTCAGTGATGACCGCGACGTACTTGCCTCCTCGTTCCACAAACTCGTCGCGAGCGGCTGCGACGTCAAGCGTCGCACTCACCTGTGGGACCCCAACGCCAGTGACATCACGAGTCGTGCAAGCCGCGCCAGGCCCAACCCCCACAAGGAGTCCGTCGATACCTTGCTCCATCAGTTCCAAGGCTGCGCTGGTCGTGACACAGTTGCCGACGACCACCGGAACGCTGATCAGAGGCATGAGTTCTGAGAAGCGCAGGCCGTGGTAACTGTTCGAGATATGCCGGGCCGTGGTGACGGTCGACTGCACGACGATGATGTCGGCGCCAGCCTCGACCGCGATAGGGCTGAGGCGCTTGGCGTTCTGTGGAGTTACAGATACGGCGCAGACGGCGCCTGTAGCCTTGATTTCCTTGATGCGTTGGGCAATGAGATGGTCTTTCAGCGGCTCTGCGTAAACGCGCTGGAGGACTTCGGTAACGCCTTCTTTAGGGGCGTTGGAGACGTCGGCGAGCGCGGCGTAGGGGTCTTCGTAGCGAGTGTAGGCGCCCTCGAGGTTCATGACGCCAAGGCCGCCTAATCTGGCCATGAGGCCCGCGAAGTTAGGGTCGACGATCGCGTCCATCGCTGACGCGAGGACAGGGGTCGTAAACTGGTAGGGGCCTATCTTGAGGTTGGTAACAGAGAGTTCGGGGTTGGTGGTCACATCTCCCGGCACGATGGCGACTTCTTCAAAGCCGTATGTGCGGCGGAGTTCCTTGATACGGACTCCTGAGGATGAAACCATGGGCGACCCTCCTTGTTTGTTGGCTATTCAGACGAAGCTACCAGTTTCGGGAGCCCGAGGTCAAAGGTTGCGAGAATTTTCACAATCTTCGCAACCTACTCCGAACCGACACTGACGCAGGCGCACCCGCAAATTCAGTTAGCCCGTGTTATCTCTAACTGGCGGCCCTGAGTGCAAGTGGAACGGTGGTGTTTCCGTATGCAGAATCGCGAGGTCAAATGGGGGTTGAGTGGAATCGAGAACAGTAGTTATGCACGCTTGCGCCCCCACAAGCCCGGTGCTACATTCGCGCTAGCAGTCGAGTCTTCCAACTGCTAGCGAGTGAGGCCATGCCGAGCGCATCTCCAAGACTGAGTCCGCGGCGTCAAGCGATCCTGGACCTGATCGTGGGCGACTACATTCGAACAGCCGCGCCCGTCGCTTCTCAGCAGATCGCGCGGCGCAGCAAACTAGACGTCAGTCCCGCGACCATCCGTAACGACATGGCGGAATTGGAGGAGCAGGGCTTCATCAACCGGCCTCACGCCTCCTCGGGGGGCATCCCGGCCGACCTCGCATACCGCTTCTACGTTGAGCGCCGGTCCAGCCCTTCCCGGCCGTCCCTTGGCTTCGAGGAGTTGGTCGAGCGAGCAATCAACCAGGCGCGGCTGGACTTCGACGGCCTCGCCCGCACTGCGGCCGGAGTCCTCGCGGAGTCCATCAGGAACGTGGCAGTGGCCAGCCCTCCCAAGGTCTTTGAGGCGAGACTCAAGCAGCTCCAGTTGCTCCAGTTGCATGAGCGCGAGGCGTTGCTGGTGTGCGTCCTCGAGAGCACGCAGGTAAAGCAGCAGGTGGTCGGCCTCCCTTCGCCGCTGGACCAAGCCCAGCTCTACGCCATTGCGAACCGGCTCAATGCGCAGCTCACGGGCCTGACCGCCGCGGAGATGCGCACCCAGTGGGACACGAGGAGCGTGGACCAGGCTAACGACGAGGCCATCCCCGGGTTGGTGAGCACCGTGGTCGCCGGCGCCGCGCAGCTCGTCGCAGACGGTGACACGGTTGGGCATCCCTACGTAGATGGCCTTCGACACTTACTTGGCCAGCCTGAGTTCGAGGACACGGGCCGGGCGCGCGAGGCAGCGGAGGTGGTCGAGGACGAAGACGTGCTCCGCGAGCTACTGGCCGAGGAGCCCGCGTTCGGGGAGGTCCGGGTCATTATTGGCGCCGAGAACCCGGCAGAGCAACTACGATCCTACAGTGTCGTGACGTCGCGCTACGGGAAGAGTGGTGGTATCTCTGGTGTCGTCGCGGTGGTCGGGCCGACCCGCATGGACTACACGCAGGCAGTGTCCAGTGTGCGCTATGTCGCGGAGGTTCTCGGCCGCCTCGTCGGTCGTCTCGACATGGCCACGGCCTAGTTTCTGGGTGCATGAACGCATTGTCCGGCGTTTCGCCTCCGTGGTAGCGTAGGGGAGCTTCCGCCCACAGGGCGCACACCGCCTGCATGACATCCAAGCGCGACTATTACGAAGTCCTCGGAGTCCCGTCCGCCGCGACGGAGGAGGACGTTCGTCGCGCCTTCCGCAAGAAGGCGATGGAGTTCCACCCGGACCGCAATAAGACCCCGGAGGCCGGCGAACACTTCCGTGAGATCAACGCGGCGTACCAAGTGCTCGGCGACGCTGAGCGCCGCCAACAGTACGATCGGTTCGGCCACGCTGGCGTAGCTTCGGCGGCCGGCGGCGGAACCCAGGGTGCCGAAGGCTTCGGTGATGGGCTAGGCGGCTTTGGTGACATTTTCGACGCCTTCTTCAGCGGGAGTCCATTCGGAGGAGGGACGGCGTCCCGTACTCGTGTGCGGCCGGGCGATGACATCCAAGCCACGCTCCGCATCATCTTCGACGAGGCGGTTTTCGGTGTTACCAAAAGCATCGAAATCAAGCGTGTGGACCGCTGCAGCCGCTGCAACGGCGAGCGGTCGGAGCCAGGCCACAGCCCGAATCGGTGCGCCAACTGCAATGGGTCAGGGCGCGTTCGGCGCGCGCAGCGCAGCATCTTCGGCCAGTTCGTCCAGGAGGCCGCGTGCAACGTCTGCAACGGGCAGGGCGAGACCGTGGATACGCCCTGCACTCAGTGCCGTGGCGTCGGCAAGGAGCGAGCCAGCCACCAGATTGAAGTGGGCGTCCCGCCGGGAGTTGAGACTGGCATCCGCCTCCAGCTGCGCGGGCAGGGCGACGCCGGTGACTTCGGGGGGCCGCCCGGTGACCTGTACGTCGGGCTACACGTCGCAGCCCATCGGTTCTTCCGGCGCGAGGGCGACGACCTGCTCTACGACCTTGATCTCACTTTTCCGCAGGCGGCGCTGGGAGACGAGATTGAGGTGCCAACGCTAGAAGGCAGCGCCATGCTCAAGGTACCGGCGGGCACGCAGAGCGAGGCCGAGTTCCGGCTGAAAGGCCAGGGTGTACCGCACCTCGGCAGGTCTTCACGGCGCGGCGACGAAATCATCACGACGAGGATCGTCACGCCGGAGAATCTCACCAAAGAACAACGTCAACTGTTGGAACAACTCGGGCGCAGCTTCGGCGCCAATGGCGGCAGCTAGGCTGATGGCAAGCTCCGTGCCCCAGCGGCCGGCGAAGGGCCGCTGGTTGGAAATCAGCGCCCGCGTTCCTTTCGAGTACGTTGAGCCGGTCGCGAGCCTATTTCATCGCTACGGCAAAGGCGTCGTGATCGAAGAGGACGCCGACTTCAACCCCGACGAGGGCGAGTCGGCACCGCCCGCCGCCAATGCCACCATCCGCACCTACCTCCCGGTCTCACAGCGCTACCAACGCAGCCGCGAGATGATGTGGATTGGCCTCCGGCTGATTGTCCAGCTCGCGCCCGGCGCCGAGTGCGATGAGCGCGAAATCGTTCAGCAGGAGTGGGAGACAGCCTGGAAGGTCCACTTCACGCCGCTTAGAGTCGGCGATCGCCTCGTCGTACGACCTCCTTGGCACACTGAAGCACTCGCCTCGCACGAGGTAAGCATCGAGATCGACCCTGGCCTAGCGTTCGGGACAGGGCATCATCCGACGACGCGAATGACGCTGGAGTGCTTAGAGCGGCTGATGGCACCGGGCGCCAACGTGCTCGACGTCGGCTGCGGCTCCGGCATCCTCAGCATCGCCGCCGCCAAGCTCGGCGCCGAGAGCGTCCTTGGCGTCGACGTCGACAAGGTTGCCATTCGCTCGGCCCGCGCCAACATCCGCGCGAACGGGGTCGACCGAAGCGTACGACTGGTAGTCGGATCTCTGCCCAACGGCGAGGCCCAAGCTGGCGCCGCGGACATCGCGCTGGCCAACATCAGCGCAAAGGCCCTCATCGAACTGGCGTCTCAGCTGCGCGGTGCGCTCCGCGACGGCGGATACCTGGTGGCGTCGGGCCTGCTGACCGAGCGCAGCGCCGATGTGCGGCAGGCGTTCGCCGAAGCCGGGTTGGCGGTCAGCGAGGAGCTCATTGACGGCGACTGGGCGGCGATGATCTGCAGGACGACCTAATCCCTGGGTTAGAACTGGCTGAGGAATCGCATATCGTTGGCCAGGAAGTGGCGGATGTCGTCGATACCGTACTTCAACATAGCGATCCGCTCCGGCCCCATCCCAAAGGCGAAGCCCGAGTAGATGCTCGGATCGTAGCCTGCGGCGCTCAGCACACGGGGGTGCACCATCCCCGCACCCATGATTTCGAGCCAGCCGGCGCCGTGACAGATGGAGCACGACGGGTTAGAGCCATCGCACTTGAAGCAGTCGATCGAGACGTCGACGCCCGGTTCAACGAAGGGGAAGTAGTCGCAACGGAACCGCACCTTGCGGCCTTCGCCGAACAGTTGGCGAGCGAACTCGTAGATGGTGTGCTTGAGGTTGGCGAAGGTGATTGCCTTGTCGACGGCGAGGCCCTCTATTTGATGGAACTGCGATTCGTGGCTGGCGTCAGTGGCCTCGTACCGGTACACCTTGCCGGGAATGACCACGCGGATCGGCGGATCGTGGGCTTCCATAATGCGAGCCTGCATCGGCGAGGTGTGGGTGCGCATCAGTGTCGTGAAGCCACCCTCGGCGTCCTGGTTCGCGTCGACCCAGAAGGTGTCGAACATGTCCCGCGCCGGGTGATCTTTCGGGATGTTCAGCATCTCGAAATTGTAGCGATCCCACTCGACCTCAGGCCCTTCGACGACCTGGAACCCCATGCCTTGAAAGATGTCGCAGATCTCGCGCATGATCTGTGTGGAGGGATGGTAGCGGCCGATGCGGACGGGTCGGCCGGGAAGTGAGATGTCGATGGCGTCATCCGCCAGTGTCTCCAGCCCCTTGGATTGGACCGCCTCCCGTCGTGCGGCGAGGCGCTCTTCCAGCAGGGCCTTGACTTCGTTGCTCGCGGCGCCCAGGGCCTGGCGCTCCTCAGCCGGGAGCGAGCCGAGCGTGCGGAGAACAAGAGTTAGTTTGCCGGAGCGACCGAGGTGGGCGATGCGCCACTGCTCGAGGGTGTCCTCGTCGAGGGCGTCCTCAAGCTCTGAGAGTGCGGCCGCTCGGATGGCATCCAATTCGGCGTGGGGAGCCCCTGTGGACACGTGACCTGCCTTCGAGTGTGGGATTGCGGGAGTATACCTGCCACAAGCGGTGTCTGGTCGCGCGCCTGTGGGTTACGAAGAAAGTAATATGATACAAGCTAAATCAAGGTTCGGTTGCCAACTGACAACGATGCCGATGCTATCATTGGCGGCGTGGCACCGCTCCGCATCCTCGTCTCGACCAACAACGCACACAAGCTCGCCGAGTTCCAGCGGTTGCTGGCAGCAGCGCCCGTCGAGCTGGTCGCGCCCGCCGATGCGGGCATCGCGCTGGACGTCGACGAGACCGGCACGAGCTTCGTCGCCAACGCCGTGCTCAAGGCGCGCGCGTTCGCCGCGGCCGCGGGCATGCTCGCGCTGGCGGACGACTCCGGCATCGAAGTCGACGCCCTTGATGGTGCTCCGGGCGTCCTCTCCGCTCGCTACGGCGGCCCAGGCTTGGACGATGCTGGCCGGACCCAGCGGCTCCTCGACGAGCTCCGGCAGACACCCGACGCGGAGCGTCGGTGTCGCTACATCGCCGTCCTAGCGCTCGCGTGGCCCAACGGCCCGACGGAGACTTTCGCAGGCCACTGCGACGGATTGGTGGCTCGCAAACCGGCCGGGGGCAACGGCTTCGGGTACGACCCGGTCTTCTTCGTTCCCGGCGCAGGCCGGACCATGGCCGAACTGAGCCCTGGGGAGAAGGATGCCCTGTCGCACCGAGGGCTGGCCTCGGTGGCTCTGATAGCGCGGCTCGCCGTGCTCGCATCCACCGAGAGAGAGGCACTGGAGTGACGGCCTCGCTTGCTGCGCAACCTCTCGATACTCTCAGTAGGCCAGTCCACGACCTACGCATATCGGTGACTGATCGCTGCAACCTGCGTTGCACTTACTGCATGCCGGCGGAGGTCTATGGGGAACGCTACCAATTCCTGCCGCGAAACGACCTGTTGCGCTACGACGAGATTGCGCGCATCACTCGACTGATGGCAAGCATGGGCGTGCGCAAGGTCCGCGTCACCGGAGGCGAGCCCCTGGTGCGCAGGGACGTACCCGAGCTCATCGCCATGCTGTCGGCCATCGACGGGATCAAGGACTTGACGTTGACGACGAATGGCCTGTTGCTACGCGACCATGCGAAGGCGTTGCGGGAGGCGGGACTGGGAAGAGTGACCGTGAGCCTTGACTCGCTGAACCCTGAGGTCTTTGGGCGCATGAACGGCAAAGGCTACCGGCCAGAGCAGGTGCTCGGCGGGATCGCGGGGGCTTCCGCTGCCGGGCTCGGCCCCATCAAGATTAACGCCGTCGTCGAGCGCGGCGTCAATGACCATACGGTGGTGGAGATGGCGCGGCACTTCAAGGGCACGGGCCACATTGTGCGCTTCATCGAATTCATGGACGTTGGCAACCTCAACGGGTGGGACGAGGCCCGCGTGGTACCGTCGGCCGAACTCATTGAGCGCATCGATGCCGCCATGCCCATCGAGCCGCTGGCAGCGAACTACGCCGGCGAGGTTGCCGAGCGCTGGCGCTACCAGGACGGCGGCGGCGAGGTGGGCTTCATTTCGTCGGTCTCCCAGCCGTTCTGTAAAGAGTGCTCGCGCGCACGGTTGTCAGCTGACGGTAGCATCTACACCTGTCTGTTCGCCAGCGAGGGCGTCGACCTGCGCGGTCCGATTCGCTCGGGTGCATCGGACGAAGAGCTGGGCGCTATCCTGCATGATGTCTGGACGCTGCGGGCGGACCGCTACTCGGAGCTGCGGACGCAGAGCCAAGCGCACGGCGGCCGGCGCAAGATCGAGATGTACCAGATTGGCGGGTAGGCCCCGGATAGGTTGTGAGGTTGTGAATATCTACACGGACGGCTCGTGCGCGCCCTCCAATCCCGGGCCCGGAGGCTGGGGGGCCATCGCCATCGACGGCGACAAGCGCAAGAAACTCTGGGGCGCCGAGGGGTGGACGACCAATAATCGCATGGAGGTACTGGCGGCGATCCGCGGCTTGGAGGCCGTCGAGCCCGGGGGCGCAGTGACAGTACACAGCGACAGCCAGTACCTGGTGAACACAATGACTAAGTCCTGGAAAAAGAACAAAAACCAAGACCTCTGGGCTCAGGTGGATGCGCTCTGCGCTGAACGGCGGGTCTCGTGGAAATGGGTGCGGGGGCACTCTGGGCACCCGGAAAACGAGGAGGCTGACCGCCTCGCCAATTCCGCGCGCGAGGCGTACCTAAGTGACCGATAGGCGCCCGCCCTCCGGCGCGGAACCGGAGCCGACGTTGAGCCACGTCGATGCGCAGGGGCGCGCCAGCATGGTCGACGTCGGCGACAAGCCATCGACCGAGCGGACGGCATCTGCGCAGGCGGTGGTCCAGATGCAGCCTGAAACGCTGAGGCTGATCGTCGAAGGGCGTGTCGAGAAGGGCGATGTGCTCACAGTGGCTCGCCTGGCCGGCATCTCCGCCGCGAAGCGCACCTGGGACCTCATTCCGCTGGCTCATCAAGTCCCGCTCGCGCACGTGGGCGTTGAGTTCGAGTCCGGGACGTCGGCGGGGACCATAACGATCACCGCTAGCGCAAGGACGGTCGCGGGCACAGGGGTGGAGATGGAGGCGCTCACCGCGGCATCGCTGGCGGCGCTCACCATCTACGACATGTGCAAGGCAGTCGATCGTGGCATGGTCATCGGCGCCGTCAAACTCCTCGAAAAGCAGGGCGGCCAGCGGGGCGACTACGTCGCTGAACGCTAGGCGACGGTGCAAGAGATAGACTCGCTCGATATACTGGTGTCCATTTACCCGACCCGCTTGGAGCCCGCCACAACCGCATGAAGGTCCCCCTTTCGTGGCTGGCCGAGTACGTCCCGCTACGCTTACCCCCAGCGGAGATCGCCCACCGCCTGACCATGGCCGGTGTCGAGACCACCCCGGTGCCCAGCCCCAGCGCAGCGTGGGGCGAATACATCATCGTCGGACACGTGGTCGAGGTGGTGCCGCACCCGAACGCCGACCGGTTAAGGCTTGCCACCGTCGACCTCGGCACGGAGGCGATCACGGTGGTCTGCGGCGCACCGAACGTTGCCCAGGGCCAGCGCATCGCCTTCGCGCGGATCGGCGCCGAGCTCAACAACGGTCACACGGGCGAACCGATGCGGCTCACTGCGGCGACCATCCGTGGCGTGGTTTCCGAAGGCATGGTGTGCTCGGAGCTTGAGCTGGGCATCAGCGATGAGCATGAGGGCATCTTGGTGCTGCCCGACGACGCGCCTGTTGGGGAGCGGCTCGCCGACTACATGGGCGGCGACGCCCTCGAAGTCGAGGTGACTGCGAATCGGGGCGATTGCCTCTCGGTTTTGGGTGTCGCTAGGGAGCTGGCAGCGCTGACTGGCGAGCGGGTGGCCGAGCCATCACTGGACTACGCTGAGGGCGATCGAGCGATCGACGTCCGGGTCGAGATTGAGGACTCGTCGCTGTGCACTCGGTACACCGCCTCGGTGATCCGCGGCGTGACCGTCGGCCCGTCACCTGAGTGGCTCCAACGCAGGCTAGCCGAAGCCGACCAGCGGCCCATCAACGCGGTGGTGGACGCCACGAACTACGTGATGCTCGAGATGGGGCAACCGCTCCACGCATTCGACCTGCGCGCGGTGCGCCAGAACACGATCGTCGTACGGCCGGCGCGGGCGGGTGAGCATCTGGTGACGCTGGACGGCACCAACCACGCGCTACGGCCACCGATGCTGCTGATCGCCGACCCAGAGCGAGCCATCGGCCTGGCGGGGGTCATGGGCGGGTCCAACAGCGAAATGACTGCCGCCACGGCGGACGTCCTGCTTGAGTCCGCGACGTTCAGCGGCATCAACACCCGCCGCACCGCTACGGCCCTGCGGTCGAGATCGGAGGCCTCGACGCGATTCGAGAAGGGCCTACATCCGGAGCTGGCCGAGCGAGCACTACGACGCGCGACCCGGCTGATCCTCGAGATCGCAGGCGGTACGGCCGACCGGGGTATCGTGGACACCTACCCGAGCCCCACACCAAGCCAGGCCATCGAGTTGCGCCACGACCGCATTGTTCGCCTGATGGGAACCGACTTCACCGATGAGCAGGTCGCCTCGGTCCTCGGCTCGCTGGGCTTCGAGGTCGGCTCGCCGTCCAGAGGCGCAGTCACGGTCGAGCCTCCTTACTGGCGCCAAGACGTGACCCTCGAAGAGGACGTGATCGAAGAGGTGGCGCGGATCGTCGGCTACGACACGGTGCCAGACGCGCCGCTGGCCGGCCGGGTGCCCGACCATATACCGCAACCCGACCGGGACCTCCGCGAGGAGGTGCGGGATTTGCTGGTCGAGGCTGGCCTGCAGGAGACCATCTCGGCCACGCTCGTCCCTGAAGACGCGGGACGGACCGACGGCTCATGGGTTGGGCTTGCCCCCTTGGGAGTGGCCAACCCGCTCAGCGTCGAACGCCAGTTCTTGCGGACGTCCCTGCGGTGGAGCGTGCTTCGCGCCCTGTCCATGGGCTTGCGCCGGTCGACCCAGGGCCTCGGGCTGTTCGAGGTGGGCCGGACGTTCGAGCCAGCCGAGAACGACCTGCCACGCGAGCGAGAGATGGCGACGCTAGCGCTTGCCGGGCCTCGCGGTGAGGGGCTGTGGAGCCGCGAGCCGCAGGGCTTCGACTTCTTCGACGCCAAAGGCATCGTCGAAAAAACCCTGGCGCACCTCGGTGTCCGAGCAACCTTCGAGCGCTTCGAGCACTCGCTGTTGCATCCCGGGCGCGCTGCGCAAGTCACCGTCGACGGGTACGCCGTCGGGCTTGTTGGAGAACTGCATCCGCAGGCCCTCCGCAACTTTGACTTGGCCGTGCCGACTGTCGCGCTAGCCGAGATCGATATCGGCGCACTAGTCCCTCTGGTCCCGGCCGCGCGCCGGTCCTTCCGGTCCTTCGCTCGCTTCCCGACGGCTGACCGTGACCTGGCGCTGCTGGTTAACCGCAGCATGCCCGCAGGGCGGCTTCAAGCCATCCTTGAATCGGAGTCGCTAGTCACTCGAGTGGTGCTCTTCGATCAGTTCGAGGGCTCCGGCCTACCTGCCAATAAGAAGTCGCTGGCGTTCCGCCTGGAACTGCAGTCCGACGCCGAGACACTCAGCGCGGAACAGATCAACGAGGCAGTGTCGAGGCTCACCGAGCGGTTGCGTGACGAGACCGGTGCGGAACTCAGGGGCTCGTGATGGTCGTCGAGCACCGGCACGTCCACCCAAGACACCCAGACATGCTCAGTGTCGAACAGGCGTTGGAGCGCGTGCTCGCGCTGGTCCACGAGTTGGACACCGAAAAGGCGTTGCTGTTGAGCGCGGACGGGCAGACGCTGGCCGCCGACGTTCGCGCACCGTTTGCCGTGCCCGCGCTAGCCAACTCCGCGATGGACGGTTACGCCGTCCGGGCGGCCGACGTAACCGGCGCCTCGGAGACGAGACCCGTCAGCCTGCGGGTCGTCGGCCTTGTGCAAGCCGGCCAGTTGCCATCCACTACCGTTTCGCCGGGGACTGCCGTGCGCATCATGAC